>ULUL01028068.1_pt1 | contig 10945 bp, 6 predicted proteins | sample 1958481 | NCBI WGS metagenome assembly ULUL01 (sample SAMEA4835759, study PRJEB28245) | human gut metagenome | biome: gut microbiome; material: fecal sample | place: Denmark | collected 2008 | reverse complement strand
TGTCAGGAAGCCAAGCCATATCTCATAGGAAGCACCTAAGAATAAACCGATCCCGCACAGAACAATCCGAAGTGCCGTATAGGTTATGGGATTTATCCAGCTGCCGAAATGAAAAGCCGCCCCATTCATACACAGAAACCTCTCTGTTTTGCCATAATCCAGGATATCGTTCTTCCCTTCCTTACAGTCTTGGCTGAATTTTTCATACTTCTCCAGAATAAATCTTCCCGGTCCTGCCGTCAGTGTAAGCAGCATCAAAAAGACAAAAGCTGCCAGCGCTGCCGCAATTCTGACGATTGCAATCCCTCCCTGCAGTACCTGCATCTTCACTTATGTTATCTCCTTTCTTTCCTGACAATCTACTGATTCAGTTTTCTCACCTGTCTGTACATCAATACCAGGATCCCGCTGATCATGCTTAAGCTCATCTTTCCAGGCAGTGTATGAAGCATTACCGTTTTCATGGAGATTCCTGTCAGCTGCTCCACCATAAGGAGTATGATCACAGACATACCTGCCAGGATCACCATATTGACAATCGCCTCCGTCACCATGGACTTGCGCTCCTGCCTGGTCCTCATGTACTCTCTGATGGACCTTCGGCTGTTCTTCACAAGCTCTGCAAAATCTGCTGAGTAGCGTATTCCCATCTCCATATTCCGCACAAGCTCCTTAAACCTTGGATGCTCAATCTTCTCTGCCATAGTCAGCAAAGCCAGACTGCTGTCCCCGGAGGTCTGGGCTTCATAGTAGCATTCGTCTAAAACTGTGCGCAGGGGTTCCTCCATATACCTGCTGATCTGATTTAAAATTCCTGTGACCTCCCCTGAAGTGATACTGAAATTCCCCAGAAAATCCAGAAACTTCATCAGATCTTCATTTACGGACCGGTAATTTCTGCTCATCAGCACGGATTCTACGACATAGCGCATAAGCTGTAGCAAAAGAATCCCTAATAAAGCACCCGCCATGCTCCTTCCAAGCAATAACACCACAAAGTATACTCCGACGCCTGCAGCCAGATTCACAAGAATCCACAGTTGCGGCGTCATCCAGGGCAGCTTCACGGCAATCCCGCTATAAAGCAGCCGCTGCTCCACTTTGTACAGAAAGCCTTCTCTTTCCTGTAAAAGAGAAAGAAGCCTTCGGTTTTCCCTGGATCTTATTCTTGCTGCCTCCTCTAAGGATACAGCTGTTTTTTTCACTGCGTTTGACAGGATGCTGTTTTCCTTCAGCCATACAAACAGGCAGAGGAAAGCAACGCTCAGACATAAGTACAATCCTATCCGATATCCCATTTTCCCCTCCTTTCCTAAAGAAGCCTCTCATACTCCAGTTCATGCTTTTCTTCATTCCAGCCCACTCCGGAATAAACCTGCTTTACCTTATAATGCTCCATAAAGATCAGCGTCTTGAAGCAGTCCATCATCTTCATCAGCTCATCCCTACTGTAACGGCTGTCATACATGGCATAATCTACCAGCTTATTTGCAGCCTTATCCGCAGAGGGCGCATGGATCGTTGCAGCGCAGATCTGTCCTGTATAAGCGGCATTCAGCAGATACAATGCCTCCGCTCCTTTGATCTCGCCGATGATAAAGAAATCCACATCCATGGTAAGACCGGCAATACTGATATTCTTCAGATCATAACTGACCTGGCTTTCCCCGCTTCCGGGAAGAGAATGCAAAAACATCATATCCGGATGATATTTCGTAGTCAGCTCATCTGCCTGCTGTGCTACCAGTATCGCCATGTTATCAGGAAGGGTTTCCTTCAATGCGTTTAAAAGAGTGGTCTTTCCTGAAGAATTACCCCCACAGATCAAGGTGGAGCCTTCCGCAAAACGCTTTACCAAAAGCTCTGCCGTCTTTCTGTCAAGCATTCCTTTTTCCACCAACTCCCCCATTTGTGGAAAATTTCTTGGAACCTTTCTGATGCAAAGATAAGGCTCGTTATAGGTATTTACCAGGGGCATGGAGACAGTAAAGCGCAGGATGAAATCCGGATGGCTTTCCGTATCCGTAAATCTTTGTATGGCATTTACATTGGAAATATTGACCTGATTCTTGGTAGCTACATAATCGATAAACTGCCTGTATTCCTTCTCTGACAAAAAGGCAATCCCTCCGTCCATTCTGACACCTTCCCGCTTCACCCTGATATTGTCATGGCTGATCACTCTGATATCTGAGATTGTCGGATCATCAATGAGGGGGGACAGTCTGGAATACCCGAAAATGTACTGTTCAAACATCTGGCACAGTTCATCTTCCTCTTCCCTTGTTACCTCCATATACTCTTCCACATATTGCCTTGCTTCTGCCAAGAAGCTCTCTCTGGAGATGATTCCCTTCTTCATCTGTATCAGAGAAGGCTGTTTTCTGGTGGTATAATCGTTCACCAGACTTTCCAGCCGCTCCTCCTGTGTCAAAAGCCGGATCTTCTTTGTACTCTCTGCCTTCATTTGCTCCTCCGCCCGCAGTCCTTACGGATATTTGCCAAAAGGCTCAAAACAGGCCGCCATCCAATGATTCTGTAATACTTTTCGCGTGATCTCATTCTTACATTCTTGCCTGAAACCTGTTCCTTTCCCTGTGCAGCACTAAAGACATCTGGCCAGCCTGTCTTTTCTTCTGCCGGGAAATCCCTTTGCCATATCCGTTTTCCGGTTGACGTTATTTGTCATCTTAAAAGAAGTAACGCTGCCCGGTGACTCCACTTTACACAGGAAAACAGCCCCCGTCAACGAATCTGCCAGCCAAAGAAAATGCCCTATTTTCATCCTATGTGTACTTTTTTCTCCCCTTTATTTCCCATTTTTTCTATCCCTGATACCTTGTGCAAATTGACCCCAACCCTTAAATTTGTACACTTTTTTCCTTTCTAAAGTCCTTTCCAAACTCGTTCTCAAACCCGCTAAATCTGAAGCAACTACGAACTTTTTCTGAAACTTTCATAAAAATCTACTTTTTTCTATTTTTTCTGTTATACTAAGAGCAACTCGCAACATTATATCTAAAGCGTTACATTCAAAAGGAGCTTCCCAGATAAAATTTCAGGAAGAATTTGTACCCGTGTCCAGATTGTTCCAGCTCCGGAAAGGTATCCTCATTTTATGAAAGAAGTACAAAAACCAAAAAAACCATTGATCTTTTATTATCTTATGGTTCTGTGCATCCTGCTTCTCCTTAACTTTTTCCTGTTTCCTTCCATAAGACAGCAAAAGGTACAGGAGGTAGGCTACAGCACCTTTATCCAGATGTTGGAGTCCGGGGAGGTAGACACCGTACAACGTCAGGATGACACCATCATGTTCACGGATAAGCAGGAGAATGTATATGAAGCTACTTATTTCAGTGATACAAATCTGGTGGATCGTCTGTTGAATGCAGGCGTTACCTTCGCTGAGGTTCCCATTGAAACCATGAATCCCATTCTTTATTATCTGCTTTCCCTGGTGATCCCTATTGTGATCTTTGTAGTCATCGGACAGCTTCTGAGCAGATACCTGATGAAAAAGATGGGCTCCGGCGGAATGCCCTCCATGTCCTTTGGCAAGAGCAATGCCAAGGTCTATGTGCAGTCCACCACAGGTATTAAATTTAAGGATGTAGCAGGAGAAGATGAAGCCAAGGAGGTGCTCCAGGAGATCGTTGATTTCCTCCACAATCCCCAGAAATATCAGGCAATCGGCGCTAAGATGCCAAAGGGTGCTCTTTTGGTGGGTCCTCCCGGAACCGGTAAAACCTTACTTGCCAAGGCTGTGGCAGGAGAGGCTGATGTTCCCTTCTTTTCCATTTCCGGCTCTGAATTTGTGGAAATGTTCGTAGGTATGGGTGCTGCCAAGGTTCGTGACCTGTTCCAGCAGGCCAATGAAAAGGCTCCCTGTATCGTCTTTATTGACGAAATTGACACCATTGGTAAGAAGCGTGACGGCAGCGGTTTTTCCGGCAATGACGAAAGAGAGCAGACCTTAAACCAGCTGCTTTCCGAGATGGACGGCTTCGATGGAAGTAAGGGCGTTATCATCCTTGCCGCTACCAACAGACCCGATTCCCTGGACCCTGCTCTTCTGCGTCCCGGCCGTTTCGACAGACGTATCCCGGTAGAGCTGCCTGACCTGGCAGGAAGAGAAGCCATCCTTAAGGTTCATGCCAAGAATATCAAGATTGATGAATCCGTGGATTTCAACGCCATTGCCAGAGCAGCCTCCGGCGCTTCCGGCGCAGAGCTTGCCAATATGGTCAATGAAGCTGCTCTGCGTGCTGTCCGCGATGGCAGACGCTTTGTGACCCAGGCCGATATGGAAGAAAGTATCGAGGTTGTCATTGCCGGATACCAGAAGAAAAATAAGGTCCTTTCCGACAAAGAAAAGCTGATCGTGGCCTACCACGAAGTCGGCCATGCCCTGGTTGCAGCCCTGCAGACCCATTCTGCACCTGTTACCAAAATCACCATCATTCCCCGTACCTCCGGCGCTTTGGGCTATACCATGCAGGTGGATGAAGAAGAGCGAAATCTTATGAGCAAGGAAGAAATCCAGAATAAGATTGCCACCCTCACCGGCGGACGCTGTGCAGAGGAGCTGATCTTCCACTCCATCACCACAGGCGCTTCCAACGATATCGAACAGGCCACCAAGCTTGCCAGAGCCATGATCACCCGTTACGGCATGAGCGACGATATCGGCATGGTAGCTTTGGAGACTGTGACCAACCAGTATTTAGGCGCAGATACCTCCCTTGCCTGCTCTCAGGAGCTTTCTGCCGATATCGACAGAAAGGTTATCGCTCTGGTAAAGCAGCAATATGCTAAGGCCATGGAGCTTCTTACCACCCACACGGCAAAGCTTCACGAGCTTTCTAAATTCCTTTATGAAAAAGAAACCATTACCGGTGATGAATTTATGGAAATTTTGAACAGATAGTGGTATGATAATCGACAGAGGATGTAACTATCAGAGCAGGAAGCTGTCTCACCAAAAGGATTTTGAATGAGACAGGAATGAGTATCTTTTATTGGTAAAGGAGGCTTAAATCTTATGGATGGAACATTTCTGATTCTGGCCGGAGGCCTGTTAGTCATTATCTTTGCTGTCATCGCCGCTGTGGCTGCTTGTGTAGTCTCCGCCGTGGCTGCTGACCAGGATATCGAGGACTGATACCTCAAAAATAAGGCTGTTGCATAAAGCGTTATCTACGCAATAAACAGACAAATTGACACAGCGACGTCTGTCCATTGTATGGATCGTGTTTCATGCAACAGCCTTTCTTTTTATGTCTGCATAGTTTCGGTAAAGGTCACCCTTGGTATCCGTAGTCAGAAAATTTGCAAAGCCTCTCCAGTTTTCTCTCTAAATCCAGTTTTCTCTCTAAATCCAGTTTTCAATCTCCTTCCTCACTTACAATAAAAAAGCAACCAATTTTTTACGTTGGTTACTTTTTCTACTCACTACTGTTCTGCAATTCTTGCGGCTAATTCTTCTAAGTACATCCACCTATCCATCTTTTCTTCCAGTAGACTCTCTGCCGCTTCTTTGTCAGCCATTATCTGATTCAGTTTTACAAAGTCTGTTGATACTGCAGCCATTTCACTTTCCAACTTTTCTATTTTTTCTTCCAGCGCAGCAATATCACTTTCAATAGTTTCATAATCCTTCTGTTCCTGATAGGTAAACTTTAACTTCTGAGGGCCACGAGTACGCTGCCCTTTCTGTGTCTGCTGGGTATTCGTCTTGGATGCATTGCCTGTTTTCTTTGCCTGCTCTGCCTCCTGTTCCTCTTTCTTAGCTGATTTCTTCAAAGAATAATCCGTATAACCGCCTTCGTACTGCCTGATTTGCCCATCTCCTTCAAAGGCAAAGATACGCTTCATGGTGCGGTCCAGAAAATACCGGTCATGGGATACCACAATCACAATACCCTCAAAATGATCCAGATAATCCTCCAGAATGGTCAGCGTGGCAATGTCTAAATCGTTGGTAGGCTCATCCATGATGAGTACGTTAGGCGAGGTAAGGAGCACCCGCAAAAGGTTCAGACGCCTTTTCTCTCCGCCGGAAAGTCTGCCAATAGGACTGTACTGCTTCTCTGCCGGGAAAAGAAAGCGCTCAAGCATTACGGAAGCAGATATGGTTCCATCCGCTGTCTGCACATATTCCGCAATATCCTTCGCATAATCGATCACTCTTCTGTCCGGATCCATATAGGCCAGACCTGCAATGTCCTCTGTTTTTCCATTCAGGCATTCTGTCTTTTTTGAAGCGATCTCCTGGGCATAGTAGCCGATCTTTACCGTCTGCCCTATTAAAATTTCTCCGCTGTCAGGCTTTAGCACCCCTGTAATCAGCTTCATCAGCGTGGTTTTGCCACAGCCATTAGAACCGATAAAGCCCACTCTGTCTCCTTTTAAGAAGGTATAAGAAAAATCCTCTATCAGCTTTCTGTCTCCATAGGCCTTGGATACATGGGAAAGCTCAATGGTGCTTTTCCCAAGCCTGCTGGAAATAGAGCTTAACTCCACCTGGGAATCCTTCACCGGTGCCTGTCTGTCCCGAAGCTCCTCATATCTTTGTATATGGGCCTTCTGCTTGGTGGAACGGGCTCTGGCCCCCCTCTGCATCCAGGCAAGCTCCACTCTCAAAATAGACTGACGCTTTCTCTCCGTAGCCTGCTCCATCTCTTCTCTCTGGGCCTTAGCCTCCAGGAATCCGGAATAATTGGTCTGGTAGCTGTAAATCTTTCCTTTATCGATCTCTACGATCCGGTTACTCACACTATCCAGGAAATATCTGTCATGGGTTACCATCATCAAGGTGCCACGCCACTTTTTCAGATACTCCTCCAGCCAGTCCGCCATTTCATTGTCCAAGTGGTTGGTAGGCTCATCCAAAAGCAGGATATCTGCCGGGGAAAGCAGGGCCGATATTAAGGCAAGCCTCTTCCTCTGACCACCTGAAAGCTCTCCTGCCGGCTGCCCAAAATCCAAAATTCCAAGCCTGGTCATCATGGCCTTGGCATCTGCCTCTATGCTCCAGCAGTTTTCCTCTGTCACATTTTTCTCCAAAACACACTCTAAGCTGCTCTTCTTCGGATCAAACACAGGATGCTGGGGCAGATAACACAGCTTTACATGATTTGCTCTGGTAATGCTTCCGGCATCCGCTTCCTCCTCTCCTGCTATAAGCTTAAGCAGGGTACTTTTGCCAGTTCCGTTGATTCCGATGATCCCCACCTTTTCTCCTTCCTGCAAAGAAAATGAAGCATCATCAAAAATTTTACGCTCACTGTATACCTTTGTTATGTTCTCTATATTAATTAAATTCATATTCGTACCTTTCTTTTTCACAAATTTCCGGCTCACCTGCGCCCATTCGCAAAGCCTTTCTGTTGGAAGGCTTTACCGTCACTGTGTGACTCTACGCTGCTTCGCAGCTTTCATTCTACCAGAACAGGTGTAAAAATACCACCCATAATTACTACCGGCGGGCACAACTCTTTTCCACCCCCAAATATATTTTTCAGATTTACTTTATTTTTACTTTATTATTTGTCCACACTTTGGTCACATTCTCTTGGTAGTATAATCATGTGAGAAGGAAACACCCCCAAGTTCCTTTTCATAATAACTTTTCAACTCCCCCTCTTATATGATGAACAGGACGATAGTTTCCTATCGTCCTGTTTTCGTTTCTTCTTATTTACTTTTCTTTTGTCACTGTAGTTTTGAAACTGCAATGACTTCTTCCCGTTTATATTACAGCTCCACAGCCAGGTGCAGTACGCTGCGGGCAGGAATGGTGAAGGTGATCTTGCCTCCTTCTGCCTTGCAGCCATCAAAGCTGACAGTATGCACTTCATTGGAAGCCTCGAAGGTATTGTGAGCATCCATAGCGCCTGTCAGGATCTCACCTGTTACGCTCTTTACTGTGGTTTCTGCCAAAACAGCCTCGATTTGTCTGTCCTCATCCAGGGACAGGTTGGTCATGGTGATGTGAAGCTTTCCATCCTTTCCCATAGAAACGGATTCTGTAAGATCAGGAACCTGGTACTCATCCTCTAAGCCTACCAGACCGGTCTCCACGCAAGACTCTACCAGCTCTGCATCCTGATGGCACTTATACATATTAAATACATGCCAGGTAGGAGTCAGCAGCATCTTCTCGCCATCTGTCAGGATCACGGACTGAAGCACGTTCACCATCTGGGCGATATTGGCCATCTTTACACGGTCACAGTTCTTGTTAAAGAGATTTAAGTTAATACCTGCCACCAGCGCATCCCTGACGGTATTCTGCTGATATAGGAATCCGGGATTGGTGCCGGGTTCTACATCATACCAGGTACCCCACTCGTCGATGATCATACCGATCTTCTTTTCCGGATCATACTGATCCATGATTGCTCCATGGCGCTTGATCAAAGTCTCCATAAAGAGAGTTGCCTTCAGGGTACGATACCAGTCCTTCTCTTCAAATCCGGTTGCCGGGCCCTTATGCTGCCAGTCGCCGGAAGGAACAGTATAATAATGTAAAGATAAGCCGTTCATAAATCCATTTCCATGGTCAAAGGTAGTCTCCAGCACCTTCTGCGTCCAGTGATAGTCTCCTGCATTGGCGCCGCAGCAGATCTTTGCAATGGGAGCATCCGGATTGTAATTGCGCACATAGGTCTGGTATCTGCGGTATTCATTGCCATAATACTGAGGAGTCATATTGCCGCCGCAGCCCCAGTTTTCATTGCCTACGCCGAAATAATCTACTCTCCAGGGCTTTTCATGTCCGTTTTTCTTTCTTAAATCCGCCATGGGAGAAACACCGTTAAAGGTCATATATTCCACCCATTCGCTCATCTCCTGTACAGTACCGCTTCCCAGGTTTCCATTGATATAGGTCTTACAGCCTAACTGACGGCACAGCTCCATAAATTCATGAGTACCGAAGCTGTTATCCTCCACAACGCCGCCCCAGTGGGTATTGATCATCTTCTTACGGCCTTCCTTAGGACCAATGCCATCCTTCCAGTGGTATTCGTCTGCAAAGCAGCCGCCGGGCCAGCGGAGCACAGGCACCTTGATCTCCTTGAGTGCTTCCACTACGTCGGTTCTCATACCGTTTACGTTAGGAATGTCAGAATTTTCCCCTACATACAGTCCTTCATAAATACACCTTCCCAGATGCTCGGAAAAATGTCCCTGCAGCTCAGGATTAATGTGTCCCTTTTTTACCTTCGGATTGATGTACAGTTTTGCCATGTTTCTCTACCTCTTCCTTTCCAGATTTTCATTTCTGTATTTAGTTTTTGCTATTATTTATTTTACTTTTTAGTAAAACAGTTTACTTTTTGCTGTGATTTTACATTAATCTATCCGACACAAAAAGTCAATTACTTTTCTGCTTTTTTATGATAAAATTAGTTGTCACAGTTCACTCTTGCATTCCTGATGAATGGTGCGGATGAACAATGATTGACAGAAGGTGGGCGGGTAATACTATGGAATGGAAAAATGCAATAAATGCCATGCAGAAAAAATCAAAGGAAGAGCAGTTAAAAATCCTGTATACTAAGTGGGGAGAGGAATTGGCCGCACAGCCCCAAAAGCTTCCCAGAGCGGAATATCCCAGACCTCAAATGCGGCGGACGGATTATCATTCCTTAAACGGATACTGGGAGTATGCTATTTTGAAAAAGGGGGAATACCGGACAGGAAGCCCCCTGCCTTCTCAGGGGCAGATCCGGGTTCCCTTTTCTCCAGAGGCTGTGCTCTCCGGCTTACGCCCGATAAATGCGCAAAGTACCAGGCAGCTGCTTCCCGGCCAGGAGCTGTGGTATCAGAAAAGGCTTGTCATTCCCAAGGCAAAAGCTCCCCTTTCCCGCTGCCTGCTGCATTTTGGCGCCGTGGATCAGGAAGCAAGAGTCTACCTAAATGGACGGCTCTACATGACTCATCAGGGCGGCTACCTTCCCCTTACCATTGATATGACAGAAGAGCTGCTCCCTTCTCCGGAGGATTCCGGTGTCCTTACCTGCCTGCTCCAGGTCTGTGTGGAAGATGCCTCCGAACATGGCCTTCTTTCCCGCGGAAAGCAGAAATTGAAAAGAGGCGGTATGTTTTATACTGCCCAGAGCGGTATCTGGCAGAGTGTATGGTATGAATGGGTGCCAAAGCATTATGTGCAGAAGCTCCAGCTGAATGCCAACCCGGACACCCGAAAGATCGCCTTCACACTCCGTTCCAATCTTCCCCTGACAGAATATCGCCTTTTCGTGGGACAGCCGGAAATCTTTCCCTCTGAAGAGGCTCTCATAAGGGCTAGCGCTGATCTTCCTCTTCTTCCGGATAAGGCAGACCCAAAAGGCCAGGAGCTGACGCAGTCTAAACAAGCTTCACCAGAACAAGATTCACCAAGGCAGGCTTTGCCTGTAACCCTGGATGCAAATTCCACACCCAGCGGTAAAGTGAAAGAAGAAACCACCCTCTTTTCTCTGCCAAAGGCCCTTCCCTTAAAGCTCTGGACACCGGATACTCCCTATCTGTATCCTGTGCGCCTTCTTTACGGACAGGATGAAATCCGCAGCTATTTTGCCATGCGCAGCGTAACTATAGAAAAGAATGAAACCGGCGTCCCGGTCTTTTGCTTGAACCATCAGCCTCTTTTTCTGAATGGGATCCTGGATCAGGGCTACTGGCCGGACGGGCTTATGACTGCTCCCTCCGACGAAGCCTTTGTATTTGACATTACTCTGGCAAAAAAGGCCGGCTTTAATATGCTGCGCAAGCATGCTAAGGTGGAGGATCTGCGCTTTTATTTTCACTGTGACCGTTTAGGAATGCTTGTATGGCAGGATATGGTAAACGGCGGCGGAGAATACGATATGCCCCTGGTTTGCTATCTTCCCACTCTCCTTCCCGTTGTGGGACGCACTTTCCGGGACTCCCATTA
>ULUL01019455.1_pt1 | contig 10949 bp, 6 predicted proteins | sample 1958481 | NCBI WGS metagenome assembly ULUL01 (sample SAMEA4835759, study PRJEB28245) | human gut metagenome | biome: gut microbiome; material: fecal sample | place: Denmark | collected 2008 | reverse complement strand
GAACGCTCAACTTCTACAGTGAAGTCAACGTGACCCGGAGTATCGATGATATTGATACGATGCTCAAGTGCGCCGGGCATGGGCTTTGTCTCTTTTTCAAGAGTCCAATGGCAGGTAGTAGCAGCGGATGTGATGGTAATACCTCTTTCCTGTTCCTGCTCCATCCAGTCCATGGTAGCAGTACCTTCGTGAGTATCACCAATCTTGTAGTTAACACCGGTATAGTAAAGAATACGCTCGGTCAATGTGGTCTTACCAGCATCGATGTGAGCCATAATACCGATATTTCTGGTTCTCTCTAATGGATATTCTCTTCCAGCCAAGATTTTTTCCTCCTCAATTTGTTAGCAAAACGCGGAAATGGCTTAAGAAGCTGTTAGATAATAAGCCTTCTTTAAGCCTTCTTCGCCCCTCCAGGCTCCGATTAGAATCTGTAGTGAGCGAAAGCCTTGTTTGCTTCTGCCATTTTGTGTACGTCTTCCTTCTTCTTTACTGCAGCACCAGTATTGTTAGCTGCATCCAGAATCTCGTTTGCAAGTCTGTCTTCCATGGTCTTCTCGCCTCTCTTACGGGAGTAGGCAGTCAACCAACGAAGTCCCAGAGCCTGACGTCTGTCAGCTCTAACCTCGATAGGCACCTGATAGGTAGCACCACCGATACGTCTTGCTTTTACTTCCAGAACAGGCATGATATTGTTCATAGCCTCTTCAAATACTTCCAAAGCAGGCTTTCCAGCCTTAGCTTCTACTTTAGCAAATGCGCCGTATACGATCTTCTGTGCGACACCCTTCTTACCATCCAGCATAATGTTGTTGATAAGCTTGGTCACAACCTTGTTGTTGTATAAAGGATCTGCTAATACATCTCTCTTCTGAATATGTCCTTTACGTGGCACGGTTCTTCCCTCCTTATTAAGTGGTCAGAAAATCTGACCTGAAAATAAATCATCGGTACTCACATGTGTTTCCCCAAGTGTGCGTGCTGGCCAGGATCTTTCGATCCTGCTGTTATCTTTTCATACAGAATTCCAACACTTCTCTTAGTTACGTTTGAGTGGTACTTCTCCTGCAACCTCAAGCTAAATTACTTCTTAGCAGCCTTAGGTCTCTTAGCACCGTACTTGGAACGGGCCTGCTTTCTGTTAGCAACACCAGCGGTATCAAGAGTACCACGGATAATGTGATATCTGGTACCAGGCAGGTCTTTAACTCTTCCACCTCTGATCAGAACAACACTGTGCTCCTGCAGGTTATGACCTTCACCGGGAATGTAGCTTGTAACTTCGATTCCGTTGGAAAGACGTACTCTGGCGATCTTTCTGAGTGCGGAGTTAGGCTTTTTAGGAGTAGCTGTCTTAACAGCAGTACATACGCCTCTCTTCTGAGGAGCAGAAGCATCAGTAGCCTTCTTGTGCAGAGAGTTGTATCCCTTCTGCAGAGCAGGTGCTGTAGACTTCTTTGCTGTTGTCTGACGTCCTTTTCTTACTAACTGGTTAAATGTTGGCATTCTGTTTCACCTCTTTCTTAGTATTGATATGCTTTGCCATTATTATTCATTTCTGCCAGAAATTTCTTTCGATATTTCTATGCATCATGAATCTGTGTTTCCGATTTTTGCACACAAAAAGTGCACGCTTGTCGGCATACTCGTTAAGTATACTGATTTGGTCAGTTCTTGTCAATAGAATTTTTCCTTTTTTTCAAAGTTTTTCCGGAATTTTTCCCTGAACTTTCATTCTGTTTATAATATAAGAAAAAAGACCTTCCTAAGTTTTCATCAGGAAGATCTTTTTCCTTTATATGCTGTCTGTAAGGGCTATCCCCTTGCTTTTTTCTTCTTATTCCTTCATTTCTACCGCCTGGCATGTTACTGCTCACTTAGTTCACAGATACACGCTTCGCGATACAATCACCTGCAAATCTTCCAAAATACAGTCAATGAACAATAACCCTGGCACTTACTCAGCATCCGCGGTAACAGTCTCTTCTACTTTGGAAGCTTCCTCTGTGGAATCTTCTGCTTCTGCCGTATTATCAACTGCAAGTGTATCCGCATCTTCCTCTAAGGATTCGTTAAAGCTTAAGGTGTCATCCTCATCAAAGGAAATGGTATCCACAGCGTCTGTGCTCAGTCTCGTATTTCTATATCTCTTCATACCGGTACCGGCTGGAATCAGCTTACCGATCAGGACGTTCTCCTTTAAGCCGATCAGAGGATCAATCTTACCCTTTATTGCAGCTTCTGTCAGAACCTTTGTGGTCTCCTGGAAGGATGCTGCGGACAGGAAGGAATTGGTAGCAAGTGCTGCCTTGGTGATACCGAGCATTACTTGCTTTCCTTCTGCAGGCTGCTTGCCCTGCTTGATCAGTTCTTCGTTCATATCCTCATAATCAAGGACATCAACCAGTGTACCGGGAAGGAAATCGGTATCTCCGTGGTTCTCCACACGCACCTTCTTAAGCATCTGACGAACGATCACCTCGATATGCTTATCTGCGATATCAACACCCTGCAGACGGTATACACGCTGTACTTCGCGAAGCATGTAGTCCTGTACGGCACGGATACCCTTAATCTTTAACAGATCATGAGGATTTACGCTACCTTCGGTCAACTCATCACCGGCCTCCAGCATCTGTCCGTCTAATACTTTGATACGGGAACCATAGGGAATCAGATAAGTCTTGGACTCACCAGTCTCCTCATTGGTCACAACAACCTCACGCTTCTTCTTGGTATCCTTCAGCTCTGCCTTACCGCCGAACTCAGCGATGATAGCAAGTCCCTTAGGCTTTCTCGCCTCGAAAAGCTCTTCGACACGGGGAAGACCCTGTGTGATATCGTCACCTGCCACACCGCCGGTATGGAAGGTACGCATGGTCAGCTGTGTACCGGGCTCACCGATGGACTGAGCTGCGATAATACCTACTGCTTCACCTACTTGTACAGCCTCGCCGGTTGCCATGTTTGCGCCGTAGCACTTTGCACAGATACCGATGTGGGAACGGCAGGTTAAAATAGTACGGATCTTCACTTCCTCAATAGGCTCGCCCTTTGCATTCACGCCGGTGCTTAAGATCTTGGAAGCACGGCTGGGAGTGATCATGTGATTGCGCTTTACGATCACATTGCCGTCACGATCCAGGATATCCTCACAGGAATATCTTCCTGTGATACGATCCTTCAGACCCTCGATGGTTTCCTTGCCATCCATAAAGGCCTTTACTACCATGCCCGGGATCTCTGCTCTGTTCTCCGCACAATCAACTTCCCGGATGATCAGTTCCTGGGATACGTCAACCATTCGTCTGGTCAGATAACCGGAGTCTGCGGTACGCAGAGCGGTATCGGACAGACCCTTACGAGCACCATGTGCGGACATGAAGTACTCCAGTACGTCCAGACCTTCACGGAAGTTTGACTTGATAGGCAGCTCAATGGTACGTCCTGTGGTATCTGCCATCAGACCACGCATACCTGCCAGCTGCTTGATCTGCTGATTAGATCCACGGGCACCGGAGTCAGCCATCATGAAGATGTTGTTGTACTTATCCAGTCCGGCAAGCAGCACATCTGTCAGCTCCTTATCGGTCTCGTTCCAGGTTTCGATCACGGCACGATATCTTTCTTCCTCTGTGATCAGACCACGGCGGAAGTTTGTAGCGATCTTATCTACAGTAGCCTGAGCCTTTGCAAGCATTTCCGGCTTCTGGGCAGGCACTGTCATATCAGAAATAGATACGGTCATGGCAGCTCTGGTAGAATACTTGTAACCGATTGCCTTGACATCATCCAACACCTCTGCAGTCTTGGAAGCGCCATGGGTGTTGATAACTTTCTCCAGAATCTGCTTTAAGCCCTTCTTGCCTACATGGAAGTCTACTTCCAGCTTTAAGAAGTTCTCCGGATCGGTTCTGTCAACAAAACCAAGGTCCTGAGGCAGGATCTCGTTGAAGATGAAACGTCCCAGCGTAGATTCCACAATACCGGTAACTACTTCACCGTCTGCATTCTTCTTGCTCATTCTCACATGGATCCTGGAATGCAGGGTACATGCCTTGTTTTCATAAGCAAGGATTGCTTCGTTTACACTCTTAAAGTACTTGCCTTCGCCTACTGCTCCGGGTCTTTCCTGTGTCAGGTAGTAAATACCAAGAACCATATCCTGGGAAGGAACGGCTACAGGACCGCCATCGGAAGGCTTTAACAGGTTGTTGGGAGACAGCAGTAAGAAACGGCACTCTGCCTGAGCCTCTACAGACAAAGGAAGGTGTACAGCCATCTGGTCTCCATCGAAGTCCGCGTTGAATGCGGTACATACCAAAGGATGCAGCTTAATAGCCTTACCTTCTACCAGGATGGGCTCGAAAGCCTGAATACCAAGTCTGTGCAGGGTAGGAGCACGGTTCAGCATAACAGGATGCTCCTTAATTACTTCTTCCAGAACGCCCCAAACCTGGGAATCCAGTCTCTCTACCAGCTTCTTGGCATTCTTGATGTTCTGGCTGATGCCTCTGTAAACCAGCTCCTTCATAATGAAGGGTTTGAACAGTTCGATTGCCATTTCCTTAGGCAGACCGCACTGATAAATCTTTAATTCCGGTCCTACTACGATAACGGAACGTCCGGAGTAGTCAACACGCTTACCTAACAGGTTCTGACGGAAACGTCCGGATTTACCCTTTAACATATCGGATAGAGACTTCAGGGCTCTGTTGCCAGGGCCGGTAACAGGACGTCCTCTTCTGCCGTTATCGATCAGAGCATCTACAGCCTCCTGGAGCATTCTCTTCTCGTTGCGGACGATGATATCAGGTGCGCCCAGCTCTAACAGTCTCTTCAGACGATTGTTTCTGTTGATGATCCTTCTATATAGATCATTCAGGTCAGAAGTTGCGAAACGTCCGCCGTCCAGCTGTACCATAGGACGAAGATCGGGGGGAATCACGGGAACAGCATCCATGATCATCCATTCCGGTCTGTTTCCGGATTCACGGAAGGCCTCTACAACCTCCAGCCTCTTGATGATACGCGCACGCTTTTGTCCTGAGGAATCTGCCAGGCCCTTCTTAAGCTCCTCAGATTCCTTTTCCAGATCGATCTCTTCCAGAAGCTCCTTGATGGATTCTGCACCCATGCCGACACGGAACTTATTGCCCCATGTCTCTCTGGCATCCTGGTACTCCTTCTCGGAAAGGATCTGCTTTTTCTCTAAGTTAGTCTCACCTGCATCCAGCACGATATAGGAAGCAAAGTAAAGAACTTTCTCCAGCACTCTGGGGGACAGATCCAGGATCAGTCCCATACGGCTGGGGATACCCTTGAAATACCAGATATGGGAAACAGGAGCTGCCAGCTCAATGTGTCCCATACGCTCTCTACGGACACTTGACTTGGTGACTTCAACACCACATCTGTCGCAGACAACGCCTTTATATCTGATCTTTTTATATTTACCACAATGACATTCCCAGTCCTTGCTGGGTCCAAAGATTCTCTCACAGAACAGGCCGTCTCTTTCAGGCTTTAAGGTTCTGTAGTTGATTGTCTCAGGCTTCAGGACTTCGCCATGGGACCATTCCCTGATTTTCTCAGGGGAAGCCAACCCGATCTTAATGGCATCAAATGTCATAGGCTGATAGGTTTGATTTGCATTTGTTTCTGACATTAATGGCACTCCCTTCCTTACTAGAATTCGTCGTCTTCTCCGTCTTCACCATCGAAGCCGTCGTCTTCATAATCATCTTCGAAATCGCTGGCATCCTCATCATTTACAAGCTCTCCGCTCTTGTCATCAAACTTCTGGGTCTGATAACCGTAAGCTCCCAGCTTATCGCTTTCGGGATCGTCATACTTTCTGTCTCCCTCCATCTCAAAGCGGTAATCAGTATCGCTGTAATCAATGTTTTCCATGATTTCCACTTCGGTCTGATCGTCACGAAGTACCCTTACATCAAGACCAAGTGCCTGCAACTCCTTCAAAAGTACCTTGAAGGATTCCGGAATACCGGGTTCAGGAATATTGTCTCCCTTGATGATTGCTTCATAAGCCTTCACACGGCCTACCACATCATCAGACTTCACAGTCAGGATCTCCTGCAGGGTATAGGCAGCGCCATATGCCTCCAGGGCCCAAACTTCCATCTCTCCGAAACGCTGTCCGCCGAACTGTGCCTTACCACCCAGAGGCTGCTGGGTTACTAAGGAGTACGGGCCGGTAGAACGTGCATGGATCTTATCGTCTACCAGATGGTGCAGCTTCAGATAATGCATGTGGCCAATGGTAACAGGGCTGTCGAAGAACTCGCCGGTACGTCCGTCACGCAGGCGAACCTTACCGTCACGGGAAATAGGAACTCCCTTCCACAGTGCTCTGTGGTCTCTGTTCTCGTACAGATAATCCATCACCTCAGGAAGAAGCTCTTCCTTATGCTTTGCTTCAAACTCTTCCCACTCCAGATTTACATAATCATTAGCAAGATCCAGAGTATCCATGATATCTCTCTCGTTTGCACCGTCAAAGATAGGTGTTGCAACGTTAAAGCCCAGAGCCTTTGCAGCTAAGGACAGATGAATCTCCAGCACCTGTCCGATATTCATACGGGAAGGCACACCCAAGGGATTCAGCACGATATCCAGAGGACGTCCATTGGGCAGATAAGGCATATCCTCTACAGGAAGCACGCGGGAAACAACACCCTTGTTACCGTGACGTCCTGCCATCTTATCACCAACGGAAATTTTTCTCTTCTGTGCAATATAAATACGAACGGACTGGTTTACGCCGGGAGAAAGCTCGTCGCTGTTCTCTCTGGTAAATACCTTGGCATCCACAACAATACCATACTCGCCGTGAGGAACCTTCAAAGATGTATCTCTTACTTCTCTGGCCTTCTCGCCAAAGATCGCACGAAGCAGTCTTTCTTCTGCGGTCAGTTCGGTTTCTCCCTTAGGAGTCACCTTACCCACCAGAATATCACCGGCACGAACCTCTGCGCCGATACGGATAATACCTCTGTCATCCAGATCCTTCAGTGCATCATCACCAACGCCGGGTACATCACGGGTGATTTCCTCAGGTCCTAACTTGGTATCACGGGCCTCTGCTTCATATTCCTCGATATGAACAGAAGTATATACATCATCCTGAACCAGTCTTTCACTCAGAAGGACTGCGTCCTCGTAGTTGTAACCTTCCCAGGTCATGAAACCGATCAGAGGGTTCTTGCCCAGTGCCAGTTCACCTTCATTTGTGGAAGGGCCGTCTGCGATAACCTGTCCTGCAACTACATGATCACCTTTGAATACGATAGGCTTCTGGTTGTAGCAGTTAGACTGGTTGCTTCGAGCAAATTTAGTCAGCTTAAATTCCAACTTCTCACCGTCATCACAGGTCATCTTGATCAGGTTGGAAGAAACATAATCAATGGTACCGGGCTTCTTTGCCACAACACACACACCTGAGTCAACGGCAGCCTTCTTCTCAATACCGGTTCCTACTACAGGAGCCTCTGTGGTCAAAAGAGGAACGGCCTGACGCTGCATGTTGGATCCCATCAGAGCTCGGTTTGCATCATCGTTCTCCAGGAAAGGAATCAGGGCTGTTGCCACAGAGAATACCATTCTGGGGGATACGTCCATGTAATCAAACATTGCCTTGGGATATTCCTGTGTCTCTTCGCGGTAACGACCTGACACGGAATTACGAACGAAGTGGCCCTCTGCATCCAGCGCTTCGTTCGCCTGGGCTACATGGTAATTATCCTCTTCGTCTGCTGTCATATATTCTACTTCCTCGGTAACACGGGGGTTAGCCGGGTCAGTCTTGTCAATCTTACGATAAGGTGCCTCTACAAAGCCATACTCATTGATCCTTGCATAACTTGCTAAAGAGTTGATCAGACCGATGTTAGGTCCTTCAGGAGTTTCGATAGGGCACATTCTTCCGTAATGGGAGTAATGTACGTCTCGAACCTCAAATCCAGCTCTGTCTCGGGACAGACCGCCGGGTCCCAATGCAGAAAGACGTCTCTTGTGGGTCAGCTCACCCAAGGGGTTATTCTGATCCATGAACTGTGACAGCTGGGAAGATCCGAAGAACTCCTTAACTGCAGCAGTTACGGGCTTGATATTGATCAGGGACTGGGGAGAAATTTCCTCTGCGTCATGAGTTGTCATACGCTCACGGACTACTCTCTCCATTCTAGACAAGCCGATACGATACTGGTTCTGCAAAAGTTCACCAACTGCACGGATACGTCTGTTGCCCAGATGGTCGATATCATCATCATTGCCAAGGCCGTACTCCAGATGCATATTGTAGTTGATGGAAGCAATGATATCTTCCTTGGTGATATGCTTCGGTACCAGCTCATGTACATTCTTCTTTATCTCTTCTGCAAGCTTCTCAGCGTCATCGCTGTACTCTTCCAGAATTTTGGAAAGAACAGGATAATAAACCAGCTCATGGATACCTAACTCCTTGGGATTGCAATCCACATAATGAGTCAGATCTACCATCATGTTGGACAGTACCTTTACATTTCTCTCCTCTGTCTCGATGTATACAAAAGGAACAGCTGCATTCTGGATATCATCAGCAAGCTGTGCGCTGACCTTAGTTCCTGCTGCGGCCAGGACCTCTCCGGTGGACGGATCCACTACATCTGCAGCCAGAACATGGTTGCGGATTCTGTTCTTTAAAAGAAGCTTCTTATTAAATTTATATCTTCCGACCTTTGCCAAATCATATCTGCGGGGATCAAAGAACATGGCGTTGATCAGACTTTCAGCGCTCTCTACGCTTAAGGGCTCGCCGGGACGGATCTTTTTGTACAGCTCTAACAGACCCTCCTGATAATTTTCAGAGGTGTCCTTGGAAAAGCTTGCTTCGATCTTCGGCTCATCGCCAAATACTTCACGAATCTCGTCATTGGTGCCGATACCCAGTGCACGGATCAGGACGGTAATGGGAACCTTTCTGGTTCTGTCTACACGAACATAGAACACGTCATTAGAGTCTGTCTCATACTCCAGCCATGCACCTCTGTTAGGGATTACCGTACAGGAGAACAGCTTCTTACCAATCTTGTCATGTCCGATAGCATAATAGATACCAGGAGAACGAACCAACTGGCTTACGATTACACGCTCTGCACCGTTGATCACGAAAGTACCCGTCTCAGTCATGAGAGGAAGATCACCCATAAAGATCTCATGCTCTGTAATTTCTTCCTTTTCTTTATTATAAAGACGAACCTTGACCTTCAGGGGAGCTGCATATGTGGCATCTCTTTCTTTGCATTCTTCAATAGAATACTTAGCGTCCTTGCTGCACAACTCAAAATCTACAAAATCCAGACTTAAAGAGCCGCTGTAATCAGCAATCGGAGAGATGTCATCGAAAACTTCTTTCAAGCCTTCGTCTAAAAACCACTGATAGGAATCCTTCTGGACCTCGATCAGATTGGGCATCTCTAAAACCTCTTTTTGTCTTGAATAACTCATACGCATATTCTTGGTACCGGCAATCGGACGTATTCTGTTCTTTTCCATTGACATTTCACCCCGTTCTTTCAGATTTAAAGCCTATTTGCGTCGGCAATTAACCATACATTTGCACAATAGTGCATCATCCATAATACCACTAGTGTCCAGGGCTGTCAATAGGGAATTTTATTTATTTTTATCGTTTAAGGGAATTAAAGGGAATATTTGTTATAGTTCAGAATTGGTCATTATATTCAAAATACAAGAGCCCCAGTGCAAAAAGCAATGGGGCTCTTTAAAATCAAGAGTCTATTATTTAAGGGTAGCCTTAGCTCCAACCTCTTCCAGCTTCTTCTTGATCTCTTCAGCCTCTTCCTTAGAAGCGCCTTCCTTCAGGGTCTTGGGAGCGTTGTCAACAAGATCCTTAGCTTCCTTCAGGCCCAGTCCGGTTACTTCACGAACAACCTTGATAACCTTAACCTTCTCAGAACCAACCTCGGTCAGCTCAACGTCGAACTCGGTCTTCTCCTCAACCTCTGCTGCAGGACCAGCTGCTGCTACAACAACACCTGCTGCTGCAGATACGCCGAACTCCTCTTCGCACGCTTTTACTAAATCATTTAATTCCAGTACGGATAACTCTTTGATAGCATCAATAAATTCCTGAGTGCTTAACTTAGCCATTTTTATTTCCTCCATTTTCTTTTCTTTGATAAAAACTTTATGCCGCCATTTTCAGGCCGGTATTCTTTGCAGTTTCTGTATCCTTATGCCTCTGCAGGAGCGGCTTCGCCGTCCTTCTCTGCGATCTGGTTGAGGACACGTGCAAGGTTGGTGATAGGGGACTGCATACTGCCCAGCAATCTGGAAAGCAGAACCTCTCTGGAAGGGATCTCTGCGATCTTAGCCATTCCGGCTGCATCGTAAACGGTACCTTCTACTACACCTGCCTTGATCTCAAGCTTATCAGCCTTCTTTGCAAACTCAGCCAGTACTCTGGCAGGAGCTGTAGCATCTGTGGTTGAGTAAGCTATTGCGCTGGGTCCTTCAAGATAAGGCGCAAGACCTTCAAAATCAGTTCCCTTGAATGCAAGATGCATCATGGTGTTTTTGTAAACCTTGTAGCTTACACCAGCTTCACGCAAGGACTTACGCAGCTGTGTATCCTGCTCAACAGTCAGTCCACGGTAATCAACCAGAACTACTGATGCGGCATCTTTCACGCCAGCAGAAATCTCTTCTACAACGGGCTGTTTCAATTCGATTTTTGCCATTTTTCTACCTCCTTATAGATTTTATGCCGAAAGGAGTTTATAAAAAAATCCCTCTGAAGACACCCAGAGAGACACATACTTTGCAAACTCATCTCCTCGGTAGGATTTACCTTTATACCTACTGTCTTCGGCGTGGTTTTGTAACCTTGATGATATTACCATAGGGACGTTACTTTGTCAACCCCT
>ULUL01045070.1_pt1 | contig 10971 bp, 19 predicted proteins | sample 1958481 | NCBI WGS metagenome assembly ULUL01 (sample SAMEA4835759, study PRJEB28245) | human gut metagenome | biome: gut microbiome; material: fecal sample | place: Denmark | collected 2008 | reverse complement strand
TTTTTTTAGTTGACTTATCCATAAATCCTCTACACAAATACGTATATATGTCTCTTTCTTGTTTATCATTAAATCCATAATAATAAACTCCCAAGTTATTAAGATTTCTTTTTATTCTCATTTTATACTCCAATCATAATGTGATAATTAAATTATATCACTCATGTCATTATAATTCAATTATACGTATATATTACTAACTTTGCCTCCCTGTAATCTCCGCTTTTATTCTATTATTTTCTTCCTGCAAGACCATGTTCTGCTCTTTCAAATCCTTTATTTTCCTTAATGTCTCCATCATTTTGCACTCAGTTTCATATTCACACTGTGTGTCAGGCATATACTCTATACACATTTCACATATTTCTTCTCTGTCCATCCTCTGCTCCATGCGGTCCTGTTTATACTGTATCTGCTGCCCTATTTCTGTATCATCAATGTCATAAATGTCTTTCAGCATTTCAAGGCATATTGCTACGTCCGCCATTTCTTCAATAAGGTTTTCTTTACTTCCTATACCTCTTATCTGCTTGCTTACTGCCTGTATCAGTTCTGAACATTCTTCCATGCATATAACGCTCTGTGTTATTCTGCCATATTCTTTAATGGATCTTTCGATTATGTCCTTATTCATTCCCGTACCTCCCGATTATGTCTTTTTCTTTGTAAATCATGTATTCTGCTGAATTTCCCTGTACGGCATATTCTATACTGCCGTCTTCACGAACAGCTATACGCCGTATTCTTGCTTTTATTAACACTTCATCATCAATGTTATACTTAGTTTCCATTCTTCTCCTTTCCCCCGGAAGCCGAAGCCTCCGGGTATGCCGTCAATTTTGTGATATATATTTGACTTTGAATTAATAAGTACCGCTTTTTACTCTGTGGCAAACTTATGCCAAAAACTTATTTATAAAATACTGCTGCCCTTTTCCAGTTACTTTGGTTGTTCTGTTTATGCGTACTGAACCATCAGGATTATTTACCGTGCTTTCTTTAACCTCAAACAAGTTCATATCCATGCTTTTTTGAGTCGGCATATTGTAATCTGAACCATTACGCTTTATTAAGTATCCATTTTCACGCAGCCATAAAAACAGCCTCTTCTGCCCCATATCAACACCATTCTGTTTAATCAGCTTTGCTAAGTCACCGATTAATATTGATGTTGTGCTTGTTGCTACCGCATCAGCAAATATTTCTTTTGGCTTCATTTTTTCGATTCTTGCCTGCTTCTGTTCAATGACTCTGTCTCTTTCAGCTATCTTGTTATGTGCCACCTGTAACGCTTTAGCAAGCAATTCATCATCAGACATTTTTTCCTGTCCTGTGATGTAACCGCCATTCTTACGTATAGAGGGGAGAACTTCTGATGTAACCCATTCTGTAAATCTTTCAGCACTTTCTTTTCTACTCTGAAAAATTGTCTTGTAAAGGTTGGCTTCGCTGATAAATGTCATTTTCTGTATTCCGCCATTTGTAGGGGTATCCACAGTATGGATACCCTTTACAGATAACCTCTGTCTCACATTCCCTACATTCACTATTTCTAATGCCCTGCATACATCAGTCAGGCAGAACATTGGCTCACCATCTAATACAGCCGTTCGTATTTGTCCGAATTCCTTTTCTTCAAAAATTATCACGTTATTCATAACTTCAAAGTCTCCTTTGTATTAATTTTCCATAAAATCAAATAGCGTCGGTGCGTCAACCTCATTCTCTGCTGCCTGTAAATATCCAACGCCGTCCCTGAAATAATCATGATTTAATTCTATTCCATAACCATAACGTTCCATTTTTACAGCGGTCATTGGCACTGTCATAAGTCCGCCAAACGGGTCGAGTACAACATCACCTTTATTACTGTATCTGTTTATGATTCTTTCGACTATTTCTATCTGCAAAGGGCATACATGAAGCTGTGCCCTGCGGCGGCTCTGTGTAGTATTAAGTGTTTTCATTCGGTTTATATCATCCCACACCTCAAGTGTGTTCCAAGAACCGGGTGCAACCACCATAAACGTAGCCGGTAATTTGCCGTCCTTATCAAGTTCCTCCGCAAGTTTTACATGCTCACTGTAGCTGTATATATTTTCACGGCTGTATTTCCTATATGCCTGCTGCAGCTTCTCAACAGGAAAATCTTTTAATTCTTCCTTGCTGACAAGCCTGTCTCCCGAACATCTCCAGTATCCGTGTGCATCTATCTGCCACTGTGCCCTTGTATATTCTTCTTTTGACTTTACAACAGGATCATCTGCGTATGCTGTACTTCTGTCAGTCGGTAATTTACGAAAAAGCAGAATATATTCAGGACAGCCTACGCCCATTTTTGAACCATCTTTACACTGTTCAGTCCAGCCCAGCCTGTACGTCTGGTTATTTTCCCTTACTACATCCGTTACAACTGTAATCATTCCGAAATACTGAAATCCATGCTTCATATAGTGGTTTATACATAATGCATGAAACGGTTCTATTGTTGGCATGCCAGTACCTGTAGCATTTCCAAACAGCACCCTGTCTTTTACATGTATGGCTGCAACCCTGCCCGGTTTTAATATTCTTAATAACTCAGGTGTAAGAAAGTCCATCTGTTCAAAAAACCTATCCGTGTCCTGATTATGTCCAAAATCATTATAATTGGCACTGTATTCGTAATGATTTCCAAATGGTATTGATGTATGTATCAAATCAACTGAATTATCCTGCATATACATTGTTTCTTCCACACAGTCACCATATACGGCAGTATAGTGATTTCCTTTAACTGTTCTTTCTTCCCTGCTTCCTGTAACTCCCATTTTACGCTCCAGCCTTTCCGTTTTGCTTTCTGAATTAAGTCCGTATTTTTTTACTATTCCTATCATTTTTTCAACCATCCTGTCGTGGTTTTTCCATTTCTCAAGCAGTGCCTCTTTTATCTGACGTTCATTTTCCATGTAAATTATGTCAATAATAACTGTTTCTTTCTGCAAAAATCTGTAACAGCGGTGTACTGCCTGTATAAAATCATTGAATTCATAATCAATACCGGCAAATATCTCCCTGTGACAGTATTTCTGAAAATTACAGCCCGAACCCGAAAGCGATTTCTTTGTTGCAAACAGTCTCGTCTTTCCATCTGCAAAATCAACCACTCTCTTCTCACGCAGTTCATAATCCTGTGAGCCGTATATATCCACTGTCTCCGGCAGTGCCTTTTTTATTGCATGTCGTTCACTTTCAAGATCATGCCATAATATAAAATGCTCGTCCGGGGATTCTTCAACAATCTGTTTCATTACCTCAACACGTTTTTCTATGCTTTCACGTTTAACCTGTGCAGCTTCTTTCAACCCTTCTGCTGCCTCTTGGAAAAGCTGCATCTGCCCGTCTTTATCTGCAGCATCTCCATAATGTACCGGAATCTCATGCCAGCGTATGTCAAGCGGTGGCAAATCATAACCGGCATCAGAATAGTTTTCGTTTAAATCTGAAGGCTTTGTTATAAACAACGCCCATGACGAAACCCACATCCAAAACTCGTCTTCCATATTCGGGTACAGCGTAAGATTATTGGCCTTAGTGCTGTCTCTCTGAAAGAATCTTGTAAGAGCCTGACCTGTGTCCATGACTTCAAGATAGCCAGCATAGTGAACAATCTCTTTATATTTATTGGGTGAAGGTGTTGCAGTTGCCACCAGCTTATATTTCACATTTCTGAATTTATCAAGAAATGTCTGATATGTTTTGCTGCCAAAAGACCTTAATACACTTGCTTCGTCTAGTGATGTCGCAACAAAATAATCCGGTTTAATATCTCCATCCCTTACTCTCTCATAATTCGTTATGACAATCTCACTTGTACTGTTTTCTACTTCTTCCATGTTCCGGCAGTATTCAGGCTTTTCGTATCCTAATACCTCAACAGCATCCCTTGTAAACTCCTGTTTTACTCCAAGTGGAAGCACTATCAACGCCCTGCCGCCGTCATGTTTTGCCGCAAGATGGCAGAATTCTATCTCCTGTACTGTCTTTCCAAGACCGAAAGATTCAAACAATGCACGTCTGCCGCCTTTTAATGCCCACATCACAGCGTCACGCTGATGCGGTTTTAATGCCTTGTTTACCTCTCCCGGTTCAACTTCAAATCCACTGTTTTGTGCAAGTATAATCTTGCTTTCCAAAAATTCTTTATATGTCATTTTTCAAAGGAACCCGATATATCGTTGCCCCGGCCGGAGGTTCGGCTCCCTTCTATCATTTTTCGTCTGCTCGCATGTGTGTATACGAACAGTAGTTATATGTGTATCTGCCCTTTTTCAGTTTCCAAGCCCAGTCTTGTGCGTTATGTGATAGAAACGGCAGATATTTGCCGCAGATGCGGCATGTTGTTAATCCGTCACCCTTGTATTTAAGCCCTTTTCTTTCTACTGGGTGTATTGATTGCTTCAAGCTCCGCCTCAAGCTGTTTTATCTTGTTGTCAACGCTGAAATTTATAATATTTTTGACTTCTTTTGTGACATCTTTGCCGAAGCATTCATCAAGCGGCAGACTGCTGCCGCTGTAATCTGTGACTGCAAGCGTAGCCTTGCCGTTTGCTATGTCTGACGCATATGCTCTTGCTGTATCTATGTCAGAGCATATCTTTATAGCCTGCTTTGCTTTTTTTATAACCTCTTCTGTGTTTACCATCTTAACCTCCGTTAAATGTTATTTTTCAAATATAATTTTTCATAAATAAATTCATCCACTCTTCATGGCTGTGCAGCTCTTCAAATCTGCGTTGTCCTGCCTCTATAAGTATCAAATCAGTCTCACGGCAGTTATGTACTGCTTTTCTGCCTGTCCTGTGATGTTCGGCACAAAGCCATACTTTCAGACCGTAATGCTCTGCTAACTTTCTGTTCGCCGTGCCATGCATAACATGATGTTCTTCAAGCGGTATATCCCTCGGTCTTCCAATTATGCCCTCATCTTCAATTTTTTTTCGGCACAGGTAACATTCTTTCCTGTCCTGCATAATGCTTCTGCTCATTGATTCCTCTCTTTCATCCTGTTTAATTCAAATTCCATCCAGCTTGTAAATTCATGTGTTCCGTCCATGTATGTAACCACATGCATCTTCGTGAGGTTTAACACCTGCTGCCACAATTCTGCATTGGCAACCGGAAGACCTCTCTTCTTTACCCAGCCGTCTTTTTCCCACTGGTACGGCCAACCATTATTTATCGAATGCAGAATGTGTTCGCATTCTGTAAATATGCGGATTCTGCACCCTCTGTTAAATCTTTCAAGTGCCTTTACAAGCACCGTCAGCTCGGCTTTATTCTCTGCCATGTCGGAGAGTTCGCCGTATGCTCTTTTTATGTATTCTTTCTGCTGTGTCTTCATCTGTATTACATACACAAAATATACTGTTTTCCTCTTTGCAGGACCTCTTGCAGTCGTCTTTATATATACATTTACATCCTGCATGTTTACCGCCTCCCTTCATGCTCCAAATTCTGTGTTTTCCTGAATTTACACTCGTAATATTTGAATCCGAATATGGTATATCCCTCATATTCTTCATCAGTCACAAATGTGAATCCGTCACGCTGGTATTTTGATATTGTGCTTTTTCTTACCTTCGTGCTGAAGGTGTTCGAGTTTACGACTTTTTTAATAATCTTTGGCTTACACAGATTTTTTGAAGAGTTCCAGCGTCGCCCGACAAGACAGCCTTCCGTCTCCTCTGTCTTCTGCGTATATTTTATAAAGTACCTTGCAATGTTTGTATAATCGCCGTCGCTCCACAGAGGATCTATCCGTACATAGCCGCTTGTCCAGCAGTCTCGCAGAAGACGTACATCACACGCACTCATAAGCATGTGTATGTGTGCTCCGCCTTTTTTGCCAAGCTCCTTTACGTAAATATATTTAAGCGGCATGTCCAGCTTTTTAAAATGTGCACGTAGCTTTTTTAAAAACTGCCGCATGTCTTTCTGCATGACATCAGATGTCGGCGGCCGCATGTCTTTTTTATATGTGAATGTCACAAGCATTCCTGTGGAATCCGTAAAATTGGAATTCATCAGGGCGGCAAGGTTACGCTCCGCAATTCTGATATTTACTTTTTTCTGTGCTTCACTCGTAAGGTGCGAACGCTTTTCCCTCTTCTCACCTTTACAGTTGTGCCTGATTGTATAATATTTACGGATTGTAACAACACTCCCTGCTATACACTTCTCCTCTATGTATGCCATTTACTTTTTCTACTCCTGTGGGTCTATACTTAATAACTTAATCAAGTCGTAAAAGAGGACGGAAGCCCTCTTTTGCAATCCTGAATCTTCTTTTGTCTGTTGACATTTTTTCAATGCCGCTGTATCATATAAATGAGTTATTTTTTCAACTCACTGTGGTTTTGGAGCTGTGTCAGCAGCTCCTTTTTTTATTCCTTATTGTCATCTACAACTTTTTTCTCTTTTCTGACATGAAGCTGTTCATCTCCGTCCAGATACGTCATGTAGCTTGTTCCGTTCTGTCTTACTGTCAGCTTTTCAATTTTTTCCATCATTATCGGTCTGATTGAATCTTTAAGAATCGTGCCAAGTTCCTCATTTTCTGCAATATCCATACAACGCTGTTCTGCCCTGGCTATTCTTTTCTCAACATTGTTATGTGCCCTTGCTCCAGTACAGGTACACTGCTTCACTGCTTTTTCATCAAGATACTTTCTCCATGCATCTTCTGAACCATCGCCGTTAAGCATGTCCCATTCTTCCTTATCAATCTCAAGGATTGCCTGCTGCCCGCAGAAGCGGCAGACTCCAATATACGAATTAACCATTTATCTCTCCTTTACCTGTAACTGACCTGTCTTGTACACTCATTGAAACTTATAAACAGCTGCCCGTCGGCGGCCGTTTTGAATTTAAATGGCTGCTTTTTCTTCTCTTCCTCGCAGTCGCATTTTTCTCCCGGGTCCAAATGCCCGCCGCATTTACTGCATATATACTGATACATCTTATTTACTCACTTCCGTTGTATTTCTTAATCGAAAATCGCCTATATTGACCTTCTCCCTATGCTCCAGCCTGTGCAGCCTTAACAGCCACCTTGAAGCATCCACAATCCTTCTTTCCTCAATAGCCGCATTAATACGCTTATTAAGGAATATTATTTCCCCTGCTGTTTTCATCTGTTTACCCTTTCTGTCTGTTTCTGCCTTGCCTTTTCAAACTCGACAGTATCAAAAAACAGTTTTGTTTTGAACCCTTCAAGCCGCACACAGTATTTTTGTCCTTTCCGGTGTGCCATTTTATAAAGGTACTCTCTTGAAAATCCCATATTTACAAGTTCCGTGACGCTCATTATAGGTTTGGGATATTGAAGCATATCAATCACTCTTTTCTGTGTATTTGATTCTGCCGCGTGTCTAAATTACTGTTTTTTACATGTTATAAAACTGCTTGCTTAATGCCATATCTACTCCTATACTTTAATTACAGGCTATGCTAGTAGCCGAGTAATTAAGAAAGGAGTTTGTTATGGATTTCAATTTAGACAAAACTGATGTTACCAACCAGATATATCAGATGGCTCTTACATATGTCGCAACACATGAAGATATGAAAAATATGTCACCTGATGAATTCTGTAAAAAAGTGCTTGATGCACAAAGAGAATTCTCATCTATCTGGGGAGATAATAGAGTTAAGTAAATGTATATTTACTCGCTCTAACAAGTCCTGAGCTTCTCGGATTGTTAACCCTTCTAATGCTTTAACAATCTGAGTAGCTCTCTTAGCACTTTCACCAGTAAATAACTTGCCACCCACTTTAAACTCACCTGTTCTCAAATCTCTCCATTGCTGTAATCCCTTAGCATTTTCTATTCCTTGAGATAAGCACCTCTGTTCATTTTCCTTAATGCCTGTTTCTTTTAAAACCTCACTAACAATATTGTCTGCCAGCTTGTCTATTAATTCATCTGTATTCTCTTTCACTCTCTCACCTCCTCAAATAGATAATCAAACTTCACATTAAAGGTCTTACATAAAATCTTTATTTCAAATGTTGTAAATTTCCCTGTTTTTTTCTTATTTTCATAAGAAACTCTTGATATTCCTAATAATTTTGCCACATCTGAATTTGTATATCCTTTTCGTGCTTGTTCCGCTTCTAAGTTTCTAAACAATTTTGTTTCCTCCTTTCATGTTTGCATATCGCAAACTTTGATTATAATATAATTGCTAACTGCAAACTTGTCAATAGTTTTCTTTGCATTTTGTAAACTTTTTGTTGACATGTTTGCATTTCATTCATATAATCAAATCATACAAATGTTATTCAAGGCGGTGATTAATAATATGGGAGATATTTTTAACGAAAATTTAAAGTCAGCAAGAGAAAAGAAAGGTTTATCTCAAAAAGAAGTTGCTGAAGCTATTGGGGTCGCCAAATCTACATATTCTTTATATGAGAGTGGGAATAGAGAACCTAATGTTCAAACTATAAAGCGAATTGCTGATGTATTAAATGTTTCTGCCGATGTGCTTTTAGGATTAGAAGAACCTCATACTATAGCTGCTCATTTTGATGGAGATGGATTTACACCAGAGGAATTAAATAAGATAGAAGAATTCGCTAATTTTGTTAAATCAAAAAGAAAAAACTAAGGGGATGATTTATTGACTGATTATGAGAAATTATTATCAAATGCAAACGATAATAATGTTACAGTTTATGATGACTACAATTTGAAGGGAACTCGAATAAAAGGATTATATTGTGATGGCTCTGTTGCTATAAGTAATAGCTTAAGAACACAAAAAGAAAAAACCTGTGTACTTGCAGAGGAATTAGGACATTTCTACACCTCAACTGGAAATATCTTAGATATGTCTGACACTGGTAACAGAAAGCAAGAAGCTAGAGCCCGTCTGTGGGCATATAACAGACAAGTTGGTTTGCAAGGTATTATTAATTGTTATAAGGCCAATTGCAGAACTTTACATGATATGGCAGATTACTTAAATGTAACAGAAGAATTTCTAAGTGACGCTATTGAATGTTATCGTTCTAAATATGGCATATCCGTGCAAGTAGACAATTATGTTGTTGGGTTTCAACCATCATTATATATTATGGAATTATTTGAATAGGAGAAAACATGGGATTATCTGATATATTAAACGCAAAAAAACTTCGTGAAGAAAACGAACAATTAAAGAAAATGATTACTCCTGAAATGCAGACTAGTTTTGATTTATCACAGCATATAGAATCACTAAAAGCTCAGGTTAATGATTTACAGGGACAATTTGATAATTTGTATAATCGCATTAACGATAAAGGACAGGAATACAATAATCTTCTTAACCTTATAGATGAAACAAAATCAAAATTAATTATTATGCAAGACGATGTACTTGTACAAGAATTTGGTTTGTATACACCTATTTATGATTTCGCCACATCTGATGGCTATAAAGAAAAATTAACAGCCATCAGGGATAGACAGAAACAAATGATAAAAAATGGTACTGCTGCCACTGGTGCTATTAATTGGCAAGTTAATGGTAGCCTACAAAAGGGTTCTAAGATGGTAAGTGATACTCAAAAACTTTTGTTAAGAGCTTTTAATAGCGAATGTGATGAGGTAATAAATAACGTCAAATACAATAATTTTGATATGTCGCTTAAAAGAATTACAACCTCTCGCAACGCAATATCACGACTAGGAAAAATGATGCAGATTTCAATATCCAATGAGTACTATCAGGCTAAAGTAGATGAATTACATCTTGCTTTTGAATATCGTCAGAAAAAACAAGCAGAAAAAGAAGAACAAAGAGAGGCTAGAGCTGCTCTTCGTGAAGCTGCCAAGCTGCAAAAGGAAATAGAAGAACAACGAAAAGCTATTAATAAAGAGCGTAATCATTATCAAAACGCTTTGCTGTCTGTTTTAAAACAAATTGAATCTTCTCCTACGCCTTCAGATGAGCTGATACAAAAGAAAAATGAGCTTGAATCACAACTTGGTGTTATTGATGTGAAAATAAAAGACTTAGATTACAGAGAAGCTAATCAGCGTGCTGGTTATGTTTATGTTATTTCTAATATTGGTGCATTTGGTGAGAATATTTACAAAATTGGTATGACACGCCGTCTTAACCCTCAAGATAGAGTTGATGAATTAGGTGATGCGTCCGTTCCTTTTAATTTTGATGTGCATGCAATGATATTTTCTGATGATGCTCCTGCACTTGAGAATGCTCTACATAAAGCCTTTGAAAATCGTAAGGTTAATATGGTCAACCATAGAAGAGAATTTTTCAATGTTACATTGGATGAAATAAAAGATGTTATACGACAAAACTATGACAAAACTGTTGAATTTGTCGATGTCCCAGATGCAGAACAGTATAGAGAAAGTCTGAAAATGAGACAATAATATATGGAGGTATTAATATGAGTGAAAAAGAACAGTTATTACAATTAATTGAAAATGTACCTAATTACAAGATTGGTTATGCATTAGCTTTTGTAAGGGGACTTTTAGCTTGTGATGATACCGAAAAATAGCAAAAAATTGAATAAAAATGTAAATTTCTTAAACAAAATGATAAAGATTTTTACATTTCGTGTTGACAATGTTAACAAAAAACGATATTATATCTAAAGAAGATATGGCTAACTTGTTTGGCTGTGAATAGAGGACTTGAGATAGTTATCTCAAGTCCTCTATTTTCATTTTAGGAGAATAAATATGAATAAAAAACCACAAGATTTTTTAACAATCGATCAACAAATAGAGCTACTAAAAGAACGAAAATTAATCATTAATGATGAAAAACTTGCAAAATATATTCTTATGACATATGACTATTATGAAGTTATTAATGGATATAAGAAAAATTATGTAATAAAACTAGATAACCATAATGAGGAATTTAAACCTGGCGTTTCATTCGAACAGATTTTTTCTCTTT
>ULUL01009353.1_pt1 | contig 10981 bp, 8 predicted proteins | sample 1958481 | NCBI WGS metagenome assembly ULUL01 (sample SAMEA4835759, study PRJEB28245) | human gut metagenome | biome: gut microbiome; material: fecal sample | place: Denmark | collected 2008 | reverse complement strand
CAAGCAGAGGGTCATAGGTTCGAGCCCTATAGGCCCCATTTTCATGTAATAAAATGAGGATAGACATAAGTACTGGTCTATCCTTTTTTGTTGTTCCTTGACTTTATAAGGAAAGCTGTTATATCATAAATGAAGTCGCAAATGAATAGGAAAGGAACAGACAATTATGAAGTATGATTTCGATAAGATAGTGGACAGGAGGCACACCAATTCCCTGAAATGGGATGTGGCGGAAGGCGAGCTTCCTATGTGGGTAGCGGATATGGATTTTGAGACGGCTCCCGGAATCCGGAAAGCTGTTGAAGAAAGGGCAGCCCAGGGCGTATTCGGTTATGCGATTGACCCAGATAATTGGGCTAATAGCTATATCAACTGGTGGAAGAAGCGTCATGACTTTACCATGCAGAAGGAATGGCTGATGTTTTGTACCGGAGTAGTTCCTGCAATTTCCAGCATTGTGCGTAAGATCACAACTCCGGCAGAAAAGGTGCTGATCCAGACTCCTGTTTACAATATCTTTTTCAATTCCATATTAAATAATGGCCGCCAGGTTCTGGAAAGCAGACTGGAGTATGATGGTGTGGAGTATCATATCAACTGGGAGGATCTGGAAAGCAAGCTGGCAGATCCTCAGACCTCTCTTATGATTTTATGTAATCCCCACAACCCGGTAGGAAAAATATGGGATAGGGAGACCCTGGCAAGGATTGGAGAGCTTTGCAGCCAATATCATGTAGTGGTTCTTTCTGATGAAATCCATTGTGACCTCACAGATCCGGGATATTCCTACATTCCTTTTGCTTCTGTATCAGAGACTTGCAGGAATAACAGTATTACCTGCATGGCACCCACCAAAACCTTCAGCATCGCAGGTCTGCAGACAGCAGCCGTTTCCGTGCCGGAGCCGTTCTTGCGCCATAAGGTATGGAGGGGCTTAAATACGGATGAAGTAGCGGAAGGAAATGTATTTGCAGCGATAGCAGCGGCAGCCGCCTTTGAGACAGGGGAGGAGTGGCTGGACGAGCTGAGAGAATATCTCCTTGGCAATAAACAGTTGGTTGCCCGGTTTGTGACAGAAAAGATTCCCCAGATCAAGGTTTTGCCCTCAAAGGCAACCTATCTTCTCTGGTTGAATGTAAGCAGCCTGGGATACCCTTCTGTGGAGCTTTGTGAAAAGATCAGGGAGAAAACCGGTCTGTACCTTTCCGAAGGGGAAGAGTTCGGAGGAGACGGAAAGGATTGGCTTCGCATGAACATTGCCTGCCCACGCAGTGTGGTAGAGGAAGGACTGAACAGATTAAAGACAGCTGTGGAAGAGATCGCAGGCAGTAAGCAGTAAAGAGCTGCAAAGTAACAGTGAAGCCTTCCTATGGAAGGCGTTGCGATTGATGCAGACAAACTGCAACGCTCTAAAGATCTGCAGGCAGTGGAAAGGTATGATTATGGAAGGGAAGAAAGCGGTTTTTTTTGACGCAGACGGAACTGTATGCGATATTGAAAAAGGAACTCCTGACAGTGCTGTGGAAAGCATTAGGGAGCTGGTAGAAAACGGACACGAGGCATGGCTCTGCACAGGCAGAAGCAGAGCTTTTGTGCCGGACTATCTGGAAAAGATTCCCTTTACCGGGATGATCTGTGCGGCAGGCGCTACCATAGAAATCGGTGGAAAACGGGTTTATAATAAGGAGATCCCATTGGGGGCTGCAGAGGCTTCCGTGGAAATCTTGCGGGAATGTGGCATGGTTCCGGTGCTGGAAGGCGCAGATTATATGTACTATGACAAAGAGGAATACACAACAGCTGTAGACTGGTACGCAGAGCTGATCACCAGAACCTTACAGGAAAGGTGGAAGCCCATTCGTGGAAACGAAAAGGTTCTCCATATTAACAAGATAAGCGCCAAGAAGCTGCCGGGCTGCAGAGCGGAGGAAGCAGTGAGAAGATTATCCTACTGGTATGATGCCATCAGCCATGAACCAGGTTCTCTGGCGGGGACAACAGTGGAGCTGATTCCGAGGGAACATAGCAAAGCGGTTGGAATTGCAGCAGTGTTAAAGCTTAGGAAAATCCCATGGGAGAATGCTATCGTATTTGGAGACAGCAATAATGACCTGTCCATGTTTGAATATGCAGCCATAAAGGTTGCCATGGGAAATGGATCCCCCAAGATCAAAGCATTGGCTGATTATATCACTGCAGACATGTTCCACTACGGGATCCGGGAAGGATTACGGCATTTTTCGCTGATTAAATAAGTTTAGCAGGTATCTAGCTGCAAATAATGAGGATATTTTTCTTCTATTCGTGAAGGAATAACATTGATAGCCTGTTAATGAGAAAAAAAATCAATAAAAAGATTAGGGATTGAAATCCCAAAAAGAGATGGTTATAATATATAACACCTGAAGAGAGAGAGTTTGTGTCTGCGTTGCATGTCACAGACTCTTTCGCTATATTGGAAAGGTATTATACAACTAACATTAGTAAGGAGAACAAAATTATGGCTAAATGGAAATTTGATTCAAAGAAGACAGGACTTTTTGCAGCAGGAGTATTGTTTGGAACAGCAGGTATCAAAGCTCTTTCCAGCAAGGATGCCAAGAAAGTATATACAAATGTGACTGCAGCCGTTCTGCGTGCAAAGGAGTGCGTAATGAAGACTGTTACCACTGTTCAGGAGAATGCAGGGGATATCTATGCTGAGGCTAAGCAGATCAACGAGGACAGAGCGGCAGCTGAGGAAGCAGCAGTGGTAGAGGATGCTTCCAAAGAAGCAGAATGTGCTGAAGAGGTAAAGGCTGAGGAAAAAGAGGACTGATTACATTATGAAATTCTCTATAAAGCATGAGATCAGGGGACGTATCCGTGTCCACATGGCACAAAAGAGAATGACAGATAAAGAAGCGGATACGCTCCAGTATTATTTGAGCAGTATTAAAGGGGTGAAGGATGTAAAGGTTTATCCCCGCACCCAGGATGCCATGATCTGCTTTGGAGGGGGTAGGCAGAGCGTCATTATCGCTTTGCAGAAATATGAGTTTGAAAAGGTGGAGGTGCCTTCCAACGTGCTGGAAAATTCCGGCAGGGCGCTGAATACAGAATATCAGGATAAGCTGGTAATGATGGTAGCCCGCAGGGCTTTCAATACGCTGTTCTTACCATATCCTGTCATATTTGCCATTACGATATGCAAATCCGCCAGATACATCTGGAGCGGACTTAAGGTACTTGCAAAACGTAAGTTGGAGGTGCCGGTGTTGGACGCTACGGCCATTACGGTTTCTCTGCTTCGGGGAGATATCGGCACGGCTGGTTCCATTATGTTCCTTTTGGGTATCGGCGAGCTTTTGGAGGAATGGACCCACAAGAAATCTGTGGGAGATTTGGCAAGAGCTATGGCACTGCAGGTCACCAAGGTCTGGAAGGTGGATGAGAATGGCAAGGAAGAACTGATAGACAGCAACAGGATTGGAACAGGCGATCTGATCCGCATCCATATGGGCACAGTGGTTCCCTTTGACGGAGAGGTCAAAGAGGGAGACGCCATGCTCAATCAGGCTTCCCTTACAGGGGAGTCCCAGGCAGTGCATAAGAGCGTCGGAAGCTATGTCTATGCCGGAACGGTTGTGGAGGAAGGCGAGCTGACCATTCTGGTAAAACAGGCCGCCGGAGGCAGCAGATACGAGAAAATCGTCCATATGATCGAGGACTCCGAGAAATTAAAGTCCTCTGTAGAGGGAAAGGCAGAGCATCTGGCAGATAAACTGGTGCCCTATACCTTAGGCGGCACAGCGTTAGTGTATCTTCTGACCAAGAATGTGACCAAAGCTTTGGCTGTGCTGATGGTGGACTTCTCCTGTGCGCTGAAGCTTGCAATGCCCCTTTCCGTATTGTCAGCTATCCGTGAAGCCAGCAACCACAGCATTACAGTAAAGGGTGGTAAGTATCTGGAAGCTATGGCCGATGCGCAGACCATTGTATTTGACAAGACAGGCACATTGACTAAGGCAAAGCCTGTAGTGGCAAAGGTAGTTTCCTTCAATGAAATGAGCGAGGGCGAGCTGTTAAGGATAGCTGCCTGCATGGAGGAGCATTTCCCACATTCCATGGCAAGAGCAGTTGTAAATGCAGCGAAGGAAAAGGGCTTAGAGCATGAGGAAATGCATTCCAAGGTGGAATACATTGTAGCTCATGGCATTTCCACTACTATCAACGGAAAGCAGGCGATCATCGGAAGCCATCACTTTGTGATGGAGGACGAAGGGTTTGTGATCCCGGAAGGAAAAGAGGAGCTGTTTGCTAAGCTTCCTGAGGAGTATTCCCATTTATATCTGGGACTGGAAGGAAAGCTGGCTGCAGTGATCTGTATTGAGGATCCCTTACGCCCGGAGGCTCCTATGGTGATCAGAAAGCTTAAGAAGGCAGGTTTTCAAAGAATTGTAATGATGACCGGTGACAGCGAGCGTACCGCCCGTGCTATTGCTAAGAGGGTAGGTGTGGACGAGTACTATTCAGAGGTATTGCCGGAGGACAAGGCAGGCTTTGTGGAAAAAGAGAAGCGCTTAGGCCACAAGGTAGTCATGATCGGCGATGGCATCAACGATTCTCTGGCGTTGTCCACAGCAGATGTGGGAATTGCCATCAGCGAGGGCGCGGAGATTGCCAGAGAGGTGGCAGATGTCACCATTGCGGCAGATGATCTGAATGAGATCGTTACCTTAAAGGAATTAAGCCGTGGCCTGATGAAGCGTATTCACGGCAATTACCGTAAGATCGTAGGCTTTAATTCAGCACTGATCTTAGGCGGTGTGGCAGGTATTTTACAGCCCACTACCTCAGCACTTCTGCACAATGCATCCACACTGTGCTTCAGTTTAAAGAGCATGACCAATCTTCTTACTGAAAAGGAAGATGAATATATTCTATCTTCAAAGGAATATACGGAAATCCCATAATGGCTATGTATGCGTAATAGATGTGTAACAGGACGAAAAGACCTGCAGCTTTGGAAAATCAAGCTGCAGGTCTTTTTTTTGAACAGTTCACTCGTACATTCTTGTGGGCATTTTTCTGGCTTGCATGAAAAAAAGTACGTTTACACGGAAAAAAGTTGTTGACAACTAAAGAATGTTAGCATATACTAACTAACGAAATGAGAACGAATCTCAACAATATACATTAAAGTTTTTGTTTGCAGAATTGCGGGAGCAGCTTGCTGCGGAGCAATTCGTGGGTACCAGTTGGGGACAAAAGACCTTTTGACTCCAACATAATGATAATCAACAACCAGAAGAAAGAAGTGAGATAGGATGCCTCTTACAATGGCAACACCGGGACAGACCAACATTATCAGCCGTATCGGCGGCAAGGAAGAGACCAGAAGATTTTTAGAAGGTCTTGGTTTTGTTGTGGGCGGAGAAGTGACTGTGATATCTGAAGCTGAAGGAAATATTATCGTGAACGTGAAAGAAGCGCGTGTCGCAATCGGCAAGGATATGGCAAATAAAATTATGATCAATTAATCAAGAGGGAAGAAGGAGAGAACATGAAGACATTGAAGGAAATTCCATGCGGTGCAACCGTGAAAGTAAAAAAGATCAGCGGAGAGGGCCCTGTTAAGAGACGTATCATGGATATGGGCATCACCAAGGGCGTAGAGATTTATGTCAGAAAAGTAGCTCCTCTGGGCGATCCTATAGAAGTTACTGTCAGAGGATATGAGTTGTCTCTTCGTAAGGCAGATGCTGAGCTGATCGAGGTAGAATAAATTTTTTATATGATAGTTAGAAGATACTAACAAAAAGACTAAGAAAGAGGTAGGGATATGTCAATCAAAATTGCATTAGCAGGTAACCCCAACTGCGGTAAGACAACACTTTTTAATGCACTGACAGGCTCCAACCAGTTCGTAGGTAACTGGCCCGGCGTTACTGTCGAGAAGAAAGAGGGTAAGCTGAAAGGACATAAGGATGTTATCATCATGGACCTTCCCGGTATTTATTCCCTTTCTCCGTATACTCTGGAAGAGGTTGTAGCTAGAAATTATCTGATCAACGATAAGCCGGATGCCATCCTGAATATCATTGATGGTACCAATCTTGAGAGAAACCTGTATCTGAGCACACAGCTGTTAGAGCTTGGTATTCCTGTACTGATGGCGATCAACATGATGGACGTCGTGGAGAAGACAGGGGATAAAATCAATATCTCAAAGCTGAGCGCAAGCTTAGGCTGCGAGGTAGTAGAAATCTCCGCACTGAAGGGAACCGGCATTGAGAAGGCTGCAGAGAAGGCTGTAAGCCTTGCAGAGCAGAAGAAGGCCGTAAAGCTGGTACATAAATTTGATGCAAAGGTAGAAGATGCCATCAGCGCTGTAGCTGCTAAGTTGGGCGATGTACCGGAAGACCAGAAGCGTTTCTTCGCGATCAAACTCTTGGAGAAGGATGATAAGATCCGGACACAGCTAAAGAGTGTTCCTGATGTATCCAAGGAGATCAAAACTTTGGAGGATGCAATGGATGACGATACAGAGAGTATCATCACCAATGAGAGATATGTATATATTTCCTCTATTATCAAGGATTGCTATACCAAGAAGAACAAGGAAAAGCTCAACACCTCTGATAAGATCGATAAGATCGTAACCAACAGATGGCTGGCACTTCCTATCTTCGCAGTTGTTATGTGGATCGTATATTATGTATCCGTAACCACAGTAGGTGCTATCGCAACTGACTGGGCAAACGATGGTGTGTTTGGTGATGGCTGGCATCTGTTTGGCATCGGAACCGCTGCTTATGAAGAAGCTGCAGAGCCTTATGATGATGCAATGAATGTAATCAACGCTTTCGTAGAAGCAAGTGGAGATGAGGCTTTAGCAGAAGCAATCGACAGTGAAGCTGAAGATTATGATGCAGACGCAGCACTGGCAGCTGTAAAGGAATTTGCAGCAGGTGTTGATGCAAGTGCAACTGCTGATTATACTCTGGAAGATGAGGAAACTCTTGCTACAGAGGATGTTACTTACACAGGCGAGGACCTTGCTGAGGCAGTTTCTGTGTACGAAGAGGACGGCGCAGAGGCTCCTGATCCTGCCAACTTCGGTATCTGGATCCCCGGTGTTCCCGCAATCTTAAGTGCTGGTCTTGAAAAGCTCAATGTAGCTGACTGGTTAAGCGGACTGATCTTAGATGGTATTGTAGCTGGTGTCGGTGCAGTACTTGGTTTCGTACCTCAGATCCTGATCCTGTTCATCTTCCTGGCATTCCTTGAAGGCTGCGGTTACATGGCTCGTATCGCATTCATCATGGATCGTATCTTCCGTAAGTTTGGTCTGTCCGGTAAGTCCTTCATTCCTATGCTGATCGGCTCCGGATGCGGTATCCCCGGTATCATGGCTTCCCGTACCATCGAGAATGACAGAGACCGTAAGATGACGATTATGACAACAACCTTTATCCCCTGCGGTGCTAAGCTTCCTTTCATCGCTATGATCGCAGGTGCTGTATTCGGCGGCGCTTCCTGGGTAGCACCCAGTGCTTACTTCCTTGGAATCGCAGCAATTATCTGTTCCGGTATTATCTTAAAGAAGACAAAGCTTTTCAGCGGTGATCCTGCTCCCTTCGTTATGGAGCTTCCTGCTTACCACCTTCCTACTGTAGGCAGCGTATTAAGAAGCATGTGGGAGCGCGGCTGGTCCTTCATTAAGAAGGCTGGTACCATCATCCTGCTTTCCACCATTGTTATCTGGTTTGCTACTTACTTCGGTGTTGTAGACGGTGCCTTCAGAATGCTGTCTGAGGACGAGATCGACTACTCCATCCTTGGTACTATCGGCCGTGCATTAAGCTGGATCTTTGTCCCTCAGGGCTGGGGCAACTGGCAGGCAACTGTTGCATCTATCACCGGTTTGGTTGCTAAGGAGAATATCGTTGGTACTCTTGGTATTCTGTATGCAGGCGGCGAAGGCAGCGTATATGCAAATATCGCAGCAGCCTTCACAGCAGTCAGCGGATATTCCTTCCTGGCATTCAACCTTCTGTGTGCTCCTTGCTTCGCAGCTATGGGTGCTATCAAGAGAGAGATGAACAACACCAAGTGGTTCTGGACCGCAATCGGATATCAGTGTGGTTTCGCTTATGTAGTATCTTTGTGTGTAACCCAGATCGGCAATCTGATCGCATATGGCAAGTTCGGCATATGGACCATTGTTGCATTCGTACTGGTAGCCGGATTCATCTATCTGCTGGTTAGACCTTACAAGGAAAGCGAAAGCTTAAAGGTTGACAAGAAACTTGCAAAGATGTAATAATGTAATAAATCTATAAATTACAGTAAACTGTAGCAAAATGAATATAGGCCGGTCTGCTTTATATGAGGCAGGCCGGTTTTTTCAAACTGTTTAAAAAGAATAAGATAGGAGGAAAGAAGCATGGGAACAGTTATCGTACTTGTGATAGTAGCAGTGATTGTAGGATTGATCGTCAGAAGCATGATCAAGGATAAAAAAGATGGAAAGTCCTGCGGTGGAGATTGCAGCGGATGCGGCGGTCATTGCCATCATTAATAAAAGATTTTGATGTGTTAAAAAAAGATGTCGGTGAAACCTTAAAAGTTTTCCGGCATCTTTTTTGATATCATATAAAAAGAATGCGGGGAAGGAGAGGGAACATAAATAATTTGACGGCGATACAAATAACTTATAAACATTTTATGTCCGAAATGGAATACTTCTGAAATATTTATAAAAGATCTGAGAAAAGCACATTGGATAAAAAAGATAGGTTATAATAAAGCTATGTGAAAAAACATGAGGAAAAAATATGTGGAAAGAAACATATGGAAAGAAGCATACGAGAAAAGCATATGAGAAGGATTGGGCTTAAATAACAGATAGCATGGATGTTTTGCTGGAAAGAGAGGTAAATATGCGTACAATTGTAAAACTGGACAAGAAATGGGCTTTCTCAAAGGAGGCGGACAGCGCTCCCCAAAAGATGCCGCAGAACTGGTACTGGGTAAATCTTCCTCATACCTGGAATGCGATAGATGGGCAGGATGGCGGCAATGATTATTACAGAGGAACCTGCTATTATGCAAGAGAGATAGAGAAAGCGTCCCTGCCGAAGGCGGACAGATATTATCTGGAGCTGAAGGGTGCGAATGCATCTGCAGATGTGATCTGGAATGGAGAGGTGCTGGCGCATCATGACGGCGGTTATTCTGCCTGGAGGGTGGATGTGACAGAGGCGATAAAGGATCAGAACCTGCTTGTTATTGCAGTAGACAATAGTGCAAATGAAAGCGTATATCCGCAGATGGCAGATTTTACTTTCTATGGAGGACTTTACAGGGAAGTGGAGTTGATCGCAGTAAACAACTCCCACTTTGCACTGGAACACTATGGAGATCAGGGGATCAAGGTAACTGCTACAGTAGAAGGAAAAATTACAGACCAGGTGATCGAAGAACAAAATGTTATCAAGACAGCGCCTGCAAGACTGGACATTTCCCTGAATCTTGCTGATATCAGAGAAGGACAGAGGGTAAGGGTGAAGGTGTTTGACGGCGAGGGAAAAATGGTCATTGATGAAGAACAGTCCATCAACGTAGAACTCCTAAAAGAAATAAAAAATGGACAAGGAAACGAAAGGCAGACAGAACTTTCAATAAGTCTGGAATTGAAGGAAGCGCATCTGTGGCATGGAAGAAAGGATCCTTATCTGTATTCGGTTGTGGCAGAACTTTTAGAGGGAAATAGAGAAGGAAAGGAAGAGTCTTGCGAGGTTCTGGATATTATAAGTACACATTTTGGCATCCGTACTTTTAGGATAGATGCAAAGGAGGGCTTCTTCCTTAATGAGGAGAGCTATCCTTTAAGAGGGGTATCCAGGCACCAGGACAGGTGGGGGCTTGGAAATGCGCTTACAGAAAAGGAACATGAGGAGGATATGGATCTGATCTGCGAGGTGGGAGCCAATACCATCCGGCTGGCGCATTACCAGCATGCCCAGAAGTTTTATGATCTGTGTGATGAAAGAGGTATGGTGGTGTGGGCGGAGATCCCCTATATTTCCAGGCATATGCCCACAGCCAGGGAAAATACCGTTTCTCAGATGAAGGAATTGGTGAACCAGAATTATAACCATCCCAGTATTGTGGTATGGGGACTTTCTAATGAAATTACAATGTCCGGTGCATCGGATGAGGATCTGCTGGAAAATCACAGGCTCTTAAATGATATGGTCCATGCAATGGATCCGGGGCGGAAAACGGTAGAAGCCTGTATTTCCATGTGTGATATCCATGATCCCTATGTGCAGATCCCGGATGTAGTATCCTACAATCATTACTTTGGGTGGTATGGTGGAGATACTTCCATGAACGGCCCCTGGCTGGATCATTTCCATGAGGAGTTCCCGGATACGCCAATCGGTGTAAGCGAATATGGCTGCGAGGGCTTAAACTGGCACAGCTCGTCTCCGACACAGGGAGATTATACTGAGGAATACCAGGCCCATTACCATGAGGAGCTGATCAAGCAGCTCTATACCAGACCTTATCTGTGGGCTACCCATGTCTGGAATATGTTTGACTTTGGCGCAGATGGAAGAAACGAGGGCGGTGAAAATGGACAGAACCACAAGGGTCTTGTGACTTTTGACCGAAAGTACAAAAAAGACGCCTTTTATGCATACAAGGCATGGCTTTCTTGCGAGCCCTTTGTACACATTTGCGGGAAACGGTATGAGAAAAGGGTGGAGCCTGTGACGAAAGTTACGGTTTATTCCAACCAACCCAAGGTAGAACTTTTCGTCAATGGAAAAAGCCTTGGGGTAAAGGAAAGCCCGGAGCATTTCTTCTATTTTGATGTGCCAAACGAAGGAGAGTCCGTATTGACAGCAGTGGCAGGTATTACTGTGAGCAACACCTTCCCGGACGCCTTTATCCCCCCTGTATGCAGGGATGAAAGCAGGCTGAT
>ULUL01007548.1_pt1 | contig 11004 bp, 10 predicted proteins | sample 1958481 | NCBI WGS metagenome assembly ULUL01 (sample SAMEA4835759, study PRJEB28245) | human gut metagenome | biome: gut microbiome; material: fecal sample | place: Denmark | collected 2008 | reverse complement strand
GGGAGTGTTCGCCATCCTGCTCTCGGCCTTTATCCAGAAAGAATGGAAAAGCCCGGCGCGGCACCCGTTCGACTGGCGGGGATTCGTGGCCATCGCGCTCTTCATGCCGCTGGCGATCTATGCGCTGGCGCGGGGCAACTCGCCGACCAACCACGACGGCTGGGCCTCGCCCACGGTGATCGGCTGTTTCGCCGTGGCGGCCGTGGCGCTCGCCTACTTCGTCCGCACGGAGCTGCGCAGCCCGGCGCCGCTGCTGCAGCTGCGCCTGCTCGGGGAGCGCAACTTCGGGGTTTCGATGGCCGTGCTGACGCTCTTCTCGATCGGTATGCTGGGCGGCACCTACCTGCTGCCGCTCTACATGCAGCGCGGGCTGGGCTACACGGCGCTGATGGCCGGGAGCGTATTCCTGCCCGTGGGGCTCATACAAGGAGTGCTGTCGGCCGTATCGGGTTACCTCACGCGCTATGTCAAACCCCTGCTGCTCGCGGCGGCGGGCATCCTGCTGCTGGCGACGAGCTTTTGGCTGGCCAGCCGTTTCACGCTCCACACCACCCACCGGCACATCCTCTTCGTGCTCTACATCCGCGGGCTGGGCATGGGGCTCACGTTCGCCCCGCTGAACTTCTTTTCGCTGCGGAACCTCACGCAGCACGACATGGCCGCTGCGGCGGGTATCTCGAACAGCATCAAACAGTTGGCTGGAAGCGTCGGCATCGCCATCCTGACAGCCGTTTACTCGGCCCGGACGGCTTTCCATGCGGCGCACGAAACGGTATCGGCCTCCCAAACCTATGTCGAGGGGGTGACCGACGCGCTGGGCGTAGTGACATGGCTGACCCTCGCGGCCGGGCTGCCGCTGCTGTGGGTATTCCGCAAAAAACGAAAGAAAACGCCGGCAGGAAACCCGGGAGCAGCCGGGGAGGCCGGGGAAAGTTAAACCGGGAAAGCTGGGACGGCCGAACCGAAGAACCGGGTAAGCCAAGCCAACGCGCCGGGAGCCAAAACGGGAAGCCGGGAGAGGCACAAAGCCGGGAGGAGCAGAACCGGGAAGGCGGGGAAGGCCGGACAGGTGTATGCCGGGGCGCCGGATCGGCAACGGACGGCTACATCAGCCCCATGCGCCTGCGGGCGAAAGGCATGACCCAGGCCGGGGACTGTTGCCGCGCGAGCAGGTCGCGCATGTATTCCATATAGGGTTCGACGTGGCGGAAATAACGTTTCAGCCCCTCGCAGAGTGAATTCTTGGGGCTGCCGTCGGCCCCGCGGGCGAAACGGTGCTTGGGACATTCGCCCCGGCAGGCGAAATAGTAGTTGCACCGCAGACATTCGGCGGGCAGCGTGTTGCGTTTATCCAGCCCGAATTCGCGGCGTTTCTGCGAGCGGTAGAGCTCGGCAAGGGGCGTCTCACGGATATTGCCCAGCCTGTACCCGGGGTAGACGAAATGGTCGCACGGGTAGACGTCGCCGTTGTGCTCGACGACCAGCGCGTCGCCGCACGTCTCACCCATCGAGCAGACGCCCGGCCGCACACCGCACCACTGCGCCAGCGAGGCGTCGAACAACTGCACGAAACAGCGCCCCACGTCGCTTACGACCCACTCATCGAACACATCGCACAGGAAATGCCCGTAGCCTTCGGCCGAGACCGACCAGCCGGCCAGCCGCGCTCCTTCATGTCCGGGCGGGACGATCAGCGGACGGTGGTGTCCCGGTTTGCCGACGACGTGTTCGACGGCGGGCAGGAACTGCATGAAGCGGCTGTGCACCTCGTCGCGGAAGAAGCGGTAGATCTCCCCGCCGCGCCCCTCGCAGCACCGGTTCACGACGCTCAGCGTATTGAATTCCACGCCGCTGCGCCCGAACATCCCGACCGTCCGCATCACGCGCTCGAAGGTCGGTTTGCCGCCCCTGGTCAGGCGGAAGGCGTCATGGATATCCCCGGGCCCGTCGAGCGAGAGGCCGACCAGGAAATTGTTGGCGGCGAAGAGGTCGCACCACGCCTCGTCGACCAGCGTACCGTTGGTCTGCAACGTGTTCTCGATCCGTTTGCCGTCGGCGTACCTGCGCTGCAGCTCCATCGCCCGGCGGTAGAAATCCAGTCCCAGCAGCAACGGCTCGCCGCCGTGCCAGCAGAACTGCACGGTGTCGACCTCATTGGCCCGGATGTACTGTTTTATGCAGAGCTCCAGCAGCTGGTCGTCCATCACGGCCTGGCGGCCGCCGTACTGCACCGCCTTGTCGAGGTAGTAGCAGTAGTGGCAGTCGAGGTTGCAGGCCGAGCCCGCCGGTTTGAGCATGATCGAAAAGGCCGCGGGGGCGACCTGTTTCTCCGCGTCGCGGAACGTAAATATCTGCTTCTGTTTCATGGAGCGGGCTGATGTCCCGGACAAAAATAGCAAAATCCCTCCAATATACGCCGCAAATGTCCGAAAGCGTGCCGAAACCGTACGGGCTCCGGCAAAAAACCGGGCCGCAGCGCACGTTTTTCGCCAGAATCGTATAACTTTACGTGCTGAAAAAACTTAAAAAAACCGAAACCGATGAAAAAATCGCTTATCCTACTCGGCATGTCGCTGCTGGCTGCGTGCGGCGTGCAGAAAACGGAACTCCCGCTGCTGCCCGAAGAGGCATTCCAGACCACCGTCGACGGCAAACCCGTCGCACTCTACACGCTCCATGCGGGCGACATCACCATGCAGGTCACCAATTACGGCGCCCGCGTCGTATCGCTCTGGACACCCGACCGCGAAGGCCGCTACGAGGACATCGTACTGGGCTACGAAAACATCGGCCGCTACATAGACAACACGGGCGAACGGTTCCTCGGCGCCGTGGTAGGCCCCTACGCCAACCGCATCGCAAAGGGGCACTTCACGCTCGACGGCGCGGAATACACCCTGCCGGTGAACAATAACGGGCAGACGCTGCACGGCGGGCTCCTGGGCGTAGACCGCGTGGTATGGGACGTGGTATCGGCCTCGGACGACAAACTCGTGCTGCATTACCTCCATCCCGACGGACAGGACGGGTTCCCGGGCAACCTGGATATCGAGATGACCTACTCGCTCACGCCCGACAACGAGTTCCGCATCGACTACAAGGCCACTACCGACAAACCGACCGTGGTGAACATGTCGAACCACCCGTTCTTCAACCTCAAGGGCGAAGGCAACGGCACGGTGCTCGACAACGTGATGACGATCAACGCCAGCCACACCACCCCGGTGGACTCGGTGCTGATCCCCACGGGCCAGATTGCCCCGGTAGAGGGTACGCCGTTCGACTTCCGTGAGCCGCACGCCATCGGCGAGCGCATCGGAGCGGACAACCAGCAGCTGCGCAACGGCGGCGGCTACGACCACAACTGGGTGATCGACCGCAAGACCGAAAGCGGCATCGAGCAGGTCGCCACGGTCTGGGAACCCGCCTCGGGACGTACCATCGAGGTGCTGAGCGACCAGCCCGGACTGCAGGTTTACAGCGGCAACTTCTTCGACGGCAAGAGCATCGGCAAATACGGCAAGCCGCAGCGCTACCGCGAGTCGCTGGCGCTCGAAACGCAGAAGTTCCCCGACAGCCCCAACCACGACAATTTCCCCTCGACGGTACTGCGCCCCGGGGAGACCTATACGCAGGTCTGCATCTACAAGTTCGGCGTGAAATAACACGCAGGATATGCCTTGGCGGCGGAGGGCACCCGATGGTGCCCTCCGCTGTTTTTCCGGGGCACGGATGCCGCCCGCAGCCTTAGGCGCCCGGACGCATCGTCCGACGATATAAACAAAAAAACAAACTTATAAATATTTATTGAGATAGTTTTTGTAATTTTGGAGCCATAAATCGGCTCAAAAAATGCTACGTTCGAACCTAAATACCATAAACGCCCGGATTTTCAACAAGACCGCAATACGGATCGACGACCAGGCGCTGCGCGAAGTGGAGGCGTGTTACCGTTTCCTGGAGAAATTCGAGCAGGGAAAGGTCATCTACGGCATCAACACGGGGTTCGGCCCCATGGCGCAGTACCGGATCGGCGACGCCGACCTGAACAGCCTCCAGTACAACATCATCCGTTCGCACAGCTGCGGCGCGGGCGAGGCACTGCCCGACATCTGCGTGCGGGCGGCGATGCTGGCGCGGCTGCAAACGTTCCTCAACGCCAAGTCGGGCGTACACCCCGACGTGGTGCGGATACTGGCCGATTTCCTCAACAACGAAATTTACCCGCTCGTGCCGCGCCACGGCAGCGTGGGCGCAAGCGGCGACCTGGTGCAGCTGGCGCATATCGCACTGGCGCTGATCGGCGAAGCGGAGGTCTCGTTCCGGGGCGAAACCGTCCCGGCAGCAGAGGCGATGGCGGCATGCGGCATAACGCCCCTCAGGCTTCGCATCCGCGACGGGCTGGCGCTCACGAACGGCACGGCCGTGATGACGGGCATCGGACTGGTGAACCTGGCCCAGGCGCGCCGCCTGCTGGGGTGGGCGGTGAAGGCATCGGTGATGCTCAACGAAATCGTAGAGTCGTACGACGACTTCATGGCCGGGGCGCTCAACGAATACAAACTCCACGCGGGGCAGATCGAGATCGCCCGGCAGATGCGCGCCATATGCGCCACGAGCCGCCGGCTGCGCAAGCGCGAAGCGGAACTTTACAGCGGCGACACGGGCGCGGCACCCACCTTCAGGCACAAGGTGCAGCCCTACTACTCGCTGCGGTGCATCCCCCAGATCCTGGGGCCGGTGCTCGAAACGATCTCCCAGGCCGAGAAAATCCTCGTCGAGGAGTTCAACGCGGTGGACGACAACCCGGTGGTAGACCCCGCGGCGGGGACGATCTACCACGGCGGGAATTTCCACGGCGACTACGTGTCGCTGGAGATGGACAAGCTCAAGATCGCCGTGACGAAGATGACGATGCTCGCCGAACGGCAGCTGAACTACCTTTTCCACGACCGGATCAACGAGACGCTGCCGCCGTTCGTAAACCTCGGCAAATTGGGGCTCAACTACGGGTTGCAGGCAGCGCAGTTCACGGCGACCTCGACCACGGCCGAGTCGCAAACGCTCTCCAACCCGATGTACGTCCACTCGATCCCCAACAACAACGACAACCAGGACATCGTGAGCATGGGAACCAACGCGGCGATGCTCACGCGGCAGGTCGTGGAGAACGGCTACCAGGTCGCCGCGATCGAGATGCTGGCGCTGGTGCAGGCCGCCGACTACCTGCAATGCGCCGGGGAGCTCTCCGACGCCACGCGGCAGTTGTATGCCGACATCCGGGGCATCGTGCCGCGCTTTGCCGACGACACGCCCAAGCACAGGGAGATCGCCGCCATCGAAAATTTCCTGAAAAACAATTCCGCTTCCCTATGAAAAAGCTCCTGACCACCCTGACCGCGACATTGTGCTGTCTTTCCGGCGCTTTCGCCGCTCGCTGGGCGAGGAGTTGCAGCAAGCTATAACCGCAGAAAATGGCAAAAACGAATAAATACGCACTCGTGACCGGCGGCAGCCGGGGCATAGGCCGCGAAATCTGCCTCAAACTGGGCGGGTGCGGCTACCACGTGCTCGTCAACTACAAGTCGAACGCCGCCGAGGCCGAAAAGACCCTGTCGGGCATCCGCGCCGCAGGCGGCGACGGCGAGGCACTGCAATTCGACGTGGCCTCGGGCGAAGAGAGCACGGCGGCCATCGAGGCATGGCAGAAAGCGCACGAAGGCGCCTGCATCGAGGTGGTGGTGAACAACGCGGGCATCCGCGACGACGTGCTGATGATGTGGATGGAACCGCAGCAGTGGCACTCGGTGATCGGCACCAGCCTCGACGGGTTCTACAACGTCACGCGGCCGCTGCTCAAGGGGATGCTCGTGAACCGGTTCGGGCGCATCGTCAACATCGTCTCGCTCTCGGGCATCAAGGGGCTGCCCGGGCAGGCCAATTACGCCGCGGCCAAGGGCGGCGTGATCGCCGCGACCAAGGCGCTGGCGCAGGAGGTGGCCAAAAAGGGGGTGACGGTGAATGCCATCGCCCCGGGATTCGTGCGCACGGACATGACCGCCGACATCGACGAGGCGGAGCTCCGCAAACAGATACCTGCCAGACGCTTCTGCGAACCGGCCGAAGTCGCCGACCTGGCGATGTTCCTCATCTCGGAACAAGCCTCCTATATCACGGGAGAGGTCATTTCGATCAACGGGGGCTTATATACCTGAGACCATGGAGAAGAGAGTAGTCATCACCGGAATGGGCATCTGGGCCTGCATCGGAAAAAATACGGAAGAAGTCACGCAATCGCTCCGCGAAGGACGCTCGGGCATCGGGCTCGACCCGGCGCGCAGGGAGCTGGGATACATCTCGTCGCTGACGGGGATCGTGGAACAACCGAACCTGAAAGGGGTGCTCGACCGCCGCAAGCGGCTGTGTCTGCCCCAGCAGGGCGAATATGCCTACATGGCCACCGCCGAGGCGATGCGCAACGCCGGAATGGACGAGGCCTACCTGGCGGCGAACGAGGTGGGAATCATCTACGGCAACGACAGCAGTGCGGCGCCGGTGATCGAGGGGATCGACATCATCCGCGCCAGGCGGAACACGGCGATGGTCGGCTCGGGCAATATTTTCCAGTCGATGAACTCGACCGTGACGATGAACCTCTCGGTGATCTTCAACCTGCGGGGCATCAACCTCACGCTCTCGGCGGCCTGCGCCAGCGGGTCGCACGCCATCGGCATGGGTTACCTGATGATCAGGCAGGGGTTGCAGGAGCGCGTGGTCTGCGGCGGCGCACAGGAGGTGAACCTCTACTCGGTGGGCAGCTTCGACGGGCTGGGGGCATTCTCGGCCCGCGAATCGGATCCCGCGGCGGCATCGCGCCCCTTCGACAAAGACCGCGACGGGCTGGTGCCGAGCGGAGGCGCGGCGACGGTGATCCTCGAAAGCCATGAATCGGCCGTCGCACGGGGCGCCGAAATCCTGGGCGAAGTGGTCGGGTACGGGTTCTCGTCGAACGGCGAGCATATCTCCGTGCCGAACGTTGACGGCCCGCGCCGTTCGCTGCTGCGGTGTCTGGAGGACGCCGGAATGCGGCCCGAAGAGATCCCCTACGTCAATGCGCACGCCACCTCGACGCCGCTGGGCGACTACAACGAGGCGGAGGCGATAGCCGGGGTATTCGCCGGGTGCAACCCCTACGTGGCGTCGACCAAGTCGATGACCGGCCACGAAATGTGGATGGCCGGGGCGAGCGAAGTGGTCTACTCGATGCTGATGATGCGGCACGGGTTCATCGCCCCGAACATCAACTTCACCGAGGGCGACGAGGCCACCTCGAAGCTCAACATCCCCGTCCGCAGGGTGGACACGGAGTTCGACTGCTTCCTCTCGAACTCGTTCGGCTTCGGCGGCACCAACTCGACCCTGATCGTTAAGAAATACAAATAAACCCTTTCCTAAAAATGACAGAACAGGAACTCATAGAAAAGATCGATACCGTACTGGCCGATGAATTCGAAGTCGACCGGACGACCATCACGCCCGAAGCCCCGCTGCTGGAGACGCTCGACCTGGACAGCCTCGACCTGGTGGACGTCGTGGTGATCGTCGACAAGAACTTCGGCGTAACGCTCACGGGCCCCGATTTCAAGGAGCTGAAGACCTTCCGGGACTTCTACGACCTGATTATCAGCCGGACGAATGGGAAATAACGGCAAACAGTGGAGCGGACGCTCGCGCGGCGGCGGTTTCGGGTACAATTTCTTCATCCTGCTGATGAAGGTGGCCGGAATACGCAGCGCGTATGCCTTCCTCTCGCTGGTAGTCGTCTATTTCATCCCCTTCGCACCCCGCGCCACGCGGGCCGTATGGTTCTATAACCGCCGCATCCTGGGATACGGCCGGCTTCGGGCCGCGGTGAAACTCTACGCCCACTACTATGCGCTCGGCCAGACGATCATCGACCGGGTGGCCATCGGCAGCGGCATGGAGCGGAAATACAAATTCGAATTCGAAAACTACGACGCTTTCCTGCGCGTGCTCGACGGCGGGCGCGGGGCGGTGATCATCGGCGCACACGTCGGATGCTGGGGCACGGGGGCCGGGTTCTTCGGGGACTATGCCCGCAGGATGCACCTGGTGATGTACGACGCCGAGTTGCGGCAGATCAAAAACGTCATGGACAAGCACTGCAAACAGGAGGGCTACAAGGTGATCGCGGTGAACGAGGGCGGCATCGAGTCGATCCTCCGCATCAAGGAGGTGCTCGACCGCAAGGAGTACGTCTGCTTCCAGGGCGACCGCTTCGTCGAAGGCAGCCCGACGGCGAAGGCGCCCTTCATGGGGCGCGAAGCGCCGTTCCCGGCGGGGCCGTTCGCCGTCGCCGGGAAATTCCGCGTCCCGGTGGTATTCTACTATGCCATGCGCGAGCGCGGCAGGCGCTACCGGTTCATTTTCGACATCCCGGACGGGCAGCCCATGACCCGTGATGCCGTGCTGGGCAGCTACGTACGCTCGCTCGAAGCCGTGGTGAGACGCTACCCGCAGCAGTGGTTCAACTTCTATCGGTTCTGGTCGTGAGCGCATGTAGCATATTACTCGTATCGGCCAACCGGCACACCTCGCCCTACCCCGTTTATCCGCTCGGACTTTCGTACCTGAAAACCTATCTGGAGCGCACGATAAGCGGGATACGCGTCGATATGGCGGACTGCAACCTGCTCACGGACGGGCAGCTGGCGGAGCGTATCCGCATGCTGGCACCCCGTTACATCGGGCTGTCGCTGCGCAATGTCGACGGGGCCAACTCGCTCGACCGGCGGGGTTTCCTGCCCCAGTACAGGGCGCTGGCGGACGTCATACGCGCGGCAAGCGACGCCCCCCTGATCATCGGCGGCGCAGGGTTCTCGATCTACCCCGAGGCTTTCATGCGGGAGCTGGGCGCCGACTACGGCATCCACGGCGAAGGCGAAGGGCCGCTCGCGGAGCTGATCGGGGCGCTGGAGCGCGGCCGGACGGAGATCGACATCCCGTCGGTCTACACCCGCGACGGACGCCGCGGAAGCGGCCGCAGGAGCTACCTGCCGTCGATCGAGGTGCAGTTCGAGCCCGAGTTGACGGGCTATTACTGGAAGCGGAGCGGGATGCTCAACATACAGACCAAGCGGGGATGCCCCTACGACTGCATCTATTGTTCGTACCCCTCGATCGACGGGCGGTGCGTGCGGACGATGGATCCGGAGGCGATCGCCGGAAACATCCTCCGCGCCAAGCGCGACTACGGGATCAGCTACCTGTTTTTCACCGATTCGGTGTTCAACATCAGCCCGGAATACAACGTCCGGCTGGCCGAGACGCTGATCCGCCGCCGCACGGATATCCGCTGGGGCGCCTACTTCTCGCCGCGGGGCATCGACGCAGAGCAGATGCGGCTGTTCCGGGCTTCGGGGCTTACGCACATCGAATTCGGCACCGAGTCGTTCTGCGACCGGACGCTGGAGGCTTACGGCAAGCATTTCACGTTCGGCGACGTCGTGCGGGCAAGCCGGCTCGCGCTGGACGAGGGCGTCTACTACGCCCACTTCCTGATCCTGGGCGGCTACGGCGACACGCGCGAAAACGTGCGCGAAACGATCGAAAACTCGCGGAGGATGGAGTACACCGTCATGTTCCCCTATGCGGGCATGCGCATCTACCCGCATACGCGGCTGGCGGAGCTGGCCGCGAAAGAGGGTGCCATCGGCCGGGACGACGACCTGCTGGGGCCGACCTACTACCTCTCGCCGGACTTCGACCTGGAACAGGTGCGGCGGGCGGCGCTGGCCACGGGCAAGGCATGGGTGTTCCCCGACGACCCGCAGAGCGCGCTGGCGGATACGCTGCGATTGAAACGAAATAAAAAAGGGCCTTTATGGGAGTACCTGAGAAAACCCTGATTACGGCGGGCGAGATACTGGACTGCATCCCGCAGCGCACGCCGATCGTGATGGTCGACACCTTCTACGGCATCGACGAGCGGGGATGCGCACGCAGCGGGCTGACCGTTACGGCGGACAACCTGTTCGTCGCGGACGGGGTGCTGGACGAGTGCGGCATCGTGGAGCACATCGCCCAGTCGGCCGCCCTGAGGGCGGGTTACATGAGCCGCACGATGGGCCAAAGGGTGCTGCTGGGGTACATCGGCGCCGTGAACGACCTGAAGGTGCACTTCCTGCCGCCGGTGGGCAGCAGGCTCGTCACACAGAACGTGATCGAACAGACGGTGATGAACGTAACGCTTCTTTCGGCGCGGACGGAATGCGACGGGAAACCCGTCGCCGAGTGCCGGATGAAAATATACCTGGAAGAGTGATGGTACGCAGGAAAAAGACCGAGGCGAGCCTCGTGAACAAAACCTCGCTGCGCGTGAGGTTCAGCGAAGTGGATTCGATGCAGATCGTGTGGCACGGCGAATACGTGCGCTATTTCGAGGACGGGCGCGAGGCGTTCGGCCGCGAATTCGCAGGGCTGGGTTACATGGACATCTATGCCAGCGGCTACACGGCGCCGATCGTCGAGTTGCACCTGCAATACAGGAAACCGCTGAAAGTGAATGACTCGGCCGTAGTGGAAACCCGCTATATCGCCACCGAGGCGGCGAAGGTCTGTTTCGAGTACACGATCCGCAGCGCCACCGACGGCGAAGTGGTGGCCGAAGGCAGTTCGACGCAGGTGTTCCTCGACAGCCGGGGCGAACTGCAACTGCTCGCGCCGGAATTCTACCGCAAATGGAAAGAGCGATGGGAAGTGAAATAACGGTCTGGTGGGGGCCCGACGACATGGTCTCGGCGCTGGGCTTCGGCACGGAGGAGAACATGGCCGCCGTACGCGCCATGAAAAGCTCGCTGGCGTCGTGGCACGACAGTACGCCCGTATGCCTGATCGACCGGAAGCGGCTCGGGGCGCTGGCAGCGGAAAGGCCGGGGCTGGCGGCGGAACGACCGGCAGGAAAGACCGGGGCGGCCGCAGCGG
>ULUL01018848.1_pt1 | contig 11070 bp, 10 predicted proteins | sample 1958481 | NCBI WGS metagenome assembly ULUL01 (sample SAMEA4835759, study PRJEB28245) | human gut metagenome | biome: gut microbiome; material: fecal sample | place: Denmark | collected 2008 | reverse complement strand
CGCGGGAGACCGGCATCGTCCTCGAGACCTGGACGACCCTGCCCGGGGTGCAGTTCTATTCCGGCAACGGCATGGCCGGGCTGCCGAAGGGCAAAAACGGCGCGCCCTATGACCGCCGTTGGGGCTTCTGCCTCGAAACTCAGGTCTATCCGGACTCGCCGCATCACGCAAATTTCCCCTCCGCGCTGCTCAAAAAGGGCGCGGAATACCGCACAAAGACGGTCTACCGCTTTGCGCACAAGGACTAAGCCTGCCAAATCACATCACATAAAGACAGGAACCACAGCACGGCCGCTCCGGCCCCACCAACCGGGGCGGTTGTGTCATATGTATCACAAAAAATTTTGGATAAGTACCAATAGCACCAGGCCGGGAATGCCCAGGATGCCCGCGACCAGCGCGTTCACGGCGTTTACGCCGAGCGCGAAGTCAAAGAACCCGCCGATGAAGTTGAATACGAACAGCAGCACGAGGCCGGAAAGCATGTTCAGCAGCAGTTTGAAGAAGAACTTCACCGGCAGGCGGATGATACTAATGAGCAGCCAAAGCAGCAGGCCGCAGACGATGACGGTTATGATCGTTGCCAGGGACGGCATGATCCTGCCTCCTTTACAGGTAAAACGATTTTAGGTTGCGCACGGCGCAGTTGTACTTGGCCTTGAGGGCGCTTATCTCGAAGATACAGGTATCGAGCTGCGCCGAGTCGGTGACGTTGTTGAAGCGGTTATAGGTGTCGTCGAGCTGGGAACGGACGCTGTTGACTTCCTCCACGGCCTTTTTGATATCGGCTTTGAGCGCCTTGGCCTGTCTTGAACGTTTGGACACGGTGATCACACTCCTTGTCCATATTGTATTCAAAGGCGGGGCGTTTTAACCAGTCAAAGCAAAAATTGCCGGTAATATTGCGGAGGAGCGGAGCAATACTAGACTCGGACTTCAAAAGAGAGCGACCCGGCAGGGTGAGAGAGAAAAGACCCAAGGCCGGTGCCTGGTGCGGAAAGCGCCATAAGGGCGAATGGCCGTCCGTTTGAAAAACGGGCTGCCGGAGCGGGCCGAAAGCCTTGTCCCGGAGCGGATAGTGTGCAGGCCCGGTGCGAGAAAAAATGAAGTCAAGTGCCGGAAAGCGCAGCGATAGTTGCGTGTGAAAGGTGCGGCGGGGAAGCGTGAAAACGCAGCCCCGCTTTTTTCTTGCAATTTTGGGTCGGGTGAGCTATACTATATAAGTAAAATTATGCAATTTTGCGCTACAACATATTGATATTGAGAGGGAAAAACTGCAAATGGCAAGAAACAGTCCCGAGTCATACGGGAACGAGAGCATATCCCAGCTCAAGGGTGAGGACAGGGTGCGCAAGCGCCCGGCGGTCATATTTGGCTCGGACGGGCTGGAGGGCTGCGAGCACGCGGTGTTCGAGATCCTGTCAAACTCCATAGACGAAGCGCGCGCCGGCAACGGCAGCATTATAACATTGACGCGCTATCTAGACAAGAGCATCGAGTGCGAGGACTTCGGCCGCGGCTGTCCCGTGGACTGGAACCCGGCGGAGAAGAAATACAACTGGGAGCTGGTTTTTTGCGAGCTCTACGCCGGCGGCAAATACCGCAACAACGAGGGCGGCGACTACGAGTATTCGCTGGGCCTCAACGGCCTCGGCACCTGCGCAACGCAGTATTCGTCCGAGTACATGGACGTCGTCGTCCGGCGCGACGGGAAGAAATATACGCTCCACTTTGAAAAGGGCCGCATAAAGGGCAAGCTGGAGGAGGAGCCCGCAGACCGCAAAAAGACTGGTACGGACATCCGCTGGAGGCCGGACCTTGAGGTCTTTACAGACATAGATATCCCGCTCGAGTACTATACGGCAACGCTCAAGCGTCAGGCTGTGGTGAACGCGGGCGTCACCTTCCGGCTCAGGAACGAGATAGCCCAGGGCAAGTTCGAGACGACGGACTTTGTATACCAGAACGGCATCCTGGACTACGTGGGCGAGATAGCGGGCGAGGAGACGCTCTCCACTCCGGCCTTCATCCAGGCGGAGCGCAAGGGCCGTGACAGGGCGGACAAGCCGGAGTACAAGGTCAAGCTCTCGGCGGCGTTTTGCTTTTCGAACAAGGTCAGCGCCATAGAGTATTACCACAACAGCTCCTTCTTGGAGCACGGCGGCGCGCCTGAGAAGGCGGCAAGGAGCGCCTTTGTGAGCGCGGTGGACGGCTACATCAAAAAGGCCGGCAAATACCAGAAGAACGAGTCGAAGATCAGCTTTCAGGACGTGGCGGACTGCCTCGTGCTCGTGACGAATTGCTTTTCGACCCAGACCTCCTACGAGAACCAGACGAAGAAGGCCATCACGAACCGCTTCATACAGGAGGCCATGACGGACTTCCTGCGCTCCCAGCTCGAGGTGTATTTCATCGAGCACAAGGCCGAGGCGGACAGGGTGGCCGACCAGGTGCTCATAAACAAGCGCAGCCGCGAGCAGGCCGAAAAGGCCAGGCTCACCATCAAGAAAAAACTCACGGGCAGCATGGACATCTCGAACAGGGTCCAGAAGTTTGTGGACTGCCGCAGCCGCGACGTGTCGAAGCGCGAGATCTACATCGTCGAGGGCGACTCGGCCCTGGGCGCCTGCAAGCTCTCGCGGGACGCGGAATTCCAGGGCATCATGCCGGTGCGCGGCAAGATACTCAACTGCCTCAAGGCTGATTACGGCAGGATATTCAAGAGCGAGATAATAACGGACCTCATAAAGGTCCTGGGCTGCGGCGTGGAGGTGCAGAAGCACATAAAGGAGCTGCCCGCCTTCGAGCTCGACAGCCTCCGCTGGAGCAAGGTCATCATCTGCACCGACGCGGACGTGGACGGCTTCCAGATAAGGACGCTCATATTGACGATGCTCTACCGGCTCGCGCCGACTCTCATACGCGAGGGCTATGTGTATATAGCCGAGTCGCCGCTCTACGAGATAGAATCCGGCGGAAAGACCTGGTTTGCGTACTCCGAGCGCGAAAAGGCCGAGATATTGGACGGCATAGGCAAGGCCAAGGTTTCAATAAACCGCTCCAAGGGCCTGGGCGAGAACGACCCGGACATGATGTGGCTGACGACGATGAACCCGGAGACGAGAAGGCTCATACGTGTCATGCCGGAGGACGCGGAGCGCACGAGCGAGATGTTCGACCTGCTGCTGGGAGACAATCTCGCGGGCAGAAAGCAGCACATATCTGAGTTCGGCAGTCAGTATCTTGACCTTGCCGACATATCCTGAGGGGGTTTGGGAATGAGTTTCAAGTTGGTCAAGAAGATAGCCATAGCCGGACTGATGCTGTCGCTGCTGCTGTGTCTCATAGGCGTGTTCGGAATGGACCCGGGTACGCAGGAATCCGGCAGTATGGCGATATGGGCGGTGGTAGTGCTGCTGTTCACCATGGCGGTGGTGCTAAAGTGGAGCCGCTGCCCCTGGTGCGGGGAGCTCATAATAAAAAAGCTGTTCACGATAAAGGAATGCCCGCACTGCGGCAGGGACATCGAGACCGGCAAGAAGAAAAAAGGCAAGGGCGGAAGAAGATAAATGGCGCGTAAAAAACCGGCGCAGGAGCCGGAGCACAAGAGAAAAACAAACGACAATGTCATGGGCCTCAGGGCCGAGGTGCTCGAGCAGCCCATAACCGAGACGCTCGAGACGAACTATATGCCCTACGCCATGAGCGTTATCGTCTCGAGAGCGATACCGGAGATAGACGGCTTCAAGCCCAGCCACCGGAAGCTGCTCTATACGATGTACAAGATGGGCCTGCTCACCGGCGCCCGGACCAAGTCCGCGAATATCGTGGGCCAGACGATGCGGCTGAACCCGCACGGCGACGCTGCCATATACGAGACGATGGTGAGACTCGCAAAGGGCTGTGAAGCGCTCAATATGCCATTTGTGGACTCAAAGGGCAACTTCGGCAAGGTGTATTCTCGGGACATGTCCTACGCCGCGTCGAGGTACACGGAGGCGAAACTCGCGCCCATCTGCGCCGAGGTGTTCCGCGACATAGACAAGGACACGGTGGACTTCGTGGACAACTACGACGGCAGCATGAAGGAGCCGGCGTTGCTGCCTACGGCCTTCCCGAATGTCCTGGTGTCCGCGAACACGGGCATCGCCGTCGGCATGGCGAGTCAGATCTGCGGCTTCAACCTCACGGAGGTCTGTGAGACGGCCATAAACTACATCCGTGACCCGGACTGCGAGCTCACGCTGACCCTGCCCGCGCCGGATTTCCCGACGGGCGGTGAGATCATCATGGAGCCGGGCGTCATGGAGGAAATATACCGCACGGGCCGCGGCAGCTTCAAGGTGCGCTCCCGCTGGCGCTACGACCAGAAGGAAAACGTCATAGAGATCTACGAGATACCCTATACCGCCACGGCCGAGGCCGTCATGGACAAGGTCGCGGAGTTGGTCAAGGCCGGAAAGGTCAAAGAGATCTCAGACATGCGCGACGAGACGGACCTGGGCGGCCTCAAGCTGGCCATAGACCTCAAGCGCGGGGCAGACCCGGAAAAGCTCATGGCAAAGCTCTTCAAGTCCACACCGCTGATGGACAGCTTCGCCTGCAACTTCAACATCCTCATCGCCGGGACGCCACGGGTCATGGGCGTGCGGGAGATACTTTCGGAGTGGACTGCCTGGCGTCTGGATTGCGTGAAGCGGCGCATATACTTCGACGTAAGCCGCAAGAAGGAAAAGCTGCACCTCCTGCAGGGCCTCGGCAAGATACTGCTGGACATTGACAAGGCTATCGCCATAATACGCAATACGGAGCGCGAGGCCGACGTCGTGCCGAATCTGATGGACGGCTTCGGCATAGACAAGGTCCAGGCCGAGTTCGTGGCTGAGATAAAGCTGCGTAACATAAACCGGGAGTATATCCTCAAGCGCACGGCGGAGACGGAGAGCCTCGAGCGGGACATCGCAGAGCTGGAGGCAACTCTGAACAGCCGCAGGAAGCTCCAGAACGTCATCGTGAAGGAGCTGGAGCGGATAATCAAGGAATACCCCTCCGAGCGCCGGACAGGTATCGTTTACGCCGACGAGCTTCCGGAGGAGCCGGACGAGGAACAGGTAGAGGACTACCCGGTGCGTGTGTTTGTTTCGCGCGAGGGCTATCTTAAAAAGATAACGCCGCAGTCGCTCAGGATGTCCTCCGAGCAGAAGTACAAGGAGGGCGACGGCCCTGCGGTGGAGTTCGACGCGACGAACCGCTCTGAGCTCCTGGTGTTCACGGACAGGCAGCAGGTCTACAAGACCAGGCTGGCGGATTTTGAGGACGCAAAAGCCTCGGTGCTCGGCGTGTACCTGCCGGGCAAGCTGGAAATGGACGAGGGCGAGCGGGTCGTGCAGGTAATAGACCCCGGCGACTATTCGGGTCAGATACTGCTGTTCTTCGAAAACGGCAAGGCCGCGCGTCTCATGCTCTCGGCCTACGAGACCAAGACAAACAGGAAGAAGCTCCTGAACGCCTACTCAGATAAGAGTCCGCTGGTGTGCATAATCGAACTCGGAGATGAGCTCGAGCTGGCGGCGTTTTCCACAGAGGGCCGCGCTATAATATTCAGCACGGCGCTGCTCGCGCCCAAGACCTCTCGCTCGACCCAGGGCGTGGGCGTGATGACGATGAAACCGAAGTATAAGCTGAGCGGAGCCCGTCCGCTGCATGAGACGGGCATCAAGAACCTCTCGCGCTACAGAGTCCGCAGTCTGCCCGCTGCCGGAGCGCTGCTCCGGGAGGAGGACAGGGGAGAAAAACAACTTTCGCTGTTGGAGGAATAGCCTTATGCACCACAACAAGACTGTAAAGGACTATATCTGGGAGTACGCGCTGATCATCGTCGGCTCCCTGTTCTACGCCGCGGGCCTGCGCTTTTTCTTCTACCCGAACGACATCATAGCCGGAGGCGTAACGGGCATAGCGATGATAATCAACTACCTGACGGATGCTCCCGTCGGCGTGATGAATCTCGTTATCAACATCCCGCTGTTCATCTGGGCCTGGAAGGGCTTCGGGCTGAAGTTCATCATCGGCTCCTTTGTCGCCACGGTGTTGTGCTCGGTGCTCGTTGACCTCTATGCATACTTCGACATCGTCGCTACGGACAACATGCTGCTTGCGGCGATCTACGGCGGCGTACTGAACGGTCTGGGCCTGGGCCTGGTATATCGCGCGGGCGATACGACAGGCGGCATAGACATAGTGGCCAAGTTCGTGCGGAGAAGATACCCCTATGTGAACTTCGGCACGATCATCCTCATCCTGGACATCGTCATATACGCGGCATTCGCCGTCATCTTCAACGAGTTTGAGGGCGCGATGTATGCTCTCATAGCCATGTTCGTTGTGACGCGGGTCATAGACCTGGTGCTCTACGGCCTGGGGACGTCAAAGGTCTGCTACATCATCAGCGACGAGAGCGACAAGCTCAAAAACGCTATCACCGCCACGCTGGGCCGCGGCGTCACCCTGCTCAAAGGCGAGGGCGCGTACACCGGCAAGGCAAAGAACGTAATACTCTGTGTTATCAAGAAACAGCAGATAATGGACGTCCGTAAAATAATCAAGTCAATAGATACGCACGCATTCCTGATAGTGACCGAGGCCAAGAACGTCTACGGCAACGGCTTCGGAGATATAACTGACGAGAGCTGAGAAAGGAGAAAGTATGAACATTGAAAAGCTGAAAAAGAACCTCGAAGGGCGCGGTTTCGGTTTCAAATACTTCGAGACCGGGGCCGAGGCGGCGGACTATCTCGCGTCCCAGATGCAGGACAAGACAGTGGGCATAGGCGGCAGCAAGACCGTTGAGGCGATAGGCTTGTACGAAAAGCTCCAGGGTAAGGCTGCGGACGTCGCCTGGCACTGGAAAACGGAGCCTGACGAGGCCCGCGCCAGGGCCGCGAAGGCTCAGATATATGTATCCAGCGCGAACGGCATAGCCGAGACGGGTGAGATAATCAACATAGACGGCGCGGGCAACCGCGTGGCTTCGAATCTGTACGGACACGAGAAGGTCTATATCGTAGCGGGCGTGAACAAGGTGTGTCCGGATGTAGAGAAGGCCTTCTGGCGTGCGCGCAACGTTGCGGCTCCGCTCAACGCCAGGCGCTTCGGCAAGGATACTCCCTGCGTCAAGGGAGAGCTCAAGTGCTACGACTGCCGCAGCCCGGAGCGCATCTGCCGCGGCGTGTCCATGCTCATGGAGCCGATGATGGGCATGCCCATAGATGTCGTCATCATCAACGAGGAGCTCGGCTACTGATTCTGAAAGATAGGAGGCGCGGCTGTGAAAAGGGCGCTTGCGGCAATACTCATCTCGGCGGCGCTTCTGGCGCCGCTGAGCGGCTGCGCCTCCATTTTCGATAAGGAATATGTCTCCGTTACGGATTTTCCCGAGAGCACCGGCAGCCCCATCTCAGACGGAGCCAGATCGGTGAAGAACTATCTGGACCTCAAGCTGGCAATAAACAGCCTGGTTTCGATGCACGAGGAGAGCGGTACGCTGGACTTCAGCAACTACAACGGCTCCAACATCAGCGACGACCTGGCCGCCGCCGCAAAGGAGGTCAGCACGGAGACAGCCCTCGGCGACTATGCCGTGGACTACATCTCCTATGACCTTGACAGGAGCGTTGTGTATTACGAGGCTGAGGTCTATATCTACTACAGGCGCACAGCGGAAGAGGTCGAGGCGGTAGTCAGCGAAAGTACTGTAACGGGCCTGCGCGACGCCATAAGCGAGGCGCTCAACGAGCTGCAGACAGAGCTCGTGGTCATGGTCAGCGCGGCCGGCGCGAGCGAGGACGAGGTAGCGGGCTATGTGACGGCGGCCTACCTGGAAAGCCCGCTCTCCTGTGTCATACGGCCCAAGGCCGAGGTGACGATGTACTCCGGAGGCGGATTGCAGCGAATATATGAGATAGTCCTCGACTACGGCGAGGACACTGAGACGCTGGAGGAGATGAAGTCCGACCTGGAGGAGGAGCTGACCGCGCTGGCGGAACGTGTGACCGCGCAGGGCGCGCCGCACCGTGCGCTCCAGGCGGCTACTGTGCTCATGGAGACCTGCCTGCACGACGAAGAGGCGGACAGCTCGCTCTGGGCAGCCCTTCATGAGGGGAGGGCTAACAGTGAGGGCATGGCTGTGGCCTACAAGGCCCTGTGCGATGCGGTCGGGGTCGAGTGCGAGGTCGTGACGGGCCGTCTGGACAGAGCCGAGCACTACTGGAATATCGTGACGGTGGACGGCGAGAGCTATCATGTGGACGTCAGCCTGGCTAGGGAACAGGGTTTCGCCGGGACCTTCTTCATAAGCGATGCGGAGATGTGGGGCCGCTACTGGTGGGACAACGAGGACTACCCCCAGTGCGAGGGCAGCCTCAGCTACAGCGCGCTCGTGGAGGAGCCGAAGCCGGAGGAAACGCCCGGGACGAGCCCGAGCCCAGAGGTGAGTCCGTCCCCGGATATCAGCCCCGCGCCGGAGACTTCACCCGAAATTACAGAAAACCCTTGACAAATCTGTAAAACGTGCTAAAATAAACAGCGTTTTGCGGGCATAGCTCATCCGGTAGAGCGCCACCTTGCCAAGGTGGAGGTAGCGAGTTCGAGCCTCGTTGCCCGCTCCAGGCCGTCTCAGGCAAAAGCCTGAGACGGCCCCAAATGACGTATTTTTTTAGCACGCTTAGCGGCGTGCTGTTTTTGTGTTTGGAGGTTATTTTGATGAATGCAGACGTAGTGATCGTAGGAGCGGGACCTGCGGGCATCTTTACGGCATTGGAGATGCTGAGAAAGGGAAGCAAAAAGAAAATAGTCATGGTCGAAAAGGGCCGTGCGCTGGAAAAGCGCAGCTGCCCCAAGGCCAAAACAGGCGTCTGCATGAACTGCCGGCCGAGCTGCCACATAACCACTGGCTTTTCCGGCGCGGGCGCGTTTTCAGACGGCAAGCTGTCGCTGGCATGCGAAGTTGGCGGAGACCTGCCCACGCTCATTGGCGAGCGCCTGGCGCAGGAGACGATAGACTATGCGGATAAGATCTACCTCGAGTTCGGCGCCGACGAGCACATAGAGGGTGTCGGCAACGAAGAGAAAGTCCGCAAGATCCGCGCCCGTGCGATCAAGGCGGGCCTCAAACTTGTGGATTGCCCGATAAGGCACATGGGTACCGAGAAGGCGCACGACGTATACCTCGGCATAGAGCACTACCTCATGGACAACGGCGTCGAGATGTTCTTCGATACCGAGTGCCGGGACCTTATAATGGAGGGCGACGTCTGCAAGGGCGTGTATCTCTCGGACGGCAAGAAGGACTTCGAAATACGCGCGGAGCACACTGTGGTCGCTACCGGCCGCCGTGGAGCCGACTGGCTGGAGAAGATCTGCTCCGAGCACGGAGTGGAGCATCAGCCGAGCACGGTTGACATCGGCGTGCGCGTCGAGGTCAGGAACGAGATCATGGAGGAGATAAACGACGTCCTCTATGAGTCCAAGCTCATCGGCTACCCTGCTCCCTTCAAAAACAAGGTGCGTACCTTCTGCCAGAACCCCGGCGGCGTAGTGAGCCAGGAGAACTACGACAATGATCTTGCCGTCGTCAACGGCCACGCCTTCAAGGGCGCTGAACTCAAGAGCCCGAACACCAACGTGGCTATCCTCTGCTCGCACAACTTCTCCGTACCGTTCAACCAGCCCATAGCCTACGCTCAGAAAGTGGGCGAGCTGACGAATATGCTGGCAAACGGCCACATACTTGTCCAGCGCTTTGGCGACATACTCGACGGAAAGCGCACATGGGAGAAGGAGCTTGCCCACTCCAACGTCCGTCCCACGTTGGTGGACGCTGTTGCCGGAGATATCACCGCCGCCATGCCGTACAGGGCGATGATAAATATTATCAACTTCATCAAGTCGATGGACGAAGTTGTCCCCGGCTTCGCCTCCTATGAGACGCTGCTCTATTCGCCCGAGCTGAAGTTCTATTCGAACAAGGTGAAGATGGATACGAGCTTCAACACTAACGTACCCGGCCTGCACGCCCTGGGGGATTCCTCCGGCTGGACGCGTGGCCTCATGATGGCCTCCGCCATGGGAGTACTGATGGGCCGCGAACTGGCTTAAAGCGAATAGAACGAGGTCCGCCCCGCATCAAGCGGGGCGGACATTTTTTCAGCTGGTCGTAGTGCACTCGCCGGTCGGGAAGAATTCCTCGACGGGGAAGCGGATCTGGGAGAATATCTCGCAGGGGTCGTCGTTGCAGCGGCCGCCCGCACACTCTTTCTCCGGGACACAGTAATCGTAAGCGGGGATGAGCAGCTGGGTGTCACGCTCGAGGCGGATGATGGAGAACTGGCCGAGCGTCACATAGAGCCTGCGGCCGGAGTCCGAAGTCACGAGCGCCTCACCGAAGCGGGCGAGGATGCAGGCGGGGATGTCATGCCTGTCGTTGTCGCAGCAGACGTTGCAGTTGGCGTCTACGAGCTTGAGGTGGAGCGCGATGGGGTCTACGGCCTCGACATAGGCGACGGGCATACCGTCGTCCACGCAGCTGCAGTCGCACAGGTCGGAGGAGAAGGTCTTGACGGTCCCCTCTCCGCCGCAGAGCATAACGCGCTTATCGAAGATGGCGAGTCCGGTGACGACGTTGCCGCCGGGGAAGGTCTCGCCCGTTATCTTGTAGAAGTAGGTCACATCCACGGTGTAATAGCCTTTGTTGAAGGTGATGGCCTCGACGTTCACCTCCGCATACAGCAGCTCGGCGCTTTTGGGCCTCACGCTGAAGGCGTTGTCTATGTAGGTCTGTGAGCCGACGGTGGGATAGACCCGCAGGTCCTCGATGCAGTCTTTGTCATAAGACTGACCGTTTTATAAATACAGAGTTTAAAAACCGCGGAGCTGGAGCTCCAGGGTGAAGTCGCGGGGTTTGGTTTTCTTCTCTTTGGTGTAGGTTACTTCCACGCCGAGTGCTTTTAGGGCGCTGTTCTTGTCGGCGGGGGACATGGTGGGGTAGAGCTGGACCAGATTCTCCAATGCGGC
>ULUL01001132.1_pt1 | contig 11075 bp, 12 predicted proteins | sample 1958481 | NCBI WGS metagenome assembly ULUL01 (sample SAMEA4835759, study PRJEB28245) | human gut metagenome | biome: gut microbiome; material: fecal sample | place: Denmark | collected 2008 | reverse complement strand
GCTGCCGCCGCAGAGCACCACACAGCGTCCGGCTGGGATGCTGCCGCCGACTTTTTGCAAGGTGGGCTGCTTTTCTTCTGCATATTGAAATTCAAATTCAAAATCTATCATCGCAAACTCTTTTCTTATTAGTTAGCCGGCTCTAACCAACAGTCGTAAGAAACGGACGGATGGACCGTCCGAATCAACTTTTCGGATTTATTGCAAGGTATCGCATAGCTGCCGCCAGCCAGCGTTGGTGAAATCAAGGACTGCCTGTAAGCAGGTAAGCATTCTGCCTTCCTCCATATGCTGATCCAGCAGCTGGCGGAAGTACCAGAACTGTGAGCCCATCAAAAGACGGATCGCATCGGCATTTGGCGCTTTCCCATAGATATGCGAAAAGAATTCCACCGTTTGTTCCGCTTTTTGATCCATTAGTTTATGCAGCACGGTTTCCATGGAGCTGCCATCGCTGCGGCAGAAAAATAAAGTGCAGTCGTTGCAGTGCTCGGTCAGCAGTTGAAAATATACCTGTTCTTCGGCGTTTATGGCGCGGAGGATATCATCCGGCTGCGCGCTGCACTTTGCTTTTTCGTATTCTTCCGCGATGGGAGCAAAGAGAACCTGCATCGTCTCAAAAAAATCCTGAAGCAGACTGGCAAACAACGCGTCTTTATTCTTGTATCTTGTGTAGATTGCCCCCGTAGTAACACCGGCTTTTTCGGCGATCTTGTGCAGAGAGGCTTTCTGAAAGCCGTAAGCAAGAAATTCCGAATAAGCAGCCTGAATGATCCCATCATCCAGGGAATGATCCCTATTGGCCATGTCTTCACTCCTCTGCGCCTAAATAATAACATCATTATCGATAACGACATTATTATAGCGTTCTTTTTGCTGCTTGTCAATGCGAATTGCACACTGCTTTGCAAAAACACTCCTTGACAAATCTCGTCTCAGATCTGCGTACTGTTCCAGCCGCACCATCAGCGCCAGGTGCCCGCCGCACAGGTCGGTGACCACCGTGGGACTTGACATCAGGGCGATCAGGTCCTCCCGGCAGGCCGGGGTGAAGGTGGTGTCGTCCTCGGACAAAATCAGCAGCACCCGCCCCTCCCACGGGGCAAAATCGTCACAGGTCATGCCGAAGTAGTGCTCAGCGTCACAGAGGAAGTCAATCATGTGCTGTTCATAGGGCTTGGTGAGCAATTCCATCATAGCGCCGCACAGCTCCTCCATAGCGGCTTTTTCCTGGGGTGTAAAGCCATCCACTGGATATACCCCGTCAGGGCCAGACGCCAGAAGCCTGTTGTCCCGCCCTCCACAGTACTGACCGCACCATAAAGGAGGAGGGGCAGCAACTCCCCAAAGCAGATTCAAAGCCAGTAAAAACGATTTTCGGCCTTTGTCGGCGGTTCTTCTGCCGCCTTGATGATGGCGGGCGGATAGCAGGGAAACATCAGCCGGGGCTTATACAGCGCCACCGCTGCGGCGAACAGGTTAAAATAGACCGCCATGGCGAACCCGTCCAAGATGGTGCGCATCCAGTTCATATACATCCCCCTTTCACTTATAAGTTAGTATACGCTAACCAATATGCGCTTAGTATCCAGTATTCCGCCATCCCACTTAACTGCGCTGGGAGGGGAGTTCTTTCTTTATTATAGTTAGCCGTAGGCAACTGGTCAAGATGTGGATTCGAAAAAGAGGAGAACTCTATACCGGCACAGCCTGGGCCGATTGCACGTCCATTTTGTGCCGTAACGCAAGGAAAGAATCAGACTGGATGGCTATCCACCTGGCCATCCAACCATCCAAATCCAATACATTTAAACGGGAACAGGCTATCCATGTGGATAGTCTGTTCCTCTTACCCGCCGCAAATTTCCTGAATAATAGCCTCTTGCCCAATCATCCAGTTCATAAATTGTACCGTAGATAACTCCCCGTTCTGAATCTGTTTTTTTGCGCTGGCCAGCTTCCTTTCGGAATTGTTTTAGCGCACTTTGCGCTTTCTCCAATTGCTCCCTTGAGACATGGTTCTTTTCCAGCTTCTTGACGCGGTTGTACCAGAACATATACTCTCGCTTGTAGGCCTGCTCATACTCCGCCTCTTTGGATTTGCGGTCAAAACTCTTTCTTGCCGCCCTTTTACTGGCCTTGCGGCACCGTTCACTGCACAAGTTACTGCGGGCATCCGGGGCGAAGAACACCCGCCCACATTGGTTGCAGGTGCGCATGACCATGCCGGCATCCAGTATCCGCTGTCGGTAATAGATAAGAGCCGGCCGCAGGGAACCGCTTACCACCGCACATTCAAAGGGAACTTCTCCATGGGGATACCAAATCTCCAGCTTGGCGTCTTCCCGAGCATTCCACACGGGTACGACAGTCTTTCCCCATTTCCAGTTAGCCATCTCCGGCGAGTATTCCCCAAAGGGCAAGATCAGCAGCTGCGCATAATCCCGCAGGGCTGCTTCCGCTTTATGTTTGTCCCTTCCTCGACAGCAGCGCAGGTACATCTCCCAAATCTGAATGGCAGCATACAGGGCGGCGGCATTTCCAACGGTCAGCCGGGAGAGAAGCTCTGCCGCCTTTTGCTCTTGCTCGTCACGCTCTACCGTTTTCCTCGCCGACAGTGCCTCACAAAGGGCCCAAACAGCTTCTGTCCAGCCCTCGGCGGAGCTTTTCCCGAACTCGCACCAAAACGCCCCCAGCGGGCGGGTTTGGGCCAGATACAAGGGTTTATCCAAACTACGCAAAGCGGTCCCTACCTCGTATTCTGTTCCCAGCCACAAATGTTCCTTCAGCTGTTTGGTATTGACTCTCAACGCTAAGACTACTCGCTGAGTCAAAGGTTCTTTATGTTCAAAGCGATATTCTTCCATGGCTTCTCTCTTTCTTATGGGAATTATAATTTTACAAGTTATGATTTCTTATATTATACTGCAAAAACCTTGAAATGGCAAGCTTCCCGTGTTAGACTACGGCATACAATCTTTCCTACTTGGAGGGGGACTACAGGGGGTGGCAAGCTGACGCTTCCCACCCCAAATCTCTTACCAGCTGGGAAAGAAAAAGAGTATTACGGAAAAGGAGGGGTGTCCGGTAATCGAGCAGTTTTAGAAAATAAGGCAGGATCAATACCACAGTCAGCGGTGGAAAGCCTTGCCCGCACATTGCTTCCCCAGATGCAGGCGTTTTTTGAAAGCGAACAAGGCAAACAGACGCTGAAAGAATGGCATGAAGAAAGGGAGCGGCACAGTTGAAAGTTCCCGCCGGGCTGGGAGAGTTTTTCTTTCCCAGCCGGTACTTTTTTGATAGATTTGAGGCCGGAATTTGTATGGGTTGGTGATAGCTTTCTGGCAGCAGTTGTGGTAGAGCTGCCCTGTGACGCCGCCAGGACAGATTGCCGCGGGAAATATGTCATGCCCGGACTCATAGACATGCACGTTCACTTCTATGGGGAGTCCGGGGGAAAGTTCACGGAAAAATACGAGACCTATGCCCCGATTTTTCTTAGCCGGGGCATAACCACCGTCAGAAGTATGGGAGAACTGGACCCCGAGGCAGCGCTCAGGTTCAAGTCCGAGATGGCCGAGCCGGAAGACGCAGGACCCAGAGTGCTCACAGCGGCAACGTACTTCGACCGTGCGCCGGCTCTCATCGACTGGATGGATGCCAGCCCCGACACCGCAGCACTGGAGGAAAAGTACGGGCGTTTCCGCGGGAGGATAGACCTTATAAAGGTCTACAACAATATTGGCGCGGAGGACATACGCCGGCTGGCAGAGCTGGGCAGGGCGGACGGACTGAAAGTTTACGGACACCTCGGCACGACCACAGCCTCGGAGGCCATACGCGCAGGCATAAGCGGCCTGGAGCACGGTTTTTATACGATGACCGAGTTTTACGAAAAGCCGGACGTCGTTATGAATATGAAGTATCTCTACGACACCTTTGACCCCTTCGGCAAAACGGCGACTGAGCTTGTCGAGCTGATCGTTGAGAACGATGTGGCCATAACGCCCACCAATGTTCCGTTCGTCATACACTCTGAGGAGCTGCTTGAAAAGCTGGAGCAGCAGGGCATGTTCGGCTGGGTATGCGAAGAGTGCAGAAAGGAGCTGAAAAACCGCTGGGAACGCGGCGCTTTCGGTGACAAGCGCGCGGAGATGAAGCGCTCGCTCATGGAGCGGCAGCTTGCTTTCCTGTCCCGCATTCATGAGCGCGGAGGCAGAGTATTTGCCGGTACGGACACGATAAGCGAATTTCTCGCGGGCAGCGCGCTCGTCTGGGAGGCGCAGATGCTGCAAAAAGCGGGGATGAGCACTATGGAGGTACTGCGCAGCCTGACGTGCTGTGCCGCTGAGGAGCTGGGACTTGGAGCGGAAACAGGCGCAGTAGCGCCCGGGAAATCCGCTGACCTGATAGTGCTCGGCGCCAACCCTCTGGAGACGCTGGAGAACCTGCACAGCGTGGAGGCTGTGTATAAAATGGGGCGGAGATATGAGCGGGCGGAGCTTGAGAAACGCTTCGTCGGACAGATATATATGTGAGGTGAAGTATATGCTGCTATCCAAGTATCAGGAGCTGGATACGCCGTCGCTGCTCATTGACATGGGCGTTGTCAGGCGCAATATAGAGCGAGTGCAGAAAATCGCAAACGAGGCGGGAGTCGGCCTGCGGCCGCACACCAAGACGCACAAGCTCCCCGAGATAGCCAAAATGCAGCTTGAGGCCGGAGCCTGCGGCATAGCTGTGGCCAAAACGGACGAGGCTCTCGTCATGGCTGAAGCCGGCATAGACGACATCTTTATCGCAAACCAGGTGGTTGGATGTACGAAGCTTGAAAAGCTGCGCCAGCTGAACCGCTGTGCGACGCTTTCCGTGGGTATAGACAGCGTGGAGGCTGTAGAGCAGATAGAGAGCGTTTTTTCCGGCGAGGAGAAGAGGCTGGATGTGCTCATAGAAATAGAAGTCGGTGAGCAGCGCTCCGGCGTGGTAAGTGAGGAGGATATGCGGACTTTGGTCAGGGCCATACTGCGCTCTGGACAGCTGCGCCTCAAGGGCGTGTACTCGCACGACGGCCATACCTATCGCGCGGCGAGCATCGACGAGTGTTCGGAGCTCTCACTGCGTGCTCAGGAAAGGACACTTCGCTTCGCGGAAATAGCCAGGGAAGAGGGCGCGGAGATAGAGACTGTAAGCGTCGGCTCCACGCCGCCCGCCCTGCTCTGCAGGCTGCTTCCGGGCATTACCGAGCTGCGCATCGGCACCTATGTTTTCATGGACGCAGGGCAGTCCAATGCGATCGGCTCATACGACATGTGCGCCGCCACAGTACTTGCTACCGTGACGAGCCTGCCGACGGACGAGCGGATAATAACCGACACCGGTGCAAAGGCGCTGACCGCACAGACCAGGGCTTCAGGCATATGCAGAACTGAAGGGCTGGGCCTCGTGAAAGGCTCCGGCGGCGTATGCCTGAGAGGCGTGTTCGATGAGCACGGTATAATCTACGACCGCGAGCTGCGCGGTAAATTGAAAATAGGCGACAAAATAGAGATAATACCGAACCACATATGCCCTGTGGTAAATCTGTACGACGAGGTCTGTCTTGTGGAGGACGGCAAGGTCCTCGGGACCTTGGCCGTGGCGGGAAGGGGAAAGACAAAATGAGCTACCATTGCCCCGAAATAGATGAAGCGCTCATGCTTGAGACGCTCAGGAGCGTTGTTTCCGTGCCGAGCCCCACGGGTTTCACGGAAGCCGCAGCGGCCCTAGTATCCGAAATAGCAGGCAGCCTGGGCTTCGAAGCTGAGACGGAAAGCAACGGAAACGTAGTAGTCACTGTGCCCGGCCGTGAGGATGGACCCTGTACTGCGGTCGCGGCGCATATTGATACGCTCGGCCTGATGGTCAGGTCTGTAAACGCCGACGGCACACTGAACTTTTCAGGCATTGGCGGCAATATATTCCCGACGCTCGATGGTGAGTACTGCACCATCCACGCTTCATCCGGCAGGGAGTATACGGGCACGATACTCAGCAAATCGCCATCGCTCCACGTCTATGCGGATGCGCGCAGCGCAGAGCGAACAGAAAGTACGATGATGATACGCGTGGACGAGCCGGTATCATGCCGCGAGGACACGGAGGCGCTTGGCATAGAGACGGGAGACTTTATCTCCGTTGAGCCCAAGTTTTGTGTTACGTCATCAGGATATGTCAAATCCCGGTACCTGGACGACAAATCAGGTGTTAGCATACTTCTCACCGTGCTCAGAACGCTCTCAAAAGAGAGCGCCGTGCCTCCGCGGACAGTCAGATTTATTTTTTCCGCCCATGAAGAGGTGGGCTACGGCTGCGCTTACCTGCCGGGAGATACCAGCGTCATGATAGGGGTGGACATGGGCTGTGTCGGAGACGATCTGGCCTGTACGGAACGCGACGTTTCCCTGTGCGTAAAGGACTCCAGCGGGCCGTATAACACGCGGCTTGTGCGTGAGCTGGCCGCAATTGCCCGGGAAAACGGCATAAGCTGCAAAAAGGATGTATATCCGAACTATGCTTCCGATATTTCGGCGGCGCTCAGGGGCGGGAACAACATTGCCGGCGCGCTGATTGGCCCGGGAGTATCTGCGTCTCACGGCATGGAGCGTACGCATGTGGATGCGCTGAAGGCCGCCGTACAGCTGATATATCTGTATATAATGCGGGAAAAACAGGAGGGGTGACAGCTGTGCTCAAGACAAACATTGATACCCTGCCCATGATATCCGTGCAGGGCGAGGTTACTCACCCGCTGCTCAGTCTCAGCGGGAAGATGGGCGTAAACGGTGAAAACATGTACCTGACCGGTACCGGCGGAATAGTGTATAACGCGAAGATAGGCGACAGCGCCACCGCATGGACTGCCGACCACCTGGAGCCCGGCGTGTCGATACGCAACAACGCCGGCCCCGAGCAGAATGCCGCTCTCACGGTCTACAGCTGCATCGGGAACCGGGCCGTCGTCGTGTCGGGCGACGCAAAGGGCGGAGTGGGCTTCGTCACTGGAAAGCACGGCGGCTGTGAGGACCTCATCTGTCATTTTGACAGCGAGGTGCTTGAGCGGCTCAACATAGGTGACCGAATCAGCGTGCGTGCCCAGGGCCTGGGGCTCAGGCTGGAGGATCATCCGCAGGTTGCTGTGCGCAGCATGGGGCCGGAGCTGCTGTCCCGGATGAACATTCGTGAGATAGACGGGCGTCTGCATGTTGGAGTGGCGAAACTCGTGCCCGGGCGGCTGATGGGGTCAGGTATAGGCGAGGGCGCCTCTGTCAACGGCGACTATGATATCTGCCTTTTCGACGCAGCGCTCAGGGATGAGTACGGTCTCGGCGGCCTGAGATTCGGGGATATCGTGGCGATACTGGACGCGGACACGCGCTACGGCCGAACCTATATGAGCGGCGCCGTCACCATTGGAGTCGTCATCCACAGCGACTGCCGGATGCCCGGCCACGGCCCGGGCGTTACCACGCTCATGTCTGCGCTTGACGGCGCTTTAATTCCATTCCTTGACGCGGGAGCTAATCTCGCGGAACTGTTTTTGACGGCGGTGGACAATGAAAAAAACTGAGGAATTTCTGCTTAAGCTGCTTGAAACGCAATCGGTTTCCGGAAGCGAAGCCGGCCTTGCCCCGGTACTGGATGAGTTTTTTGCTGAGACTACGGATTGCATGCTCCGCGACAAGCTGGGCAGTGTCATATATAAAAAAGCCGGAAGGGCTGAGGGCTGCCGCAGGATAATGCTGGCTGCGCATGCGGATGAGGTAGGGTTCATGGTCACGGATATACTTGAGGGCGGATTTTTACGCCTTGCACCCATGGGCGGTATCCGCGCACCGGCCGCACGGGAGCTGCTCATATACGGAAAAGAGACAATAAAAGGCGTGACCTGCATAAAACCGCCCCACATCCTTGGTGAGAAGGACGCAAAAAAGCTGGGCGACGTTTCTGAACACCTGGTATTTACAGGCTATACGGTCGAGCAGCTGCGCGGCAAGGTCGAAATTGGCGACCTGGCAGTTCCCTGTGCCGCGCCTATCAAGCTCATGGGCGAGCGCCTGGCAGCGCGCGGGCTTGACGACAAGAGCGGTCTTGCGCTCATGTATGACGTTTCGCAACGGCTTGCCGGGCATGGGAGCCGGCACGAGATATACTACGCGGCGACAGCGCAGGAGGAAGTCGGCCTGAGAGGCGCTGCAACCGCGGCGAGCCTCGTAAATCCGGACCTTGCTATAGTGCTGGACGTCACCTATGCGGACAGTCGGGAGGCTTCCACGGCGATCGAACTGGGCGGAGGACCGGCCGTGGCGCTCGGGGGCCGGGTAAGCGCGGCTTTTGCCGAGAAGTTCAGGGCGGTTTGCGATGAATACCGTATAAAATGCCAGTACGAACCCTCGCCCGCCTCCACAGGTACGGATGCCGACGCTATCCAGATAACGCAGCAGGGCATACCCTGTGTCATAATCTCGATACCGCTTCGGAACATGCACGCTCCGGCCGAGGTGCTGGACCTGAAGGAGCTTGATGCAATCGGACAGGCGGTCGCGCTCTTTATCTGCGAACTTGACGATTTTGATTGGGAGTATGACGTATGCATTTGAAGGAGTTGACACTTGCAAACGGAGTCTCGGGAAATGAGACTGAGGTCAGAAACCTGATCGCCGGACTGCTGAAGGCTGCGGACTGTGAGTATCGGGTGGACCGGATAGGAAATCTTATCGCGCACAACAGGGGGCGTCAGTGCGGTAGAAGGCTGCTGCTAAGCGCGCATATGGACGAGGTGGGCCTGATGATAACCGGGGCTGACGAAAAGGGTATGCTCAGTTTCCGCCCGGTTGGAGGTATCAGCTCTGCGGTGCTAGGTTCGAGGCCGGTGTCCATAGGGCGCGAAAGAGTGGCCGGCGTAACGACGGCGGTGGATTTTTCGGAGCTTCCCGCGGACAAGCCTCAGGAGACGTCCAAATTCAGGATAGACATAGGCGCCTCATCCAGGGAGGAGGCGGAAGCTGCCGTCAGGCCCGGTGATTATGCCAGCTTTGTGAGCGGGTATACCGAGTTTGGAGACGGTTTCGTCAAAGCAAAGGCGCTCGACGACAGGGCAGGGTGCAGCATATTGCTAGATTTGCTGGAAAGGAAGCTGGACCTGGACTTTTACTGCGCGTTCACGGTCATGGAGGAAGTCGGCCTGCGCGGTGCACACTGTGTGGCACAGTCCCTGAAACCGGACCTCGCCTGTGTGGTCGAGGGTACGATATGCGCTGATTTTCCGGACGTTGAGGCCTGGGACAGGGTAACGAGGATAGGCGCGGGACCTGCCGTGTCCCTCATGGACGGGAGGGCGATGTTTGACCGCGAACAGACCGCCGCGCTGAGAGCGTCGGCGGAACGCAGGGGCATACCCAGTCAGTTGCGCCGTACAGGGCGCGGCGGTACGGAAGCGGGCGTGTATCAGACAGCGGGAACAGGCTGCCGAGTTGTGGGATTGTCCCTGCCCTGCCTGAACATACATACGCCGGCCTCGGTCATAAGCCTGAGAGACTATGAGCAAACGCTGGAACTCCTGACCGGCTTCCTGCTCGACCAGTGAGGAGGAGACCATGGATAAAGTCTACATAGAAAGTGCGCTCAGGCCGGAGGGACACTACTCTCCTGCTGTAAGCGACGGGAAGTACATATACGTTTCAGGACAGCTGCCGATAGACCCGTTTACGGGCGAGGCCTGCCGCGGAGGGGTGGCAGAGCAGACACGCCGAGTGCTCGAAAACATCCGCAAGGCGAAGGCGGGCATCAAGAAGGCCATGCAGAACCAGGTGGAGGGCCTCGGCTTCTCCTTCGTGGAGCTGCTGACGAACTGCCCGACGAACTGGCACATGTCCCCTGTCAAGACGCTGGAGTTCATGGAGGAACACACCATGAAGTACTTCCCCTGCGGCGTCTTCGTGGACAAGACGGCAAAGGAGGCTGAGTGATATGAAATTCACGCTCATAATCTCCGGCTCGGGCGGCCAGGGCGTAATGTCCATCGGCATGTCGCTGGCGGGCAGCGCGGTGGAGGGCGGCCTTCACGCGACCTTTATGCCGCTCTACGGCCCCGAACAGCGCGGCGGCAGCGCCAAGTGTACGGTCATCGTCTCCGACAGCGAGATAGTCTCGCCCCTGCCCAAGCAGTCTGACGGCCTCATTGTCATGAACGAGACCTCGTTCAAGAAGTTCACGCCGGAGCTGAAGCCCGGCGGGGTGCTGGTGCGGAATATAAATCGCACGACCTCGGTCCTCAAGCGGACGGACATAGAGGTCGTGGACGTCCCCGCGGACGACCTGGCACACGAGCTTGGCAGTGACAAGATAGCGAACATTATCCTCATCGGAGCAATGCTGGGCTATTCCGGGATGCTCGACCCGGCGGTTTTCATGGCGAGCCTCGAGCACAAGTTCGCGGCCAAGGGCGCGGAGATCGTGGAGCTCAACAGAAAGGCGCTCAACAAGGGCCTCGAAATCGGCTGCGCTGCAAAGAAGTCTTGAAGAAAGGAGAAATGTATGGGAAAATACGGTTGGGACAGCAAGATAGGCGACCTGCTGGCGGATGAACGCTGCGTAGCGGTGTTCAAGGAGATATTGCCCGCGGCGCTGGAGAGCCCGCTGCTCAAGCTGGTCAAGGGCAAGCCGGTCGGCGTGGTGCTCGACAGCCAGAAAAAGATACCCCAGGAGAAGCGCGACGCACTGAAAGCGGCGCTGGAAGCGATAGAATAAATCAAATTTAAATTTGGGAGGAAAGAAAAATGGCGAAGTATTCCTTTGAGGCCACCACCGTCGGCGAAATGCTCGACACTCCGGAGATCATGGAACTCATAAACAAGTACATCCCTGCGGTGCTGGAGCACCCGCTGCTTGAGGTCGGCCGCAGCTTCATTTTCAACGACGCCCTGCCCTATATCGAGGACATGGTGACGGAAGACGACCTCGCCGCTTACAAGGAAGCGCTTGAGGCGCTGTAAGACTCAGCACAACGCAAAAACCGGGCCGTGGGAGCAGCTGCTCCC
>ULUL01040462.1_pt1 | contig 11149 bp, 5 predicted proteins | sample 1958481 | NCBI WGS metagenome assembly ULUL01 (sample SAMEA4835759, study PRJEB28245) | human gut metagenome | biome: gut microbiome; material: fecal sample | place: Denmark | collected 2008 | reverse complement strand
GCCACAGCAAGCGTCAAAATGTGCGTCAAAGTCACAGCCGTCTGCATTGATCGCCACAAGTACTCTCTCATGCTCGCTCTTTCTTTCAAAAATGCACTGCCTGTTTGTCAGAAGGACGGAGCGGAAGTTGCCATAATTTAATGCCTCTGAATGCTTCTTTGCCTTAGAAAGTGCCGCAATCCAGTCGCACAGCTCATTCCACACAGGCTCCTCAAAGCAAGGGCGCAAGGAAGGATCCCCATTCTTCTTCTCCCCTTTTTCTCCCCACTCGCTGCCATAATAAACGCAAGGGATACCTGGCATTCCAAAGGCCATGGCATAGATCAAGGGCAGATGCTTTTCATTGGTCAGAATGCTGGCCACTCTGGTTACGTCATGGTTATCCACAAAGGAGAGCAGATGCTTTCCTTTATACAAGGTCCAGTTCTCCGGCCCGAACTGACGTAACAGGGAATGGACAATCTCAAACATGTTCATGCTGTTAAAGCTGCTGTAAAGTCCCTTGTAGCATTCATAGTTGGTCACGGAATGGAACATGCTGTCATTCATCATCCGGTTATAATCACCATGGAGCATCTCTCCTACCAGGAAGAAATCAGGCTTCAGACCGTCACAATATTGGCGCAGCCTCCTTGCAAAATCTTCATCCAGGCTGTAAGCCACATCCAGCCTCAGACCGTCGATGTCAAACTCCTCCACCCACTGCTTTATACTTTCAAGCAGGTAGCGCACCACATCCTCATTTCTTAAATTTAATTTCACCAGGTCATAATTGCCTTCCCAGCCCTCATACCATAAGCCGTCATTATAATTAGAATTTCCACCCAGATCAATTCTGTAAAACCAGTTAAGATAAGGGGAATGTTCTCTGTTTTTCAGTACATCCTGAAAAGGGCCAAAGCCTCTTCCCACATGATTGAATACGCCGTCTAACACTACCTTGATCCCATTCTCATGTAGCGCCTCACAGACCTCCTTAAAGTCCTCGTTGGTACCAAGCCGTACATCAATCTTCCGAAAATCTCTGGTATTATAGCCATGGGTATCGGATTCAAAGATTGGAGAAAAGTAAATGGCATCCATCCCCAACCTTTTCATATGCGGGATCCACTCCTTTACCTTCAGGATCCGATGCTCCAGCTTCCCATCATTTTCAAATGGCGCTCCACAAAATCCTAAAGGATAAATCTGATAAAATACACTTTCATAAGCCCACATTTCTTTTGCCTCCTGTTACTCATTCTTTTTCATTTATGATAGACTCTAATTGTTCACTAATACAGCCAAGCCTTGCTATACCTATGCCGTCACCTCACGCAGACGCTGTGGGAGAAATCCGTGAGTGCGAAAGCGACAGTGAGCACGAATGGATTACTCCCAATGCGTCTTGAGGGCTCCATCCATATTCCCCTTCCTATCACAACCATTCATCCCAAAACCTGGCCACTCTCCCTGCCACGCTGTCCACCGTGACCACCTCAAAACTCTCCCATTCCCTCGGGAAAAGCTTCTGGTAGGAAAATTGCAAAAATCTTTCATCCAAAAGCACCACAATCCCCACATCCTCCATGGTCCTTATCACTCGTCCTGCTGCCTGCAGCACCTTATTCATCCCCGGATAACGGTAAGAATAATCAAAACCGTTTTCCGAAGCCTTATTAAAGTGATCCTTTAAAAGTTCCCTTTCAAAGCACACCTGCGGGATGCCGGTTCCCACGATCACAGCTCCGATAAGCCTGTCATTTTTCAGGTCAATGCCTTCTCCGAAGATCCCGCCCAGCACACAGAAGCCTATCAGTATATGTTCCTCCTCATTGACCTGAAAACGGTCCAAAAAATACTCCCTTTTCTCCTCATTCATGGACTCCTGCTGCAAAATACATTCCTTTTCCTCTCCTGCAAAGGTATTTACATAAATTTCGTAAATCTGCAACATAAAGGAATAGGAAGGAAAGAATACCATATAATTGCCGTGCCGGTTCTTCACCACCTCGTCAATATATCTGGCAATGTTGTAAAACTCCTCTTCTGACCGCCTGGTATATCTGCTGGTCACATCATTTGCCACGAAAAGCCCCTTCTTTTCCGGGGAAAAGACGCTCTTAGCATAGACCTCATAATCCTCCTTTTCTCCCCCTAACAGCTTCTTATAATACTGTATAGGCAGAAAGGTTGCAGAAAATAAAATGCTGCTTCTGCCTCTTGCCATACATTCCTTCAGATTTTCCGCTGGATTTAAACAAAGAAGCTTTAATAAGAATCTGCCATCCTCCAAAAGCTGCGTGTATTTCACATAATTTTCGTCCACCAGCTCATACATTTCCAGAAAATGGCTGATTTCAAAGTAAAAATCCAAAAGACTATCCCGCACCTTCGGCTCCCCGGTCTCCTGCTCATCCAGATAATCATCCATAATGGTATGCAGCCGAAGCAGTGCCTGCACAAAGTCATCAATTTCCTGCACTACCAAAGCGCCGTCACATTCCCGCTTCAGATAAAGAAGCTCCCTGTTGCAGCGCTCTAACTGCTTTGCCATCCGCACTGCATAGCCCTCCTTTACCAGAAGGCTTCCCTTCTCTTCTTCCTCCAGGGCTCTTTTCAGAAGCAGAAAGCTTTCCTTTATCAGGGATGCGCTGTACATCTCCCGCCCTCTGTCCAAAAGATTGTGGGCCTCGTCGATCAGGAAAATATATTCCCCTGAGGCACCCTCTCCAAAGAAACGTTTCAGATACACATGGGGATCAAAGAGATAATTGTAATCACAAATGATCCCATCTGCAAAGAGGCTCATGTCCAGACACATTTCAAAGGGACAAACCGTATATTTATGGGCATATTCCTCTATCTTTTCCCTGGTAAAGCTCTCTTCTGCCGTCAAAAGAGCATAGATAGCATCATTGATCCTGTCGAAATGTCCCTTGGCATAGGGACAGCTTTCCGGATTACATTTAACTTCCTCCATAAAGCAGATCTTTTCCTTTGCTGTCAGGACCACGCTCTTAAAGTGTAGTCCCCTTTCCCGCAAAAGTGCAAAGGTATCCTCTGCCACCGTCCTTGTGATGGTCTTGGCTGTCAGGTAAAAGATCCTGTCTCCCTTCTGCCTCCCCATGGCCTTTACTGCCGGGAAAATGGTTGTAATGGTCTTGCCCACTCCTGTAGGTGCTTCCAGAAAAAGCTTTTTGCCATGATAAATAGTCTGATATACATAGGCAGCAAGCTCCTTTTGTCCTTCCCTATAGGGAAAGGGAAAGGAAAGCTGTTCAATGCTTCTTTGGCGGGTCTGCCTCCATTGCCACTGATAGTCCGACCATTTCCTGTATTCTCCGATCAGACCTTCAAACCACTCTCTCAGTTGCTTCATATCACATTCTTCTGTAAAATAACGGATATCCTCCGTTTCTATATTACAATAGGTCATCCGCACGCCAATGGAAGAAAGTCCTTCCTTCAACCCATAAAAGTAGGCATAGCAGCGGGCCTGGGCCAGGTGGACCATCTTAGGCGACTTCATTCGCGCCACATCCCTGTAGGTTCCCTTGATCTCGTCAATGATCACTCCGTCCGGCCTTGTGATCACGCCGTCTGCCCGGGCCTCCACTACCAGAGTATATTCCCCAAACTGCTTCGTATAGCGCATACTGACCTCTGCCTTGTATTCTGCCCCCATCCGTTTCTGAATCATACGGTGGATCCTGCTTCCCTCCTGCATGGCATCATCCGAACCTGCATGGCGTCTATTGTCAATATCTCCTTCTTTTAAAAGAAACTCTACCAGTCCTCTGACCGAAATCCTGATCTCTTCCAACTCATCCATCCTTTTTGGGCTGCAATTACTCCCCGCCATTTCCAGGCTTTTTTTAAATTTTCTCCAAAAACTCTAAATCACCTGCTAAATGCACAATTGAACTTATCATAAAAAATCCCATTGCCTTCCAATATACTACTCCGAACTTCGTATACTGTCAAACAATGGGATTGATATCCTATCTGTGTAAGTGCTTATCCGTTTTATCTATCCTTAGCACGCCACTGCATATTGGTGCAACAGTTCCTCAAAATCACTGTTATAGCCGTCATAGGATACGGTAAGCGGTCTGCTGAAATCCATGCCATACACGCCAAGAAATGACTTAGCATCCACCCGGTATCTGTTATAATAAATATCAATATCGAAATCACATCTGGATGCGGTGTCAACAAATTTCTGGACTTCATTGTGGGTCAACCTGATCTTTTTTTCCATGTTTTTTTACTTCCTTTCAAAAGACATTATTCCGGCAACTCTTTTCCTTTTTATTCGTTTCAAACTTTTCCTTTTCACTCTTATTTGCTTCGCTGCTTCCTATCGATTTGTCTGATCGATGTTTTTCTCCTTTTCTATTCTGACCACGTCTGCATTATACATCAATTTTTCTTGATGTAAAGAGCTATTTTTATCCCGGAATGATCGGCTGTTTTCCCTTATGATTCAGGCTTTTACACTTTGCTTGGATTCGCCTTTCTTTTTTCTTCTCCCATTGTCAATTTGCACAGTTGTCAATTTTATGTATTAAATCGTTAGATACTATCTTTATCTATTTTTGTCAAATTCCGTCATATATTCTTGGAACCTTAAAGGGAGGAGGTTTTGCTGAAGTTTTAGATTCTTTCTCTCTTTTATAGCAATATTTTTACAAAAATATCGAAACAAGGCTGCCATTTCTCTTTCCCTGTCAGACAATATCCTGTCCAACACCGCCTCATCAATCTGTTCTGCACTTGCCAGGTACCACTGTCTTTCCTCCCTCCTGGCCGGATGCAGTCCTGCTATTTTCCTATTTACATCTTGCAAGATAAAGCTTTCTCCAGGCAGTCTGTCTGCAAAATGCTCCATCAGATAGGGCAGGATATTATTTTCCGGACCGATCTTCCCATATAGGATTCCTCCCTTCCACTCCTGGAAGCGCACAAAGCCAATCAGGTGATGCACCTCGTTTCCCGCTCTTCTGGAAAGGGCAAAGGCCTGGTATACAAAGGGATCGGAAAGTGCATCAAACAGATGCCCCGGTTTTGTCTTGTACGTAAGTCCCTTTACAATCGTCTGGTACACTGCCTGCCCTTTCTCTTCTTCCGTTGTTGTCAAAGCATAGCAAAGCCTCAGAAAATCCTCCTCCCCAAACCGCTGCCGCAGAGTGCGCATTACCTTTAGCGCTTTCTCTTCATCCGCCCGTACCTCATACTCCTCCGAAAAGAGAAAAGGCTGTTCCCCTATACTGATCCTGGTATCCCTGTGATCCCGCTTTTCCTCATATGCCAGATACACTGCCGTCAGGATGCTTTCCAGACTGTCCTCACATTGATATACAATCATATTCTGCTTCCCTTTCTTCTCTTTCCAAAGGCTCCATTCTTCACATCACAAGCATTTACCTTATTTGTACCGGAATCCTTTTCACAACTCTCCAAATGCAATCCCTTCACTCTACACAGATATCCTTTTATCATTCCCCCATCCCACTCCAAATTCATTTGTATCAAAAAGGGACATCTGCCTGTAGCTCATCCCATCGCTTCCAAATTGGATCCGGTCTTTAGGATCCGTGAGATTTCTTACAATGTAATCCTCCTGAAGCTTTACCGGATACATCATTCGGCCGCTGCAGGTGATGAAGTATACCGCCCGCTTTAACGCAACACCCATCTTCTTCAGATCATTGAAGGAAAGGGCTCCCATACGCCTGGCTGCCACAATGCGCTTTGCGCTCTTTATGCCAATCCCCGGCACACGCAAAAGCGCCTCGTAGCCTGCCCGGTTGATTTCTACAGGAAACTGCTCTAAATGCCTTACTGCCCAGTCCTCCTTAGGATCCAGGAATACATTGAAAAAGGGCCGGCTCTCATCTAAAATCTCATTGGCCTGAAAACCGTAAAATCGAAGAAGCCAGTCAGCCTGATATAATCTATGCTCCCTAAGAAGGGGCGGTCCTCCCGGAAGGGAGGGCAGCTCCTTATCCTGGTTCACATTCACAAAAGCGGAATAGAATACCCGTTTTAGTGCAAATTTCTGATATAGACTCTCCGCTACGCTCAAAAGCTGAAAATCATTCTCCCGGGTGGCACCTATGATCATCTGGGTGGACTGGCCACCGGCTACAAAGCTGGGCGCGTGCCGGTATATTGCCAGTTCTTCTTTATTCTGTGTGATCCCGTTCTGGATCTGGCGCATAGGCGTTAAAATATTCTTCCTATGCTTATTCGGTGCCAAGCGCCTCAAGCCCTCCGCAGTGGGAAGTTCCAGATTCACACTCATCCTGTCTGCCAAAAATCCTGTCCGGCGTATCAGCTCACCATCTGCTCCCGGAATTGCCTTCACATGGATATACCCGTTGAAATGATATTTCTTCCGGAGAAGAAGCAGCGTCTGCGCCATCAGCTCCATAGTCCTATTAGGGCTTTCGATGATACCGGAGCTTAAAAACAGCCCTTCAATATAATTGCGTCTGTAAAACTCCATGGTCAGATTACAGATCTCCTCTGGAGTAAAGATAGCTCTGGGAACGTCATTGGATCTGCGGTTCAGGCAATATTTGCAGTCATAGATACACTCGTTTGTCATCAAAATCTTAAGCAGTGAAATACAACGCCCATCAGAGCTGAAGCTATGGCAGATTCCCGCAGAAATGCAATTTCCCATGCCTCTACCATTCCCTTTCCTGTCCACACCGCTTGAAGTACATGCCACATCATACTTGGCCGCATCCGCCAGGATTCCCAGCTTCTCCATCATTCCCATTTCCTGTCTACCTGTCAGATATTCCATCACTTAATACTGCGCCCAAAGCGCTCCTCCTTTTGCTTACATCAAAATACCTCTTTATTACTTATACAAATAATTCTCATTTATATCAGAACATTTGTTCTGCTCCTTCATTTAGGATAGCACATATGTTCTGTTTTTTCAAGTATTATTTCTTTCTTCCAACAAAAAAATCAACAGTAACAACACCTTGTTACTGTTCACTCCGCGCCATTCGCAAAATCGCCACTTCGTGGCTCTCCGCTGCTTTGCAGCTCATTTTTGCTCATTTCTTGGCGCCCTCTTCGTACATTCATGCAGGCAGATTTTCATGCGAGCATGAAAATCGCCCACAGGAATGTACGAGTGAACTGTAACAACAACTTAAAAAGTGCAGCAGATCTTTTCCAATCTGCTGCACTTCTCTATCTCACTACTTATTTTTACTATTTTATCTTACTGTTCTTTTTTCCGCTTCCACAGAATAACTGCCATGCCTGTTACGGACATTGCCAGAACCATTCCCGGCAACATGCTTACAACCTCTCCGGTTTTTGGGGACGTCACCTTGGTTGTGGATGCGCCGGTAGTGCTATCATTACCGCCATCCTCTGTAGTGTCCTGTCCGGGTGTAGGGGCAGGAGTCGGATTCTCAGGTTTAGGATTTTCCGGCTTGGGATCTTCCGGCGTAACCGTCTGTGTTCTCATCTTCCAAAGCTGTGTGCCGTAGAAAGGATTGGCTGTACCGATCACCATCCAGCTGTCATTTTCTCCTGTTGCAAATACACGACAGCCATGGTTATAAGGATCACCGAAGCCGTTTGTAGTAATTGCCTGGAAATGAATGCCGTCTGATGTAGTATACATATCAAAGCCTCTCTCTGCAGTCGCTAAATAGGAAAGCACTACTCCAAAGGCCCTCAGATTATCCCTGTTCAAGGCATTTACCAATTTGTCCAGCTGATCCTTTAGATCCTGAGGCAGCTGATCATAAATCTGCCGGAGCAGATCATAAATATCCCCATAAGCCTGGGCGAAATCATCATTTCCCTGGCTGGAAAGCTCCGCTGTTAATGCATCCAACTGTGCGGCAATTTCCATCACATCATAAGCTTCCCCATCTTCCACAGCTCCGGCATAGATTCTGTGCTCCAGAATACCATTTACCAGCTGCTGTACCTGTTCCTCGGAAAGAGTCACTGTTGTTGCAACGCTGTCCTCTGCATCATTTTCCGCATAAGAAGCTAAGCTATAACAAGCCATGCCATAACGGCTCTGTGCCATGCTTACCGCATCTGCTACCATAGCTCTTGCCTCTTCCTCAGTCACTTCCTGTGAAAAAGCGTCATCTGCATCACCATCTGACAGATCATTCTCACTTACTGCTGCAGCACTTTCTTCTTCAGCTGCAAAAAGTGCCGCGCTTCTATCTTCAGCTGCGAAAACTGATGCAATTCTACTCTGGTTTTCTGCATCGGAGCCGCTGACGTCAGATCCACTGGCATCGGAACCAGTGACATCCGGCGGAGTGATATCGGGATACCTGTTCATTAGAAGCTCCAACAGTACCTTCAGATAATTAATCTGGGATATCCACTCCTCTTTAGACATATGAAGCAGATCTCCATTGGTAAACTGTCCGATAGGCTGAAGCAGGCTGGAGCTGTCAAAGGTTCCCAGATACAGCTTGCCATCATATACCTTGGACTGCCAGATGTACTGGTTTTCCTGATGACCAAAGCCGGAGCCCAGACCGGAGATGCCGCCTCCAGGGAACATGGTGGTAGGATTTCCCACTACCAGTTCCATATTTTCCTGCGGATCCATTCTATAAAGACTCACAGACTGTTCCAGATTTTTTGCAAGGAACTGTACATTCTGCTTGAATAGTACATCCTCCAGTGCAATCTCGATATCCTCATATTCACCGATATACAGATAACCGTTATAGATTACCATATTACATGCACCTGCGCGGGTACGCTCCGGATCGATACCAAAGGTATAGCGTGCGCCATCTCTTTCCTTGTCACCTACCAGGCTGGTCCAGGTAAAGGAGCCGTCTGCTTCCTCATGTCCCTTGACAATAGCAAAGGACTGCATGGTATGCTCATCAGGCTGGTTGCCTTCGATCTGATTGCCGGATACATCATATTTGTTCTGGCGTCCTGTGCACAGTGCCACATAGAGATCTCCGTTGTAGGTTACGATCTCCCATATAGAGCCGCCATAAATACTGTCAGAATAATGATATGCGGGATAGTCGAACAGATCCTGCTGGGTAGCAATCTTGGTAAAAGAAGATGCTCCCTGGGACGGATCGGAAGAAATCAGGATATAAGCACCTTCCAATCCAACACAGCTAACTACCAGTCTGTCTCCATACACAGCCATTCCACGGATACCTGTACAGATTCCCTGTAAGTAAGCAGCCGCATAATCTCTTAATGTCAACCCCTGATATACGCACTGGAAAGTATCTGTTTTGGGGTCAATCTCATAAATACTTGGCATACCGGGCTGTTTTACGGTTCCGTCTGCATTGTAAGCAGCAACGCTTCCGCAGAAATACAGCTTGTCCTTAAACCGGATCGCATTTCTGAAAAGAGGCGCCATACCATTTTCAGATTTTGCCATAATGATCTTGGTCTCTCCGGTCTTGACATTTACTTTAACAAGGACACCATCAGACTCCTTGCCATCTTCCTGCCCATAGAAGAAGGTTCCATTAAACATTGCATTTAAAGTTGCCTTCATTGTTTCCTTATCAAAGCTGTCTCCCAGGACAGAATCCATTAGTGTCAGCGTATTCCCCATAGCTGCATAACAGGTTCCTACATAGACCCAGTCACCGTAGCTTATTGCAGACCAGGAATAGCTCTGTCCTCTGTCTCCGGTACCTCCCTCTTTAGGTACTGATACCACACCATTCCCCATATAATCCACAATACCGTCCGGTGTCGAAACGGGGCTGTTTGGATGGGACAGCTTGTCAAAAGTAATGCCGTCTGATGTATAACTTACTCCTCCGGCTGCTTCCTCTGCAAAGGCCACCATCTGCCCGTTTGCAAAATTTCCAAAACACATGGCTGCTACTAAAACTACAGCGCCTGCTTTCTTAAAAAAAGAAATCTTCAAAATCCACACCTCTCCTTCCTTTTACTGTACAGTTATTATACTGGATAGCCCGTCTCAAATCAAGTTAGATTTCCCGATCTTTTAACACTTTTCCGGAATTGTAATGCCAGTTTCCATGGGGTATACGTCAGGTATCTTCCCATCCCCCAGAGTCCCTGATGCCTTCATACGGCTCCGCCTATGGAAAGGTCTTTTTCCTTCTTTTTTTCCCCAAAAATGCTCTCTTCCCTCCGACATTTCCCACTATAAATAGCTTTGCTCTTAAAAGGCCATGATTTCTATAAAATTCTTATTGCAAAATTGCCCAAAAAGGGGTTAAATAGTAACGTGATAAAAACCACATATGGTTACTATAAAATTCAAATTTTTAAGAAAGCAGGTACTATTGTAATGTCCAACCTACAAATGCCCAAGAATTATAAGTCTGCGCTGAACCTTTATGAGACACAGGTTGCGATCAAGACTGTAAAGGATTTCTTCCAGAGCCTTCTTGCAGAAAGACTGCATCTGCTGCGTGTGTCCGCTCCTCTTTTTGTGGATCCAAAGTCTGGTCTGAACGATAACCTAAACGGCGTGGAGCGTCCTGTTACCTTCGATATTAAGTGTGAAAATAACAGAGAAGCCGAGATTGTCCATTCTCTGGCAAAGTGGAAGCGTTATGCACTGAAAAAATACGGCTTCTCCCACGGAGAAGGGCTCTATACTGATATGAATGCTATCCGCCGGGATGAAGAAACAGACAATATCCATTCCATCTATGTGGATCAGTGGGACTGGGAGAAGATCATCTCCAAAGAAGAGCGCACCTTAGACACCTTGAAGGATACCGTCCGTACCGTATACAAGGTTTTAAGAAAAACGGAAAAGTATATGTCCATCCACTATGATTATATTGAAGAAATCCTTCCTCATGATATCTTCTTCGTAACCACAAAGGAACTGGAAGAAATGTTCCCCGACTACTCCACAAAGGAGCGGGAATATTACATTGCCAAAGCAAAGGGTGCTGTCTGTATCATGCAGATCGGCGACAAGCTGGAAAACGGTGAGCCCCATGACGGCCGTGCCCCGGACTATGACGACTGGAAGCTCAATGCCGACATTATTGTATACTACCCCGTTCTTGACATTGCACTGGAGCTTTCCAGCATGGGAATCCGCGTAGACAGAGAATCCCTTCTTTCCCAGCTAGACAAGGCAGGCTGCCCACAGCGTGCTGACCTTCCCTTCCAGAGG
>ULUL01030551.1_pt1 | contig 11159 bp, 5 predicted proteins | sample 1958481 | NCBI WGS metagenome assembly ULUL01 (sample SAMEA4835759, study PRJEB28245) | human gut metagenome | biome: gut microbiome; material: fecal sample | place: Denmark | collected 2008 | reverse complement strand
TGGAGTTCGCCGCCCTTGACGACGGCGGCCGAACCGGTGAACGACTCCTTCTTGGCCGTACCGTAGGCCACGACCATCACGCCTTCGATCTCGGCGGTGTCCTCCCGGAGCGTGACGTCGATGCGGGTCTTGTTGCTGACAGGGATTTTCTCGGTCTTGTAGCCCAGGTAGGAGACGACGAGCGTGGCGTTGGCCGGGACGTTCGTCAGGGTGTAGTCTCCGTCGACGTTCGTCGTGATGCCCTGCGTAGTGCCCTCCACGAGAACGTTCGCGCCGATGATGGCTTCGCCGTTGGCTCCGGTGACTTTGCCGCTGACGGCGACGTTCTGCGCCCAGGAGGCCGTCGTCCATGCCAGCGACAGGATGCACCAGAGAATTGCTGCTATCTTGTTCATAGATGTACTCTTATTTGATGTTGTGCGTGTTGTGAATGATGGTCCAGAGGTCGCCTTCGGGTTTCGCTCCGGCGGGCAGCTGGACGCTCTCCATCGGGTAGATGAACTTCTCGGGGTTGGCGATGGGTTTCCCGGCGGGCGACCGGAGCGGTTCGTCCGTTCGGGTTGCGGCCTGCGCCTTCGCCCGGGCGGCGTCCGGAGCCGCGCTGGTGGTCGCCGAACCCCATTTGGTGACTTTGTCGCCGACCGTGTTGGTCGCCGTCGCCATGAAGACGTACGTGGTTTCGGGCGTTACGCCGCTCTCCCCGGTGAAGAGGATGGCAAAGCCGTTTCCGTTGATGTAGGGGAGGTACTCCTCCTTGAGGTCGTGTCCGAACTCTTCGATCACGGCCGGATAGTTGTCCGTGCTGACGTTCGCCAGGGCGCTCTGTTTGAAAATCGCGTAACGCACCGTTGCGATGTCGATGCCCTTCATGACGCCGGCTACGGTGTTGTGCGTCGGGCCGTAGTTGGCGTTGGTCGAGGCTGCGGCTGCGAACCACGCGGCTGCGGCCGTGCTGGTCTTCGTGGTGACGGAGTTGACGCAGACCGTTTCGGCGCCGCTCGACGAGGTGGCCAGCGTGAGCAGCGTGTAGGACGTGCCGGCGCTGACTCCTTCCGTAAGTCCGTTGTAACCGTCGGCGCTGTTTACCGTCGCCGAGAGCAGCTCGGGGTTGAACTGGACTCCGTAATTGGGGTCTTTCAGGAATGCGGCGATGGCCTGTCGGTCGTAGGGATCGGAGAAGACCTGATTGAAGAGCTTGGTCGTCAGCGTACGGTAACGGACGTCCGTCACGTCGTCTCCCTTCCAGTGGGTCCACACGGAGTTGGTCCAGCCGTAACCCGTCAGGGCGAGGTAGGCGTTGGTGATGTAGAACCGCTGCGTGAACCAGTCGCTGCCGCCGTAGTTCGGACCGGCGGAGTAGCCGTCGGCCGTGGTCTTGAACTGCGTGGAGGAGAGGTTCGAGGTGATGTTGCCCCGCAGGTCCATGCCGAAGGCGAAGATCACGTAGCTCAACTCGGGGGTGAGTCCCGTCATCTGGAGGCTCTGGGTTCCCGACTTGAGCATCGAGGCCATGGCCAGCTGGAGGCTGATGCCCTGCTTTTTGGCGTATTCGACGATATAGGTCTGGAAGGCGGTCATCAGCTCTTCGGGCGAATACTTGGCGAAGGTCGTGGCCGGGAGAATCTCATAATAGTAGGTTTCGTCGCTGGAGGCGTAGATGTCGAACGCCACGGCGTCGGAGATGATCGTCGTCGGGGCGATGACCAGCGGCGGAACGTCGGCGTCCGAGGTGACGAACGAGAGCTGTGCGGCTTCCGAGTTGGTGAAGCGCGTGGCGTCGGACGTCATGGCGCGCACCGAGAAGGAGTAGGTGCGGCCCTTGTCGAGTTTCGACAGGATGACCGTACGGTTTCGGGTGGTCGACACCTCCCCGCCGTCGACCGAGAACTCGTAGAGTTCCGCTTCGGGCACTTCGGTCCAGGAGATGACGGTTTTCGACGCATAGGCGCTGCCGAGCGTGATCTTCGGCTGGGGAAGCTGCTCCAGATCGTCGGTCAGCACGTGGATGTAGGTGAAGGGGGATTCGGTGTATTCGGCCGGGTCCCGGGGGCAGGCCTTGACCGCCACGACATACTCTTTCTGCCGTTCCAGACTGTTGAATTCCAGCCGGCAGCCGGTTGTCGAGGTTTCGCTCCCGCCGTCGAACGTGTAGACGTAGGACCCTGCGTCGTCGACGGCTTCCCAGCGGAGGGTGAATCCGGTGGTCGTCAGGTCGCTGACGATGATCTGCGGCTGTGCGACGGGTTGCAGGCCGGAGCCGGTCTCCGCCGCGTCGTCGTCCGACGAGCAGGCGCACAGTCCCGCGAGGGCCGCCGCCGCGAATGCCGCGTATTTATAAAAGGTTTTCATAGGTTTGATTCTCTTTTGCGTTAGTGAATGTGTCATTCGACGGTTACCTCGATCGGTTTGCGAATGGCCGCGCCGTCCGAGACAATGATCGTCGTCCGGCCTTTCTTGAGGCCGGTGAGCTTCATCACTCCGCCCCGAAGTTCGATCTTCACGAGGTCGGGAACGGAAACGGTGTACCCCAGGACATTGGTGGCGGTGAAGTGGTTGCTCAGGTCGATGCTGACGGTGTCGCCCACGCCGACCCGCTGCGCCGGGATGCCGTCGATCTTGGCGATGTTCCGCAGCAGCTTGTAGGTGTCGAGGCTGCCGATGCCCATGTTGCCCAGATACTGCTGGTATTTGCCGGTGCAGTAGCGGTCGACGGACTGGGTGCTGCTCAACAGCGCCTGCCGGAGCATTTCGCCCGTAAGGCCCTTGCGTTTTTCAGCACCGTAGTAATAGCTGACGGCCAGCGCGCAGGCTCCCGACACGTGGGGGCAGGCCATCGAGGTCCCCTGGCTGCCTTCGTAGCCCGAAGAGCCGTCGGCGGCCACGCTCGTGCTGTAAACGCCGCCGTAGGCGTTGCTCAGCATCTGGTCGCCGCCCGGGGCCGAGATCTGGACCCATGTGCCGTAGTTGGTGTAGTAGGCCGGGGCGCCCGTGAACGCGGTTGCGCCCACGCTGATCGCGTTGGCGTCGGCGGCGGGATAGCAAACCTCGCTCGAAGCGTCGTTGCCCGCGGCGAAGAGGACGATGCCGCCGGCCATCGGGCCTGTCTGGTTGCCGTTTTCGTCCAGTCCCGCATATTTGTTGAAGTACTCCATGGCACGCGAGAGCGCCGAGTAGGAACCGCGTGTCCAGTCGGTCACGGAGATGGTTCCGGCGGTGTATCCCCAGCTGTTCTGGCAGATCACGGCGCCGTTGTCGGCGGCGTACTTGATGGCGCGGATCTGTCCGGCCAGTCCGGCGCCCGACGATCCGGACTCCGACTTGCCGAGAATCTCGCACGACATGATCTTCACGCCGTCGCCCCTGCCCGAGCCGCCTGCGATGCCGCAGACGCCCACGCCGTTGTTGTTCACGGCGGCGATCGTGCCGGCGACGTGCGTGCCGTGCATCAGTTCGGCCGAGAAATCCAGTTCGCCGGTCTCTTTGGTGAAGTTGTAGCCGTAAATGTCATCCACATAGCCGTTGCCGTCGTCGTCGACGCCCGGCGTGCCGTTCAGTTCGGCCTCGTTGACCCACATGTTGGCGGCCAGGTCTTCGTGGTCGTACTTGACGCCCTGGTCCACGACGGCGACGATCACGTCGGGATTGCCCGTCGAGAGCTGCCAGGCGGCGTATACGTTGGCGTCGGCGCCCAGCTGGCTCGTCTGCGCGAAGATGTTTCCCGTGTTGTTGTAGTGCCATTGCATCTGCTGCGAGCGTTCGCTCTCGTTGAACGGGAAGGGGACGTTGCGCACCTCGTCTGCGATGGCGCGGGTGACGCTCTGCGCCCCGGCGGCGGGAGATGCCGCGCGGCGGTGGTCCGAAGTTTCGGCGGCCAGCGAGTATTCGATGATTTCGATGTCCTTGCACGAAGAGAGCAGGCTGGCCATCTCGCTCGTCGGGACCGACGGGTCGTATTTGGCGTAATACCAGAGGTGCAGGCCTTCCCTGCGGGTGCGTTCTTCGAAACGCCCGCCGTCCGGGAAGAGCCGTTCGAAACGTACGGTGTTCACCGTGTTGAGGATGCGGTCGATCTCGTCGATGCCGCTGCCTTTCGAAACGCCCTGCGCGCGGCTCTTTTCCACGATGCCGGAGGCCTCGGTCTTCAGTTTGAGGATGATCTCGCCGCCGATGGCCGCCGGGGAGGCGTTGACGATGACGGGACCCGCGGTCTCTTCGCCGCCGCTCTGCGTGTCGTCCTTGGCGCACGATGCCGCCGCGAGGACGGTTGCCGCCAGGAGAAGCGATTTGAATGGATATTTCATAGACGATCAGTTTTTAGTGTTATTCCCGGATGCAGCGTATCTGTGCGGAACAGTCGTGCTCGCCGAGCCTGTAATTGCACCAGTTGGGGTTGAAGTTCACGAAGTAGGCCGATGACTTCGTCGCATCGGGAGTCGCCTGGGCGGTCCAGTAGAATGCCATGCCGCCCGTGTAGTTGCAGATGCTCACCGAGATGTAGTCCGTGTAGTAGATGTTGCCGGCCATCGGGTAGTAGTCGCCGGTGTTTTTCCAGCGGCGCCCGCAGTCTTCGTAGGCGTTCCAGTCCCATTTGACGCTGACGCCGGTTTCGTCGTAATCCGCCGCGGCGCCGCCGTTGGTGATCGAGTTGTTTCCAGCGGGAATGCCCCAGAGATCGGGTCCCGGGACCTTGTAGCCCGGAGGGCAGGGGTCGAAAATGGTCTTCTCGGGACCCCACAGCCCCGGATGCGTGGCCTTCGGGTCTGTTCCCGTGCAGTACCAGTCGGCGTGGCCGTTGTACGGCGATTGCAGGTAGGTCATCGGGTTCAGGATCGAATTGGGAATGTTGGCCGGCGGCGTGGCGAGCACGGCGGCCTGCGCGTTGTAGACCCATGTTCCCGTTCCGTCGCCGATCGCGGTGTTCGGTTCGTTGTAGGCCGGGACGTTGTTGCCGTCGGTATTCGCGTGGTAGGGCGATCGCGAAGGCGTGAAGGGGTCCTTGCGGCCCCACTCGTAGAACATGCCTCGGTTGCCCTCGTCCATCGGGGTGTTGTTCAGCGCTCCGAGGTTGCGGTCCATGATCACGGCGGCGACTTTGCCTTCCGAGTCGATGTGGTCGTGCGCCGTGATTTCGTCGTTGCAGACCCAGATGTGCCAGCTCCAGACGATGTTGCCCTTGATGTCCTTCACGGCGATCACGGCGTTGCCCTCCGAACGCCCCGTCGAGAAGGTCACGTAGCCGCCCCGGTAGATCGGCGCGCCGTCGATGATTTCGCGCGACATGGTCTTGTCGCCGTCGTGGCGCGATTCCCAGAGCAGTTCGGCGAAGGCGCCGTCCTCGATGGCGAGTCCGTAGTTGGCGATGTAGTCGCTGACTCCGTCGCCGCCGCCGTTGCCCTTGACCGATGCGTCGAATTTGTAGACGCCGCCGGTCCGGGCGATGTAGCAGTTGGCCGTGCCTTCGGCGCTCAGGTTGACGCTCCGTTCGGCGCGCTGTACGAGTGCGACCTCCTGCGAAACGGTCTCCCCGTTCTTCTCGGCGCTGACCGTGAGTTTGCCCGTCAGGGTTTCGGCTCCGGCGTTGATCAGGGTCTCGACCAGCAGGGCGTTGCCGTCCTGCCGGGCGACGGTGAACCAGTCGCCTTCGGCGGCGTAGTCCCAGCCGTCGGCGTTCGTCGCCACGGTGATCACGGCGTTGCCTCCGTCGGCGTCGAAGATCACTTTTTGGCTCGACACCTCCACGTAGGCCTTGCTTTCGCCCTCCTCCGGCCATATCCGGGTGGTTTCGGTGCAGGCTGCCAGCAGTGCGGCCGACAGCACTGCGATGCTGCATATTATCGTATTTTTCATGTTCGGGATCGTTTTGTGTTCGTCTATTCCTTCCACGTGGTGGGGATCTTGTCGTAGTCCGAGAGTTTCGTACATCCCGCGAAACTGCTCTTGGCGGCGGTGATCGCGGTGAGTCCCGAGGCGGCGGCATTCTCCGCCGTGCGGTCGTACAGGTGGTATTTCACGCCGTCGACGACCGTGTAGGGCGATTCGCCTTCGAGCGACGCGCAGCCCTGGAAGGTCGAAGTCAGCGTCTTGAGCTTCACGGCTTCGTCGAACAGGCTCACCGGAACGCTCCTGAGCGTCCCGCAATCGCGGAAGAGATTCGCGACGCTGGTCAGTTTGACGGGGCTGACCAGCATGTTCTTGCCGACCTCTTCGAGCGACGTACAACCGTCGAAGACCGAATTGAACATGGTGGCCGAAGCGCAGTTGAACACCTCCGACCCGACGCGGACCAGTCCCGTGCAGTCGGCGAACAGGCTGGTGTAGGTTGAAATCTGCGTGGTTTTCAGCAGCCCGTCGGGGATCTCCCGGAGTGAGGTACAGTTGAGGAATGCCTTCTGGAAATTGAGCGACGTGCCGTTCAGTCCCGTGAAGGCGTCCGGCGCGATGCTTTCGATTCCCGAGCAGCCGGAGAACATCTCCGTCAGGGTCTTCGTCTTGGTGTTGGCTTCGAACAGGCGCGAGGGAACCATCGTGAGGCGGGTGCAGTTCAGGAAGCACTGGGCCACGGTGGTCGCGTTGACGTTCTTGGCGAAGAGCCCTGCCGGAATCGTCTCCAGGGCGGAGCATTCGGAGAACGTGTTGTTGAAGGCCGTCGCCCCGGTCAGTCCGTCGAAGATTCCGGCGGGCACGCTCTTCAGTGCCGTGGCCCCTGCGAAGAGGCGGTCGCATTTGGCCGAGGCCGTGCTCTTCCCGAAGAGGAGGCCGACCGATTCGAGGGCCGTGCAGTTCTCCAGGGCGTTGGAATAGGTCGTCACTTTCGGGTTGCCGGCGAACAGTCCGTCGGGCAGCGTCGTCAGTGCGGCGCAGTTCTGGAACACCTTGCCGAAGGTCGTGACAGAGGGATTGCGGCTGAACAGACCGGGGGGAGCCGTTTTCAGTCCCGACGCCGCGAATACGCTGGTGGCGGTCGCCAGATTCGGCATCCCGGCGAAAATATCCTCCGGAACGCTTTCGAGCAGCGTGCAGTTTTCGAACAGGCTGCCGATGCTGGTGATCGCGGGTGCGCCGGCGAACGCCTCCGCGGAAACGGTTTTCAGGTTGTCGCAGTCCTTGAACATCGAGGAGATATTCTTGCAGGCGGCGCAGCCGGAGATGATGTTGGCGCCGATCTCTTCAAGCCCCGTACAGCCTGCGAACAGGCCCGAGAACGAGGTGACTTTGGAAAGTCCGCCGAGGACGCCTTCGGGGATGCTTTTGAGCGAGGTGCAGCCTTTGAAGACATTGGTGAACGAGGTGACCGCCGTATTGGTGGCAAACAGCTCTGCGGGGAGCGTCGTGAGCGACGCGCAGCCGTTGAAGGCGTCGTTGAAGGCGGTGACCAGGGTAAAGCCGTCGAACAGCCCTGCGGGCACTTCGGTCAGCGAGGCGCAGTCCTTGAAGATGTTGTTGAAGGCGGTCTTCGTCACGGTCGTGAAGGCTCCGCTGCTTTTGAACAGCTCGGCCGGGACGCTTTGCAGTTCGCTGCATCCGGTGAAACAGCTCATAAAGGTCGTCACCTTGTCGCAGCCTGCGAACAGGTCGGCGGGAACGCTCTGGATGGCCGTTTTGCTGAATGCGCTCTGGAAATTGGTGACCTTGTGGTTGTTGGCGAACAAGCCGGCCGGGACGGATTTCAGGCTTGTTCCCGAGAAGAGCATGCGGAACGAGTCGACCTCGGGGTTGTTGGCGAACAGGCCGGCCGGGACGGATTCGAACGACTCGGTGTTGGCGAACAGCGAGTTGAAGGTCGTCACCTTCTTGTTGTTGGCGAAGAGTTTTTCGGGAACCGTCTTCAGTTTGCCGTTCGAGAAGATGATCGAACAGTCGGTCAGCTCCGTGTTGCGAGAGAAGAAATCCTCGTCGATCTGGGTGATCGCCGTGCCGGAGAAGAGCGAACCTACCGAGGTGATCTTCGTGCAGTTGTAAAGCAGGTCGGCGGGCACTTCGGTGACCATGTTGCAGTTCTGGAAGCAGTAGGCGAAGGTTTCCGCCTCGGTTGCATGGTCGAACAGCCCGTCGGGAACGGCTTCGAGGACGCGGCAGTCGGCAAATGCATAGTGGAAGGTGGTGACCTTGGCGAAGGCTTCGGTGTTGTCGGAGGGAATCCGTTTCAGCTCGCGGCAGTTCTGGAATGCGCGCGCCATCGAGGTCAGCCCCGTGCGGCCCCAGTTGTAAACCTCCCTGAACTGTTCGCCCAGTCCGTAGTCGGGGATGTCGTAGGAGTTGAGCGACGTCACGCTGCCCTTGACCGAGACGATGTAGTAGCCCGGGTCGGTGTAGGTGTGCGAGGGGTAGGCGGAGGTGACGTTCTCCTCGATGCTGCCGTCGCCCCAGTCGATGGTGGCGTCGATGGCCTTGTCGAACGGCAGATAGGTCTTCAGGCTCGACGAGGTGATGTCGATTCCGAGGATGAAGGCGTCGAGGTCCAGACCGGTCTGGGAGACGGTGACGACCTGTTCGGTCTGGTTCTGTTTGCCGTCGCCGGCCGATACGGTGATGGTTGCGGTGCGGGACGATCCGCTCGAATTGGTCTCGGCGGTGATTGTAAGTCCCTGCTCGGTTTTCGTGGCGGAGAGCCAGTCGGAATTTTCGGAAAGCGTGTACTCCCAGTCGTAGTTGGATCTGATTCCCAACTCTTTTTTGTCGGATTCGGTGGGAGTGGGCGAGAGGGGAATGGTTTTTAGCGAAACGTTGACGTAGACGGCGCGGTCCTGCGTGACGCGGATCGTTTCAGAGACGGGATTACCCCCCCCCTCGCCGGCAATCAGCACGAAGGTCGTTTCGCGGTCCTCGATCTCCTCGTTGGGGTCGAGCGTCATCGTGACTTTGTCGCCCTGCTGTTCGAGAAGCAGCCACGGGCAGTCTTTGGTTTCGAAGATCCAGTCTTCGTCGGTCGACTGCACTTCGAATTCGGCGGTCAGTTCGCCGACGGCGGGAATCTGGAAGTTGTTTTTCGATGCGGCGATTTCGAGCGTGCCGTACGCGTTCTGCGTGGCGGAGATGGTCGCGGTCTTGTCGCCGGCGGTAATGGTGATCGTAGCCTGCTGCTGCTCCTCGACCTTGTTGCCCTCGCAGTTCAGGACGAGCTGGTCGGCGACGTCGTCTTTCTCGATGGTCAGCCAGCCGGCGTTGACGGCGTCGTATTTCCACGTCGTGTTGGTCTGGATGTCCACGACGACCTCTCCGCCCAGGCTCTTGAAGCCGATCGAGGCGTTGCGTTCGTCTTCAGCGGCGAACCATGTGTTTTTCGACGAGATGCCCAGTTCGGCCGCAATGCCGGACGGTTCGTCGCCCGGGACGGGGTTGGTGTAGGTGATCGTCTCTTCGGAGCACCCCATCATGCCGAGCAGTAAAGCTGTCAGTGCATATAATTTTTTCATGTGTGCTGCGGTTTAATGTTTCGATACGGGAAAGGTGCTGCCCGAGGGTGCGATGCCGTCGGCGGCCCGGGTGACGGAGGTCGGGGCCGTGCCGGTGTCGGCCGGAATGTCCCAGTCCACGAGATACATCGTGCCGGTGGCGTAGTAGAGGTCGCCGAACGACAGCCACTGCTGCTCCTGGTATCCGATGATGCCCAGCGTGGTGTACGGCGATTCGAAACCGTTCAGGAGGATCGCCTTGCGGGTTTCGTCCGCGTCGTCGTTGTAGCCCTCTCCCAGCCTGCCGGTCAGCATGCCGTTGTGGAAACCTCCGCCCTGCATGTTGATCGAGTACAGGTAGTGGAAGCGGGAGACCGTCGGGGAGATCTCGCGGGTGTAGCAGAGCCTGCCCAGTTCGATCGACATGGTTTGGGTGTTTTTGTCGTAGGTGGCTTCCACGACCGTGCCCGTCAGGAACAGGTTCTTGATGTAGAAACTCTTGCGGTACTCTTTCTCTTCGACGGTGCAGAACGTACCCGTGCCGCTCACGCCGATCGGTTCACGGCCGTAATACCAGTTTTCCGCATGAAGTCCGTAATATCCCAGCATTTGGTAGTAGGGGTTTTCCTCGCGTGAGATTTGCGAAACGGTCACTTTGCAGGATTCCGTAGCGGAGCCTTTGGTCGCCCGGACGGTGAGCGTCGCATTGCGGTGGGCGTCGGGATTGCGCGGGGCGCCGACGCGTACCGTTCCGCTGACCGGGTCGCTTTCGACCGAAACCCAGTCGGCGTCGCTCGTGACGCTCCACTGGCCGTTGGAGACCACGGTGAAGAGAACGCTCTCACCTTCGGAATCCAGCGAAATTTCCTCCGAAGCGGTGGTGGACAGCAGGACCGTTTCCCACGAGAATGCCTGGTGAACGGCGATTTCCTGTTTGTCGCCGGCCGTTTCCACGGTGATTTTCGAGTTGCGGACATTGTCGGTCGTATTGCTTGCCGCGGAGATGGTCAGCAGGCCCTCTTCGGAGGCCAGCGTCACCCAATCGTCCGGACAGCTCACCTTCCAGTCGGAGGGCGTGGCTACCGCGACGGTGGTCGTTCCGCCTTTCTGGGCGAACGCGACACTACTTCGCGAGAGGACGATCACATCCGCGACCTCCTCTTTGTTCTTGTCGTCGCAGCCGCTTGAGGCGCAGAGGACGAGAACCGTCAATAGCGTAAAGCATCTTCTCATAAAAATTGGATTAGGAATAAAAAATGAATGGGTACGGTATCCCGTTTCCGGAGAACCGTATTTGCTGAAAATTGCATCGTGTGAAATTTTTGGACTTGTTTATTTGCGGCACAATATACGAAAATTTGCCCGAATGCTTTCTGGAAATCCTGAAAATATTGTCGTAAAAGTCTTTTCTTATTGTTTGTTTTTCGGTGTTATGCGTGTGTATAAGGTTGAGTTTTAATGATTTTGAAGAATGACAGCCGTTTTGCGGCTGCAACTGTTTTGTTTGTCGGATATTGTCATCGCAGGGATATTTCCGGTCCGGTGAAAAAGAAGTGTATTTGTTATATATTGACCATTTGGGGCGTAAGCTGTTGAATGATAATTGATAATGTCCGTCCCGGCGGCGGTTCCCGCGATTTTCCGTCCGCGACGTCCCGATATTGACCGCTTTTTGTTACTTTTGCAAAAAGAAAAAAATGAAACTCGTCGAACTGTTAGCTCCTGCCAAAGATTACGCTGCGGCCGCGGCCGCCGTGGACTACGGCG
>ULUL01025828.1_pt1 | contig 11258 bp, 2 predicted proteins | sample 1958481 | NCBI WGS metagenome assembly ULUL01 (sample SAMEA4835759, study PRJEB28245) | human gut metagenome | biome: gut microbiome; material: fecal sample | place: Denmark | collected 2008 | reverse complement strand
TCATCGGCCATATTTTGCGGAATTCGCAGACATTTGGATTGGAAAGCGTTTTGCTGAAAACAGCAGATTTTAAAAGCACCTTTTAAAAAGGAAAGGATTAAAAAAGACGGAAATATAACGAAAAGCAGCATTTTATAAATAACAAAAAGAAAGCAGGAGAAAGGTTACAAAATTGCAACCTTTCCCCTGTTTTCTTTTGTTTCAAAGTATAATGAAGGTAAGCAAGTATAATGAAGGTAAGCATAAGAAACTGTAAAGTGAAAGAAGCCGGAAGAACGAAACAAACTGCACTGAAAAAGAAAGAGAAGGTAGCAGAGAGAATAAAAAAAGTAGTAACACTGGGAGGGCGCAGATGAAGAAAAAGATCATAAGTATCCTTTTGGCAGGAAGTCTGGTACTGGGAGCGTTGCCTGGAAATATAGGAAGCAGGTTAGGAGCTGTGGCACATGCCGCAGAGGCAGAAGAGAGCTTTGAATATCGTCCGGTAAAGGAGCTTACCCTGTCTTATGAGGCAGGCAATGCACCAAAGACAGGAACGAGGGAGATTGCTCTGTTAGACCAGAACATGACCTTAGCCTCCCCGGAGGGGACATTTTTGACCAAATATCAGGACTATGACAGCCAGAGAGCCTGGCTTTCCCGGGATGGTTATCTTTTGAACGATTTTTTTACACTGGAGGAATCCGGTGGCTCTACCATAAATTTTCAAGGGGAAAAGAAGCTTGGGGAGAAGATAAAGAGCACCAAATCCGGCACTTACAGTGCAGGCTATCAGGCTGGCAGTGGATTAACAGGGCTTGTGGGCACGGGAAATGACAGAAGGAGTTTTCAGCCCTCCAGGGAGTGGTATTATGCAGCTCTTTTGCGGAATGGGATCAGTACCTATGGGACGGAATATGACCAGGATACCGTATACAACGGGAATGCCGTGAATATGGTGGCTAAAGGGGATTTGGAGTATTCCTATGCCCTGGAGGGATATTCTGCAGAGATCACACAAATGGATGGCTTTGCGGGACTCTATGGCCACAAGTATGTGTTCAGGGGGCTGATCAATGCCCTGGGACATGGGGCGGATGTGGACAGTCTTGGACGATTCAAAAAATTTAATATAAAAAACGATGGTTCCCTGCAGTTTTCCTCTCTTTCCAACTACTGGAGCAGTGCCAAGAAGCTCCAGGGCGGTGGCATGTGGTTTCAGGGCTATGGCCGGGACAATGTGGTAAGCCCGGTGCGGTATCAGAAGATCACTGTCTATGGAAAGGATACCCAGGGGCCGCAGATCGTATACAGCGCAGTGTATGACAGAAATCCCGTATATCAGAAGGGAGAAATAATCCCGGAGGGAAAGGCAGAAGGCTTTATGAACTGGAATCTTGCGCCCATAACAGGTGTGGGAGAAGCAGGAAAGGAGCTTTACATAGCACTGGTATTTGACGAGCCGGTAATCTTTAAGGAAGGAGAGGATCAAAATCCTGTGGTGGACTTGTCTACCCTTACCTTAAATGTGGAGACCATGGGGATTGGCGGCTCGGAGGCTTCGCCTGCGGCTGCCCGGTTTTATAGCTTTGCACCCAATGAAAACACAGGCCTGCCGGTGATGGTATTTCGGTATACAGTTCCCACTGACAGCGCTGTGCGGGGAGAATATTACCGCTTCAACAAGGTGATTTTCAATGAAAAAGATAATCAGGCCCTTTTTGAAAATATCACAGATCTGTCGGGAAATCCCCTTGGAAGCAAGGCTTCCGGTATTCAGGAGGGCTTTGAAAAGAATCTGGTAAAAGCAGTGGTGGATCTTAGAAGGCTGGACGTAAAGAGCGTAGGACTGGAGGCAGGAGAAGCAGAAAATGTGCCCAAGAATGCGAAGCTTTCCGTAACGGTGAGCCTTACAAAGGAGATTGCCAATAAGGAGGAGCTGGAAAAGACGGACAGCTGGCCGGTTCTTACCCTGAATGTATTGGATGAAACGGGAAAGTACGTCACTATTGGAGGGGAAAAAGTCCGTTTCTTACGAAAGGATGAGAGGGGAAATCTCCTGGAAAGCTTTTATAATGTAGAGACAGCAGAGACCTCTGACAGCGGCAACAGCGCCAAAAGCTTTGCTTTGCGATTTTCTGCCCTGACGAAAGAAGGCTGGCGTCTGGAGGAGGGCGCAGACCGGATTTTAGTAAAGAGCCTTTCTCTGGGAGAAAACCGGATCGCAGATGAAGCCGGAAATGTGCTGGAGGGGGAGATTATAAAAGAAGGAAAGAATAAAGAAGGAACCAAGCTTGTACCGGATCGAAGCTATCAGTTGGATTATCAGGCCATGAGCCTTATCTTGGAGGACAGCGGCTTTATGGCGGATGGGGAGAGTGTTTACAGGATCCCCTTTACCGTGAGGGATAATGCTTCTCTGAAGGGCTGCAGCGGAAGGCTTTCCTTTTATACCAATCCTTCTTACTACGGGGAGCCTTTAGAATATGTGGTCCTTTATACGGATACTCCCGCAGACAGCGATCCCTGGAAGACATCCGGGGATGGTACGGGAGAGAGTACGTTAGTTTTTGAGGATGAAAAGGAGCAGAAGGGCTATCTGTTCTTAAGGTTGCCTGACAGAAGGGAGATTGGAGAGCTGGTCCTGAAGCTGGAGGGGCTGGACAGTGCAGGAAATGCTGCAGGCTGCAGCAAGAGCGTTATGATTTCCTCTGACAGTATGGAACCCAGAGTTAAGACAGAGTGGGTGGATGAGCGGACCATACGGGTGACGATCGCAGATCTGTCGGAAGTGACCTGGAGCTATGACTGGAAGGTGATAAAGACAGAAAGTGAACGGCCGGAAGGAACAGAAACTCATGTAAAGGAGCAGGGAACAGAAAAAAGCTTCCTTCTTAGCAATGCCAATATCGGTACGGATAGGGCTTTCTATGAAAGCGAGTTTACTCTGGAGGTAGCAGAAAATGGGAAGAAGGTCACTTTTTCTTTGAAAGGAAACTTTGACAATACATCGCCCAATGTAGAGCTGTCCAGCGAAATTCCTACGGATGCTTTTGTAAGCGGTGCACCCTGGGTGGATGTGACCTATACAGATGTGGCACAGCTGTACTATTGCTGGATGTCCCGCTCTGTAGGTGATACGGATGGAGAGCTGCCGGGAGGCTATCATTATGCCACCTGCTCCTGGACACAGATCGACCTGGATAAAGCAGGAGGCATACTCACCCATGTGGAAAGCGTGACATCCGGGAATGCAGCAGAGGGGACCGGCGCGGAAGGAGCGGAGAGCGCAGACACGGTTTCAGGCAACAGCAGCAATGCCTCTGAGAGAATAAAAGAAACGGAAAACGGCAGCAATGCCTCTGATATAACAGAAGCAGGCGGCAACAGCAGTAACAAGCAGGAACATACAGAAAAGCAGCTTGCAGCCGTCAGCGGAAACGGCACCCTGGCACAAAACGGGGATGCCCGGGAGAATGAGGTTATCCCATATACCGGCCTATATGCAGGTCAGCTCACCCTGCGTGCAGAGGAGGCTTCTAAGCTTTGGCTGCAGGGGAATGTGGCCAAGGACGTGACACAGATCTACAGGCCTCTGGGCCTTGTGATCCGGGCGGTGGATGCCTCTGGTAATTCCACATATAAGAGCATTACCTTCCGGCTGTTAAATACCGTAAATACCAGCGGATATACCAATGTGGATGCTGCCGGAAGATTTAACACCTGGATCGATTCCAATTTCAGGGTATGGGATCTTTCTGTATCGGAATTGGACACAGCTTCGGCAGGTGGCTATCATGGCGCCTTCCAGGCAGGCAGGGATGTGCTTCTGACAGGGAAGCTGATCATCGGAAAAGCCTATGAGGGAAGCGAGATCGATTATACCAATTCCTTTGTGACAGTACAGGATGAAGAAGGAAAGGAAATCTGGAAGCAGGCTATAGAGGAAAGCGCACTGGTAAAGGATGATTTTAATCAGGAGATACTGGCAGCCTGGGGGAATACGGAAGGTCTTACCACAGGAGGAACCAATGAGGAGACAGGAGAAAAGATCACGGATTGGTGCAGTCATTATCGTTATACCACTGTGCTTCCTGCAGAAATTTTTGCACAGGTACAAAACAGAAGGGAGAGCTTTTCCGTTACCCTGGAGCTAAAGCCCTATACGCCACAGCCCATAGGAAATGCCCAGACAGTGGAATTTGCAGAAAACGGAAGAAAGGCCACAACCTATTTTGATATGGTGCCCAGCCTTCAGATCACTGGCGGCGTAGCCGGTATCAAGACCCTTCAGCTGACAGGGGAAGGGGAGGAAGTCTATGGAACCTATCAGGTTTCCAGAAACTGGCACCAGGCAGGAACCCAGGCTCGGTTATCCTACGAAAACGGCCAGATCATAGACCATACACAGCAGCAGAGAATAGAGATCAGCACCCTGGCAAAGGAAGAGGATCTTAAGGGCGAAGGCTGGACCCCGGGCATTCCGGAGCTGGTGTTTTATGCTCAGGACGGCGGCGTTAATGAGGAAAGTAAGGAAGAGTCTGGCAGCTTTAAGGATAGAAGTGCCAGAATGATCGCAGGTACAGAGCAGCTGCTTTGCTATGATGAGGAAAGAGAAGAATTTTATCTGGAAATACCAGAGCAGTTAGAAGAAGGCTTTGGGGCAGAGGGCAGTTTGGAAAACCGCTACGGCAGCAGTCAGGGCGGATATAACCGGATCGGGGAATGGCCACAGAAGGATGGTGCTGGCGGGGAGCCAGGGTATGAGAATGCGCTGCTTGGAGAGCTGTATCAGAACCTACCGCTCCAATATGGCAGCAATGAGATTTATTATCAGTTTGTTTCAGACAGCGGGGAGAAATCTCCTATTTATAAGCTGGAGCTTTTTATCAGCCGTCCGAAGCTTACTTATGAAAGAATGCCTGCAGCATTAAAGGACGGACGGAAGGGCACCGGTCCGGTGACAGTGGAGCTTACAATCAGCGGCTATGAGGATCTGAAAGAAGGGAAGGTAACGGCCTCTTATGAGGATGGAAGAAGTGCAGAGGTACTGGAGGATACCGGCCGAAGTGATGACCAAGGCCCGGATACTGCCAGGGCTACAGGGCAGTATCGATTCCTCTTTGTAGAAAATGGCACTGTTTTGGCTGTCCTTACGGACAAGGAAGGAAACTGTATCACAGAAACCATTCCCATAGAGGACATTTCTAAAGCACCTGCATTAAAGGATGTGAAAAGTAACAGCACTACCAAGATTCATGTAACGGGAAAGACAGATGAAAGGGCAGCAGAGTTTGCCTTTAGGTTTGATACCGCCTATGAGGCCTGGATCGCTCAGGATGGAAAGGACAGTGGCCAGTGGCACAGGCTGGAAAAAAGCACATCTCAGAAAGAAAGCGGCACTAAAGAGGGTACTGTGTCCAAGGACGTCTCCGCAACTAGGGAGAATTTTCCGGGAATGCTTGCAGGAACTGCTTTCCTTTCAGATGGAAGCTTTACCATTCTGGCAGAGGCAAAGTCTGTGGAGGAGGATGCAGGTGTGGATCCTGCTTCGATCACCATTCGGGCAGAGGATTCCTATGGAAATGCTTCAGAGGTTACGATTCCTTTGCAAGTAAAGGGGGAGCAGGCCAAGGCAGATCCGGCAGTCTATCGCTATGGGGACGCACTTGTGTTTAACCAGCCGGTACATCTGACGGATCCGGATACAGGGCTTGGAAAGCAGGAATATCAGGAAAGCTATGACTGGCTGCCTATTTATGAAAGCGGTAGCTTATCCATCACCTATGAGGATCTGTTTGGCAGACAGTGGCAGCAAAAAATAGAGGCAGAGCTTGAGGAGGCCTATGCCCACAGTGTAACCGCTTCCATTACCGCTCCCACCAGGGAAGATGTGACAGTGACCATATCCGTCCTGGCAAAGGATCTGTTTGTGAAAGGGGAAGAGGGTGTGGAGAGGGGCAGTGGTCTTGTGCGGATAGGGAAGGAAAGATATTACCGCACAGGTAGGCTTACCTTTACGGAAAATGGAGAAAAGACCTATACGCTGGCATTGTTAGACCCTTCCCATGAAAAAGTGCTGCAGACCCTTTCTTTAAAATACCGGGTGGGTAATATTGACAAAACCCCGCCGGTTCCTGCCTGGGAAAGAGTGGTAAATGGTTCGGAAAGGCTTGTCTTACAGGAAGATGGCACTCTGGAACGGACTGTGTATGGAAGCGTGATCTACCGGATCCTTGGATTTGATGAAGAAAACGTGACCTTTACAGAGGGTAGCAATATGCTTTGCTTTACAGAAGCCAAGGAAGGCGCCTTCTATTTTTGTGATGAGGCAGGCAATGCAGGAAGCCTTAGGGTGAGCGAGCTGTCTACGAAATTTGAAGAGGCGCAAAAAGCAGTGATCACAGATTATCTCGTGGACTGGTATCTGGGGGATGAGCTGGTAGGAACTTTTGGCAAAGAAGCTTACGGGAAGGTGACTTTCCCAAAGACTGCCCGGAGGATGACGGCAGTGATCACAGCCTTAAATGCAGAAGGAGAGACGGTGGACGCCTCCTATTTCCTGGCAAAAGAGGATGGCCAGGTGAAATTTGCACAGCTTTACAAGGACACGGGAAGAGTGGTCTTTGAAGGAAATGGCAGTGTAAGGGTGGTACTTCAGGGAGTAAATGAGGTGGAGGTGCCGCTTTCGGTGGAAAATATCCACAGGGAAGCGCCGAAAGGACGGCTGCTTTACGGAAATCCGGAAGCAGGCAGCATCAAGGTCTATGTGGAGCATGAAGCAGACAGCAGGATCATAACGCCGGGTGCTTTGCAGGATGAAAGAGGGGAATATTTCCTTTTTACAGAAAATGGCGAGATGGAGATCGTTCTCGAGGATGAGGCCGGGAATACCAATATACTGGTGGCAAAGGTATATGTGCTGGATAATAAGCCCCCGGTGCTTACCTTCAGTCAGTGGCTGACCCAGTCCGGAAATCTGACAGATGTGACAAAGGGAGCGGTAAGATTGTACTTGGAATGTGACGAGCTGCTCTCTAAGGCGGAGCTTTGGGTATTCAGGGAAGAAAATGGACTGTCTGTGAGAGTGCCCGAAGAAGAAGCCGGGCTTTACGCCAGGGAAAATGTGCTGGGTAACACTGTAACGGTGGAATTTGACCAAAATTGCCAGGTGGGCATTCTTTGTTATGATCTGTCCGGAAATGTACCAAGAGATGAGGCAGGGGAGCCTTCGCCCTGGCTGTTTCCTCAGGATGGAGCTCTTTCTATCATTGACAGAAGGGCACCGGTGATCACGGATTTAAAGAAGGTCTATGATGGGGAGGACAATACAATCAAACTTCAATTTACCTTCGACGAGCCTGTGACCAGTACCTTTGAGGAGCGGACGGATGAGCAGGAGGAAGCAATCTATGATAGCAGCTTTGAAAAGACAGTGACGAAGAATGGCAGCTATCGATTCAGCTTTGCAGACAAAGCAGGTAATACCACACAGCAGACTCTTTTGGTAACGGAAATCGATGAGACAGCGCCTAAGCTTACCTTCTGGCTAAAGGAATTAAACGGAGACACTCTTCCTTTGAGCAGGGATCCGGAAGGGAATGTGGTAGCAAAGGTGCGCTCGGAAAGCTTTTATCTTCGGATGAGTGCAGATGAGGCCGAAACCTGTGTTGTGGTAAAAAACACCGGAGAGCGGGGCAGGGAAGAGACCATCCTGCTTGGAAGGACTGGAAGCTATGGAGAGTATCTGGTGGAGGAAAACGGCAACTATCAGCTCATTGCAGCGGACCGTTATGGAAATACGGCAGTCAGCGTGGTGAGGATAGATTTCCTTGACAAGGAAGCCCCCATCCTTACAATTCCCGCAGATGCCGTGGAGGTGACGGCAGGTACGCTGGCTGCAACGGTGAAGGCAGCCCTACGTGCAGGGGTTAAGGCAAACGAAGCCTGCGAGCTTACCGTAGCGCTGGATGAGACGCTGCTTAAGACACCGGGAAACTATGTGATCCCCATAGAAGCCAGGGACAGCGCCGGAAACAGAACCCAAAAGACCAGAAGATTAAAGGTGCTTTCCCAAGAAGGCCGCTATTTTACCATAAATGGTAAAAAGGTCATAGCAGGTGGTCTGTGCAGAGTACAGAGAGGACAGATTTCCATAGAAGCACCTAAAGAGTATACGGATGAGCTTGCCGCAGGGGGAAAAGCAAGGCTTACCTGGGGGCAGGGATATCTGACCGGAGCCCAGATGAAATACCAGAGACCCTTTACGGATGCCTTTGAGGCTACAGAGAGCGGTTTCTACACCGTAATGCTAAGCCTGCCCAAAAGGGAAAGCTATCTGATTTACTTGTATGTGGAGTAGAAGAGGGTGGCAGCAGTTTGGTTCACACGCGCCATTCGCAAAATTATGAAAGTAAGCTTGGAAGAGAAAGGTATGGTTGTTGTCATGAAAAAAGAAAATAGAGCAGGACGGTTTTGTGTGGCGGTGCTTCTTGCAGCTTTGCTGACAACGCAGGCCGTTCCCCTGCAGGCCTTTGCCTGGGAGAGACAGGAAGGGACTGTAAGCGTAGAAAATGAATATCTGAAGGTGACGGTGAACCGGGCAAACGGTGGTTACGCCATCACCACCAGGGAAGGGGATATCACAAAGAAAACAGACAATGACAAGGCCCTTCTTCATAGCGGCGAAGCCTATGATAGCTCCTTTACTACCTTTCAGGTAGGCGGGGATAAGGGGGAGGAGTTTATCTTTGGCAACCATTACCTGTTTTCGGAGCCGGTGAGGACTACTGCGGATGGAGACGGCATCACCAGTACCTATAGTGTTGGGTCTCTTTTGGTGACCCAGCGCATTGAGCTGGTAAACAATGCCTCTTCGGAGCAGCTTGGAACCGCCCAGATTCTGTATACGGTTGAGAATCTCTCTGATAAGGAACAGGCGGTAAAGAGCAGGCTTTTGATGGATACCATGCTGGGAGAGCAGGATTATGGCCTGTACGAGGCAGGAAATGGCTATCTGGGAGACGGCTTTCAGGGCTATGTAACGGAAACCATGCTGGACGGGGGCGAGGAAGGCTCCCGGATCCCGGCAGATTATTTCGTACAAAACAGCATGGCAGAGTCTACCATTGCAGCCTTTGGCGTAAACAGCACCTTGAAGACCGAAAAGCCCTACCGGATGATCTTTGCCCACTGGGCCAATCTGGCTTCCACACCCTTTGACTATGCGCCGGACAGTGGACTTAACTTTACCAATTCCTTTAATGAGTGGAAAACAGCGGATTCTGCCGTAGCCCTCTATTATGATCTGGGTATCTTGGCAGCGGGAGAGAAAAAGACCTTTTCTACCTATTATGGTGTGACTGCCAATGTCAAGAATGAAAAGAATCAGGTGAAGCTTCAGACCACGGCTCCTGCGGTGCTGACGTTAAATGAAGAAAGAAATGCTTATATCGGAAGCTCCGGGAAGGCGGATAATCTGGTAAAGATAAATACCACGGTGACAAACCCTTCCGCCGGATTAAACAAAGAGCAGGGTGTAACCTATGAAAAGCTTCGGGTGGCGGTTTATGCTGTGGGGCTGACTACCTTAAGGCAGGCGGATGATGGGAACTGGACTTCCTATGACAATAAAAATCCTCTGGTGACGGAGATTGAAAATTTTGCGCCGGGGAAATCCATCCCCACCTATTTTGATTTCCGATTTACGCCACAGGAGGAGCCACAGCTTGGAAGCTTTGTGACAAAGGTCTATAACTTTGATCCTACGGTAAATGAGCTAGGGGTTTATGCGGAGGATTTCTGTATTGCCACAACACGTAATACCATTTTCATCCCGGGAAAGGATCCGGATATGCCTGTGATGGCAGTGCTTGGCATGGAGCCGGAGATCTTATACAACCAGGGAGGACGGTATCTGACCATCGCAGGGAGGGGAATGAGCTTTCTGGCCCACGGAGGCTTCCGGGGACTTTCTCTGGTAAAGGAGGGAGAGGAGACAGTACAGTACCTTGTGGATCCCTCTTCCTGTACCATAAGTGAAGAGGGAGGAAGCGCTTCCTTTTACCTGGAGGAGTATATGGAGCCGGGCAGATACCAGGTGCATCTTTTATGGGACAGTGCCGCTTCTAACAGGCCTGAGGGCATCCCGAAGGATATGACCGGGGAAAACCTCTTTGTGGTTATGACACAGGAGGAAAGCTATCGCAGGGATACCTACGGCGTGCTGGCTGTGACAAGGACGGCACCAAAAGAATACGGGCTGCAGGCTTTCTTAAACGAGGAGGCATTCTCCCTATATGAAGAAGAGCTGAAGGCAGAGGGAAAAGAGGGGGATCTGCTTTTAAGCTTAAGAGGGGATCTGATAAAGGAAGAAGATGGGCAGTATCGGCTGGCAGGACAGGAGAAGTCTGTTACCATCAACAATACCCTGAAATATACCGGAAGCGCCCTGGAGGTGACGCAGGAAAATGGCAGTGTGAGGGTTGCTATGGACGGAGAGCTGACCACGTTGGGAGCCAACACCACAGTCCGAAATGGCAGATCTCATATTACCCTGACAAAGGGCAAGGAGATGGTGGTGCCTGTCTATAATCAGAAGGGAGAGGTGATTTCCGGGGATACGCTTTCTACAGGGGAGGAATACCTGGAGGTTGGCTGGGACAGCTCTTACAGTTTTCTGCAAAGCGTGGGAGGCTTTCTCATTGACCTTCGCTACGGCGTCTTTGGCAGGATGAATGACACGGAAGAGCTTTCCGAGGATGTGACGGCTCCTTATTATGATATCGTGTCCTTTGGCGGAGGTCTGGATCTGTCCTTTATGACTCCGGGAGGAGCAGCAAAGGCCAGAGAAAATCAGGATAAAAGCAGCTCCTGGACTTATACCAAAATGGACAGCACCAGTGGACTGGATCCTTTAGGAGACCAAAGCTTTATCGCAGAAAATGCTCCAGAGCAGGAGGATGTGACGGCCATAGAGGGAGGGGCGCAGATTCAGGATGTGCTGTTTGGACAAAATGGAAAAAAGGAAGGGTATCTGGGCATTAACATGGAAACCTGGCTTACCCTGCCACAGATCGTAAGCTTTCTGCCCTCTTCCATGAGCGGACGGCTTTCTGTGAATACCATTGGTGGTTATGAGGTAGGAGTGGAGGGAGAAGCCCAGGCTTCTAATTTTGAAATGCAGTTTGCGCTGGTGGTAAAGAGCAATCCTTCCGGCGCTCCCATACCGGATAAGCTTTACTTCACCCTTGGAGGCTTTGAGCCGGGGGTAAATGTGG
>ULUL01005874.1_pt1 | contig 11300 bp, 8 predicted proteins | sample 1958481 | NCBI WGS metagenome assembly ULUL01 (sample SAMEA4835759, study PRJEB28245) | human gut metagenome | biome: gut microbiome; material: fecal sample | place: Denmark | collected 2008 | reverse complement strand
TATCCGTTTGTGCAACTTTTGTTTTTCAAACATGGCCTAATCAAATTTTTGTATCCAAGTCCATTGTAAGAGCTGGGCAAACTTTCATCTCCGGTTCCGGAGCTATATGAAAGCTGTGTCTGTTTTTTTATCTGATCGTCGATTTTCAACTCGGTGATAACGCCGAGTTGTAATTCTTCAACATTAGGATAGCCAAAACCAATTGCCTTGTTGACCAAATCACTGAGTATTCGATCACTTTCTTTTTGCACATCTTTGTTTGCTCCATCAACTACCGAGCGCAGTTCCTTAACTTTCTCCGCTATATCTGGTGCCAAGTCTTCCTCGTTCAAACTGAAATACTCTGAAATCAATGAACTGAGGGACTCATTGGTTTGAGTACCATCTTCTCCAAGTATGCGTTCTGCAGGAATCGGATAATAAGGAAAAAGGTCTTCAAGTTCTCTGCGGCTCTTAACTTGCCGATCTTCTAAATTTTTAGGATTAACCGCATAGATGGTTAATCCAAACAACTTCGTAAAATTGCGTACAAGCACATCATGCATTTCCTCTGCGTTGGGATCAAACTGCCCCTCGCTATAGCAACTATCCTTAAACAGTTCCCGCAGTTTGTTTTCGTCAGTTTTCAACTGATATTCCACGCAAATTAACGCTGTAGTGGTATCCACATCAACATCAATAATGAAAGGCGATAACGCTCCCAATTTTGCATCCGGATCATCCAATGAATAATCAACTAAAAATTCGATGGAAATAGTTTCTATTTTTTTGCAGAGATCCTCATAACTCAACTTTTTCTCCATAAACTGCAAAAACAAGTTGTGGAGACCTTCTCTCTTTGACAGAGGATAATCATTGTAGGAAAAATCGCTACCTTGCAGCACAGTATTGATGCAGCTACTACAGGAAGTCTTGGCGGTATTGTTCCTACCAACAATAAGAGTTGTCTTTGCATCGACATCCAGTTTGGCATCAATAAGCAATCTATAATTTTTGATTCTGACTTCTGATAATCGCATATTTGCCTCCGTCTTTATCTGTAGTAAGCTGTCAATCGCTTGTTGCCGCCGTATCAGTTTTCTTCCTTATCGGTACGTTTCCGTTACTGAGGATATAGATCAAATTTGTTGCCAAACCTCCATCAGAATAAATGGTTTTGATAGAGAGCCTTGCCTTTTAGCTTTGGATTTGTCTCTTCTCCAGTTGTTGCCAAATGTTTTTTGCTAATGCTATGAGAAATAAATAATTATAATCTATCGCTATATGGCAATGATCTCATATAGCTATCCATCCATTCCCAATCGGGAATATAGCCATCATCAGAAAATTCGTGTGTTTCATCAAACACAATACCGTCGGCATTGCGTTTAACAGGAAGTTTTATGGTAAAGTCTTTTCTGAAATGGGCGTTCAATTCACGGCCAAACGCTTGATATTTAATCTTACATTCATTTCGAATAAGTGTGGCAATGAATAGCTTGGTGTGACCGGACAAAGGAACTTTCTCCTGTAGTACGGCTACATTTTGTGCAGTATAAAATGGCTTCTTTTGAATGAAGCAGGAACCCAAAAAGCTACCGCCCAAAGCTAATGACATTGCTCCGGCAGGAAACGGTTCTTCTCCTTCAATTTCATCTACGAAACCTACAACTCCATTGCCGTTACTGTCACGAGATACATAGTTATATTTGGGATCATCACAAGTGGTTTGAATAGCATCTATGCCATTTCCCATGCCAGCAACGAATAACTTATGCAGATAAAACTCCTTCCAAGCATTTGTGTTAAAATTGGCATCTTTCTCGGATTTAATCTCTGTAGTTAGCGGCTTATGGTGCAATGACTTCACATAGTTCTCCATCCATTCCCAGTCGGGGACGTTATCTTTTGTAGGAAGCTTGATCCTTGTTTCATTCATAGATTCAAGGACCCATTTTCGCCCATAGCAATATCGGTATTTTTCTTTTCGAAGTATTGTGCAAATAAACAATGCCAAATGTTGATTAAAGGCAACGCCATTGCTACTTTTGAAGTACAATACATTTACATCGTCGGTTGCCCAAAAGTCCATCGGTTGATAGAAGGCTTCACCAACAGAACCATTATAACTCAAAGAAATTGTGTTCCCCACATGTGTTGCTTCCTGACCAATGTAATTAGCGATACCGTTATTCGAATCAATCGCCCCTATGTACGGTGTAGAGCCCTCGGTTTGATCTTCAGAGGTCAGTCGTTTACCCTTTTTGATATCAAACAGATCCCCCAATCTATACTCTTTCCAATTATTTACGTCAAGCTTCATATACATGCCCTTCTTTGACTAAGTACGCTAAATAATCATTGATTGTTTTCTGGAAATCAGATTCAGAAAGAGTGCTATAATCTGTTTCCATATATGCTTCAGCAAGCCACTCATTTTTCCAAGTTACCCGTTTCATGACGGATAGGCCAGGAACTTCTCTCTTGTTCTTATATAGATCAAGCCAAAGCTCTTTCGTTTTTGACCATAGGCTGTTTCCGTTTGTATCTGTTTGTTCAATTCTTCCCAAGCCTTTTCGCTTGATAAATTTGTCATCCTTAAAATATCCGAAGAATGTATCTCTGTTGGCTTTTTCGTGCTTTTGAGAAAGATCGAAAATCATACAGCAAGCTACTGCCGCAGCTCCGGGATAGAACATTTCTGTAGGAAGCGAAAATACTGCATCGAGAGTATAGTTGTCCAACATTTTCTTTTTGAAGTCCTTTACATCTCCGGTATTACCAATAGCAGCCTGCATAGGTAGAAGTACTGCCATTTTACAGGTAGACGGGACATGTCGAGCTACCCACTCTACGAAATGTAAACCTTTGGAGGGATCTTCCTTTTTCTTGGCATCCCATTCCTTCGTATAATCCGGGTCACAACACTTTTTGGTAGCATTATAGGGAGGATTCATTAAGACAATATTGATATTGTTCTCTGCAATCCATTTGGCCCGCTTAAACATAGAATCCTGAACAACATTAGAGTTGCCGTCACCATGAATCAGCATGTTGGTGGAGGAAAGGCCAAACGCTCCCTCCTCATATTCAATGCCGAATATTTGGTTCTTCTTGACTTCTTCACGCTCTTCTTCGGTATCGCAATCATCCATTGCATCGGTCATGGCTCTAACAAGAAAAGCACCACTTCCGCAGCAGGGATCCAAAACACGGGAGTTTTTGTTTACGCCAACTGCTTTGCTCATGAAATCACAGATGTGGTCAGGAGTAAACGCTTGGTTCTTGTCGGACTTTCCGACATATTTATTGAATGTGGTGAAGAACAGGTTTAATAAGTCTTGTCCAGCGGTGCTCTTGTCATTGATATAGGGAACAACATTATCATCAATGAATTGCAAAATATCCTCAAGTTCTTTATAGGTCAAACTTGTAACATCCTGATCGTCGAGAACTTTACTATTCAGAACGGCGAGCTTTCCTGCTTTATTCAAACTACCGCCACGAGTGAGTAAGCCCTCCAGGATATCTTTTATGTTCTTCAAAACGACTCGTTCGGGTGCAAGCTTCTTTCCGGTTTTCGGGTCAAGTGTTTCTTTGACATTCTTATATACGAGACCGTTTTTGAGGGCCAGAAGACAAGTACCAACAAACTGACTGCGCAGTTTTTCGTTGATGCCATCCGAATGAAGCTTTTCATTAAGCGTTTTGATAGAATCAACAACTTTGATTTTGTCGTTTACTCTACCGAAACACAAGTTTTCGTATTCTTCAAATGTGCGAATAGTAGTTTCTTCTCCTATGCGATGTTCGTCATCAATAATGACAGATTGGCCATACCAAACCCACACTTCATCGCCATCAGTTTCTGCAAGAATAGCAACGATCTTTTTGTCCGAGTATGCTTTTTCGAAGCGAACATAATCCTGCAACTGACCTTGGATTTTTGCTTTATCCCATCGGCTGAATTTGTTTTTACATTCCACAAGAACTGCCAAACGTTCATTTTCAAAGCGGAGGTCAAGGAATTTGTGCTGTGTTCCAGTGGTGGCCTTTTGATAATCTTTGATGTCCTTACCAACGCTTTTTAGCGCTTGAGCATAGCTGAATTCGCCCGTTTCGGTGTTTCCAACACGATACTTGTCACCGATTCTGTTAATTATATCAAATCTATTCATAGTTGTACTCCTTTGCTCATCCATGTTTATGTTCTAACGCTAACCCAATCAACCTATCAGCTTGATCAGCCATAAACAACGGAATGTTCAGCACATCATCGTCCAGCTTTAGATTATCAAGCGAGAACCGAACACGGAGCTTCACTTTATCCGGGAACAATTCTTTGAATTTTCTGAGGCTCTTGCTTGCTAAATTTGCTTCGGATTTTACTTCAACAGGGAAAATATCATTATCCCGCTGAATCAGAAAATCCACTTCATATGGAGGATTATTCTGCGACCAATAACGAGGTAGCACCTCAAACTGCGTAATCAAAGTTTGCAATACATAGTTTTCGGTTAAGGCTCCCTTGAACTCGGTGAACAGGCGGTTACCTTCGCCAAAAGCCGTAGGTGCCAACTGCGCCAGACGACGAAGCAAACCTACGTCCACCAAATAAAGTTTGAACGCAGACAAATCATCATAAGCGGCTACAGGAAGACCGGGAGCGCTACTGCGGTAGATCTTATGCACCAGGCGGGCATCCACCAACCATTGCAGAGCATCCTCATATTCACGAGCTCTTGCGCCTTCTTTGACAACCTTATAGATAAATTTCTTGTTCTCTCTTGCTAACTGAGAGGGAACAGACTTCCAAATCATAGAGATCTTCGGAAACTCGGTAAGATTGGGATGTTTAGCAAAGTCACGCTCGTAAGCTCCGATGATATCGGACAAAGCTTCCTGCATGGCAGATACGTCACGGGCCTCCGTCCACATCTTTACCGATTCCGGCATACCTCCGGTAACATAGTACATCTTTAGTTTCTCATATAACGGATTGAAAAAAGCATCGGGAATTGGATCAAGTGTATCCACACTCTCCAAATATTTCACAAGGTTCTCATCACCGTTTGCGAGAAGAAATTCAGTAAATGTCATGGGGTCGATCTGCATGAAATTGACCTTTCCTACAGGGAAAGAAGATGGCTTAGCCAGGGCAATGCCAAGCAGCGAACCGGCACAAGCGATGTGATACTGCGGAGCATTCTCGCAGAAATACTTCATGGCATTGATGACCTTGGGGCAGTCCTGTATCTCATCAAAAATGATGAGCGTCTTTTCGGGCAAAATCTTATAGCCGCTGGCCAGCGTCAGATTCTGGAGAATCCGATCCACATCCTTGGTGGTTTCAAAGAACTGTTTATATTCTTCGTTTTCATCAAAGTTAAAATATGCGGTATTTTCATAATAGCGCCTGCCGAACTCTTTCAGAATCCAAGTCTTGCCCACCTGACGCACACCTTTCAGGATCAGCGGCTTGCGATAGGGAGAATTCTTCCACTCAAGCAGTTTGTTCAATATCAATCGTTCCATAAAAATACTCCTTCACACTATTATTGGAGTTTTGAGGTTTTGCAATCACACTATTATTATACTCAGAATTTGTGAACAAATCAACCCGTTTCACAAAATTATTAAGTATTTTTGTGTTCTGGATCACATTATTATACACATCGGTATGATATGATGTGAAATGAAGCCGCTAACGGTTTTTAACTTCGACACAACCTGTGTCGAAGTTGAGTTTTTCACTTCTCCGCAAGTTGCGTAGAAGTGATTTTTTACTTCTGCCCAAGTTGGGCAGAAGTTGGATTTTGGACTTCCGACCAACTTGGTTGGAGGTCATTTTTTATTCCCGACAACTTGTCGGGAAGTGGATTTCAGAAATTCTGTCCAACTTGGGCAGAATTATTTTTTTAAATTTTTTCTTGAAACGCTTCTAAAAATGCCTTTCTCGTCGGCTACCATTTGGGGATATTTTTTCTGTGAGCACTCCCCAAACGACCAATCCTATCGGCTACCACTTAAGGAAGTCTTTTGAAAATTCGCAGCTAAAGCACGCATAAAAAATTCGTTTTTATTGGCTACCATTTGAGAACAACTATGGACAAAAAGCTTTTCTCACCGGCTACCACTTGAAAGGAAATTCCCTGCGCTGGGTACGAATCTGAATGTTTTTTCTGGAGGTATATGAAGAAAGTTTTCCAAAACCCGTTGATAAATCGCCTCTAAATGTCCTAACCAGTAGAGGAATCTTTTTCTGTCCCCGTTGAAAATCGCCTTTTGAAATTCCGAATATAGTGAGAGACTTTCAGAAACTTGACGGATAAGTGATGTATCTGTATAATGGTGGTACAACTGAATACCAATGTTCCACCATAGGTCGGTTTCATCCGACACGGTATCGGTACACCGGAAGTGCCGAACTGCTCCACCACGCCCTTGGTTCTGTTGGCAGGAGCTGTATGAAGCAGAACCCGACTTTGAATTTTCAGAGCCGATTACATAGAACATCACTTTGAAGCGAGAGCTATGCTCCCGCCGATTTCTGATGCTCTGTGTAATCGGCTCTTTTTGTTTTTTCTACATCCGACAACTGAATGACCGTCCGAATGGGATATGACTTTGCGATGACATGAGCGAAGCAACGCCGGGGTGAGACTCCCGGGCAGGAACGACATTCGGGTAGAACGGCGAAAGCGTTTTTTACCCTTAGTTTACTAAAGGCGCACTTCTATACGGGTGTGTTCCACACCTCGTATGTGCGCTCTGCGAGGCCGACAGCCGACAACTGCGAAGTTGCGTCTGTTCTGCGTCACTCCGTTCCGAACAAGGGGCTGCACCCCTTGCGCTGCTCCGCAGCTATCCCTGCGTCCTTATGGGGACGAAACGATTTTTCAAATCATTCCGTCCCCACAAGGCTGAAAACAATCACCACACAAAGGAGGTTCTATGGACTACAAACCTAATCCCGAACTTGAAAAGCTCAAAGCAGAAAAAGAGAAAAACGAGAAGGAGATCGAACAGCTCGACCACAAAATCACCCGACTGGAAAACCGACAGAAGTATCTCGAGGACGGCGAGCGCAAACGCCGCACTCACCGACTCTGCACCATCGCAGGAACTTTGGAAAGCATTGCACCGGAGATCAAGGAACTGGAGATCACCGAGGTGATGGAGCTGCTTGAACACATCTTCTACAAAGAAGAAATACAGAAGTTAGTGCATCGCATGAAGATCAACCACGATTCAAGACTCAGACGAGCGAAGGAGGGATAAGTATCGCACTATATCACTTCCCTGTTGACCAGATCAAACGCAGCGCAGGTCAATCCGTTGTGGCGTCCGCTGCCTACCGAGCGGGCGAAAAACTGCACAGCGAGTATTACGGTGAGGACAGCGACTACACCAACAAGGGCGGAGTGATTTGTTCAGAAATCTTACTGCCGCCCCACGCACCAAGAGAGTACGCAGACCGAGTGACATTATGGAACGCCGTTGAAAAAGTTGAGAAAGGTAAGAAAGCACAGCTTGCCTACAGCTTCGATATTGCCTTTCAAAATGAATTTACCCAAGAGGAGAACATCGCTCTTGCCAGACAATTCCTCACCGAGCATTTTGTCAGCCGGGGCATGATAGTGGACTTCGCCGTTCACGAACCGGAGCGAGAAGAAGGCGGCATCAACAATCCGCACTTTCACTTCCTCTGTCCCATTCGCCCAATCGAGCAAAACGGCAAATGGGGCTTGAAGCAAAAACGAGAATATGTGCTTGACGAAAACGGCAGCCGCATCCCCGATGGCAAAGGCGACTATGTGTTCAACGCCGTTCCCACCACCGATTGGGGTTCCGCTGAAACCTTAGAGTTCTGGCGTGAGCAATGGGCGGCGATATGCAACTCCAAGTTTGAAGAAAAGGGATTGGATGTTCGCATCGACCACCGCAGTTATGAACGGCAAGGCATTGAACTTCTACCCACTCGACATGAAGGTCCCACCGTCCGAGCTATGGAGAAGAAAGGCATCAAGACCGAAAAGGGCGAGTTCAATCGTTGGATCAGAAGAACCAACGCCTTTATCCGCAATCTGCGTAAGAACCTGTCGGCGTTGCTTGAAGCCATCAAAGAAATCAAGGCTGAACTTGACAAACCGCAATCCGATCCCGTTATCATTCCGCTGCAGAGATATTTCGATATGCGTAATGCCAAAGCCTATTCGCAGAAAGCCAAGGTCAGCAATCTGAAAGAACTGAACGAGATGGCGAACTATCTCAAAGCCAGCGAGATCTACACCATCGAAGATTTGAAAAGCCGAGTATCGACGACGCTGCGTGACACTGTGGACGATTTGAAAGCGACCATGGATATGGAAACTGCCCGCATGAAAGAAATGCGTAAAATGCCCGAATACGTTGCCATCTTGCAGGAGCTGAAGCCGATAGTGGACGGTTTGCAGAAAATCAAGTTCGACAAGGCAAAGGCGAAATACAAGGCCGAGCACGAAAAAGAATTGAAGCGTTATTACGCTGCAAGGAGAAAGGTGCTTGATATGTTCCCCGACGGCAAGTACGACAGCAGAATTTTGAATAAGCAGTACGACGAGTTTGAGCAAACGCATAAAGAAACCTACGAAAAGTTCGTTGCCATCCGTGACGAGTATCAGCGCATTTGGCACATTCAGTCCTGCGTGAACAAAGGACTTGGCAACACCGAGCATCCCCGTGAGAAGAAAGATAATCGTAAACAGGAGGAACGATAATTCCTTTCCCTTCGATTCCATTCCTATCCGGTGAGTGGACATTTTGTCCACTCACCATCAACAAATCAAAGAAAGGATTTTTTATGAACGATCAAAATATCAAAAAATATACTATCAACGAAAACGGCAGCATTGTCGTTCACAATTACTGTGCGGCAGAGCTGCCGCAGATTACTGTGACCATTCGCTCCGGTCAGACTACTTATCGATTTGGCGGCAGCTACGACGGCACACGAAGTCTTTCTGGTAAGCTGCTCGACCATATGGCAAAGGAGGTAGACGAAGAATGACAAAGGAGACAAGCTTGCAGGTGTATGATATAATGACTACAAGCAATCCTGTATTGGCAGACTGCCCGCCGATTAAGGAGGATCAAGATATGAATAGGCAGTCTGACAAAATTACTGCTATCTACTGCAGATTGAGTCGTGACGATGAACTCTCAGGTGATAGCAACAGCATTGTCAATCAAAAGGCGATTCTCAAGAAATACGCACAAGAACAAGGTTTTCGAAATATCCAGTTTTTCGTGGACGATGGTTACTCCGGTGCCAATTTCAACAGACCCGATTGGAAGCGCATAATCGAGTTGGTCGAGAACGATAAGGTTGGTATCATCATTGCCAAGGATATGAGCCGTATCGGCAGAAACTATCTGGAAGTCGGACTTTACACAGATGTTCTTTTCCGAGATCACAATATCCGTTTCATTGCTGTCAACAGCGGTGTGGACAGCGCCAATCTGCAGGACAATGATTTTACTCCGTTCTTGAATATCATCAACGAGTTTTACGTCAAGGACAGCAGTAAAAAGGTCAAGGCGTCCATGAAGCAGAAGGGCGAATCCGGTGAGTATCTGACCACCAACCCGCCCTACGGCTACATGAAAGACCCCGACAACCCAAAGAGACATTGGATTGTGGACGATGAAGCCGCAGCCGTTGTCCGTCAGATCTTCGCTTGGTGCATGGAGGACTTTGGCCCCTCTCAGATCGCCAAGAAGCTGAAAGAAGCAAAGGTGGATTGTCCGACAATTCATTGGATGAAGATGGGACGAAATGCTCCTGCAAAGACACCCGATAACCCTTACGATTGGGCACCACGCACCATCACCGGCATACTGGAAAAGCAGGAATACCTTGGTCACATGGTCAACTTCAAAACCCGCAAGCAGTCGTACAAGAGCAAAAAGAAACTCGAAAACCCTCCCGATCAATGGAAGATTTTCGAGAATACCCATGAAGCTATTATTGACGAAGAAACCTTCACCCGTGTACAGGAACTTCGCAAGAACAAACGCAGACCCGCCAGAACAGGCAAGACCAATATGTTCTCCGGTCTCGTCCGCTGTGCCGATTGCGGCGAGAAATTGTATTACTGTACCAGCAAGAGTTTTGAAACCAGACAAGATCACTTCGTATGTTCCACTTCCCGTAAAAAGGGCAAGGAGATCTGCGACACCCATTTCATCCGAGCCGTGGTACTGGAAGAAGGTACACTCCAACACATGAGGTTGGTTATTCAATGCGTGGCTGATTATGAAGATGCGTTCCGCAGAGCTTTGGGTGCAAAACGAAGTGAGGAAGTAAGGAAAGAACTTTCTGCAAAGAAACGAACCTTGCAGAAAGCCGAAAATCGTCTGTCTGAACTGGACAGATTATTCAAGCGTATTTATGAGGACATGGTCAACGGGAAACTGTCTGAAGCTCGTTTTCAGATGTTAGCTGATGATTATGAGCAGGAACAAGCAGACCTGAGAGTCAAGATTGAAATGCTTGAAAATGAAATACAGAATCAAGAAGATCAAGCGGAGAATGTTGATAGGTTTATCCGACAGGCAAAGAAATACCTGTATCTGGAGAAGCTGACACCCACTATTTTGAACGATATGGTCAACGCCGTATATGTTCACGCACCGGACAAGTCCAGCGGGCACCGAGTGCAGGATGTGACGATCAGCTACAACTATATCGGCATACTCCCCGCCAATTTGCTCTATGACATTATGAACGGAAAAGCGGCATGATTTCTCATGCCGCTTCCCGAAAACATTATTATACTGTTTTATTGGACCGCACCCGTGCCGCGGTCTTTTTTCTGCGCAAACGTAACGCAAAAACGGCCATGCTGCCCGCAAAGCGGGCAGCGGCATAAAGCTTTCTTTCAGTCGGGCTTTCGGACCTCGCTCAGGTCCAGCTCTGCGGCGTCCCGCCACAGGCGCTCCAGATCATAGAACTTCCGGGCCTCGTCGTTGAAGATGTGGACCACCACCGAGGAGAAGTCCAGCAGGACCCAGGTGCCCCCCCGGTGCCCCTCGATGTGGTGGGGAAGCTCTCCCGCCTCCTTCATCACCTTCTCACACTCGTCCCCCAACGCCTTAATCTGGGTACTGGAGGTGGCGGTGCAGAGCACGAAATAGTCGGCCAGCGTGGTCAGGGCGCCGGTCTCCAGAACCTTGATGTCCTGACCCTTCTTGTCGTCCAGGGCCTTGGCAATGGTCAGGGCCATATCCTTCGGATTCATCATAGACAGCTCTCCTTATCCTTTTTCCAGTGTGGCAGG
>ULUL01021635.1_pt1 | contig 11318 bp, 8 predicted proteins | sample 1958481 | NCBI WGS metagenome assembly ULUL01 (sample SAMEA4835759, study PRJEB28245) | human gut metagenome | biome: gut microbiome; material: fecal sample | place: Denmark | collected 2008 | reverse complement strand
GCCCTTGCCGCCGGAGCCGATGACCTCGCGGATCTTGTCCGGATTTATAGTCATCTTTATCATCTTCGGTGCGGTCTTGGCGAGTTCCTTGCGCGGCTCGCGGATGCAGGGGAGCATGATCTCGTCCAGGATCTGGATGCGCGCCTCGTGGGTGATCTCCAGAGCTTCCTTAATGATCTCGTGCTTGAGGCCGTCGTTCTTGAGGTCCATCTGGATGGCGGTGATGCCTTCCTTCGTGCCGGCGACCTTGAAGTCCATCTCGCCGTGGAAGTCCTCTACGCCCTGGATGTCGATGAAGGTGGTGAAGTCGTCCCCGTCCTGGATGAGGCCGCAGGAGATGCCCGCGACGGGCGCCTTTATCGGCACGCCGGCGTCCATGAGGGCAAGGGTGCTGCCGCAGATGGAGCCCTGGGAGGTGGAGCCGTTGGAGGAGAGAACCTCGCTCACCACGCGGATGGCGTAGGGGAAGTCCTCAACGCTGGGGATGACGGGCTCGAGGGCCTTCTCGGCCAGAGCGCCGTGGCCGTACTCGCGGCGGCCGGTGCTGCGCTGGGGCTTGGCCTCGCCGGTGGAGTAGCCGGGGAAGTTGTAGTGGTGCATATAGCGCTTCTCTTCCTCTTCCCAGATGGTGTCCAGCTTCTGGGCCATGGAGAGAGTGTTGAGCGTGGCGATGGAGAGGACCTGAGTCTGGCCGCGGGTGAAGAGGCCGGAACCGTGTACGCGCGGGATGACGCCCACCTCGGCGGCCAGGGGACGGATCTCGTCCTTGCGGCGGCCGTCCACGCGGTGACCCTCGAGCAGCCAGGCCTTGACGATCTTCTTCTGGAACTTGTAGGTGATCTCCTCGAGGTACTTGTCCATGTCGGGGTAGTCCTCAAGGAAGAGCTCGTGCCAGCGCTCGATGAGCTTGTTCCAGCGCTCCTCGCGGACGTTCTTATCGTCCGTGTCCATGGCGGCCTTGGCCTCTTCCATGGTGGAGGAGACGATCTTTTCGAAGAGCTCCTCGTTGAAGTCGGCGTGCTCGTACTCGAACTTGGGCTTACCGATGTCCTCGACCATCATGTCGATGAGGTTCAGGACGGGCTGGAGCATCTCGTGCGCCTTGACGATGCCCTCGTACATGACCTTGTCCGGCACTTCCTTGGCGGCGGCCTCGATCATGACGACCTTCTTGTGAGTGGCGGCGACGGTGACGTTCATGCGGTTGGTCTCACGTTCGGCCTTGGTGGGGTTGAAGAGGTATTTCTCGCCGTCCCAGCCGAGGGAGATGCCCGCGATGGGGCCGCTCCAGGGGATGTCCGAGATGGACACGGCGGCGGAGGCGCCGATCATGGCGGTGATCTCCGGGGAGCAGTCGCGGTCCACGGAGAGGACCTCGCACTGGATGGCGACGTCGTTGCGCAGGTCGTAGGGGAAGAGGGGACGCATGGGCCTGTCTATGAGCCTGCTGGCCAGCACGGCGGGCAGGCTGGGGCGGCCCTCACGGCGCATGAAGCTGCCGGGGATGCGGCCGACGGCGTAGAGCTTCTCGTTGAAGTCCACGGAGAGGGGGAAGTAGTCTATACCGTCGCGCGGACGCGGGGACGCGGTCACGGCGACGAGGACGGTGGTCTCGCCGTACTGGACCAGGACGGCGGCGTTGGCGAGCTCTGCCATGCGGCCGACCTCCATGCGGAGGGGCCTGCCGCAGTAGTCTATCTCATAGACCTTCTTGTTGGGGAACTTTTTCTGGCGGATTATCATGCGCTGTGCTCCTTTCATATTTCTCGCGGAGCCGTCCCTTTAGCACTTGAAGCCGGGCCTGAGCTTCGGACACGCCTTCAAATACTAACGGGCGCCCCGCGTGATTTGACCTAAGAAGATGCAGGGGACAAAATTCAATTGTCCCCTGCACTCAAAACCTTCATACCCTTCAGAGATGCCGGGCCGGGCTTCCTTACTTGCGGATGCCGAGCTTGGCGATGATGGCGCGGTAGCGCTCGATGTCTTTCTTCGCGAGGTAGTCAAGCAGACGGCGGCGCTTGCCGACCATCTTGTACATGCCGAGACGGCTGTGGTCGTCCTTCGGGTGCTGCTTGAGGTGCTCGGTGAGCTGACGGATGCGCTCGGTCAGGATGGCGATCTGGACTTCCGGGGAGCCGGTATCGCCCTCGTGGGTGGCGTTGTCGAGGATGACGGTGGTCTTTTGCTCTTTGGTGATCATGGTGATCCAACTTTCCTTTCTGTTTTCATTTCTCCTGCGGCTGAGTAGCGGGGGGAAAGGAGCCTCCCGAAACCCGGCGCGCGGACAAAGTGTAGATTAACACATCTTTCCCGATTTGTAAAGCATTTTATGCCTTATTCCCCTTGAGCGCCTTCATCCTCTGGCTGTGGTCGAGGATGCGCTTGCGCAGGCGGAGGTTCTTGGGAGTGACCTCAAGCAGCTCGTCGTCCGCGAGGAACTCGAGGCACTGCTCCAGGCTCAGCACCCGCGGAGGAGTGAGGCGAAGGGCCTCGTCGCTGCCCGCGGCGCGCATATTCGTCAGCTGTTTCTTGCGGCAGACGTTCACAGGGATGTCCTCGTTCTTCGGCGAGACGCCGACTATCATGCCCGCGTACACCGGCGTGCCGGGACCTATGAACAGCGCCCCGCGCTCCTGCGCGTTGAACAGGCCGTAGGTAACGGCCTCGCCCTGCTCCCAGGCCACCAGACTGCCCGTGCCGCGGCGAGTCAGCTCGCCCTTGTAGGGCTCGTAGCGCTCGAACACCGAAGACATGATGCCTTCGCCCTTCGTGTCCGTCATAAACTCGTTCCTGTAGCCGAAGAGGCCGCGCTCGGGGACGAGGAAGGTGGCCTTTGTCCTGGCGCCGACCGGCAGCATCTCGACGAACTCGCCCTTTCTCGAGCCGAGTTTCTCTATGACCGCGCCGATGGCTTCCGAAGGCACGTCCACGACGACGCGCTCCACGGGCTCGCACTTCTTGCCGTCTATGGTCTGGTAAAGTACCCTCGGGGGCGAGACGGAGAACTCGTAGCCCTCGCGGCGCATGGTCTCTATGAGGATGGAAAGGTGCATTTCGCCGCGGCCCGCCACGACGAAGCTGTCCGTCGCGCCCTCAAGCTCCGAGACGTGCAGGGAGACGTCCTTGAGCGTCTCGCGCATGAGCCTGTCGCGTATCTGGCGGCTCGTCACGAACTTGCCCTCGCGCCCGGCGAAGGGGCTGTCGTTTACGGAGAAGGTCATCTCCATGGTGGGCGCGGAGATCTTCACGAACTCGATGGGCTCCACTGCCTCGGGCGCGCAGATAGTATCGCCGATGGTGATGTCGCCAATACCGCTCATGGCGATGATGTTGCCCGCCGTGGCCTCCTGCACGGGTACGCGCTGCAGGCCCTCGAACTGGTACATGGACACGGCCTTGGCCTTGCGCGGGGCGGCCTCGGAGTTGTGGTAGTTGCAGACGGCGATCTCCTGGTTCGCGTGGATGGTGCCGCGCTCTATGCGGCCTATGGCGATACGACCCACGAACTCGTTGTAGTCTATGGAGGAGACGAGCATCTGGAAGGGGGCGTTCTCGTCGCCGGTGGGCTCGGGGATATATTTAATAATGGTGTCGAAGAGCGGCTTGAGGTCCGTTCCCGGTACCTCGGGCGAATAGGACGCCGTGCCGTTTCTGCCGGAGCAGAAGAGCATGGGAGAATCGAGCTGCTCGTCCGTGCAGCCGAGGTCCATGAGCAGCTCAAGCACCTCATCCACGACCTCGAGGACGCGCTGGTCGGGCCGGTCTATCTTGTTGAGGACGACGATGACCCTGTGGCCCAGCTCAAGCGCCTTGGAGAGCACGAAGCGGGTCTGGGGCATGGGACCCTCGGCGGCGTCCACGAGCAGGATGACGCCGTTGACCATTTTGAGTATGCGCTCGACCTCGCCGCCGAAGTCGGCGTGGCCCGGGGTGTCGACGATGTTTATTTTCGTGTCGCCGTAGCGGACGGCGGTGTTCTTCGCGAGTATGGTGATCCCGCGCTCGCGCTCAAGGTCGCCGGAGTCCATGACCCTGGTCTCGACCTCCTGGTTCTCGCGGAACACGCCCGACTGCTTGAGCATTTCGTCGACCAGCGTGGTCTTGCCGTGGTCGACGTGGGCGATTATCGCAACGTTCCTCAGCTTGTCCAAATGTACCACCTCTTATTAATTCCAAACCCGAATTTTATCACCGTATCCGCCATATTGCAAGGCTTATTATTTACTTTGAGGGGGCTTTGTGTTAAGATAAAATTTACGAGATTACAGGAATGTGGAGTGAGAGCTTGAACCGGAGGGATATGACGTCGGGGCCGGAGTGGAAAGAGATACTGCTCTTTTCACTGCCCATAATGCTCGGACAGTTTTTGCAGCAGCTTTATAACACGGTGGACGGGGTCGTCGTCGGGCGCTACGGCGGGGCGACGCAGGCCATCTGCGAGAATATGATCGCCGCCGTGGGCAGCTGCGTTTCGCTGATTTTTTTGTTCTTGGCCATTTCCATCGGCCTGGGCAACGGCGGGGCCGTGCTGGTCGCCCAGCTCTACGGCGCGCGGAGGACCCATGAGCTCCGGCGCGCGGCCTCCACGCTGCTCATAACGCTGGTCGGCCTCGGCACCTTCCTCACCATCGCGGGGAGCGTGTTCGCGCGGCCGCTCGTCGTGGGGCTCATGCGCGTGCGGGACCCGGACATCATCGACATGGCGATCGAGTACTTCGCCATATATTCGCTGGGGCTCATCTTCCAGTATATCTACAACGCCGTCGCCGGAATACTCCGCGCCATCGGAGACAGCCGCGCAACGATGTATTTCCTAATAGTCAGCGCCGTCCTGAACACCATCCTGGACGTCTGGTTCGTCGTCAGCTTCGGCTGGGGCGTCGTCGGCGTCGCTGTGGCGACGGTCATCGCCCAGGCGGCCTCTGCGGCGGTCAGTGTGGCATACATGTTTATAAAATACCCAATTTTCCGCTTTAAAAAAGGAGAATTCGTCTTTGACCGGGAGAAATTCGGCATCTCGCTCCGGTTGGGCGTCCCAGCCATCATCCAGCAGGCTGTCATCTCCCTGGGCAACGTGTTCATCCAGCGCCTGGTCAACAGCTTTGACCAGACAACTATGAGCGCCTTTACCGTCGGCAACCGCATGGAGGCATACGCGCTGGTGCCGATCTTCGGCCTGAACTCCGGAGTGGCCACCTTCACCGGGCAGAACGTCGGCGCGCAGAAATATGACCGCGTGCACCGCGGCTGGCGCGTCTCCACGATCATGTCCTGCGTCTCCAGCGTGGCCATCGCGCTGACGATAAACCTCCTGGCAGGGGACTTTGCCAGGCTCTTCAACCTCGGCGGCGTGTCCATGGCCAAGGCCGTCGAGTACCAGCGTTACATGAGCTACTGCGTCGTGCTCTTTGCGGCGTATATGCCGACCTCCGGCCTTTTGCAGGGCGCGGGGGACGCCATATGGGCCTCCGTCACGAGCCTTGCTACGCTCTCCGCCCGCGTGGCGGTCTCCTACCTCCTGGCCTATGCCTTCAATGTGGGCTATGCCTCGTGCTGGCTCTCTCTGCCCGTAGGCTGGGCGCTGGGCATCGCCATAACCTACCCCCGCTACTTCAGCAAAAAGTGGATGACGAAGCGCGTCGTCCGGGACCCGCTGCCCGTCTCCGCTGAGGAGGGAGAGGAGGCGCTCGGCCTTGAGTGATTTCTTCGCGCTTATCTCCAGGATGCGGCACATCGGCCGCTGGGGGCTCATGCGCTCGAGCATACCGGAGAACGTCCAGGAACACAGCCACATGGTGGCAGTCCTGGCCCACGCTCTGGGCGTCATAAAGCGGGACGTGTTCGGAGGCGAGTGCGACCCGAACTTCCTCGCCGCCGCGGCGCTCTACCACGATTCGCCTGAGATCCTCACCGGCGACATGCCCACGCCCATCAAATACCACAGCGGGCGCATAAGCTCGGCCTACCACGAGGTGGAGCGCGCCGCTGCTGATAAGCTCATAAATATGCTGCCGGTGGAGCTTAGAGGCGTGTTTTCTCCGCTGATAAGCGGAGAAGTGGGTGAGAATGAAAAACAGCTGTTAAAGGCTGCGGACCGGCTCTCGGCCTATATCAAGTGCGTGGAGGAGCGCAAAGCGGGCAACCGCGAGTTTCTCTCCGCCGAAGCGCAGACCAGAAAGAGAATTGAGGACATGCGCCTGCCGGAGGCGGATTATTTTCTCGAGCACTTCATGCCGGCCTTCGAGAAGAATCTTGACGAGCTCGGCACGATGACACAGGAGGAAGAAGAATGAAAGCGATAGTAACAGTCATAGGCCGCGACAGAGTCGGCATAATCGCGGACGTCAGCCGCATCCTGGCAGAGCAGGGCGTGAACGTGCTGGACATCAGCCAGACGGTCCTGCAGGAATACTTCACTATGATAATGCTGGTGGACGCCTCCGCATGCCGCGTCCCCTTTGCGGAGCTCACCGCCCTGCTCAGGCGCGAGGGCGAGGCGCTCGGGCTGGACATCAGGGCGCAGCGCGAGGACATTTTCAACGCTATGCATAAAATATAAGGCGGGTCTGACATGATAAATAGAGGCGAGATATTGCAGACCATCGAGATGATAGACCAGCAGCATCTCGACGTGCGGACGGTGACGATGGGCATTTCGCTGCTCGACTGCTGCGACCCGGACCCGAAGGCGGCCTGCAGGAAGATATACGACAAGATAACCCGTTCCGCGAAGGACCTCGTCAAGACGGGCGAGGACATAGAGGCGGAGTTCGGCATACCCATAGTGAACAAGCGCATTTCGGTGACGCCAATCGCCCTCGTGGCGGGCGCGTCGGATACGGAGGACTACGTCCCCTTCGCCAAGGCGCTGGACGCGGCGCGGGCCGAGACGGGCGTGAACTTCGTCGGCGGCTTTTCCGCGCTCGTTCAGAAGGGCATGACCCCGGCGGAGGTGAAGCTCATCCGCGCGATACCCGAGGCTCTGGCGGAGACGGAGCTCGTCTGCTCCTCCGTGAACATAGGCTCGACGAAGGCCGGCATCAACATGGACGCCGTCGCCCTCATGGGCGAGACGGTGAAGGAGACCGCGCGGCTCACGGCGGACAGAGGCGGCTTCGGCTGCGCGAAGCTCGTCGTGTTCTGCAACGCAGTGGAGGACAACCCCTTCATGGCCGGCGCATTTCACGGCGTGTCGGAGCCGGATAGAGTGATAAACGTCGGCGTCTCCGGGCCGGGCGTGGTGCACCACGCGCTCAAGGCCGTGAAAGGGGCGAGCTTCGACGTCGTGGCGGAGACCATCAAAAAGACGGCCTTCCAGGTTACGCGCATGGGCCAGCTCGTGGCGCAGGAGGCCTCCCGGCGGCTGGGCGTGCCTTTCGGCATAGTGGACCTCTCTCTCGCGCCGACCCCGGCAATAGGCGACTCGGTGGCGCGGATACTGGAGGAGATGGGCCTCGAGGTCTGCGGCACCCACGGCACGACGGCTGCGCTGGCGCTTTTGAACGACGCGGTCAAGAAGGGCGGAGTCATGGCGTCCTCCTCCGTCGGCGGGCTCTCGGGCGCGTTCATACCCGTCTCTGAGGACGAGGGCATGATAGCGGCGGCCTCCTCCGGCGCGCTCTGCCTCGACAAGCTCGAGGCGATGACCTGCGTCTGCTCCGTCGGCCTCGACATGATAGCCGTTCCCGGCTCCACGAGCGCGGAGACCATCGCCGCCATCATAGCGGACGAGGCGGCCATCGGCATGATAAACCAAAAAACCACGGCGGTGCGCATAATCCCGGCGCCCGGCATGGAGGTCGGAGACACGGTGGAGTTCGGCGGGCTGCTGGGCTCGGCTCCGGTCATGGCCGTTCACCCCTATTCGAGCGAGGCCTTTATCAGAAGGGGCGGCAGGATACCCGCGCCCATACACTCTCTCAAAAACTGAGGCGATACGATGGAAAAGGAAAAGATGGACCGCATCTCCGAGCTCACCCGGCTCTCGCGCGAGCGCGAACTCACCGAGGACGAAAAGACGGAGCGCGCCGCGCTCCGTGCCGAATACCTCAAGGACTGGCGCGAGAGCACGATAAACGTTCTGGAGAACACCTACATCGTGGACGAAAAGGGCAACAAGCGAAAGCTCGGCAAGAAGTGAAAAAGACCCCGCAGGCCATGCCGGAGACGGCGGCGCTGCGGGGTTTTTATTGTTTCAGCTGAGCTCGAACATGCCGTGGTAGAGCTTGTAATATAGCCCCTGCTGGCTGAGCAGGTCGTCATGGTCGCCGCGCTCGACGATGCGTCCATGCTCCAGCACCATGATGGCGTTGGAGTTGCGCACGGTGGAGAGCCTGTGCGCAATGACGAACACCGTCCGGCCCTCCATGAGCCGGTCCATGGCCTTTTCTATGAGGGCCTCGGTTCGGGTGTCCACGGAGCTCGTCGCCTCGTCCAGGATGAGGACGGGCGGGTCCGCCACGGCTGCGCGGGCGATGGCCAGCAGCTGCCGCTGGCCCTGGGAGAGGTTGGCCCCGTCCGAGGTGACCATCGTCTCATAGCCCTGGGGCAGACGGCGTATGAACGAATCTGCATTGGCGACCCTGGCCGCGGCCTCGATCTCCTCCTGCGTGGCGTCCAGCTTGCCGAAACGGATGTTGTCCGCTATCGTGCCGGTGAAGAGGTGCGTATCCTGCAGCACCATGCCGAGCGAGCGCCGCAGCGATTCTTTCTTTATATCGCGCACGTCTATGCCGTCATAGACCACGCGGCCGCGCTCCACGTCGTAGAAGCGGTTTATGAGATTCGTTATCGTGGTCTTGCCGGCGCCGGTGGAGCCGACGAAGGCGATCTTCTGACCCGGGTGCGCGTAGAGACTGACGCCGTGCAGCACAGGCCGGCCCGGCTCGTAGCCGAAGTCCACGTCCTCGAACCTGACGTCCCCGCGCAGGGGGCGCAGCTCGCCTTCGGGACTGCGCCAGGCCCATTTGCCGGTCTTGCGGCCGGTCTCGCGCAGTTTACCGCCGGACTCCTCGACGCTCACGAGGACGGTCCCGCCCTCGTCCGTTTCCGGCCGCTCATCCAGGACCTCGAAAACGCGCTCGGCCCCGGCGAGGGCGGCGAGCAGGAAGTTCGACTGCTGCGTGAACTGGTTTATAGGCGCCGCCGCCTGGCGGACGAACACCAGGTAACTGGCGAGACTGCCCGCGTCCGTCATGCCGCTCAGGGCCATGATGCCGCCCAGGACGGCCACGATGGCGTAATTAATATACGAGATGCTGACCACGGCGGGGATCATCGTCGAGGCGTAGCTCTGCGCGCCGGTGCCCGCGAGCCTGAGCGCCTCGTTTTTCTCCTCGAACTCGGCCATGGAATCGCCCTCGTGGTTAAAGACCTTCACGACTTTCTGACCGTTGACGAGCTCCTCAATATAGCCGTCCAGCTCGCCGAGGCAGGCCTGCTGACGGTTGTAATACATCTTGCTCCGCTTCCCGCTGAAGCGGATGTAGAGAAACATCGCGGCGTAGCAGACGGCGACGATGAGGGAGAGCCTCCAGTTGAGGACGAAGAGCAGCGCAAGCGTGCCAGACATCTGGATGAAACTCTGGATGACCATGGCGAAGCTGTTGTTGAGCGCATCCGCTATGGTGTCCACGTCGTTGGTGAAATAGCTCATGACGTCGCCCCTGCTGCGGCTGTCGAACCAGCTGAGGGGCAGAGTCTGGAGGTGGGCGAAGAGGTCGCGGCGGATGTCGAAGAGCGAGCGCTGAGCCATCTTGACCATGCACTGGGTATAGCCCAGAGCGCAGAGCACGCCCAGCCCGTAGATGCAGGCCGTGAGCACCACGCCGGAGACAAAGGCTGAAAAGTCTCCCGTCCCCAGGCTGTTCACGACGGGGCGTATCATATAGGTGCCGGCGAGGTTCGCCGCAGCGCTCACGGTGACGAGCAGCGCCACAGCAAAGAGCAGCAGCCTGTAGTGACCCATATAGGAGAGCAGGCGCCGGACCGTCTGCCAGAGATGCTTGGGTTTCTTAGCGCTCAGCGGACGCATTGCCATCCTGCTCACCCCCTTTCATCTGGGAAGCGTAGATCTCGCGGTAAATGGGGTCTCCGGCAAGGAGTTCCGCGTGTGTGCCGACTGCGTGGACGCGCCCGTCCTCGAGGATGACGATCTTATCAGTGCCGATGACGGAGCTTATCCTCTGCGCAATGACGATCTTCGTGACGCCGCGCAGCTGAGCGAGGGCGGAGCGGATCTTGGCCTCCGTTGCGGTGTCCACTGCGCTGGTAGAGTCGTCAAAGATGAGGACCTTGGGCTTTTTGAGCAGAGCGCGGGCGATGCAGAGCCGCTGCTTCTGCCCGCCGGAGACGTTCACACCGCCCTGGCCGAGGTCCGTATCCAGGCCCTTGGGCATCCGCTCGATGAATTCGTCGGCGCAGGCGGCGCGGCAGGCGGCCATGAGCGCTTCGTCGTCGGCGTCCGGGTCGCCCCAGCGGAGGTTTTCGCGTATGGTGCCGGAGAAGAGGACGTTTTTCTGCAGGACCATGGCCACGGCGTCCCTGAGCGCGGCGAGCTCATAGCTCCGCACGTCCAGACCGCCGACCTTGACGCAGCCCTCCGTGGCGTCGTAGAGCCTGGGGATGAGCTGGACCAGCGTGGACTTGGCCGAGCCGGTCCCGCCCAGGATGCCGACGGTCTCGCCCGCGCGGATGTGCAGTTCTACGCCCGAGAGCGCGTACTCCGCCGCCTCGGCGCGGTATTTGAAGGACACGCCCTCAAAGTCCACGCTGCCGTCTGCGACTTCGGTCACGGCGTCCGGCGGGGAGGAGAGGGCCGGGACCTCGTCCAGCACCTCGCCTATGCGGCGCGCGCTGGCCAGGGAGCGGGTCAGCATCAGAAAGACGTTTGAAATGAGGATCAGGGAGTTCATGACCTGGAGAACGTAGCTCAAAAACCCGGTCAGCTCCCCGACCTGGAGCTGGGAATCCGACACCATTCCGCCGCCGAACCACATGATCGAGACGATGGAAGTGTACATCGCCAGCTGGAAGAAGGGGAGGTTCAGCACTGCCCGGCGGAAGGTGCCGAGGCTGGTCTCCATGAGCGTGACGTTTACTCCGCTGAACTTTTCCTCCTCGTACTCACCGCGCACGAAGGCCTTGACGGCGCGGATGGCCGTCAGGTTCTCCTGCACGACGGCGTTCAGACGGTCCACCGCGCGCTGGAGCACGGCATAGCGCGGGGCGACGCTGCGCACCACGAAGAACATTATGAGACCCAGCACAGGCGCGCAGATGATAAAGACGAGGGCCAGCCTGGCGTTCATCATGAC
>ULUL01033076.1_pt1 | contig 11321 bp, 8 predicted proteins | sample 1958481 | NCBI WGS metagenome assembly ULUL01 (sample SAMEA4835759, study PRJEB28245) | human gut metagenome | biome: gut microbiome; material: fecal sample | place: Denmark | collected 2008 | reverse complement strand
AGTTTTTGCAATTTTATGCAAAAAGGTCTTGCAAAAAACACTTTTCCTCTGTATACAGGCTTTCCGTGGTATTAAAGGAAAAAATCAATCCGGCATGGCTGCAGCAGGCGGTGGATCTGACAATGCCTCGTTTTCCCACCTACAAGGCGGCAATGCGAAAGGGACTGTTCTGGCGGTATTTAGAGCCCAATAACAGGCCCGGGCCTTTTGTGCAGAAGGATGTGAAGAACCCTTGTCAGCCCATGTATTTCAAGGCAAATAACCGTTATCTGGTGCGGTTTTATTATTATGAGAACAGAATTGCCATGGAGGCCCATCACAGTCTGGGGGACGGCACCGGAGGAATGGCTCTTTTGCAGACGGTGACGGCAGTGTATCTGCGGCTTTCCGGCAAAGAGATTGATAATGGCGGCTTTGTTCTTGATATCAACGAAAAGCCGGATCCGGAGGAATTGGAGGATGCTTATATGCGCTATGCCAATGCCAAGGTATGTCCTCCAAGGCCTGCAGATCCTACTTATCGTGTGCGGGGCACCAAGGAACCGTTTTATACACTGAACATCATTGATGGCATTATGTCTGTATCCCAGGTGATGGCTGTGGCGAAAAAATACAATGCCACCATCACGGAATACTTGAATGCCGTGCTTTTGTATGCGCTGATGAAAAAGCAGGACAAGAGCTTTCATACCAGGTTAAAGCCGGTAAAGATTGCCATGCCGGTGAATCTGCGCCGCTTCTTTCCTTCTAAGACGTTGCGCAATTTCATTACCATGATCTATCCGGGCATTGATCCCAGACTAGGGGAATACACCTTCGAGGAGATCATCACCCAGGTACACAATTATATGCGCTATTATATTAATGAAAAATTCCTGCGGGGAGATATCACCACAAATGCCATGACCCAGAAGAATCCGGTGATCCGTGTAGTGCCGTTATTTGTAAAGGAAATGGTGGTCAAATCCTTTTATACCAAGATCCAGGACAGAAATTCTTCCGCAGGCCTGACCAATATGGGGGCGCTGAAGGTGCCGGAAAGCATGAAGCCTTATATTGAACGCTTCGATATTTATATGGGCCAGCCATTTTCCACCAGGACCAACTGTGCGATCATCAGCTTCCAGGATGTGCTGACCATCAATTTCGCCAGCAGCATAATTGAGGCAGATGTGGAACGTTACTTTTTCAGGAAGCTGGTAAAGGATGGCATTCATGTGAAAATCGAGAGCAACAGAATCGATGATGAGGAAGAGTAAATCGTTACTGTTCACAGACCATATTCCGCAAAGTTTGACTTGCAAGCGATTTGCTGCGAAGCGTGTTACTGTGAACGGAGTGAACAGTAACAGTAAATCCGGATAAAAAACGGAAGCAATGTGAAATCTGGCAAAAATGGGAGGAATAGAAAATGTCATATTGTGTAAACTGCGGTGTGGAGTTGGATCCTTCATTGAAGAAGTGTCCCTTGTGCAACACACCGGTCATTAATCCAAGGCAGATAGAGGAAGAGAGACTTCATCCGGACAAAAAGGCGCCCACGCCCTCTTTCCCACAGGAGAAGGGGCAGGTGGAGGTGGTGAAAAGAAAGGATGTGGCAATCCTTTTGACCACAGTGGTTCTGGCTACATCTATAGTCTGTGGACTGTTGAATTTCTTCGCTTTCCCCTCCATTCCCTGGTCTCTGGCGATCATAGGAGCCTGCGTACTGTTGTGGGTGCTTCTGATTCCTGCTGCGATTTACAGCAGGCTGCCGGGGTATGTGTCCATTTTCCTGGATGGGCTGGCTGTGGTTCTGTATTTATATCTGCTGACCTACATTACCGGCAGCAGTGCCTGGTTTGCCGGCCTGGGAGTGCCGATCACGGTGCTTGTCGCGGTGCTGGCAGAGGTGATCTATTTTTGTGTTAAGCTTTTCCCAAGGTCATTTCTGACCAGTGCCCTCTATGGCTTCACCGCACTGGCAATTCTGTGCATTGGCCTGGAGATTTTTATTGATAATTTTTTGTATCAGGCAGTCAGCCTTGGCTGGTCTGCCATTGTCCTTACCGTATGCGTGATCATGGACATTACGATCATTACACTGCTGTCCAGAAAGAGACTTAGAAACGCAGTGAGAAGAAGGTTACATTTTTAGTTAAAGTTCACTCGTACATTCTTGTGGGAAGATTTCATGCTTGCATGAAAATCTGCCTGCATGAATGTACGAAGGGAGCGCCATGAAATGAGCAAAAATGAGCTGCGCAAGCAGCGGAGAGCCACGAAGTGGCGATTTTGCGAATGGCGCGGGTGAACGAAAAAAGGAGGCTACATGGAAAGAAAAGAGAGACTGAACCAGAATCTGATGCAGCTGATCAAAAGGGCGCATGGCCTGGTGGAAAATCCGGATCTGGAGAAGCACAGGTTAAGCCAGGATCATATTGGACAGTTGCTTGGCAATACCAGGGAAATTACTTATAAGGAAACGGATATCAATGGTATCCATGCAGAGTGGGTCAGTGTGAACAGGGTGCATATGAAAAAGTATGTTATTCTTTACTGTCATGGAGGAGGCTATTCCACAGGAAGCTGTCTGTACGCCAGGACGCTGACATCGAAGCTTGCAGAGACTACCTCCATGGATGTGCTTTCCTTTGATTACAGGCTGGCGCCGGAGCATGCCTTTCCGGCTGCAGTGGAAGATGCGCTGAAGGCGTGGGATGATCTGATGCTTTTGGGATACGGAGCGAGGGATATCATTGTAGCGGGAGATTCCGCAGGAGGAAATCTGGCTCTGGCCCTTACCCTGAAGCTAAAGGAGCAGGAAAGATTGCTTCCCAGGGGACTGGTGCTGATGAGTCCTTGGACGGACCTGACCAGCTCCGGTAAGTCCCACATTACCAAGGCGGATGTGGATCCGGTATTGAATAAGGAATATATCGACAGAATGGTGGAAGCCTATGCAGGAGGGCAGGATCTGAAAAATCCAATGATCTCGCCCCTGTTCGGAGATTTTCACGGATTTCCCCCCACCTATATCCAGGTTGGCAGAAATGAAATTCTTTACAATGATTCCACCAGGCTTTATGATGCCATGATTGCGGCTAATGTATCGGTCAAAATAGACAAATTTACAGGAATGTGGCATGTATTCCAGATGTCCCCCTTCAAGACGGCCTACGAAGCAATGGATAAGAACGCAGAGTTTATTTATGATATTTGCAGATAAGTCCACCCAACAGTTCACCCGCGCCATTCGTACAGTTCACCTGCGCCATTCGCAAAACCGCATCTTCGATGCTCTCCGCTGCTGCGCAGCTCATTTTTGCTCATGAGACGGCGCTCCCTTCGCACATTCATGCAGGCAGATTTTCATGCGAGCATGAAATCTGCCCACAAGAATGTGCGAGTGAACTGCAAAAAACAAAAAAGGAATTTCGACAATCGCGCAGAATATACTCTATAGAAGTATCGTTTTTTTCAGGTTTCTTGAACCGTCAAAGGAAAGGTGAAGGAAAAAATATGACGATAAGAGAAGGGCAGGAGCAGTGGGAGCAGGAGTATTTAAGCCCCTATGCGGCTCTCAGCAGTAAGTCTCAGGGAAGGCTGAGACCGGAGATACAGTGCGATATCAGGCCGGTATATCAAAGAGATAGGGATCGGATCATCCATTGCAAGGCTTTCCGCCGCTTAAAGGATAAGACCCAGGTGTTTTTGACGCCGGAAGGGGATCATTACCGCACCCGACTCACCCATACCCTGGAGGTTTCCCAGAATGCCAGGACCATAGCCAAGGCTCTTCATTTAAATGAGGATCTGACAGAAGCTATTGCATTAGGCCATGACCTGGGACATACGCCCTTTGGCCACGCGGGAGAGCGGGCCTTGAACAGAGTTTGCCCCTATGGCTTCATACATAGCGAGCAGAGTGTGCGCACAGTAGATAAGCTGGAAAAGGATGGAAAGGGGCTGAATCTGACAAAGGAAGTCAGGGATGGCATCTTAAACCATCAGACAACCGGGATTCCCCATACTCTGGAGGGCAAGGTAGTGCGGCTTTCCGACAAGATTGCTTATATTCATCATGATATGGATGATGCTGTGCGGGGACATATTTTGACAGAAGAGGATGTGCCCTCTCATATCAGGGAGGTATTGGGCTCTAATCCCCATGACCGTTTGAATGCCTTGATCCATGATGTGGTCCTTCACAGCATGGAATTGTTTGAATCGGGGAATGCTGAAATTGGGATGTCAAAGGAAGTTGCAAATGCCATGAAGCAGCTTCGGCAGTTTATGTTCGACCGGGTTTATTTAAACCAGGAGGCCAAGAAGGAGGAACAGAAGGCTGAGGTGCTGATGGAAACGCTGTATCACCATTTCTTGAAAAATACGGATTTTCTGCCGGAGGAATTTTTAAAGCTTTTGTCCGAGGGCGAGCCCAGGGAAAAGGTGGTCTGCGATTATGTGGGCGCTATGAGCGACCGCTTTGCCATTGCCACTTACGAGGAAATCTATATACCAAAGTCCTGGCCTGTATAATATCCATGAAACGTAAATTTGCAAAGAATGGCGCAAATCGTGGTTCTTGTAACAAAAAAAACGACAAGCAGACCGGCGGATGGAAACAGGTATGGAGGAATGAAAGGTTTTAGAAAAGAAAGAGGGAAGAAGCAGGATGTATTATCCGGAGGAACTGGTAGAAGAAGTCAGAATGAAAAATGATATCGTAGACGTGATATCCGGATACGTCAGAATGCAGAAGAGAGGCAGCAATTACGTTGGGCTGTGTCCCTTTCACAATGAAAAGACCCCTTCTTTTGCAGTATCCGGCAGCAAGCAGATGTACCACTGCTTTGGCTGCGGCGCAGGAGGAAATGTATTTACCTTCCTGATGAACTATGAAAATTACAGCTTCCAGGAGGCAGTGAAGGTGCTGGCAGACAGAGCCGGTGTGAAGCTTCCGGAGGTGGAATATACGGAGGAAATGCGCCAGAAGGAAAACAAGCGTACCCAGCTTCTGGCAGTCAATAAGGATGCAGCGAAGTTTTTCTATTATCAGCTCCGCTCTCCCCAGGGAAGGATTGGGTATGAATATCTGACCAAGCGAGCGCTGACAGAGGAGACCATGCAGCATTTTGGCTTGGGTTATGCAGGCTTAAGTGGCGCTTCCTTAGTGCAATATCTGAAGCAGAAGGGCTATTCCGACGCCCTGATCAAGGAAGCAGGACTTGCCACCTATTCTGAAAAAAGAGGACTGGTGAGCCAGTTCTGGAACCGGGTTATGTACCCGATCCAGGATATCAATCACAGAGTGATCGGCTTTGGAGGCCGCGTCATGGGAGAGGGAGAGCCAAAATATCTGAACTCGCCGGAGACGCCCATCTTTGATAAAAGGAGGAATCTGTACGGTTTAAATTATGCCAGGACGGCCCGTACAGGAAATATCATTTTGTGCGAGGGCTATATGGATGTGATTGCTATGCACCAGGCTGGCTTTATCCAGGCAGTAGCCTCTCTGGGCACCGCTTTTACATCAGAGCAGGCAAATCTTCTGCGCCGTTATACGGATTATGTACTCTTAGCTTATGACAGCGATGGCGCAGGAGTGAAGGCAGCTCTTCGGGGAATCAGCATCTTAAGGGAGGCTGGTCTTACCGGAAGGGTGATCAATATGCAGCCATACAAGGATCCCGATGAATTTATCAAAGCAGAAGGAAAGGAAGCCTTCCAGCAAAGGATCGACCAGGCAGAAAACAGCTTCTTCTTTGAAATAAGAATTCTGGAAAAAGATTATAATCTACAGGATCCGGAAGGAAGAACCGCTTTCCTTCGGGAAATAGCAAAGAAGCTTTGTACCTTTTCGGAGGAGGTGGAGAGGGAAAATTACCTCACTGCCATTGCGGACAAGTATCATGTGGGGCCGGAGGCCCTAAGAAAGCTGGTATTTGCCTATGCCTCACAAGGAGTAGGCAGTACTTCTTCTGGGGGCAATGCTTCCACAGGAGGCATAAGGTCTTTAGAAAGGCCTAAGTCGGGCGTACAGCAGAAGAATGCGCCCCTTGAAAGCAACCAGAAGTCCCAGAAACTTCTGCTCACCTGGATCGTGGATGATCCGGGTGTATATCACAAAATATCACGCTATATCTCCCCGGAGGATTTCACCGAGGATTTATATAGAAAGGTCGCAGAAAGACTGTTTCAGGATCTGGAACGGGGCGACTACAATCCTGCGGGCATCATCAGTATGTTCGAGGATCAGGAAGAGCAAAATGAGGCAGCTTCTTTGTTGAATACCGCACTGCCGCCGTTGCCGGGCAGACAGGAAAAGGAAAAGGCTCTGCATGATATCCTGCTTAAGGTAAAGAAAAACAGCTATGATTATTATACGCAGAAGCTTGGAACCGATGTCACAGCCTTAAATAAAGTAATAGAAGGTAGAAAGGCGTTAGAGGAGCTGGCAAAGACGCACATTTCCCTGGAGTAGAAATGGAAACAATCAGGAAGGATGGAACCACGAAAATGGATGAAAACACAATGGCCAAATTTGAGCAGAAGGTGAAAGACCTTTTAGCTCTTGCCAAAAAGAAAAAAAATGTACTGGAATATCAGGAAATCAGCGATTTCTTTTCAGATATGCCCCTGGAGGAGGATCAATTTGAGAGAATCCTTGAGGCTTTGGAAGCAAGCAATGTAGATGTCCTTAGGATCACCAATGATGATGATATCGATGACGAACCCATCATTTTGTCCGATGAGGATGATGTGGATGTGGAGAATCTGGATCTTTCCATTCCGGACGGTATCAGTATTGAGGATCCGGTCCGGATGTATTTAAAGGAAATAGGTAAGGTGCCTCTGTTAAGTGCAGAGGAGGAGATCGAGTTAGCCAAGAGAATGGAGCTGGGCGATCAGGATGCCAAGAAGAGACTGGCAGAGGCAAACTTGCGTCTGGTAGTCAGCATTGCTAAGAGATATGTTGGACGAGGCATGCTGTTCCTTGACCTGATCCAGGAGGGCAACTTAGGCCTGATCAAGGCAGTGGAAAAGTTTGATTACCGTAAAGGCTACAAATTCTCCACCTATGCGACCTGGTGGATCCGTCAGGCCATTACAAGAGCAATCGCAGACCAGGCGAGAACCATCCGTATTCCGGTTCACATGGTAGAGACTATCAACAAGCTGATCCGTGTGAGCAGACAGCTGCTCCAGGAGTTAGGTCGTGAACCTACTCCCGAAGAGATCGCAGAGGAGATGAACATGCCGGTGGATCGTGTGCGTGAGATCTTAAAAATCAGCCAGGAGCCGGTATCTTTGGAGACTCCTATCGGTGAGGAGGAGGATAGCCATTTAGGCGATTTTATTCAGGACGACAACGTACCTGTGCCTGCAGACGCCGCTTCCTTTACCCTGTTAAAGGAGCAGCTGGTGGAGGTGCTTGGTACTCTGACAGAGAGAGAGCAGAAGGTATTAAGACTTCGTTTCGGACTGGATGATGGACGAGCCCGCACTCTGGAGGAAGTGGGTAAGGAATTTAACGTAACCCGTGAGCGTATCCGTCAGATCGAGGCAAAGGCTTTAAGAAAGCTGCGTCATCCCAGCCGCAGCCGCAAGCTGAAGGATTATCTGGATTAATAAAGCCTCACAGGCAGGTGTTTGCTTGATGTCTGCCTGTGGAAGAAAACAGGAAAGCAAAAGGTTCAAAACAAATGCTTGAGAAGCAGGAAGAAATAGAAAATAAAGCCCTGAAAACCATGCCGGAATTGTCAGAAGCGACAAAGCAGCAAAAGGAACGATCAGAAACAGAAGCACCGGAAGTAAAGCCGGTGCTTCTGTCTAAGCGGCTGCAGGCGTTGGCCAATATGGTGACGCCTGGGCTTAGCGTATGTGATGTAGGCTGCGATCATGGATTCTTGTCCATTTATCTGGTGCAGAAGCAGATTGCGCCCAGAGTGCTTGCCATGGATCTGCGTACCGGTCCCTTGGAGGGAGCAAAGAAGCATATCAGCGCTTATGGCCTGGAGAAACAGATCACCACGAGGCTTTCAGACGGTCTGGAGGCTATGGAGATAGGGGAAGCACAGGCCATGGTCTGTGCCGGAATGGGCGGAGCTTTGATGGCCTCCATTCTGCAGCAGGAAAGTAAAAAAGCACACAGCTTAAAGGAGCTGATCCTCCAGCCCCAGTCAGAAGTCCCCATTTTCCGTACCTTTTTGAAAGATGCAGGATATGAGATTGTAGCAGAGGATATGGTGGAGGAAGAAGGAAAATTCTATCCCATGATGAAAGTGGTTCCTGTAAATGAAAATCAGGACGAGAGTGATGCAGACAAAAGCAATGCAGGCAAAAGCAAGGTAGACAAAACCAATGCAGGCAAGGATAGCATGGACAGAAAAAGCGCATGTGTGGACAGCAGAAATTGTGACAGCACAAAAAAGGATGAAGCCGGGGAAGGTGATGACGGGGATTGTGAAGAAATCGGTATCATACAAACCCAGGCAGATCTGTTCGGCGGGCTGCTGCTTGCAAAGAGACATCCGGTCCTGATGCGCTACCTGTTAGAGCAGAAACGGATCCTGTCGGAAATCCTTTCTAACCTGACCGGAGACAGTGAACGGATCATACAGAAAAAAATCCTTGTGGAAAGGCAGCTTTATCAGGTGGAGAAAGCCCTTGCCCTTTATGAAACTAAAGGATGAGAATTTGCCTGCATGAATGTGGGGCAGGAGCGCAAAAAAGTAAGGGAATAGGATAAATATGGGAGGTGTATAACAGTGGGTGAAAAAATCCGTGTCATGATAGACGGGCAAGAGAAATTTTATGACCAGGGCATATCCTATGAGGAGATTGCGAAGGAATACCAGGAGCGTTTTGACGGACAGATCGCTTTGGTCAGCGTGAATGGCAAGATCAGAGAGTTGTTTAAACGGCTGAAAAGAGACTGCGAGCTGTCTTTTTTTACCTTAAAGGACAATATCGGTTATCAGACCTATGTGCGTACTGCCACTATGCTGTTTCTGAAGGCAGTCAATGATGTATTCGGGCGGGAGGATGCCAGAAAGTGCAGAGTGGAGTTTGCCATAGGGGACGGAATCTTCATCTGTCCCTGGGGCACTTTGCAGGCTTCTGAAGAAAATGCAAAGAGGATAGAGCAAAGGATGGGGGAGCTGGTAGAAAAGAAGCTTCCCTTCTGGAAGCGTTCCTATCCCTTGGATGACGCCATGGAGCTATTTGCGGCAAACGGCATGAAGGACAAGGAGAAGCTGTTTCGCTACAGGAGAAGCTCTGCTGTGAATATTTATGAGCTGGACGGCTATTATGACTATTACTATGGCTATATGCTGCCGGATACCGGTTATGTCAAGTGGTTTCAGGTAGAGTGCTATGAAAATGGATTTATGCTGCTTCTGCCGGATAGTACAAGGCCGGATCTGATCCATCCTATGAAGAGACGCCCCAAGCTTTTTGGGACACTGATGGATTCGGAAAAGTGGGGACAGAAGGTAGGGATCGAGTCCGTAGGGGATTTGAACGATCAGATCTGCGACGGATCCTTAAGCGAGATGATCTTGGTGCAGGAAGCGGAGCAGGAGAGAAAGATCGGAGAGATCGCCAAAGATATTGCTTCCAGGGGAGGCGTGAAATTTGTGATGATCGCAGGGCCTTCCTCCTCCGGCAAGACCACTTTTTCCCACAGGCTTTCCATCCAGCTTAAAACCCTTGGCTACAAGCCCCATCCCATCGCGCTGGATGATTATTTTGTGGACAGGGAGCATACTCCCAGGGATGAAAACGGGGATTACAATTTTGAATGTCTGGAAGCTATTGATGTGAAGCGGTTTAATGAGGATATGAGCAAGCTCTTAGCCGGGGAAAAAGTAGAACTTCCCACCTTTAATTTCAAGACAGGCAGAAGAGAATACAATGGTAATTTTAAGCAGTTAGGGCCGGAGGATCTTCTGGTGATCGAGGGAATCCACGGACTGAACCCACAGACATCCTATGCGCTTCCTGAGGAGAGCAAATATAAGATCTACATCAGTGCCCTTACCAATCTGAATGTGGACGATCATAACCGGATCCGCACAACGGACGGAAGGCTTTTGCGCCGCATGGTAAGGGATGCCAGGACCAGAGGAACGCAGGCGCGCCGCACCATAGAAATGTGGCCCTCCGTAAGAAGAGGAGAAGAGCAGAATATTTTCCCCTTCCAGGAGGAGGCGGATGCTATGTTTAACTCCGTACTCATTTATGAGCTGGCAGTGCTGAAAGTTTATGCGGAGCCGTTGCTTTTCGGCATCCCGAAGGAAGCACCGGAATATTATGAAGCCAAGCGCCTGTTAAAATTCCTGGACTATTTCCTGGGGGTAAGCAGCGATACACTGCCCAATAATTCCATCTGCAGGGAATTTGTGGGAGGCAGCTGCTTTAAGGTCTGACCTATTGGAAGTAGTCAGTCTCTTAGGTTACGCTCCCGGTAAGCTTTAGGCGAAATGCCTGTCTGCTTTTTGAAAAGTTTACTGAAGTAGAGAGGATTGTTGTAGCCTGCGATTTCACTGATCTCGCTGATGGTGTAATCCGTTCCGGTAAGGAGCTCTCTGGCCCTGTTGATGCGGATCTGAGTCAGGTATTTTAAGGGCGGTACACCCATTTGCTGCTTGAAACAGCGGATAAACCAGCAGCAGCTCATATGACGGCTTTTGGCATAATCCTCGATCTCAATGTCCTTTGTAAAGTTTTCATGGAAATAGTGGACAGCTTCCTCAATTTCCCTGGGAACTTTATGCTTTCCGGGGATATCCTCTGCCAAAGACCGCATAAGCAGTGCAAAAAGCTGTCTTAGGTAAAGGGAGGTCATCAGCTCGAACTGAGGCTTGGCTACCTGGAGTTCCCGGATCATCTTGGAAAAGAGCTCCTCATATTCCGGCAGAAGTCCACAGGCAAGTACAGGAGTCTTGTCAAAGCCGCAGGCAGCCGCAAGGGATTTTGCTTCGCTTCCGGTAAAGTGCACCCACAAAACAATAGGAGAATTCTCAAGATAATAGTGATAGCTCTGGATTTCTCCCGGGGCATACAAAAACATATGCCCGGCGGGCACGGTAAGAAGCTGCTCTTTGTATTGAAAGAAGGCTTTGCCGGAGGCAATATAAAGAAGCTGATAATCCTCGCGCCCTAAGGGACGAGAGGTATGCATGGAAGGACGGGTAAGGAGCCTGTAATCTCCGCAGCTGTTGACCCGTAATGGGACAGAGCAGTCAGAAAGCTCCATTTCGTCCGGAATTAGATAACCGGCGTTTGTATACATAAAATAATCTCCTATTCTTGGCGCTCTCGACCTGCAC
>ULUL01031684.1_pt1 | contig 11351 bp, 5 predicted proteins | sample 1958481 | NCBI WGS metagenome assembly ULUL01 (sample SAMEA4835759, study PRJEB28245) | human gut metagenome | biome: gut microbiome; material: fecal sample | place: Denmark | collected 2008 | reverse complement strand
TTATCTGCCATATCCATCAGGGGCTTAAGCAGGTGCGCTGCATTGGTCTGTGCAAAGGGATTGTCCATCACAAGCACTTTCCCTTCATTCCTGTCAGCAAAAAGGTCGGATTTGTCCTTTCTCATATAATACAGCAGGCTGCTTAGGATCACAAAGGCAGACAAAAATCCTTCTCCGCCGGAATTCTTAGCTACCTCTGCCCAGGTAATGGGATACTCTCTCTGCTCCTCTATTTTGTACAGACGGATCTGTACGTTGCCGATGCCCACCACCTGATCGTATAGATTTCTGGTAGTCAGCTTTGTGCCGAAATATTCCGTGGCATTCTCATTTTTGTCAAAGATCTCCAGCCCCCTTTTGGTCAGCTCCTCCATGTAATCCTTTAAGCGCACCTCGTACAGATTCTCATTTTCTTCCCAAACCGGCAGCTGGAGCTTTAACATTTTCACGGATTTTTCCCGGATTTTAATGGTAGAATTTCTGTCAATCTTTCCCAGGTTTTCATGGACCTCTCTGACATAATCTTCCAAAAGCTCCACAATGCGCTGCTTTTCCTTCTCTACCAGGGAGATATCCACCTCTAGCTTTTCCATCAGCTGGTCATAGGCTTGAATGGTGGTATGAAGCTGCCCCAGCACAGCCTGGGCGTCCTCTGTCAGCTCCAGCATATTTTCCAAGGGCCGTTTATAATAGTAATCCTGAAATTCCTCCATGCGCACAATGCGGTTCAGAACTCCGGCAAGGGCATCCTTCGCCCCTGCTTTCTCTGTAAGTGCCTCTCTGTAATCCCTGACAAGCATTCCGTTTCTTTCCTGAAGCGTCTCCTCTGGTAGCTCTTTGCCGCCTTCCTGCTCCCAAAATTCTACCTTTTCTTCCTCAGATGCCTGGATATCGTCAAATTCTGCCAGTGCTGCGCAGTTTCTGGCATAGAGGGCCTGTCTTTTTTCAAGGGCATCCTTTTCCTTCTTTGTCTCGTTCTGTTCAAAAGAAATCTCTCTTAGCCTTGCCTGGAAATCCATTACCGGGATCTCCTCCGCCCTTAAGGGTTCCTCCTTCTGCAACTGTTCCTTTAATGCACGCAGCTGCTCCTTTATCTGCTCCTCCAGGATTCCCACTGCCTTATCCTTCTCGTGCCAGCTTTGATCCTTCCTCTGCTTTTCCTTTGTCTTTTCCTGATAAAGGGCCTCCTGATGCGCCTCTTCCTCCTCACTGTAGGAGACACTGCTGTAATCCTTCCCTGTCAGTCCGTACTTCTTTTCCTGCTTTTTTAACCTTTCCTGCACGGTATCAAAGTGCTTTCTGGTCATCGAAAGCTGTTCCTCCAGGAATCTTTGATCTGCCGAAAAGCTGGCCGTAATGGCCAGGAACCGGGCTTCCATGGATTCGATTTCTTCTTTTTCATATCCTGCCAACCGGCTGTTCTTCGGTTCTCCCTGCTGACTGGCTTCTTCTTTCTCCTTGCCCTGCGCCAACCCATGTCCTTCCATCACCGGCTCATACTCTCTATAGCGTTCTGCAGACTTTGACAGCTCTTCTGCCTGTCTGAAAAGAGTAAGAAGGGCCGCCTCCAGGCTCTTTCCTTCCTCGGACAGCTTTTGGAGCCGTTCCTCGGACAGCTTTCTTCTGTTCTCCAATCTCTTTTGCTCCCTGATAAGCCGTTCCTTCGTCTGTCTGTTTTCCTGATAGACCCTGTAAGCTTCCCTGAAAGCTCCAAAATCCGTCAGCCGCCCTTCCTGAAAAAGGATTTCCCGATCTGTCTTCTCTATCAGGCTTTGAAGATTCTTTCCCTCCTCTTCTTTGGAAGATAGCTCCTGTGTGAGCGTGCGTACCTGCAGGGTAAGATTCTCTTTCCGACTTTCTATGTCCCGGATCTCATTTTCTGTTTTCTCCAGAAGCTCTTTGGTCAGTCTTTGTGCCAGGATACGGCTCTTGCGCATCAGATATTCCTGCCACTCCGCTGTTCTTCTCTTAATAGCCTCCTTCTTCTGCCCAAGCTCTTCTTCCTTCTTTTTTACAAGCTGTGCAAGCTTTTCTTCATCCAGCAGATTTTCATTAAAAAGCACATAAAAGCTCACGGAAGGGAAGGTACAGAGCCTGCCTTCCTGTGCTTCTTCTTTGGGAAGGCTCTCCCTTACCACGATGGGAATGGGAAAAGATGTATAGACAAAAGTGTCTGCCTCTGAAAGCTTTTGTAGCTCCTTCGCCGTCATGATCAAGGCATAAGGAAGGAAGGGATGCTTTTTTACCAGGGCGGCATTTTCTAAAGCGGTATTTCCGTTCTGTTTCAAGTACTCCATGCCAAAAACAGCATTTATGCCAAGCTCCTCCAAAAGCTGTGCAAATTCTTCAGGAAGCTCCAGCACTTTTCCCTTCGTAAGGCGTTCATATTCCTTCTGCAGCTCGTCCTCTTCCTTTTGCAGCTGTCTAAGATAGGCTTCTATCTCCTGTATTTTAATGTCTGATCCCCGAAGGATTGCCTCTCTATCATAGAGAACCGCCTCCGTCAGTCCCAGATATCTTAAAATAACCCTTCTCTCTGCAAGCTCCCCTTCCAGGCTTTCCTTTTCCTTCTCTGCTTCTGAAAGCTTTCCTTCCAGCCGGATTCCTTCTTCCCGTTTCTCCGAGATTTGCCTATTTATCCTTCTTTTATCCTCCTCCAGTGCCTCCCTTCTCTGATACCGACTCTTTTTGGCAGCCTTACACTCCTCCAACTCCTTTTCCAGGGTTTTTCCTTTGATTTCCAGCTCTCCGGGCTCATACTCTCCCAAAAGATTTCTTCTTAAGCCTGCCTGGTACTGTCTGTTAAAGGACGCTTCCTTTTCGTCAAAGGCAGCCAGCATTGCCCGTATACTTCCCAATTCTTCCAAAAGAGCTGCCTCTTTGTTTCTAAACTCCTCTATTTGATCCTTTTCTTCTCTTTGCTTGTCAAAGCAATCCTCTTTCTTCTCTGTGAGAACTACCTGTTCCTGCCCATTTATTTCCAACAGCAGCTCATAAATCTGCTTTAGCTGTCCGCCAAGCTTTTTTCTTTCCGGCTCCAGATCCTCATCCTGCCTCTTCGATATCTTAAGCTGCTGTTTTACCCTCTCGTACTCTCTGCGGCTTTCGTCAAGCTCCTCCCCGATGTGGGCACACTCCAGACAATGCAGAGCGTTCTCAATAGAAAGGCACTGCTTCTCCAGATCCTCCCTCTCTATGTCGAGGATATACCTGTCTCCCACTTCTTTTCTCAATTCCATCCGCAGACGCTGGATCTTGTCAGAAAAGCGGGCATATTCCACCTGCTTCTTTTCTTCCTCCAGCTTTTCTGCCCTGAAAGCAACCTCCTTAGCCTGGTTTTGGCATGCTTCCTCCCAGGAGGATAAGGCTTCCCTGAAAACGGCTATTTTCCCTAAGCGCTTTCTCACCTCTTTGGTACAGGCATCATAATTTTCCGCCTTCCCGGCGATCTGCTCTGCCTGCTCCTTAAATTTTCTGATGGTATCCCGGCGTTTTATCTTGGAACGGTTATCCTTGTACTGTCCTACATATTTTTCCAGGATCTTCTGAAATTCCTGCATACGGTTCCTGTCCTTGTTTAACTTACTCTCCACCGCATCCAGGAACCACTTCTCTACCAGACCCTTTTCATCCCTGCAATCGGCAAACAGATCGGACAGCCCGGATTCCTTTAAATTTACCTTTTTGATAATGGTTTCCCATTCCTTATGATCGATCTGATACTCCTTGAGCTTTTCAAAATACTGTCTGGCCTGGGCAGAATTTCCCATATCATAATAGAAAAAGTCCTTCCCCGGATCCTTCTTGTAGCTTTCAAAAAGCTGCCTGCACACTGGAAAGCTCTTTAACAGGATTTCCTTTTTCGTCTTTTCCACTACCGGCAGATGATAAATATCCTGCTCGCAGCCTTCCCTGTATTCACTGATGAAATTCACAATTTCCAGCTTCTCTTCTTCGGCGTCCTCTGAATTATCCTGACTGCGGCGGACCATCATGCCTGTAAGCACATACCCTGCGCCCTGGTCCAACACCCATTCCACCAGGATAAAAGTGGGCTTACTGCCTGTAAAATAGCTTTCAAAGGGTCTGTCCTTGGCGTCCCTGTAGCGCTTATGTACAAAAGGAGCACTCATCATCTGTACCAGAACTGATTTACCTCCGCCATTTCTCAGAGAAAGCAAGGTACTTTGTCCATTCATGTAAAAGGTCTCATCACTGATACGGATGGCGTCATTATTATAATTTAAATTGATCAGGCGAAGGGCATTTATCTTACTCATTGTGTTCTCCATTCCCGGAAAGGATTCTCTTTACTCTCATAAAATTGTTCTGGTTTAACAGATTCCAGTCCATAAAATTATCCAACTTTTTCGTGGTCTTGATCATCTCATCCTCTTCCACATACTCGATCAGACCCTGCTTCTGGAGAAAATTTAGAATATTGTAAAGGAAGCCTTCCTTGGTGGTTCTGGCCCGGGAGCCCTTTTCATCCGACTTTAAGGCCTCATAGGCCTCCAACATATCGGAAAAAGCGATCCCCTTGCGCTCTTCCTCTGCCTCCCCGCTGCCTGCGCCCTCCTTTAATCTTTTGGAAATACAGTTTTGCAGCTCTCCCACTCTCATGTACTCTCTGGTCTTACTGCTACTACCCTGTCCATCAAAAAATTCCACCAGAAGCGTCAAGATCACAAATTGGGACAGATAGTAGTCCTTGTCCGTGGCATTGGATTTACACAGGGCCTGCTTTAAATCTGCCTTAGAAAAGCCAAGAAACCTGTTATCCTCCTTGGGGATTAAGTAAATAACATTGTCATATCTTTCAATATTGCAGCCTGCCACTTCCCCTTGGGATTTCACCAGGTTCTGCACCTCTTCCTTTTCTGTATAAGCCCGGTATCTTTGCTTTTCATCCTCTTCCTTAAGCTGTCTGTGCTCCAGTAAATAGTAAAATATTTCCTGGCTGCTTTTGATATCTTCTATTTCATATGCCATGGATTATTTTCCTTTCTTCTCATTCCCGGCGCACTACGCAGATCCGTACATCCGAGCACCGTATGGTCTTCTCGCCGCCCTGTCCGTCCGGCACATTGGGAAAGACCACGGTTTTTCCATTTTCTTCCCGATATACCTGCACCTCTTTAAGAGACATTCTTTCATATTCCCGGTCAGACAGATCAAGCAACAGCTCATTTAAGGAAATGTCTCCAGTGCTTTCCGTAATATTTTCACTGCGCTCTTTTCTAAGGGCCGGGATATTGATGCTTCGATTCTTTAAAAGCTCTACCATGACCTCCTTAAAAGTTTCCACATCCGGCAAAAGCGCCTTCTTTTCTTCCTTACTTGCAATCTCTTCTAAAGTAATCTCTCCGTTTTCCTTTAAAAGTGCTTCTTTTAACAGAAAGTCTAAACAGCCTGTACATTTTTCCTTCTTTCGCCTGCGTTTTTCCTCCTGTTCTCTTAACCAGCTTTCTTCGTCAAAATCAAGAAGCTCTCCGCTTTCTGTTCCTTTGCCTTTGCGGCTGGGGCGCTGATATTCCAGGGCCTTATTTAACTGATAGGTCTTTTCCGGGGCCTTTTGAAATAAGGGACGCAAAAAAATCAGAAGCTCCTCAAGCCCACCGGGATCCTCCAATATCTTATCATAAAATTCGCTTCTAAAGGAAAAGCGCTTGATCAGTGACATCTGGGACAAGGCCTCCAGTTCCCTGGTATATAATGCCTTCAAGTCAAAATGACTGCTTAAGATTCTCTGGAGCTCGTCAATAGTTCTGTTCAGATATACCTCTATCAGTTGCAGATTCTCAAGCTTTTCTTCCTCTTCCTTACTTAACCTCTTTACGTTAATATTGCTTTCCTCTAATTCCTGTACTCTGGCCTTTACCAGCTCTCTGTAGCCCAAAAACTTCTTCTTGGCCTCGTCCATGGTCTCCATATTTTCATTCAAAAGCACCTGATAATCCGTCACGGTGTAGTTCAAGGCATTGCGGCGGATTTTTTCCATGGCCTCTCTCATTTTCTGGAGCTGGATGCGAAGCAGCTGGAACACATTTTTGATCTCGTCCACTGCCCTGTCATAGTTCTGCTTTTCCAGATGCATATGAAAGATCATCTCATGTATGGTCAGCTTCATGTTATTTTCTATTTCTAACGTGGAAAGCATCAGATTATATCCGTCATCTGTCAGATAATAGGAGGTTCTTTTGATTTCTCCCTCCGTATAGACCACCCTGTTGGCTACATAGCTGATGTGCATACGCTGATAATCATGTTTCTCAAAATCGTATCCCTCAAAATACATTGCCCTGCCTTCGTTGGAAAGCACCACATTTACAATAAAATCTCCCAGTTGTCTGCATTCCTCATAGGATAGGGGCTTTTCTAAAAAAGCGGTATTCAGACTATCCACATAAGCGCCGATATCATCCATAGTACAGCTTTCTTCCTTCAGGGATTGTTCCATAATATAAAGCATGACGGCATAGATCATATTGATCTGATCATCTGCCGTCATAAAACCATATTGCTTCCAGGTTGTCTTTTGTACACTGTTTAAAAGCAGCATGGAATAAAGCCCTACATTTTTCATTCTTCGTGGAAATTGCTTCAAAAAATCAAACATTGCTTAAATGACCATGCCTTTCTATCTCCTACAGGCTCTCAGCTCCAAATGTCTGCATTTTCTCAGATCTAAACGCCTACAGGTTCCCAGATCTAATATGATAACCGTAATCTGTATAATTTAAGATTTCCTGTGGAATATATTTGTTCTTCTCCAGTATGTCCTTCATCCTCTCCTTCGCCTCTTTGTTGAAAAAGGAAAAGAAGATTGCACCAATATTCCGATTCTGTCCTTCTTTTGTCTCAGGAAGACTGTCTATACCAAAGTGCTCCGCCTTTTCCAGCATTTTCAGATATGCCTCGCAAAAAGGAACGATATGCTTTTCCCGGCAATCCTCTGCCAGCTTCTCATAGATCAGGATACCTTCATAGTCCAGATCTCCAAAGTAGAAAAACTGATTGCCTGCCGCCTTCATGTAGGGCTCCGCACTACTGTCAAAGTCTTCAAAGGCTCTCCAGATGCCCTTTCCCGCGCCGTAGATCAGAGTTCCTATGGACAGACCAAGCACACTTGTTGTCTCTTCTTCCAGCAACTTCCTTCTCATACTGTAAAAGGTATCCTTATTCTCAAGGATCAAAAGATTCTGGGGCATATCCCTTATTGCTGCAAAATAGGAAAAAGGCTCCGCTGTCTGATACACGCCCAAATCCTCTACTGCCATACCGCATCTTTTCAAAATCTTTAATCCCTGCTCTTTGGTCAGGAATTTTTCTCTCTGCCAGATTTCAAAGCTTCTTTCATTCCAGGATATCTTTGTTTCCAGGTTCTTTTTCTTTTCCTTTAAGAAGCAGCTTAACTGCCAGACCTTATCCCGATCTTCCCTGTAGCGATCCAGATGCTCTAAATAATAATCTATTGCGATTTCCGGAGCCAGCTTATATTTTAGTTCCGTTTCCAGCTCCTCTTTATCCTGATCCTTTTCCTCATCCTTCTCCACTACCCAGTATTCCAAAAAGAGCGCAGGCTTTTTCCCATTCGTTCCAGATGCTTTCACCGGCTTTAGCACATCCTGCTTCATCTGATCCATGATCCATCCATAAAGCTGCCCATAGTTTTCTTTTCCTGTGCTTTTTTCAAGCTCTTTTAATGCGATTCTTTTCATTCCTTCGCTCATTTCTTCGCTCGTTTATGCCATCTTCGCTCATTGCATTTTGTTTACATTGTTTCCCTTCTCTGTATTTTAGCATATGTTTTTCTTTACGGGAAGATATTTGGCCAAATAAAGCTGCCTGCATTTTACCGCAATGTTACAATTTTGTAAAATACAGGCAGCTTTCATCTATTCCTTACATATGTCTCTTCATATAATCCATATAATGCAGCCAATCCGTTCTGTTCTGGGAGTGTTGGCCTGGGCGGAGGCTGTAGCCTACGTTACCTTCCGGGAAGGTCTCCCCGATCAGAGGCAGGCGGTCCGGGCAGATAATGCCGGCCTTTCCCATTCGTTCATAGACTTCAGACACCGCCACGCAGTTCATAAACTGATTTTTAGGATCTGCCCAGAAATCCAATGCTGCGGAGACAATGTATAAATGTCTCGGCGCAATGCAGGCAGTCAGAAAATGCTGGTCAAAGGGCATATCCTCAGGATCCTTTCCTGCAAAGCTACAGTAATTCGGACAAAACCAGTAAGGGAAATTTTTCGTAATATCTGCAATTGTCTCTGGTCTGTATGCTTCTGACTTCACATCAGCATCCTTCACCTCCGGAGATTTATACCGTTCCAGGGCGTCCCCTCCACAGCCCGCGCAGTTGGAAAATACAAATCGGAAGCGTTCGTCATAAGCACCTACTAAAAGAGCCGTCTTTCCCAATCTGGAGTGTCCCGTCACCGCTGCATGGGCAAAATCCAGCTGTTCTCCGTAAGCTGCTTTTGCAAAATCCATGACCCGCATGGCCGCCCAGGCCCACATAGCAAGCTTTCCAGTTGCTTCCCCACCTTCTCTTTTTCCATCCGGAAAAAAGGCTCCTGCCAGACCGTTGGTAAAATCCCCGTCATCGCTGGTCACTTCCGTATAACAAAAGGACAAAACTGCGAAACCGTTATCAATGATTTCTTCCGTAGGCTGATACTTGTCCGGCACATTAGGCCTGAAATTCAGATGGACAAAAAATGGCACCCTGGCACCTGTTTTTCCATCAGCCTTGGCCGGAATGCAGACTCTTACAGGGAACTCATATTCTCTTCCGTTCTCTAACTCGCCATACAGTCTCACTGTTGTGGGAAGGGTCTTTCCTCCTGCAAAATGCTTGTCCGAAGCATCAATCACCTCCCAGTGCAGGGTCTTTGGCGGCTTTGGCATATGTCCAACCTCATATTTCTGCATCAGCTTGAGGCATTCTTCTCTGACATTTCCTTCCGGGAAATTGGGCAGATCATACTCTCGTAATAGTTCCTTTAACATTTCTTTTCCTCCTTCTCCATGATATCTTTATTCTACCATAAAAATGGGCGGGAAACCCCGCCCATTTTTTACTTCCTATTTTTATTTTCCAAAGGAAGCCCCTATTCCTTAGCTGTCCATTTCCTAAACCGTCTTTTTGTAGCTTCCTTCTTCTTTCATCAGATAGCTTTGTATCCTTATGAGATTACTGGAAGGACTTTACAGTTTCCTGTGCCTTCTCGAAGCTAGCCTGTACTTCCTTTAATGCATCCTCGTAGCCCATTGCCTTTACGTCGCTGATCATCTTAGCCTTCTGTGCCTCGAATGCTGCGTCATCCGCACAGGTAATGATCTTAGCGATGTTAGCCTGGAAGTACTCATCTGCCTTAGCAAATACTCTGCTTGCTTCGTCAGATACCGGCTCCATCAGCTTAGCTGCCAGGTTTGTGCCGGAAGCTGTCTGCATTTTTCCTTCATTTACCAGCTCTACATAAGCTTCGCCGGGATACTGTGCCTTGCCACCGGTGTAGTGATCGCACATATCCTTATCGATATCTGTTACGTTGTCAATGATGTACTCCTTGGAAGAAGCCAGGTTTGCAGGCTCTCCATCAGAACAAGGAAGAGTGGAAACCAGTGCGGACAGCCAGTAGTATCTGGTGATACCCTGCTCACTGTCATAATCAGGATATGCTGTCTTGTTGGTCTTTACGTTCTCAAGTCTCTTACCGATCAGCTCAGGCTTTCCGTCAGTTACCTGCCAGTCAACACCCTCTACACCGGTATTTACCAGTCTGCGTCCTTCGTCAGAAAGCAAATAATCAATCAGTTCCATTGCTCTTTCCGGATACTTACAGTTTGCACTGATAGCCAGGCAGTTGTTCTTGCCATATCCGATAGCATTGTCTATAAGATAGATCTGGGAAGCATAAGGGAATGCTCCTGCGATCAGGTAGTCTGCTGCATCATCGCCGCATACAGCCTTATCCGGCTGTACCCAGTTATATTCGCAGGTCAGAACTGCACCGCTCTTAACCTTCTCATTGTACTGTGCTGCCTTCATGGTAAACGCTTCAGGATCCATGATGCCCATGCGATATGCCTTGTTGAAGAATGCCAGACCCTTCCAGAAGATACCATCTTCCTTGGTGAACATATCTTCAATCTCATTGGTTACTTCGTTGGAAAGCTGGTTATTGTCAATATTGTTATAACCATGGCTGAAGGGATAAGCAATGGTATAAGGCCACAGACCCCAATCAGTCCATGCGGATAATGCATAAACCTTCTTACCATCGCTTGTGGTAGGATGTGCATCCTGCATCTGCTTTAACAGATCAAGATACTCGTCTTCGTTGGTTACTTCAGGATATCCCAGTTCCTTATAATAATCCCATCTGGTATAGAAGCCTACGAAACCATTCTTATTAGGAAGATCCGGGTATGCATACTGGACATTGGTAGGTACAAAGTAGGTCTTGCCTCCGCCTACTACTTCCTTAGCATACTTCATAGCGGTAGGAATCTGGGCTTTGATGTTGTCTCCATTGCTCTCAAGCCAGTCATCCATGCACCATACCATACCGGAATCGATCAGTGTGCTGATATCTACCTCACCGTTATTCAGACATACAATATCAGGAAGATCTCCGCCGGACGCCATTACCTTCATTCTGTCGGTAGAATATGCCTGATATTCCAGAGTAATACCAAGCTTCTCCTTCAGATACCGTCCTACGCCGTCATCTGTGGAGATACCATCATCTCCTGTTCCTCCCATAATGGTCAGCGTGATCTCTTCTCTGTCCTCTGCGGGAGCTGCTGCTTCTGTGGTTGCCTCCGCCGTGCTTGCGGCTTCACTTGCTGCTGTGCTTTCTGCAGCTTTGCTGGTTTCCTGGCTGGATGCTGTCTGTCCGGAATCTGAATTTCCGCATGCTGCCAGTCCCGCTGTCATCACAACACACATTGCGCCTGCCAGAACCTTGTTCAAAACCTTTCTTTTCATATAAATAACCTTCCCTTTCCGTGCCCTGCAGATTCCATGACCACAAGGCACAAATTCGCGTGTGAAAAATCCACTTCTCACACGTCCTCCTTCTTTCGTGGTAAAACAAGCATAGCAGATACTCTTCTTCTCTTCCAGAAACAACTTTCCGATTTTTGGCTAAATCTTCCGTTTCTGTTTTTTTCGTCATTTTTTCTTTCTTTTTTTGGTAAAATCTTCAGATTTTCAAGAAAATATCACCACGCCTCTCTGCTTGTGGGAATGTTTAATTCTACCAGGAAGCCTCTTTTTTCTGCCTCGCTTTCTATTTTCATAGAAAAATCTTCCCCATATAAAAGCTTTA
>ULUL01023871.1_pt1 | contig 11409 bp, 13 predicted proteins | sample 1958481 | NCBI WGS metagenome assembly ULUL01 (sample SAMEA4835759, study PRJEB28245) | human gut metagenome | biome: gut microbiome; material: fecal sample | place: Denmark | collected 2008 | reverse complement strand
AGGGACTTCCATGCAGTTTAAGCGTCTGGTAATGGCTTCGGTTTGTGCTCTGGCTTTACAGGGAGCCGCGTTTGCGCAGGCTGCCGACGATGTCTATGTTGACTTGTCGGTGTTGAACAATTTGCAGCCGGGCGATTCGCTGTTCGTGGAAACCCAGCCCCTGTTTCCGGTGGTTAAAAAAGCCCCGGTAAAGAAAACGGTTCGAAAGAAAAAAACGCCGAAGAAAACGGTTGCTCCGGCCAAGCCGGTTGCTGAAAAAACACCGGCTCCGAAAAAAGAAGAAAAAGCAATAGCGATTTTGCCGCAGGCACCGGAAATTCCTCAGCCCCTGGCTGAGGCCAAACCGGAACCGGTTAAACCCGCCAATCCGATAACCGTTGCCGATGACCGGGAACCGGTTCGGGAGACGGTTGCCGATGTTGATGTTGTCCGCCCGGCGGAAACCGATAATGGAAAAGCTTTGTCCGAACCGAAATCCGAAGAAACCTCAAAACCTGCCGCTGCGCTGATTGAACCCGCAGCCAAGGTTGAACCGGCTAAAACGGAAGTCTCGGTTCCTGCCGCCGAAGAAACGGCCAAAGCGCCGGAAAAAGCTGCCGCCGTACAAGAGGCTGAAAACGTTCCCGCTGCCGAAACTGAAGAAAAAAAAGAAATCAAGCCTTTGCTTCCGGTAGGGGACAAGACGCCGGCCGCGGCGGAAGTCGGACGGCAGATTTTCTTTGCCGATGATTCTTTTGAAATCAGCCCGGAAAATGCGGATAAGATTATTTCTTTGATTGAAACGTTTGAAGACCCCCGCAAACATAAAATTGCCATTTATGCCTATAACTATGACAACGGCGAAAATACCTTTAAAAAGAAAAAGCTGAGCCTTGACCGCGCCACGGAAATCCGCTCGCTGCTTTTGAACAAAGGGTATAAGAATTTCAGCATTAAGGTAATCAATATTACCGATAATCCTGAAAAGCGCAATTTAGTGGAAATTGAAGAAATTAAATAAAAATTTTAAAAAAATGTAAATTAATGCTTGCCTTATTCAAGAGTCTAATGTATAAGAGCACTAAATTTACATGTCTGGAAATTAAAGTTTTGGAGAAAATAGATGAAAAAAGGTATTCATCCGGATTATCATGAAATCACTTATGTGATGACTGACGGTACTGAAGTTAAAACGAAAACCACCTGGGGCAAAGCCGGTGATAAAATGACTTTGGAAATTGACCCGAAATCTCACCCGGCGTGGACAGGTGTTCACCGTATGGTAGATACCGGCGGTCAGGTTTCCAAATTTAACTCTAAATTCGGTGCTTTCGGCCTGAAACAGGATACTTCCGTTTCAGGCAGCAAATAAGCCCGAGCGTTTAGTCTTTATTAACCTGCATTATGTAATATTAATGCAGGTTTTTTTATGCTTTACTGAGTGGCTGATATGGTAAAAATAATACATTTTGAGGTTTATGCCGACCGTGGCGACGGCTGGAAACTGGTTGACCAGTTTTCCAGCGATCAGCGTCAGGAGGCAGTCAATCTGGCTAAGGAACTTGAAGAAGACAACCGGGTTGCCGTCAAAATTATCCGCGAAATTTTTGACGTTCAGGACAATACTTATCAGGAAAGCGTCGAATATATCAGCGGCCTTGGCCGTAAAAAGCGCCACCAGCGGAGTTCCGAAAAGTTTTCCACCAGCTATGGCGGGGAATATAATGTCGAATATGAAAAGCCCGAAGATGACAAACCGGCGGCCAATACGATGGTCGGGGCTTTGATTAAGCTGGTTGCAATTATTTTTCTTTGTCTGGCAATGGCCAATTTGCTGGTGAGCCTGCTGGAACCGGTTATTGAAACCTTTATTCCCGAAGATCGCCGCAAAACCGTCCTTTTCTTTGTTTTCTTCATCATCTTTATGATTATCACAATCCCGCTGATTTTGAAGAAAGTTCCCTGGTCGGCCTTTTATGCCCATACCGAGCGCAAAAAGGTGATTAACGAAAGCCGCTTTTTTAACAAGGCGGAAGCGATTATCCGCCGTTATAACCTCAATGATGAATATGAAGAGGCGATAGCCCCGATTTATCCGGAAGCCCCGCTGGAACACAAGCGTTACATCATTGAGTTTTTGACCCAGATTTTGGGCAGCCTGGATGCCAACACCTCTTTGCATGACAGTTTCACCCGTCTGGGGATTAAACTTGTGGTTTACGGCGGCTGTCTGGAGCTGTCGCGCTACTGCGGCCTGATTATCTCCGAAGCTAACTCGCTGCTCTATGAATCATTTAAAATTCTTGACGGAGACAATCCCGATTTGCAGGCCTTTTATGAAGCTAAAAGGAGCTATAAAGACAACAAGGTAGCCATCTTTTTAACCGGGGTCGGCGCTTATTTGATGGCTCAGGTTATTAAAGATGAGAAAATGGATGCTTATATCCTGAAGGCGACGGTCAAAAAATGGCTGGAGCTGAACAAACAGCCGGAACCGCTTCCCGACATGCCGGAAGAGGAAAAACCGGTTTTACAGGAGAAGGATGTCATGTTTAAATGTATTGCAAGCATTCGCACGTCAATTAATTTTTATGACGATGAAAAAGAAGTTTCCGCCGAAAACACCAGCGTCGTACACGGCGAAATACGCAATATCATTGCCAATCTTGTCGCCAAACTGGAAGGGGAAAATGTAATTGAGAGCGGAGAAATCACTTCAATCCAGTTTAAAAAGCTCAATAATGCGGTTAAATTTGTGATTGATTTTCTTACCGATGTCGAAAATTACAAGGAGCAGTCCAGCGAAGAAGGGCTTATTCTCGACAACAAATGCTGTGTTTTGGATATGCCGACGGAAGATGAACCGAACCTGAATCCTTTTCTGGCAGATGTTTTTGAACAAACTTACAATAACGAAATTATTGTCAATGACATTATTAAAGATGAATTGACCGACAGCAAATACGAGTTCGATTTTCTCGGAGAAAAGAAGCTCAGCCGCACCGGAAAAACGGCGGCGCTCTATAAATTAGTATATTAATAGAATAAAGATATATGTTGCCTCCTCAACGCATTTATGCTATGATAATAAACAGTTGATTTAAGGAGATTTGTGATGGTAAGCTCTATCTCAAGCACGACAAACAAAGACGAAAACGGCATCAGCAGCTGGGAAAAAACGGTTCAGGATGTCAACGACATCGATGAAAAGTTTTCCACGGCCCGAGACATGGGATACACCCGTTTGAACTATGCGCGGGTAACCACCATTGGGTCGCTTGCCGAATATGATTCCGTGGATTATTACAAAATTCAGGTGCAGTCCAACGGCAAATTGTCAATTTCGCTGCGGGGAACCCAAGGCGACGAAGAAGAAAAAGTGCTTGACCTCTCCGAATATGAAGAAAAATTGAACGAGCTGAAAAAGCTGACCGATCCCGAGGGCTGGGCAAAAGAACAGGAAGAGAAAAAAGCCGCCGAGGCTAATCAGAAACTGCTGGAACTGACGGCGAAAGGTTTTCAGCTTCAGGTTTATACCGTTAAAAACGGCAAAGAAGTTCTGGTCGGCGACAGCGAGGCTGAAAAAGGCAGCAAAACCTATGAGGCGATGAAGGAAATTCTTTCCGGCGATTACCGCGCCAAAAAAGGCACCTATTACATCAAGGTTTCCCGTGACGATACCGTTGACAGCAAAGAGGAGATGCCTTATGCGCTGCAGATTATGCAGGGCGACAGCTACAAACATGACTATGTTATGAAAGAGCAGGTATCAGAAGATACCACCAACAAGAAAAACACCAATGTTCCGACCTCTTCGACCGATGGGGCGCTCTCCGGCGCCAATGCCATGATGATTCAGGCGGCACGTTATCAGACAACGGCGCAAATGCTTGAAGTCGGCTACCAGAATTTGGCCAGCATCTACAGCAGCGGTTCAACCACAACGGTTGGTGCGTTGAGTGTCAGCAAATTATCATAAATACTAAAAAAGTTCTTGTATATTGTGTAAAGAAAAACTATCCTAGGGATAGTTTTTCTGTGTTATGGATAAAAAAGTAGATATTTAAGAAAGGATTTTACAATGACCGCTCCTTTAATGCCGAGAGCTACGGCTGTCTGGCTGGTTGAAAACACGACCCTGACCTTCAAACAGATTGCCGATTTTTGCGAATTGCACGAACTTGAAGTTCAGGCAATTGCCGACGGTGATGTTTCTTTTAACATTATCGGCATTAACCCGTTGGAAACCAATCAGCTGACCGCTGAAGAAATCAAACGCTGCGAAGCCGACAAAAGAGCTTCTCTCCAGGCCAACGAACTGGAATTGAACGTCCGTTTGAAAAACGCCAAAGCCAAAAAGCTTTTGTCTCCGTCTCAGCGCAGCGACAAACCCTGCGCCGTTCTCTGGATTATTAAAAATTGTCCGGAAATTATTGATTCTCAGATTTGTAAGTTGGTCGGAACCACAAAGCCGACGATTGCTTCCATCCGCAACGGAACGCACCATGACATGGCTAACATCCGGGCTAAAAATCCGGTTGCCATCGGTTTGTGTACCGAAAAAGAATTGGAAACCTCTTTAGCTTTCTGCAAAGCCCGTGCCGAGCGTGCGGCAGCGCCTAAGAAAGCCAAAGCTTCCAAAAGCAAAAAAACGGCTGCCAAAAAGGCCAAAACATCAGCTAAAAAGAAGGCATAAACAGCCGGTCTTTATCAACCGCCCTTCGGGGCGGTTTTTTGTTTGCAGAAGATAATGGCAGGTTTGTGATTTATCAACAGAATTTAAGCTTTAAAAGATTGGAACTTTTATTATATTACAACTATGGTTATAACATATTATGCCAAAACGGAATATAAATGCCAAAAAGGGAGACACCCGTGACCGACGTAATACAACTGGTTCAGAAATTAGTTCGTTTTCAATCGTTCGGAGGGCAGATAGAACCTGTCTTTGACTATCTGCATGCTGCTTTGTCCGGGCATGGCTTTAACGTCCGCCTGCTGGATTGTACCGAAGCCGGTCCTTCTCCCGTCCTTTATGCCGCCGCCGGCGAAGGAAAAGGCGGTCTGCTGTTTGCCGGACATCTTGACGTTGCTTCTCCCGGCACCGAAGCCGATTGGAAAAACGGGGCCTTTGCCGGAGAAATAAAAAACGGTTCCCTTTGTGCCCGCGGAATTTGCGAAATGAAAGGAGCCGTTGCGGCTTTTGTCGGTGCCTGCGAACAATTGCTTTCTGCCGGGGAGCTGCTGGGCCGGGTCGGAATTCTGCTTTCCGGCGACGAAGAAAGTTCCGTTCCCCGCGGACTGGAATGCGGAGCGAAATATTTGCTGCAAAAAGGGGAAAGTTATGATTGCTGTTTGTACGGAAGTCCGACGAACCCCAAAAAACTGGGCGAAGAAATCAAGATAGGTTCCCGCGGAGAGATTGTCTTCGAAATAACTTCTTTCGGTGCCTCGGGGCATCCCGGCAGCCATTCCGCTCAGGGAAATTCCCTGCATAATTTACTCGATTTGCTCTGTAAAATAAAAGCCGACGCCTTGGATACCGGCAATGAAAAGTTCGGCCCCTCAACGGTGCAGGTCATTTCCGTGGAAACCGAAAATCGGGAAGACGGAGTTATTCCTTCCCGGGCATCGGCCAAGGTGAATATTTGCTTTAACACCAATCACCGTATGGAAGATGTTGTGTCCTGGGTACAGAAAAACGTCATTTTTTCCAGCGGGCAGTTTGAATTGAAATATGATTTGCGCCACCCAGGATATTATAATTATCCCGAACGGGAAATAAAACTTTTGCAGCAGGCGGTTGAACATTCAACCGGCATGCTTCCGCATTGCGGAACGGCCGGAGCGGCGTCTTCTGCTTCCGCCCTTGTTCAGCTGTGCCCGGTCATTGAATTCGGCTTGGTCAATGCATTAATGCACCGGGTCAACGAGAGTGCCAAAGTCGAAGATATTTATTTGCTTGAAATCATTTATAAAGACTTTATCCGCGCTTGTCTGAATTCTAACGGACAAAATTAGGACCGTAACTGGTGGCGACCGAACTGCTGCCGTGCGATCTGCTGCGGTGATATCCGCTGTTGCGGGAAGAATGGGATTTCTTTTCCTGCGGCTCTTCCGGTTGCGGCTGAGGCTCCGTCTCCTCGGGAGATTCCGCCGGTTCTTCCGTTGTCTCCGGCAGCGGAAGCGGCTCAAGTTCCGGTACGGTATCCTCCGGTTCCGCTTGTTCTGAAACGTCCGCCGGTTCGGCATCACCTCCGGCAAAAGGGTTCAAACCGCCGAAGTGGGCAGCCACTTCGGGAGACAGCGGAACTTCTTCCGCCGGCTGTATCGCCGGCAGTTCGGCTCTGTCGGCAAAGGGATTGTCCGGTGCGTTGTCTTGAGCGGATAGTTCTTCTTGCTGCGGCGGCCGGCGGATAATTTCTACCTTGTCCAGAATCTGAGCCGTTGATTTTTTTGCGGCCTTTGGTACAGAGGCATCCCTGACCGGTGCTTCTGCCATCGGATTAATCAGCTGCGCCTGGCTGAACGGATTTAAAATCTTCCCCCCGGCGTCAACTTCAAGCCGTTGCTCGCTGCCCATCTGCGCCAAATCGTCTTCCAATTCCTGATTGGGCAGGGCTTGTCCGCTCTGTTCAATCGCCTGTAAATCTTTTACATAGGCGGCATATTCCTGCTGATATTTTGGAGTGGCTGCCTGAGGCTCTGCCTTTTCCTGCGGAACCTCGGGAAGCGTAATGTCAAGATTGGGGTTAAATTCGTCGGGAACGCTTTCTTCTTTGTTATCGGAAATCACTTCCGGCTGAAATGCCGGCTCGCTGTACTGAACTTTTTCGACGGTTGTCTGAACTTTGACTTCGGCCGGTTGGGGCGGCAGATTAAACGGCGGCAGTTTTTCCTGATATTGGATATCTTTTTGCGGAACGAAAAAAGCCGGCTGCGGCAATGCTTTACGGACATATTGTCCGGGCTGCTGTGCTGCGGCGGGCAGGTTGCCTGAAATCAAAAGGCTGAGTATTCCGCCGAAGATTAATTTGTTCATTGCTCTTTTCTCCGCAGGTCTAAGACAAAATTAACAAATACCTTATATCATATATATAACATGAAAAAACTTTTTTTTGTATTAATATTCTGCGGACTTATGATAACGGGACAGGCACTGCCCGCCCGGGGAGAGACCTCTGCCGCCCGCCGGGAATGTGAAAGCATGACCGTGGAACCGCAGATTAATTTTACCACTTCTTACGGCAAACTGGTTTATGATTTTTCACTTTCCAAAAATGAATTGAGCCGCATTGCCCGCCAGGCCGGAATTTTTGAAAAAGGGGTTTTTGCCGCCGGACTGGCTCTGGTCAATATTAACTCGGAATATGAATTAAGTACGGAAACCCGCGCCACACAGTCAAACGAGCGCTGTATCGTTCCGGTCGGCCTGAATGTTTATATCGGTTTTTCCCGTCCGATAATTTACCTTGCCAAAGAACTGCAGCCCGGAACCTGCAGCTATAATCTGGTTTTGCGTCATGAACAGGTGCATCAGCAAATTAACGTTCAGGCTTTGCAGTATTTTATCCCGCTGATTCGCCGTGAACTGAGCGCCGCTGCGGCAAAAATTCCGGCTGTTTATGTCGGGCCGCTGGAAACGGAAGACAAAGCGCTGGAACAGCTTAACCGCCGCTATGCCGAAATCATTACGCCGCAGGTCAACCGTCTGCGCAGCCAAATTTTAGCTGAACAACGCAAACTGGATAACAGCCGCAACTATAAAATGGAAGGCGACGTCTGCCGAAAATTTAACCGCAAATCTCGCTAGGTTGCTCCAGGCAGGCATCAAGAAAGCCGTTGATCCCTTTGTAGGCATAGTCAATGTAGATTTTGTCTTTGGCCGAATTTTCATTATAGTAAATGCGAACTGTCGTCATACCGATTTCTTTGGGAAATTCAAGGTTTGAATAGCTGTCGTCAACAAAAATGCAGTCTTTCGGGTCAACCTTGATACGCCGGCAAAGCTGTTTGTAAACTTCGGAGCTTTCGTTCTTTTTATAGGAATCAAAATCTTCAACCGAATAAAAACGGCCTTTGAAAAAATCATATAAGCCGATGTGTTTGAGAATCTTTTCGCAAATCTCCCTCGTGCTGGTGGAAAAGATATACTGCTCGCAGGGCAGGGCTTCCAGTTTTTCCAACAGGTTGTCATAAGGAACAATCGGCTCCACAGGTTTGCGTTTATGATAGGCCAGAAAAATGTCTCTCGGGTCAATGCCGTACTCTTTGACGAAGATTTCTCCGCCGTCGCGGTAAATGCGGTATGATTCTTTAACTTTGGCCTTTGCCGTTTCAAAATCAAGCGGCACGCCCAGATCTTCAATTGCGGCAATTGCCGTCGCTTCGTCCAATATATCTGCAAATTCCGGGGTAATGCGATACAAGGTGTTATCCAAATCCCAGATTATATTTTTTTTGCAAAATATCACTTCTGTACTCCATCATTAAATTCATCAAACCCGACAATTTTAACAGATAAAGAAATTTCGTCAACATTGATTATTGATAAAATCGGTTTCGTTGAAAATACCGATGCCCGTCTTATATCTAAAGGGTAAGATAATTTAGAAAGGGGAATAAAAGCATGAAAAATTTAGTTTTGGCCGTCGGCGTTTCGGTTTTGGCTCTGGCCGGATGCGACAATAACGCCAACGCTCAGGCTCAGCAGGTGTCGGCCGATGTCGGTTCGCCGCAGGGAAACAACACTCTGATTATTGAAGAGGGCTATACCGTGGTTGATCCGGTGCAGCCGGTTCAGCCCTCCGGCGCCGTCGATGTCAATAATCAGATGCAGCCGCTGCCGGGTGACCCGGGAGTGGATGTTGCCCCGCTGCCGGAAGGAAATCAGCCTGCCGCATTGCCGAATGCGGGAGATGCCGTTTTGATTCAGGAAACCATCTCATCCACCACCACTCAGCCGATGCAGTAAACTTCATATTTCGGTTTCACCGTTTTTTGAGACTGAAAAGCCCCTCGTTTGAGGGGCTTCTTCGTTGTATAAATTAATGAGTATTGGTCTGGCGGCGCCTGATTTCTTCTTGCAGTGCTGCTTGGCGGCCGGCGCCGGTAACACGGGCGCGGTCCTCCTGAGCCGGCTCCTGACCGTTCTGCCGTGCCAGTCTGATTCGTCCGCGTGCGGTTAAGGCTGCATTACGCTCATCGTGACGGGCAATGATTTCCTGCTGTTCGGCTGTCGGATTAGGCGACATAACAGCGGCCTGATAAGCATATTCGGCTTCTTTTCGTTTAGCCTCCAGCTGTTCTTTGCGGATGCCGTAATTGTAATCGGAAACGATTTTTTGTGCTTCCTCCGGCATAAAGCCTAAAGTTTCAGTCTGGAACATTCCCTGACTGTCTTTATTGACTTCTTCCATGCCGACAACTTTAGCCCCGGCAGCAGTGTAAGCTGCGTAAAGCAGGGCGGCAGATTTCGGGTCTTTGGCCTTGCTGGTGCGCAAGTCAAATTCTTTGGTGGGATTTTTTGCCATATCGGCAACGGCATGAGCCTTGGCGGCTTCATACAGTTTGCCTACCGTTTCGGCATTATGTCCTTTCAGCTGTTTGCGGGCGCTTTCCGGCAGATTGCGGATTTTACTCTTGTTCAGTGAATAAAAAGGATTTGCTTTCTGCGGTTCAATGCCGGCCTCTTTATAAGCGGCAAACCAGGCCGCCTGTTCCGCCGGATCCTGATGCCGGCTGATGTCGGCTTCTTTCGTGCCGTGGGCGGCATAGTCTTTGGTAATCGCCAGCTTTTTCTCATAATCGGTCAGATACGGTTTCTCACCCTGATTATATTTTTCAATATTGGCTTTCTGTTCCGGCGTCAGCTGGTCGGCAAATTCGCTGACGTCAATGTTTTCCGGCTGGCCTTTCATTTTCAGGCCGTATTTGACACAGGCGGCTGCCAGTTTGTTGGCAAATTCCGGCGTCATGCCGTCTTCGAAAATAATTCCCGGCTGACCGTCCAAAGCGGCCTTGCGGACCAGTGCATCCAAAAATTCATAATCCGGGCCTTTGTCGTCGGTGCTCTCGACTTCAACGTTTTTAGCGTCGTGATACAATGCGCGTGCAGCCGGTTTGCCTGCCGTTTTGTCTTCCTCGGTCTTATAATATTTCATACCGTAAGCCGGGGATTGCTCATTGGTATTTTCATAGACATAAGGCGGCTGGTGCTCCTGTTCGCACCAGTTTTTGTAATAGGTGTCAAGGTCTTCGTTTACCGGTTCGTTTCCGCTCAGCGGTTTTTGGGAAAAATGGGCAAAGTCATCTTCTTCCCGGCGGTTCTTTTCTTCAAAGCGGCGGATTAAGTCATCCAGACGGCTGGTGTCGTCATTGTTGATTTCGTCCTGCAAAACCTTGTCGTCAAAGCCGATATTGCGTAACCAGTCTCTGAATTCCGGATTCTGCATGTAATCTGTATTTTCCATTGTTTTTCCCCGTTAGTTTCCTTGTATTATCATTACTATAACTTATTTTTGCCTAAAATTCAACTCTTTTTGTCTAAAAGTTTGACTTTTTCCCGCTTGGCCTTAAAAAAATCTTTCAGAATTTGCCCGCACTCCCGTTCCATAATGCCGCCCTGAACTTCCGGCCGATGATGACAAGTCGGGCTGTCATAGAATTTGACGCCGGAAACGACGGCGCCGCCTTTGGCATCAACCGCGCCGAAATAAAGGTTTTGGATGCGGGCAAAAGAAATTGCCGCCGCACACATGGTGCAGGGCTCCAGCGTTACATATAAATCCATACCGCGCAGGCGGTTGCATTTCAGCTTTTCGCAAGCCTTGCGGATGGCCAGAATTTCCGCATGGGCCGAGGCATCGGCAACATGCTCGCTGAGGTTATAGGCCTCGCTGACAATTTCGCCGTTTTCCGGGTTCACCACCACGGCTCCGATGGGCACTTCGTCCTGTTCGGCGGCATAAGCGGCCAGCGCCAGCGCCCGTTCCATAAATTTTATTTCCAACTTTAATATCCTTTAGTTGATTAATAATTGATTGTATGCTAACAAAAAAGAAAAAAGGAAAAGTTAATATGAGCGAAAGAATAGCAAAATTTATGGCTCGTTCCGGCGTTTGTTCCCGCCGCGAAGCGGAAGAACTGATCAGACAGAAACGGGTAACCGTCAACGGGGAAATCGTAGCCTCTCCCGCCCTCAACGTGGACGGAAGCGAAAAGATTCTGCTTGACGGCGAAAAGCTGCCTGCCGTTGAGGCAACCCGCCTGTGGCTTTATTACAAGCCGGTCGGTCTGCTGACCACGCATAAGGATACGGACAGCCGTCCGACCGTTTTTGACAATCTTCCGGCCGGAATGCCGCGGGTCATTTCCGTCGGCCGTCTGGACCTTAATTCCGAAGGGCTGCTTTTGCTGACCAACAACGGC
>ULUL01055712.1_pt1 | contig 11486 bp, 10 predicted proteins | sample 1958481 | NCBI WGS metagenome assembly ULUL01 (sample SAMEA4835759, study PRJEB28245) | human gut metagenome | biome: gut microbiome; material: fecal sample | place: Denmark | collected 2008 | reverse complement strand
ATTTCCATTACCGTTTCCGTTGCGACGGTTGTCTCCGCGTGAATTTTGTCCGTTGTTATTGGCGCGGCGGTCTCTGTCATTTCTGTCGTTTCGGCGGCCGTTGTTATTGCCATTATTCCCGCGGTTATCCGGACGGGAACCATTACCGTTTCCATTTCGGCGGTCTCTATCGTTTCTGTCATTTCTATCGTTACGTCCCTGACCGTTATTGTTTGGCTTACGGTAATTATCGTTTTTCTTTGGCTGCTGAGGTTTCTGTGAAGAAACTTTTTTCTCTTCCGGCTTCTTCTCTACCGGTTTCTTTTCTTCTGGTTTCTTTTCTTCCGGCTTTTTCTCCTCCGGCTTCTTTTCTACCTTAGGTTCTTCTTTCTTTTCTTCCACTTTCTTCTCAACCTTCGGCTCTTCTTTTTTCTCAACCTTTGGCTCCTCTTTAACCGGTGTTTTTACTTCCTCTTTTGGCTCTGCCTTTGCTGCCGCTTTTTTCTTTTTGAAATAGTTCATCAGAAATCCAATTGCTTCGTCTTCGATATTGCTGTTTGCACCTTTTACTTCGAATCCGTTCTCATTTAAAAGTGTTACCAAATCGCCACTTTTTATATTTTTGTCCTGCTGCTGTATGCTTCGGGCAATCTCATATATTTTCATTTTTGCCATACTTTGTTACCTCCAAATCTAAATTCTTGCCAATTGCTTTTGCAAATCCACTATTTGTCACTGCTACAGACGCCCGGAATTCCTTTCCGATTGCCTTGCCAAGCATTTCTTTGTCCCCAAACTCCACATAAGGAACATGGTAAAAATGACACGAATCTGCAAATTTCTTTTTGGTATTACCGGATGCATCTTTAGCGACTATAACGAGTCTTGCAATCCCCTCACGAATCGCTTTCTCCGTCATAAATTCTCCGCTGACCACATCGCCGGCCTTCATCGCCAGTCCTAAAGAACCGAGGACCTTTCTAATCTGTACCATCTTTTAACTGCCTTTCTAACAATAGATACGTTTCTTCTTTTACATTCATTCGGAATGACCGGCTTAGAGCGTTGCTTTTCCATGCTTTTTTCAAACACTCCTCATTCGCACAAAGATACGCTCCTCTGCCATTTTTTCGTCCCGTACGGTCAAGCATAATTTCGCCTTCCTTTGTTTTCACGACACGAATTAAATCCTGTTTATCCCTGCACGCTCTGCAGGCAATACACTGTCTTTGTGGTTTTTTTCGCTCCTGCATGCCGCATTCCTCCTTTCCATATCATAAAAGAACTTACGATAAACTTTGTGTTTCGCTCTTAATATCGATTTTATATCCTGTCAATCGGGCAGCCAGTCTTGCATTCTGACCCTCTTTACCAATGGCAAGAGACAACTGATAATCCGGAACAATGACCTCTGCACTCTTTTCGCTAGGATCAACCGTAACCGATACGACTTTGGATGGGCTGAGAGCATGCTCAATGAAAATAGCCGGATCTTCGTTCCACTCTACAATGTCAATTTTTTCTCCATATAACTCATCAACTACAGCATTGACACGCGCACCGTTCATACCAACACAGGCACCTACGGCATCCACATCAGGATTGTTGCTGTAAACCGCAATCTTAGAACGGGAACCTGCTTCACGGGATACATTTTTAATTTCCACAACACCACTCTGAATTTCAGCAACTTCGGATTCAAACAAACGTTTTACCAGTTCCGGATGTGTACGTGAAATCACAATTCTCGGTCCTCTTGGTGTATCCTTTACTTCTGTTACATAAAGCTTAATTCTGTCATGTGCTTCAAAGTGCTCACTTGGAACCTGCTCCTGTTTGGTAAGTACGGCATCAATTTTGCCAATATTTACATTATAATTTCCATTGTTATAACGCTGTACCATACCGGTTACAATATCATGCTCTTTTTCATAATACTGCTCAAACAGCACTTTTCTTTCTTCTTCACGAATTTTCTGAACAACAACCTGTTTTGCTTTCTGGGCTGCAATACGTCCAAAGTTTTTCGGTGTCACCTCAATACTGACGGTCTCACCAAGTCCGGTTCCCGGATATTTCACCTCTGCCTCTGTCTGAGACATCTCAAGCATGGCATCCTCTACTTCTTCTACGACAACCTTATCCTGATATACATGGAACTCACCTGTCTCACGGTCTAAATTCACACGGATGTTATCCGCTTTTCCATACTCATTTTTGCATGCTGCCACAAGTGAATTTTCAATAGCCTCAAGCAAAATCTCTTTGCTGATATCCTTTTCTTTCTCAATGGCATTTAATGCCTCAATTAATTCCGGATTTCCTTTCTTTGCTGCTGTCTTTTTCATTTTTTCTATTATCCTCCTATTCAATCATTCTATCGTATATCTGCAACGACTTAAAAAGTTATATATTTGCGAATCAGCGCAATTTCTTTGACCGGCGTTTCCATCTCTCTGTCATCCATTGAAAGAACAATCGTCTCCGTATCTTCCCGATATTCCTTCAATACACCAACAAATTCTTTGGCTGAATATTTTTTACCTTTTTCTTCCCATGTAACCGGTGAAAACAATTTCATCTCCACATCCTCACCGATGTTTCTCATAAAGTCTTTCGGCTTCTTAAACGGACGCAGTAATCCCGGCGAACTGACTTCCAAAATATAAGATTCCTCAATGAAATCGTCTTTGTCCATCTCATCACTCAGCTCGTGATTTACAAGGGTAAGGTCATCAATTGTAATACCGCCTTCCTTATCAATATAAACCCGAAGATGCCAGCTTCCCGCTTCCTTGACAAATTCCACATCTACCAGTTCAAATTGGTATTTTTGCAGAATCGGCTCTACTATAGCCTCTGTCTTTTGTACATAGTCCTGATGTTTACTCAATTCAAAACCTCTTTTCTTTAGCCGGAATGACTTCCGTCTGTATTTGAATCTACACGAAAAGAATGAGTGGACCAAAGTCCACTCATATCAATTAACAGTATCTTCATATAATAAAGTAACACAATTTCCTATGTTTGGCAAGAACTTTTTTATTTTAATGCTTCAATCATTGCCTCATAAGACTTCTTTGGCACATAAGTATATACCGTTTTGTACTTACCGGTTGTCTCGTCCTTAACTCTAACGTTCTTTCTTGTAAAGAACAATGGCTTACAACTGCCGCGCCAGGATGTCTGATCGCTGATTCCCCATACCGTAATGCCGGTAATTCCTTTCAGGCTTTTGGTCTTGACACAGTTTTTCTGAATATCTACAATCTGCTTAATAAAATCTTTCGTAAAGGCAGCTTGGTCAGCATCGGTTTCCTTTTCATTTTTATAAGCATATGTCGGCGTTCTTCCATCGGTTTCGTCCGTATCAAAATTAATCGTAATATCAAGCTCCGTAATCTGAACTTCGAGTCCTGCATTAATAAATGCTTTTAATGCATTTCCATATTCTTCGAGAGTCGGACGCTTAATATCCACGTGGCTCTGCATACCGATACCGCCACAGATTTTCGCATCCTCCCCTTCATTAATATAGGAAATAAGGGCAAGTTCATCGTCTACACTAAAATATGTGTCATAATCATTGTAGAACAAGGTTACTTTATCCTGAACATTTTCTTTTTTCAATTCGTCGTAAGCATATTCAAATGCTGCTTTTACATATGTAGGCTTCAATCCCATATCGCCGTATACACTAACCCATGTTGTCGCTGCGGCAGCATTCGAACGATGAATGTACTCATTTAACACATCCCATGCATATACGATTGAACCAACTTCTCCGGTCAATTCTTTTTCTTTCTGCATCGTATGGCGCATTATTGTTCGAACGAAGAACTCAAGACGGGCATTCATCGTTGCTTCATCTACAACCGCCTCTTCATCATCGTAATTTTTCTTAAAAAACCATGTTGGTGTCTGCTGATGCCACATCAGAGTATGTGCACGCATACGGATGTTATGCTGTTTGGCAATTGCAAGAACACCATCAATCGTTTCCAATGTAAGTTCCGGAACTGTGGATTCCTTGTAATCGTCACTAATCACATAACCTTTTGCCTTAGCATCTGCAACAGAAATCATATTATGTTTATTTAACATACTATCCGGCTTCATTTCATTTTCCAATGTGAAGCTGTTAAAATTTTTGTCAACAAATTTCATGGTACTTACGTCCTGCATTTCCTTACGATTATTCCATGTCTGGTTATATGTCAGACATGTTCCGACATTGTCAATTACACCTTTAAAAATTTCTTTCATTGCCGGTGTCGTATCCTGTGGTTCGGCAGTTGCGGTTGCCGTCGGTTTAACTGTCGGCACTTCCGTCGTCTTTGGCACATTGGAAGGTGATGTTGTCGGCGTATTCACCGGGGTCTTAGTCACTTTAGGTGAGTTCTTTTTCACCGTGATTTTACAAACCAGCTTCTTTGTTTTCTTACCTTTTTTAATTGTTGCTGTCAAAGTTGTCTTACCGGCTTTCTTTGCCGTCACTTTCACTGCATATTTACCGCTCTTTTTGAAAGATGCAGTCTTTTTATTTTTTATCTTCCATGATACTTTATACTTCTTGGCATTCTTTACGGTAACCTTTTTCGTTTTCCCAACCGTAATCGATACGCTCTTTTTTGATAGTTTCGGCTTGGCAGCCGCCTCCGATGTAATCCCCTGTACTCCGGCAAATGAACTAATAACCATTGCCGCTGTGAGAACCTTGGCGAGTACCACCTTTGTTTTTCTCATGATAAGTAATACCTCCTTCGCATGTATTATATTTACGATTATATTATATATACCGTCAGTGTTAATACAAATGTACTATTATATGAAATTGATGAATTATTCTATTCTAAAAGGGGATGATCTATATATGATGGCATCAATTCAGAAAAAGTTTGCGCGTCATGGGCGCTCCCGCTTAACAAACTTATTCTGGATTGATGCATGCTATATAGAGAACATTTCTATTTAAAAAGAATGGTTCTATTAAGTTATGATATTTTTCACAAAAAAAGAAAGGTCTCTCAACCTTTCTCCAAAAGAAAAATTTCAATATGTTTAATAAAGTAATAAGTAGTCCGTAGGGGAATCGAACCCCTGTTTCTGCCGTGAGAGGGCAGCGTCTTAGCCGCTTGACCAACGGACCATCAACAATTGCTATCATACTACAGACGAAAACAAATTGCAAGTACTTTTTTTATTTTTTTTCATCTTTTTTGTTCTTTCTAATTTTTGGCAAATAATGAATATTCTGTTTCGGACAAATCATAGTACATTTCAGGCAGCTGATACACTCTCCGTCCCGCAATGGATTTTCCTGCAATTTTATTGATACCGGGCAGTTTTTTCTGCATGCCTGACAGCCATTTAGACAGCTTCTCCCCCTCCTTAGGCGGAAAAATGGAAACTGTGGCAATAGTGAAAAGACAGCACCCATTGGGCATAAAAACTGACAAAAGAAACGTTCTTTTACTGCCATCCCTGCCACAATAAAAACAAGCAAAAGAATGGCACACAAATTAGAAACAGCCGAAAAATTCCCAGCACGCAGCAATGAAAATATTGTCCATGGACTATTTTCATTCAACAAATTTTCTTTTTCCAAAAAACACAGGCATATAATCCCAAACAGCAATACATATTTTATCTTTTGTAAAATCAGGGCAAAACGCTCTGGAATTTCAGGGATTTTTTTCTTTGTTTTTCTTTGCAGCCAGGATGACACACAATAAATCCAGTCTCCAATTGCTCCAAATGCACACATAAAACCGCAAAAAAAGCGCCCAAAAAACATAGTAAACAAACATAATAATAAAAGTATTATAGAAAAGTCGTTTAATACAAGCGGAGTACCCTTTCCCATGGAAACAAAAATATTTTTAATTCCTAAAAATGCCTGCGAAAACAACGCCGGAAAATAAATAAAACATATTCCTTGAATGACAATCCGTATCCACTGTAATTTCTTAATTTTTTTCATTTGCTTCCTCCAATGCCTGTTTTGCTGCATTTATAATTCCCCGCGAAGAATAGGTAGCTCCAGATACCACATCCACCTCTGCGCTCTGCTTTTTTATAATATCGTCCAACAGGGTGGCTGCCATATTCCAATACTCTTTTGTCTCCTGCTTTGCAGAAATTACGGTTATTGACTTAATTTTATTACTTTGAATTATAACTTTAAGCTTAACCGGTCCTCCAAAACCTTCTGCTTCTCCGTAATAAACACCATTTTTCCACTTTGTCGGCAATTTCTTTTCGTTTTCCATTTTCAGCTGTTTGTAATCATCTCTTTTCTTTTGATTTCCCAGTGCTATCCACTGATAACCAAAAAGTACAGCTAAAACAAGAAACAAATTCATCCACTTTATTACTTTTGTCTTCACTGTGTTCTCGCCTCCGCTAATGCCAATCGGTATAAAGTAAGAAATGCATGAGACGAGCAGGTAGCCCCTGTCACCACAAGTGCATCATCTTTTTGCGCACCTATTAATTGATTTAATAAACCCATACTTTTTCTTGTGCCATTTAATGCCCGATTTGTATAAAACTTGTTTGTGATGTCTGAAATTTCCACGTTTTCAAAGCCTGCAAATGCATTTTCTTTAAAAACAACATCTGCAGACAATCGATAACTTGAAAATTCACCATCCTCATCCGGCAAAACCTCCGTTGTCTCTGAATAACTTCCATTTTTTAATGGCTGTAATGGAGCATAGGACGGTTCGGGCGTCGGTACCAATGTTTCTTCCGGCTTAGGAGAATTAACAATCGGAGTCTCCCTTGGGTCCACGCTATTTTTCTTATCATCCGTATTCGCAGCCAGCAAAAGAGCCTGTCTGTATAAATTACAGATTGCCTGTGACGAACAAGTTGCACCAGATACTGCTGAAATTCCTTCAACTTTCTGCTTTTGCAAAATCTGATTAACAACGCCCTGTTCTTTTTTTGTTCCATTTGCTGCCTTTATGTAATACGGCTGGTTTTCTTCACAATCCGACGAAAAATTATTGATCGATACACAGCGTCCTTCACGGAACACAACCACTGCCTGCAGTGTATACGGTTCAAACTCCATGTCCTCATCCGGACTGCAAATTGTTTTCACCAAATAACTTCCATCTTTGATTTGACCGACAGAACTATTTTCTGTGGAATCCGGTAAAATCGGTGATTTCGTAGCTTTCGGTCTGGAATTTTTTTCCTCTTTTTTCCCAATCGCTTTCGCATATGCATTCTGATAAGCCGCCCATACCGCTTGCGACGAATAGGTAGCCCCTGAAATAACATCTACATTTTTATTTTGGCTCTTTAAAATTCTTCTGACCATCCCTTTCCACGCCTTCTTCATATAAGAAACATTTTCTTTTGTTTTATTATGCAGAATTTTCATCTTGTAAAGTGCTACAACTTTTCCATTTTTAAATTTAGCCTTTAGAGAAATCCCATAACCAAACTTTTCACATTCCGCCGTCCCGGTATAGACACCATCCTTTGGAATTCCTTTTAGCGACGTAACCTTATTTTGTCTCTGTTCTTTTTTATCTGTTTTGTGCGCTGCTATTTTCACTGATGATTTTTCTTTTTTCCCTCCCGCTTTTCTAAGCGCATTCTGAACAGCCTGCAAAATTCCGGATGAAGAAAAGGTTGCTCCACTTATCGTATCCACATCCGTTGACTGACTGCTTAAAATCAAGGAAATTACTTTCTTTGCTTTTGAATAATATGCCGGTGTCTCTTTTTCATGTGAAACTACATCAATGCTCTTTATTTTTCCCTTAAGGATTCGCACCTTCACAACAATCAAACCACCGAAGCCTTTTGCACTTCCTGTATATTCTCCATTATGCAGCCCCTTTTGTTTTACCTTCTTTGCCGTTATTTTCTTGACGTCATTTTGCTTTTTCTCTTTTGCATCCGCCACTTTTTCTAAATTTCCTGCCGGAGCATTTCCGCTAGGTGACGGAAATATCGGTTGATTACAAAGCAAACCAAAAGCGGCAAATACTGCCACACAAACTGCCGGGGAAAAAAAGAGCAGACTTTTCCATTTATTATTCATCTCTTACCACCTCATAATCAAAATCCGATGTAAATATTTTTTCAATACCTTCACTAATCACAATTGTTCCATCCTTAAGCAATAAAACAAAATCAAATTGTTCTTTGTGTTTTTTCCAATATTGTACCGCCTTTTCTTTTCCCATAATAAACAGAGAAGTTGACAAGCCATCCGCAAGTGTTCCATCCTTGCCTACAATGGTTGCACTAATCACACCATGATTCGCTGGTTTTCCGGTTGCCGGGTCTAAAATATGATGATACGTTTTCCCATTCTTTTCAAAATAACGCTCATATCCACCAGAAGTAATTACAGCCATATTTCCAGTTTTAAGTACTCCAAGATAGTCTCCCGAAAGTGGCGAATTACTTGGATTTTCTATTGCTATCTTCCACTTGCCTCCATCTTCTTTTGTTCCATATGTCTGCACATTTCCACCCAGTGAAAGAACCCCGCCTGTCAACTGATATTCTTTAAAAATCTGCGTTAAACGATTTGATGTATACCCCTTTGCAATTCCACCTAAATCAATTTCCATTTCTTCCGGCAAAGCAACCAAATTGGTTTTATTGTTCCACTCAATTTTAGAGGCTTCGATATTCTTTAATAAATGATTTATTGTTTTGTCGGATGGAACTTTATATTTTTTTGTCGCAAATCCCCATTCTTTCATCAATGGATAAATGGAAATATCAAATACGCCATTCGTATCCTGATATAGTTCCAAGGATTTTGCAATTAACTGAGCTGTATCTTCTGATACAATCTCACTTCCATTCTCGTTTAAAATTGCAATCTCACTTTCATTTTTTCCTGTACCAAGAAGATTGTCCAAGCGTTCAATTTCCGATACTGCCTTTGTTGCAGCTTCCTCTGCCTTTTCTCCATATGTGGTAATCGTCATATAGGTATCCATAGCAAAGATTTCTTTCGTTGCTTTTTTGCTTTGTTTTTCTTTTTGTCCGCTTTGCTCTCCACAGCCACACAAACACAAAAGTACAAGCAAAAGAACCATCACTGTTTTTTTCATCCTAATAATCTTCCTTTCTATCTTCCTTTGTACAGCAAACAAGGGAGACTACACTTTGGTAGTCTCCCCGGGCATCCATTTAAGGATTATTTTTTTACTTTTACCTTCTTTACGCTTGACCATTTGCCAACCGACTTTTTGCCCGATTCTGTTTTTACGGCACGTACTTGAATATAATAAGTCTTTCCTGCCTTTAATTTCTTAATTACTGCTTTTTGAACATTCTTCACCGATTTCGTTTTCGATTTTTTCATGTTCTTTTTCAGTGAATAACGAACTTCATATCCAGTTGCTCCATTTACTTTTTTCCATGTAATTTGAGCTGTTTTCTTTTTCTTAGAAACTGCCTTCTTGATTTTTACAACTGCCGGTTTTGATACACTCGTTTTACCCGTATCCTTTTTCGCTGAATCGTTTTTCTTGTCAGGTGAATTTGTCGGGACCGGTGTTGCCGTTGGTACCGGCGTCGCTGTATTGGATGGTGTTTTTTTAACCTTTTCCAAAGCATCCACCGCTGCTTTCAAATGAGTATAAGCCTCATTTACCATGGATTCATAGTGAGCACTTTTTGCGAGTTCTTCCTCTGCTTCTGCCAGTTCTCCCTCTACTTCTTTCCATGAAGCAGTTGTATAATCAGTAGCATTCATTTTCTTGACAGAATCAACCAATGCCTGTAATGCGGAAGTATCTACGGCCTCCGAAGGCGTTACATTTTCAGAAATTCCATCTTTTGTTACCTCAACGTCATAACTTGCATCTTCATAGCCAAGTCCATAAATCGTTACATTCCAATATCCGGTTCCATCTGTTCCACTTGGCAGTTCGGAACGATATGACTCAGTAAGTCCAAGTTGAATTCCCATTGATTTGTGCATCCAGTTATCAGCTGCAAATTTTGTACCATAAGAAGCAATTGCTTTTGTACGAGTACTGTCTGTACCGTAATAGGTCCATTTTACAGCCTGCATTCTTGAGCCAAGTGGTCCATAGCCTTCATTTGCTGCCGCACCGTCTTCACTGTTTATATCAACACGAAGAAATTCTCCATAACTTCCTTTCTTCTTTTCATCAGTCACAACGGATGCCACTGTCTTTGATGCCTTAGCAAGCGAAACATCTTTTACACCGGAATCGGTTCCTGTTTTTCTCTTTCCGAATGTATAACTTCCATCGGCCTGCTTTGCAGCAATTTTCAAACCATTGGTGTTCTCTGTTACCGATGCTGTTTCTTCATAAGAAGACAAAGCATTTTCAGAATAACCGCCAACCAGTTTTTCGCCATTTTCCACAACTTTATATTTGCTCTTGAAGTCTTGTAAATCTGCTGTTTTAACCGCTACCGGTACATATTTAATTCCGGTCACCGTGTAACTTACAACTTTTGTTGTTGAAGCATCAGGAAGTGTCATAACTCCTTTTGCATATCCAATCTTCTGACCATCTGTCGTATAAAAACTCTGGTTTTTATCTTTATCTTGCTCCCAATAAGACACCGGATAATTTTGTCCATTATCTGCCGTAATTACGGCGTCGCACTGGAAACTTCCTCGATGCAGGCCATGATTCGTTGTCGCACGGGATACCGCATCAAACGCCCCCTTATCCAATTCACCACGGGCATCTTCTGTTTCATTGGAATCTGTCATATTTTTTCCATCTTTCAAATAAACATCTTCCGCAGCCCAATACTCTGCCCAATTAAGATCTGCATACAAATAAGTATATGACTCATCTGCCGCTGCACTTTTCGATGTTGTTACTTTATCAAAAGGTCCAACACCAAACAACATAGCTGCCGCTAATCCGCATGCTGTCATTTTCTTTGCCAGCAAAACAATTTGTTTACGCATAATTTATCCTCCATTTAATTCGTAACAACTAACTGTTGTTCGTATTTTCTAACGTAACAAATTATAAATTTGACATCCTGTTCTGTCAATGCTATTTTCCACTATTGATAATTCTTTTCGACTTGGTTCTCTATTGACAATTCTCCCCTCTGCAAATATACTAAAAAGGCGGCAAAAGCCGCCTTACATTTATTATATTTAAGAAAGAAGGGATACGATGCGTTCTTCCAACGACCGCGAATCAGCCACTTACACGCGCAGTGCTCTCATCTGCTTTGTCTGTGTGGGCATCTGTCTGTATTTTGATATACAGAAATACACAAAAACCGGCTTTACCTTTGACCGGGAATTTTTCATATCACTCGTCTTTTATGTTTTGCTGACCGTCCTTGGTATCCGCTCCATCCTCAAAGGACGGAAGTTGAAAAAGGACGAATAGTTATCACATAAAATCTAACAATGACATCTGGTCGCTGAGCGGGAGGTCGCCGAGCATTCCCATCTCCCGCATCTTATCCACAATCGTTCCGCTGACTTTACTGCGGGTTTTAAAGTTTTCACC
>ULUL01050506.1_pt1 | contig 11570 bp, 4 predicted proteins | sample 1958481 | NCBI WGS metagenome assembly ULUL01 (sample SAMEA4835759, study PRJEB28245) | human gut metagenome | biome: gut microbiome; material: fecal sample | place: Denmark | collected 2008 | reverse complement strand
GGCAGACACACAGAGATAGATATGTTCTCCGGCGCAATGATGCGTATGGGAAAAGAACTTGGAATTGATACACCATATAATGAATATACATATCACATCATCAAGGCACTTGAAGAGAAGAATGATGGCATGTTTGATTATGATGAGAATAGTGAGGCTGTGACTTATTCTAAGTAGTGGCAGACGGATTTAGCACGCATGTGGGGTACAAGACAGAAAATATTAAGATATTAATCATGGCGCAGCCTTTTTAAGGGCTGCGCTTATTGCTTCTATAAAGACGGAATATGTATATCTGTTGGCTGAATCATAGGTTATGTTGGTCGTGCCGGCTTCCATGACTTTAGCAGCAACTTCATCAAATGAAGTTGTGAGCTTAGGGTACATAGTTGTGATTGATTCAGAAAGATTAACAAGCTCAATGCTGTTAATGTTAGAGGAATCAACTGTGACCTGGATATCAACGGGGGTGCCGTCTAACAGAATAGAGGCGGTATATACTCCGGGGCAGAATTTAGGAGCGTCGGCATTATCAAGGGGTGTCTCAATATTAGAAGAAGCAGAAGCATTTACAGTGCTGCTCTTAGGTTTAGTAGTATTCCTGGAATTATCAGAACCATTGCTGCCAAGACGGATAACAGCGAATATAACAAAAGCTATTACAATAGCAGCGATAACCACTCCGATAAGGAGCTTTTTAAATGGGATAACAACAATTTTAGTCTGACTCATCACAAAGAAACCTGCCCTTCATATTCATTATTACAAAATATATGGAGGATATAAGGAGATTATGATTAAAATGTGGTATATTAATTACAAATGTATTGGATAGTGTAAAATGGCACATTAAATTAATGCATGAATGGGGCAAAAACCTACTAAAGCTGCTAAATATGATGAATTAGTAGGTATATTGAGAGAAAAATCAGAGGATAATTAATGCGGATAAAGAAAATTGCCTATTAAATTGATAATTTATGCCAAAATAGTAGGCTTTTTTGATGATTAGAATCGTCTAATATTATAGATATATAAGAAAAAGACCTACTAAAAGTGTGAACCGTGTTTATTTAGTAGGCGTTTGAGTTGGAAAGAAGAATTACAAAGCAACTGACAATATGTAAAAGACCTACTAGATTGTTAAATATGATGAAATAGTAGGTAATGAAGAGGGGCAATGACTATGAAACGTAGATTTACTAAAATATTTATAACAGCAATCATGATAACGGCAGTCATGACAGCATGTGGACAAAAGAAAAATGTTACAACAGATGATGTATCAGAAAAAGAGATGGCGAACATACAGGAGACTGCAGCACAGGAAGTGACAGCACAGGAGATTACAACTGAAAAAGAACCAGAGGATGACGAATATGTACTTGTTAAGAAATATATACCGGACATATATGTGGAATTAAGATATGCAACAGAGAATAACTTTACAGGGGTAAAGATATACGATTTCACGGAAGCATACCTCCGATATGGAACTGTTAAGAAGCTGGCACAGGTACAAAAGGAATTGAAGCAGCAGGGATACAGCTTAAAGATTTGGGATGCATACAGACCGTTTGAGGCACAGCAGAAATTATGGGAAGTATATCCGGACCCTAATTATGTGGCAAATCCGGCTAACGGAATGAAAAAGCATAATCTTGGAGGAACAGTGGATATTACAATGGTTGCTGCTGATGGAAGTGTTATATCAATGCCGACAGAATTTGATGATTTCTCTCTAAAAGCAGACAGGAATTATTCAGATATAGACAATGAAGAGGCTGTGAACAATGTTATGATTCTTCAGAATGCTATGGAGAATAATGGCTTTACAGGCTATCAGGGAGAATGGTGGGACTATTCAGATACGGTGGAATATGAAGCGGTTGATTTTCTACCTTGAAAATATGTTATACTATTAAAAATGTTTTAAGGGGAGTAACACATGTCATTACAATTAATTCTAGGCAGCTCAGGTGCGGGTAAATCGCACTATCTGTATACGCATATAATTGAAGAGTCAATGAAGAATCTTGACAGGAATTATATAGTTGTTGTGCCGGAGCAGTACACTATGGCAATTCAGAAAAGACTGGTGTCCATGCATCCAAGAAAAGGAATACTTAATATAGATGTTGTGAGCTTTGAAAGGCTTGCGTATAAAGTATTTGAGGAAGTGGGTGAGGATAATCTTGAAGTCCTTGACGATACAGGAAAGAATCTGATTATTAAAAGAGTTTTAGAGCAGAACAAGGACAGATTAAAATATTTTGGAAGTAATCTGTCTAATACAGGATTTGTGTCAGAGATGAAGTCTGTTATATCGGAAATGCTTCAGTATGATATCAAGCCGGATGTTATGCAGGATGCGGCAGGTGCAGCATACAGTGATTCAGAGGGAAGTGCAGCACTTCAGTATAAGCTTGATGATATAGTACTTGTATATAACGCATTTGCAGAGTACATAGACAAGAATTATATAACTAAAGAAGAAATACTGGATAAATTATGCAGCAAGGTTACAGAGTCAGAGAGAATAAAGAATTGCGAGATAGTATTTGACGGATTCACAGGCTTTACCCCGGTTCAGTACAATTTAATGACAATTCTTTTATCAATGTGTCCGAAGATATATGTTTCTCTGACAATTGATGCATCTGAGCGTGAAAATTCAGTAAGAGGCAGGGAAGAACTTTTTTTCATGAGTAAGGACTGCGTATCAAAGCTTTATAAGATATGTGATGAAGAACATGTGAAAGTCCTTGAACCTGTGTATATTGCAGGAAAAGCAGTACCGGGAAAGAATGTAATTGTAAATGTTAATTCAAGATTTAAGAATTCAGAAGAACTGGATTTCCTGGAACAGAATCTTTTCAGAAACAATTCGGGAAGATTTAATAAGAAGACTGACAATATCGTTATATATGAGGGAGCTGTTGCCAAGGAAGAATTAACATTTGCAGCAGGAGAAATAATAAGACTAACAAGATTGTGTGGATACAGATATAACGAGATTGCGATAGTTACTGCGGACATGGATGGCTACGGCAAACTGGCGGCTAATATATTAAAGCAGAACGATATACCATATTTCTTAGATTACAAGCGCCATGTGACGGACAATCCATTTATTGCGGCAATTAACGGTGCACTTGGAATAATAGAGAATAATTACAGCTATGACAGCATATTAGGATTCCTAAGAACCGGAATGAGCGGAATGGAGCGCGAAGATATTGATCTGTTAGACAATTACTGTGTTGCAGTTGGAATCAGAGGCAGGGGAAAATGGCATGAACCATGGATAAGAAAGTTCAGGGGAACAGTCAATAATACTGACCTTGAGAAGCTTAATTCACTAAGAACAATGATAACGGATATGCTGGATCCATTGGAAGAAGTGCTAAAGTCAAAGGAATCAAATGTTGCTGATATGGTAAAGGCACTTTATGAGTTCCTTGTGCGTGAAGATATGGAGCAGAAGGTAAGTGTGCTTAATGACAGCGAGTACACTGGTGATGAATATGCGCAGTTATATAAGAAAGTTATAGAAGTATTAGATAAAATGTATGCCCTTCTTGGAAGCGAGAAGGTTGGTATTAAAGAATTTAACAAGATACTTGCGTCAGGATTTCAGGAGATTAAGATAGGACTTATTCCGCAGACCAACGACTGCGTTGTTATCGGAGATATAGAAAGAACCCGTCTTGACAATATCAAGGTCATGTTCTTTGTCGGAATCAATGACGGCAATGTACCTAAGAAGGCTGATTCAAGAAGCGTTCTGTCAGAAAGCGACAGGGAGTATCTTGAGGATAAGGGAATAGTTATGTCAGCTTCCGTGAGGGAGAAAGCATTTACACAGAGATTCTATCTGTATCTTATTATGACAAAGAGTGCGGAGAAGCTTTACATGTCATATGCGGTAAAAAACAGCGAGGGTGCGGCGCTGATGCCTTCATATATTATAAGAAGCATGAGAAAAATGTTTTCACATTGCCTTAAGTTATCTTACAAAGACACGGCACAGCAGAATTCATATGTGACAATACCGCGGGCGGCTAACAGCTTTGATAATACTGAAATTGCTGCAAATGTAGATGAGGATATTATTGATTCACTTACTGGCGGCAGGCTTGTCGGAAGCGTCACATCTTTTGAGAACTTTGCAGAGTGTCCATTGAGATATTACTTAAGGTATGGAGTTGATTTGAAGGAAAGGGAAGAATTCACATTTTCACCGGTAAACTTCGGCGTCGTACTGCATGCGGTTATCCGTGAGGTGTGCGACGAAATCAAGAAAAACGGTGAGTCGTACTATCTGATATCAGAGGAGAAACGCCGCGAGATGGTAAAAAGAAGTGTCGCTGCAATTACTGACATATACCAGAACAGTATCCTTAAGGATTCAAGCCGTAATTCATTCATGATTAAGCGGATGGAAGACCTTGCAGACCGCACTGTATGGGCGATGGGTGAACAGTTAAAATGTGGTGATTTCGTGCCATTTGTATTCGAGCATAAGTTCAATATGGAAGTCGGGGACGGAGACAGAAAGCAGCTTATGAGCGGAACAATTGACCGCGTTGACATATGCGAAAACGGCACAGATGTATATGTAAGAATTATCGATTACAAGACAGGAAAGAAGGATTTCAACATAGTAAAGACCTACTACGGAATTGATATCCAGCTTATGGTTTACATGGAAGCGGCAATGAAGCTTGTAGCGAAGATGCGTCCGGGGAAAAATGTGATTCCTGCCGGAGTGTTCTACTACAACATAAGTGACCCGATTGTATCTGCGACAACAGAGAGTGCAGAAGAGATAGAGGATAAGATTAAGGGTGAACTGCGTCTTAAAGGAATGGTTAATTCTGATAAGGATATTGCCGAGAAGATGGACAATAACGAGGGTACATCACTTAATATTCCAGTTAGCAGAAAGGCTGACGGCGGATTTGACTCACGAAGAAGCAAGGTGATGAATACAGAGCAGTTTAATATGCTTGGAAGATTCGTTGATGTAAGGGCGGTTGATACCGCGGACAGAATTGCAGGTGGTGATATCAGGAGAAGTCCTTATAAAGACGGACAGTTTTCAAGCTGTGACAGATGTCCTTATGGGGCGGTGTGCGGATTTTCTGTGGATTTGCCAGGCTGCAATTACAGAAAATTAAAGAAATTCGATGATGAAGTATTATGGAATAATATAAAGGAAGGGGTTGATGAGAATGGAAAGAAAATGGACACCGGCGCAGAAGAGCGCGATTGATACAAGAGGCTGTAATGTGCTGGTTTCGGCGGCTGCCGGTTCAGGAAAGACTGCTGTTTTAGTTGAGCGAATCATTTCCATGATTACAGACCCTGATAAGAATATAGATATAGACAGGCTGGTTGTTGTTACATTTACAAAGGCGGCAGCAGCCCAGATGAAAGACAAGATAAGAAAAGCACTTGATTCAATGCTTGACGAGAATCCGGGGGATGTGAACCTTTTAAGACAGATAACACTGCTTAACAACGCACAGATAACAACGATAGACAGTTTCTGTCTATGGATAATCAGAAATCATTTTCCAGAGGTTAATCTGGACCCGGGGTTCAGGATAATGGACGAGGGTGAGAAGAAGCTTATTGAAAATGATGTGTTGGAAGATGTGCTTGAGGAATTCTATGCCGAAGCAGATGAAGAATTCTTTAATCTTGTTGATGCATTTGGCATGGGACGGGACGATTCAGGGCTTGTGAGCATTATAGATAAAATATACCGTTTTTCAAGAAGCAATCCGTGGATTGATGAGTGGTTTGACGAGTGCATGTTAGTTTATGATGATGAGACTTACGATAATCCTGCAATTAAGGAGCTGTATGATTCAATTAAAAATGCACTTCTTGATTACCGTGATAAATATAACAGATTAGTAGATATCTGTTCTGAGCCGGCAGGACCTGCAGCATATACAGGTGCTTTGCAGTCTGACTTGCTTGGAATTAATGAGATGATTAATTCACAGGATTTTGGAGAGCTTGGCAGAAGGATAAGAATATTTTCATTTGAAGCCCTGTCAAGAAAGAAGGATGCAGGAGCAGACCCGGATATTAAGGAATATGTTAAGGGGCAGCGAAAGTTGTTTAAAGATTACATAGGACGGCTTAATGATAAGATATTCTTGAAAGATGATGAGGGAATATTTGCAGACATGCAGGGGGCAGGCATCCAGATACGGACTTTACTTAAAGTGGCAAAGGTGTATGCCAAGCGTGTTTCAGAGGTGAAGCGAGAGAAGGGCATAATTGATTTTAATGACATGGAACACCTTGCTCTTTCAATACTTGTAAAGAAAGAAGACGGAAAGCTTGTATACACAGAGACTGCCGACAAGCTTGCGAACAGATTTGAAGAGATACTGATAGACGAGTATCAGGATTCCAACCAGCTGCAGGAGGTTATTCTTAATGCGGTGTCGAAGACGAGACTGACAGGGGAGAATAATAATATATACATGGTTGGAGATGTAAAGCAGAGCATATACAAGTTCCGTCTTGCCTGCCCGGAGCTTTTCATAGAGAAGTACGATACATACGGCGAGACTGGTGATAATGTAAGAATTGAATTACAGAAGAATTTCCGAAGTCGTGAAAATGTGCTTGAATGTGCCAATGATGTGTTCAGTCATATTATGAATAAGAATTTTTCAGGAATCGGGTATGACGAATCGGTAAGGCTTAATGCAGGATTTCCATATCCTGAATACAGTGACAGTAATTACGGTGATGAAGCCAACAAGAGTACAGATGTAATTCTTATATCTTCAGAAAACGAAGAAGAGGCTACAACAAGAGAACTTGAGGCTGACAGGCTTGCAAAGCTGATTGAGGGAATAGTTGCTTCTGGCATAAATGTATATGATTCAGATGAGAATATATACAGACCGGCAGAATACAGGGATATTGTAATTCTTACAAGGTCAGTTACAGGCTGGGCGGATACATTTGCAGATGCCCTGATGGACAGGGGGATACCGGCGTATACAGATTCGTCAACAGGATATTTCAGCGTGCGTGAGATACAGGTAATCTTAAGTATGCTTACAATAGTAGATAATCCGGTTCAGGAGATAAGCCTCGCGGCGGCAATGATGTCTTATTTTGGAGGATTTACGGCAGCGGAGCTTGGAATGGTGAGAAAGCTTGGCAGAGAGCATGCAGATAAGAATGTGCATAATAATCTGTATGAACATTTGAAAGCAGTTGCAGTGCTTGGCGGAGCAGATAAGATACAGGAGACGGATGTTAAGCAGCTGTCCGGCAAATGTGCATTATTTCTTGCAAAGCTCACAGAATACCGAGACAAGAGCAGTGTTGAGTCACTATATGATCTGTGTTGGGAGATGATATATGATTCAGGCTACTACGATTATGTGGGAACAATGCCTGCCGGAGCACAGAGACAGGCTAACTTAAATGTCTTGCTGGAAAGAGCAGCGGGATATGGAAAGTCAAGTTATTCTGGTCTGTTTAATTTTTTAAGATATATTGAAAGACTTAAGAAGTTTGACGAAGATTTTGCAGAGGGGGCTGCCAGTCAAGATAATGAGAATCTTGTAAGAATTATGAGTATCCATAAGAGTAAAGGCCTTGAATTTCCTATTGTAATACTTGCTGGGGCGCATAAGAGCATTAACTTTATGGACGCAACTGCACCGGTGCTTGTAGACCAGAACTTAGGAATTGCAGTTGATTATGTTGACCTTGAAAGAAGAACGAAGACACCTACTATTATTAAAGGTGCTATGGCAAGAAGAATTGTAAGAGAGTCGATAGCAGAGGAAGAGAGACTTCTCTATGTAGCAATGACAAGAGCAAGGGAAAAACTCATAATTACCGGAGTTGTAAAAGATGCAGACAAGACACTTGATAAATACAGGGAAAGTGCAGAGCAACTTGCGGCAGATGGAATGTTGTCTTTCGCGGACAGTGAGAATATAAAGAACTATCTTGATATGATAATGCCAGTGTGTCTTATGGATTCAGATAAATTGAAAGGCAGCTTTAAAGTGATGGTTGATGCCGGAGAGGATTCTTGGGCTGATGTGGATGAATCCGGAGAGATGGCTGGTGAAGCGAATGTTGTTAGAATCGGGGAACTGGCTGATGAAATTATGGAAACTGTGTCTTATCCTTTATTAGAGGAGCTTCCGGAGTATGTTCCTGATGATAACGCAGCCGGAAGGATGAAGCTGACGGTTTCGCAGCTTAAGGCTATGCAGGCGGATGATGATTCAGAGGAAAATGCTTACATGGATGAATCTGTGAAGTCAGCACTTAAAAAGGAAGAATGTGATGAGACAAACAGCATAATTCCAAAGTTCATAAGCGGTGAGGAAGTGCAGCTTGCTGCTAATAAGCGTGGTAGCGCATATCACAGGGTTATGGAATGTCTTGACTATTCAGTGAGTGTGAACATTGATGGAGTCAAAGCTGATATTAACAGAATGTTAGAAACCGGCAAGATGAATGAATTACAGGTGAAAAGTGTCAATCCGTGGGATATATATACATTTGTACAATCAGATACAGGCAGGAGAGTTGCAAATGCGGTGAACTGTGGCAGTGTCAGAAGAGAACAGCCTTTTGTATTTGAGTACGAAGGACAGCTTATACAGGGTATAATTGACTTGTGTTTTGAAGAGGACGGAGAACTTGTGATTGTTGATTATAAGACTGACAGGGTTATGAAGGGCAAAGCGGGGGAAAAAGAGCTTGTCAAAAGATACGCAATCCAGCTTGATTACTATGCAAAAGCGCTGGAACAGCTTACCGGAAAAACTGTAAAAGAAAAAATTGTATATTCATTTACTTTAGGAAAAGAAATAATGTGTTAAAATTACGAAAAATTTTCTCTAACATGTAAAATGCGGTTGAAAATATTGTACAATAATGGTAATATACACTTGATTTGTGAATAAAACATATCAAATTTGCACAAAAATGTGCATAAAATGGAAAAGGAGAGGAAAAATGAAAAAGCAAGTAAAAAAGTTTATGAGTGCATTACTTGCATGTGTAATGGTGGCAGTGTCAGTTATAGTATTTGACATGAATCCAGTACATGCAGCTTCTGGCGCAATAACAGAAGCATCAGGCTGGCTTGAGACAGCATATGTTAAATGGACACCTGTAACAGGAGCTACAGGTTACAATGTATATGTTAAGTCTGCAAGTGCCTCAGATTCAGCTTATGTCCAGTTGGACGATGAGCTTATCAGAAAGTATCCATCTTACATGAGAGCGGATGCTGTAGGATTAAAAGCAGGCGATTATGTTATGAAGATTGTTCCGCTGAACAATGGCAAGGAGAATACATCAGCTGCTATCGTTTCAGATAAGCTTACTGTAAATGCACATGACAGAAGCGGATTTACATTTTCAAGTAATTCACCGGTAAAGAATGGCGTTGGTGCATATAACAACGATGGTACATTAAAGTCTAATGCATCTGTTCTTTATGTTACAGAAGCTAATAAGAATACAGTTAAGATGAAGATTGGTAACACAGAATATACAGGTGTAGCAGCTATTACACAGGCAATTAAGGCTAAGAGTAACTGCCAGCCAGTTGCTATCCGTATTATAGGTCAGGTAACATTAAGCGGACTTGCCTGCAAAGATGTATCATCAGCATATGCAATTGGTGTTAAGGGAGCAGCTAACGTAACATTTGAGGGTATTGGTGATGATGCTACTTTATATGGAGCAGGTGTGGCTGTATTCCAGTCAACAGGCATAGAAGTAAGAAACCTTGGTCTTATGAACTGGGGCGGTGGAAAAGACGGAGATGGTATATCTCTTAAGCAGTCACTTGGTGTATGGGTACATAACAACGATGTGTTCTATGGTGATGCTGGTTCAGATGGTGACCAGGCTAAGGGCGATGGCTCTATGGATTTAAAGGATAATTCTCAGTATGTGACAGTATCTTACAATCATTTCTGGGATTCAGGAAAGATGTCACTTTGTGGCATGAAGTCAGAGTCAGGTGAGAACTGGATTACATATCACCATAACTGGTTTGACCATTCTGATTCAAGACATCCTCGTATCAGAACAATGTCAGTTCATGTATATAATAACTACTATGATGGTAATTCTAAATATGGTGTAGGCGCTGCAAAGGATAGTGAGGCTTTCGTAGAGGCTAACTATTTCAGACATTGTAATTATCCAATGCTCAGTTCAATGCAGGGAAGTGATGTTCTGGCAGGTGGAATATTCTCAGGAGAGAATGGTGGTGTCATCAAGGCATACAACAACTATATGGAAGGTCAGAAGTCTGTTATATATGCTAATTCGGATGCTGGTACAACAACTGCAAGTGCAACTGATTTCGATGCATATCTTGCAACATCAAGAAGTGAAACAGTACCTTCAACTTATAAGGCAAAGCAGGGTGGAAAGACATATTCTAATTTTGATACTAAGGTTGATTTAGGTGTTGATACTGCTGATATTGATGCACCTGCAGATGTTCCTTCAATTGTAACTAAGTATGCAGGACGTATTATGGGCGGAGATTTCAAGTGGACATTTGATAACAGTGTTGATGATACAAGCTATTCACTCAACAGGCCATTAAAGGATAAGCTTAATGCATACAAGACATCTCTTGTATCAGTAGGTGGTGGAAGCGTATCTGGCACTTCACATACACATACATATGGTGAGTGGGTAGTTGTTACACCTGCAACAGAGACAGAAGAAGGTCTTAAGAGCCGCACATGTACAGGATGTGGTTATAATGAAACAGCAGTTATTCCAGCTATTGGAAAAGATACACCTGTTACACCTGACACACCAGTATCAGGAGATGCAAAGGTACATAACTTTACAGAATCAGGAACAACAAGTGACTTCTATAGTATTACAGGAAGCATAGCAACAAATAAAGGTACAGCAACATACAACGGTCTTACACTTACAAAATGCCTTAAGATGGAGTCATCAACAAGTATTAAGTTCACAGCACCATCCGCTGGAAAGCTTACACTTGTATTTGGCGGAACAACGGCAGCTTCTGGCAAGGGCGTAAAAGTTAATGGAACAAGCAAAAAAGTTGGTTCTGATGGTACATTAACAGTAGATGTTGCTAAGGGTGCTGTAACTGTAACAAAGGGAGATGCAATCAATCTTTTCTATATGATATATACACCATCTGGAACATCAGAGACAACACATACACATAAGTATGAGTCAAAGATAACAAAGCAGGCAACATGTACAGAGGCAGGAGTGCTTACATATACATGTATATCTACAACAGGAACATGTGACAAGAAGACATACACAGAAACAATCCCAGCAAAGGGACACAGCTTCAGTACAGAGTGGACAGTAGATGTTGAAGCAACAGAGACAACACCAGGAAGCAAGAGCCACCATTGTACAGTATGTGATGCGAAGACAGATGTTACAGAGATACCTGCAACAGGAGTTGTTGAAAAGAATAATGGTCTTAGTAAGGCAGAAGATGGAAATTACTATTATTATGCAGATGATGTGGTAGA
>ULUL01036779.1_pt1 | contig 11587 bp, 8 predicted proteins | sample 1958481 | NCBI WGS metagenome assembly ULUL01 (sample SAMEA4835759, study PRJEB28245) | human gut metagenome | biome: gut microbiome; material: fecal sample | place: Denmark | collected 2008 | reverse complement strand
GCTGCGCGCCGTCGAGGCCGGGTCGGCCCTGGCCGCGACCATCGCCATGGTCAGCATGTATTTCTTCATCGCCGCGCGCTGCATCCTTGCCCTGGGCGAGGCGGGCAACTTCCCGGCAGCCATCAAGGTGACCGCCGAGTACTTCCCCAAGAAGGACCGCGCCTACGCCACCTCGATCTTCAATGCCGGCGCTTCGATCGGCGCGCTGTTCGCCCCGCTGACCATTCCGCTGCTGGCGAAGGCCTGGGGCTGGGAGATGGCCTTCATCGTGATCGGCGCCCTGGGCTTCGTCTGGATGGGCTTCTGGGTCTTCATGTACAAGAAACCCTCGGACCACCCGAAGGTGAATGCCGCCGAGCTGGAGTATATCGAGCAGGACCAGCACGAAGTGGTCGACGGCGAGACGGTCGGCAAGGAGCAGGAGGGCGAGAAGATCTCGTTCTGGAGAACGCTCTCGTTCAAACAGACGTGGGCCTTCGCCTTCGGCAAGTTTATGACCGACGGCGTGTGGTGGTTCTTCCTCTTCTGGACCCCCTCGTACCTCAATTCGCAGTTCGGGATCAAGATGTCCGAAGGGCTGGGCGTGGCGCTGATCTTCACGCTTTATGCCATCACGATGCTGTCGATCTACGGCGGCAAGCTTCCGACGATCATCATCAACAAGACGGGGCTGAACCCCTATGCGGCACGCATGCGCGCCATGCTGATCTTCGCGTTCATTCCGCTGCTGGTGCTGCTGGCGCAGCCCATGGGCACGATCTCGCCGTGGTTCCCGATCATCCTGATCGGTCTGGGCGGCGCGGCGCACCAGTCGTGGTCGGCCAATATCTTCTCGACCATCGGCGACATGTTCCCCAAGTCGGCGATCGCCACCGTGACGGGCATCGGCGGCATGGCCGGCGGCGTAGGCTCGATGATCCTGCAATGGTTCGCCGGCTGGCTGTTCGTATATGCCGACGAAACGGCGATGCAGTTCATGGGTTTCGAGGGTAAGCCCGCCGGATATTTCGTCGTCTTCTGCATCTGCGCCGTGGCTTACCTCATCGGCTGGATCGTGATGAAGACGCTGGTTCCGAAATACAAACCGATTGTATTGGATTAACTTAAAAACCGGACATACAATGATCAAGCAACTGAACAAGTCGACCGTCGAAACGGTCGGCCGTCCCGTTCGCATCCTGCAATTCGGCGAAGGCAACTTCTTGAGAGCCTTCGTGGACTGGCAGATCGACATCGCCAACGAGAAGGGCGTCATGGATGCAGGCGTGGCCGTTTGCCAGCCGATCATCGACCCCGAGCGCAAGGTGCTGGGGATGATCGACCTGATGCACCGGCAGGACAACATGTACCACGTCTATCTGGAGGGCATCGAGAACAAACGGCCCAAGAAGGACGTGCGGCTGGTGAAGAGCATCATGGATTCGTTCAATCCCTATGTGGACTATGCGAAATACGAGGCGTATTTCCTCTCGCCGGAGCTGAAGATCACCATTTCGAACACCACCGAGGCGGGCATCCGCTACGAGGAGGGCGACGACCTGACGGCCTGTCCGCCGAAGTCGTATCCCGCCAAGATGACGGCGCTGCTGTACAAGCGGTTCAAACATTTCAACGGCGACCCGACCAAGGGCCTTTGCATCATCTGCTGCGAGCTGATCGAGAACAACGGCTCGACGCTCCACGAATACGTCATCAGACACGCCGAATACCACAAGCTCGGGCAGGATTTCATCGACTGGGTCGAAAACAGCTGCCACTTCTGCGACACGCTCGTGGACCGCATCGTCCCGGGTTTCCCGCGCGAGCAGATCGGCGAGATCAGGGAGGAGATCGGCTATGACGACAACCTTGTGGTGAAGGCCGAATTGTACCACTTGTGGGCTATCGGCGGTCCGGGCTACAAGGAGGTGATGAAGGAGCTGCCGCTGGACAAGGCGGGGCTGCATGTGATCTTCATGCCGTCGATCAAGCAGTTCCGCGACAAGAAGGTCCGCATCCTGAACGGGTCGCATACGGGCATGGTGCCCATCGCCCTGCAAATGGGCTGCGAGACGGTGATGGACGCTTTCAATACGCCCGACATCGAGCGGTTCGTCAACGACATGGTTGCCGAGGAGGTGATCCCGATGATCGACGAGGACCGGGACGAGCTGAAGAAGTTCGCCGCCGGGATTCTGGAGCGTTTCTACAACCCCTTCATCAAGCACATGCTCCGGTCCATTTCGCTCAACTCGCTTTCGAAATGGGAGGCGCGCAACTATCCGACCGTGCGCGACAACTGGTTCAAGGCGCAGCGGCTGGCCGAACGCGAAGCATTCACGTTCGCCGCGCTGATGACCCTCTACGGGCCGAACAGCGGTTTCGAACCCGACGACACGAGGGAGTTCGTGGACTACATCCGCGCCAACTGGGATTCGGCCGACATGGAGGCTACGATCGCGAAGATCGTGAAGGAGAGCGGCATCTTCACCGTCGATTTCTCGGAGGTTCCGGGCTTCATCGGGACCGTTGCGGGCTATGTCCGCGACATCGAGACGCTGGGCATGAAAGATGCCTTGAAGAAGTTTTTAGGAGCGTAACCAGTCAGCTGTTCCGGTGCGGCGTTTCGGACGGTTCGTGGCACGGCCTCCGGTCGTGTTCACAAGTCCGATCCACCCCCGAACCCCCCCCCGCCTCGGCGGGGGCTTTGCGGGACCCGGACATGCGGCTTATTTTATTGATATGAAACGGTTTCTGAAAATCAATGCTGCGGACAATGTCGCCGTCGCACTGGCCGACGACCTGCACGAGGGCGAGACGCTCGATGTCGAGGGCGTCGCCGTGACGCTCCGCGAAGACGTTGCGCGCGGCCATAAGTTCGCCCTGCGCGACATCGCCGCGGGAGAGAACGTCGTGAAGTACGGCTATCCCATCGGTCACGCCACGCAGGACGTGCCGCAGGGCGGGTGGATTCACACGCACAACCTGAAAACCAACCTCCGCGACGACCTCGAATACACCTATGCCCCCAAGGTTTACGATGTCGGGTGCCCGAAGCGCGACGTGCGGGTGATGGGTTACCTGCGCGGGAACGATACGATGGGCATTCGCAACGAGTTGTGGATCGTGCCCTCGGTGGGGTGCGTCAACGGGCAGGCGCAGGCCATCGCGGAGCGCGTGAAGCGCGAGTGCGACTGCTCGCACCTCGACGACGTGCGGGTCTACACCCACAATTACGGCTGTTCGCAGCTGGGCGACGACCACGCCAATACGCAGCGGGCGCTGGCTGCGCTGGTGCGTCACCCCAATGCGGGCGCCGTGCTGGTGCTGGGCCTCGGGTGCGAGAACAACCAGGTGTCGGCCCTGAAAGAGGTGATCGGCCAATGGGACGACGAGCGGGTGAAGTTCCTCGTCGCCCAGGAGGTCGAGGACGAGATCGAGGCGGGATTCGAAATCTGCCGCGGGCTGGTGGAAAAGACCAAAGCCGATAAGCGTCAGCCGCTTCCGCTCGCTTACCTCAAGGTGGGCTTGAAGTGCGGCGGCTCGGACGGTTTCTCGGGCATCACGGCCAATCCGCTGGTGGGGCTGTTTTCCGACTGGCTGATCGCGCAGGGCGGCACGACGGTGCTGACGGAGGTTCCCGAGATGTTCGGCGCCGAGACGATCCTGATGGACCGCGCCGTGGACCGCCGGGTTTTCGACGGAACGGTCTCGCTGATCAACGATTTCAAACGCTATTTCCGCCGGTTCGACCAGCCGATTTATGAAAATCCCTCGCCGGGCAACAAGAAGGGCGGCATCACGACCCTTGAGGAGAAATCGCTCGGCTGCGTGCAGAAGGGCGGGGCGCAGCCCGTCGTCGACGTGCTGACCTACGCACAGCCCGTCACGAAGCCGGGATTGAACCTCTTGCAGGCTCCGGGCAACGACCTGGTGGCCGCTTCGGCGCTGGCTCTCTCGGGCTGCCAACTGGTGCTCTTCACCACGGGACGCGGCACGCCTTTCGGGTCGTTCGTGCCCACGATGAAGATTTCGACCAACACGCAGCTCGCGGAGTTCAAGGCCAACTGGATCGACTTCAACGCCGGCACGCTGGTCGAGGACGAGGAGCCGCAGGCCGTGCTGGAGCGTTTCATCGGCAAGGTGCTGGCCACGGCCGGCGGCGAGCGTCTCAAGCACGAGGAGACGGGTTTCAAGGAGATCGCCATCTTCAAGACGGGGGTGACGTTGTAGCGTGTAATTGCGTTCACCGAACCTATGATGAAATCCGCTGTAATCATAACGATCCTTCTCCTGTCCTCGTTCGTCGCCTCGGCAGAGAAGGTCTATACCGTCGACTGCAACGGCGGCGGGGATTTCCGGACCATTCAGGCGTGTTTCGACGCCCTGCCGTCGAAGCCTGCGGAGTGGCGCACGGTGCGGATTATGCCCGGCGTCTATCGCGAGAAGGTGACGCTCGACGTCTATAAGGACAAGGTCCGGATTCTGGGCGATGAAATGGCTGAAACCCGCATCGTCTGGGGCGACTATGCCGGCAAAGTCGTCGACGGCCGCGAGCTGACCACCTACGACAGCTATACGATGTCCGTTCAGGCCGACGATGTCTATCTGGATTGCCTGACCGTCGAGAACGATGCCGGAAGGGTAGGGCAGGCCGTGGCGCTCGAAACCCGCGGCGACCGCATCCATCTGTATCATTGTGCGCTCATCGGCGATCAGGACACCTTCTTTGCTCGCGGCTACGTTTCGCGCGTACATGTCGAGAATTGTTATGTCGAGGGAACCGCCGACTTCATTTTCGGCCCTTCGATCGTGCTGTTCGAGTGTTCGACGATCCATTGCAAGGCCGACAGTTTCATCACGGCCGCTTCGACCACCGAGCGCAACGAATACGGATTCGTCTTCTCCTGCTGCCGTGTGACGGCGGCCGAAGGGGTGACGCGGGTTTACCTCGGGCGTCCGTGGAAATCGACGGCCCGCACCGTGTGGCTGGAGTGCGAATTTCCCGCGGCGATCCGTCCCGAGGGGTGGCGCGACTGGCGGTTGTCCGGGTCCTATGCGATCTTGTCGTAGATGGTTTTCAGCCGGCGGGTCATAAAGAACTGGATCACTCCGCGCAGGAACATGTAGAGCGTGAAGGCCAGCCACAGGGCATTGTTGCCGATCAGCGGGTAGCAGGCGTAGTAAATGGCGAAATAGGCCGCCGTGGCCCAGAACATCGAGTCGCGCATGACGCGCGTTTCGGTGGCTCCGACCATGATGCCGTCCATGATGAAGGGCATGGCCGAGGCGATCGGGATGAGGATGATCCAGACGATGTAGCGTCCCGCCAGCTCCTCGATCACCCCGGCATTGGGCGCCGAGTGGTCTACGAACACGCCCACCAGGTCGCGCCACCAGACGAGATAAATCCCCACGAAGACCACCGATACGAGCGTTCCCCAGGCGATGCACCTCCGCAGGCAGTCGCGCAGCGACACGCTGTCGCGCGCCCCGATGAAGCGTCCCGTGAGCGCCTCGGCGGCGTAGGCGAAGCCGTCGTTCATGTAGGAAAAGAGCGTGAAGAGTTGCAGCAGCAGGGTGTTCACGGCCAGCAGCGCGGGGTCGTCCATGCGTGCTGACGCCCCGGTGAAGAAGGTGTAGACCGCGACGATGCAGAACGTGCGCAGGATGATGTCGCGGTTGATGATGAAGAACGTCTTCAGCGGTTTGAGGTCCAGCACCTCCGACCAGTCGATCCCGGTGAGGATCGGACGGTATTTGGCGGCGAGCAGCAGCGCCGAGAGCGCCACGCCGGTCCATTGGGCGATCACCGAGGCGTAGGCGATGCCCACGATGCCCATATCCATCCCGAAGGCGAACCAGAGGCTGCAAAGGATGTGCACGATGTTGACCGTGACGGCCGTCAGCATGGGGAATATGGCGTTCTGCATCCCCGTGAACCAGCCGTTGAACCCGAAGAGCACGATGCCCGCCGGCACGGCCCAGATGCGGGCGTAGAAGTAGTCGCGGGTCATTTCGCTGCCGTTCATGGCCCAGAGGGCCAGTTCTCCCACGGGGTATTGGAGCAGGATCATCAGCACACCCATCACCGCCGACACCGACAGCGCGCGGGCCAGCATGTTGGTGCACTCGCGGAAGTCGCCCGCGCCGAACGCCTGGGCCGTCAGCCCGCTGGTTCCCATGCGCACGAACGAGCAGTTCCAGTAGATGAAGTTGAAGATCGAGACGCCGATGGCCAGCGCGCCGATCGTGGCGGCGGAGTCGGCTCCCCAGTGTCCGGCGATGGCGGTCGATACGATGCCCATGAGCGGCACGGTGATGTTCGAGACGATATTGGGGAGCGCAATGCGCAGTATTTCGCGGTTCATGTTCATAACGCAGGATCGGGTGTCGCAGCCGATGCCGGGCGGCGCGGGGCTTCTGCCGGAATGCCGCCGGTCGTCGGGGAGTTATTTTTCGGCAAAGATACGGCAAAAGCAGGCGTTTTGTCGCCTTCCGGCGCAATTATTCCCAAAACGGTTGAAATCGGGCACGTTATGTGTTATAATCCGGAAAAATGGATTACCTTTGCCGGGTGGAAACCGGCTCGGACGGGCTGCGTCCGGTATCACGCGCGTGAACCCGGTCGGCACGTTCCGGTCCCTGCCCCCGATAATTTATTAGACGAATAGAAAATGAAAGATCCTAAAAACGACTCGACCCCGGTGCTCGAACGCTTCGGACGCGACAAACGCAAGCGCACCGTAGTGGCTACGGCGGAGCGTGTCGAGCGTCGCCCGCGTTTGCAGCGTGATGCCGCCGATTCGGAGCACCCCTCCTTTGAAAACAGGCCCGAACGCCGGGCTTCGTATAACCCCCATTTCACGGCCGACAACCGTCCGGTCTTCGAGAAGCCGCACTACGGCGACAAATCCCGCGGGGAGGGCGACCGCCCGCGCCGTTCGTATGACGACCGCCCGCGTCCCTATGGCGACCGTCCGCGTCAGTACGACGATAAGCCGCGTTCGTATGGCGACCGTCAGCGTCAGGACGACGACCGTCCGCGGCGTTCCTTCGGAGATAAACCCCGCTACGACGGTGACCGTCACCGCAGCGACGAGGAGCGTCCGCGCCGCAGTTACGGCGACAAGCCGGCCTACGGCGAGAAGAAATTCGGACCCAAGAAGTTCGGCGACAAGCCCTACGGCGAGAAGAAGTTCGGCGAGAAAAAATTCGGGGATAAGAAATTCGGCGACCGGAAGTTCGTCGACAAACCGTTCAAACCTGCCTATAAGAAACACGACGACAAACCGGCGTCGTATCCGAAATTCAATCCCGAGAAGCAGACGGGCGAGATGCGCCTGAACCGCTTCATCGCCCAGTCGGGTATCTGCTCGCGCCGCGAGGCCGACGATTTCATCACGGCGGGCGTCGTTTCGGTCAACGGCAAGATCGTCACCGAACTGGGAACCAAGGTGCTGCCGACCGACGAAGTGCGGTTCAACGACGAGCCGGTGCAGGGCGAGAAGAAGGTCTACCTGGTGCTGAACAAGCCCAAGGGCTACGTCACTTCGCTCGACGATCCCCATGCCGGAAAGACGGTCATGGAGCTGGTCTCGGGCGCCTGCACGGAGCGCATCTACCCGGTGGGACGCCTCGACAAGAACAGCCTCGGGCTGCTGTTGTTCACCAACGACGGCGACCTTACGAAGCAGTTGACGCACCCTTCCTACAAGAAGAAGAAAATCTACCAGGTGACGCTCGACAAACCTCTGACGCGCGCCGATATGGACCGCATCGCCGAGGGCGTCACGCTCGAAGACGGCGAGATCTTCGCCGACGAGATTTCCTACGTCAAGGAGAACAAGCAGGAGGTGGGCATCGAGATCCACTCGGGCCGCAACCGCATTGTGCGCCGTATTTTCGAGTTCCTGGGTTACACCGTGACCAAACTCGACCGCGTTTACTATGCGGGTCTCACGAAGAAGAACCTCAAGCGCGGAGCATGGCGGTTCCTGACCCGCGAGGAGGTGGAGCGGCTGAAGTCCGGGCAGTATGAATAGAAAGTCCGGGCTGTATGCATAAATGAAAAGAGCGATTCGTGAGAATCGCTCTTTTCATTTCATTTAATGCGTGTCCCGATACCAGTTCGTCATCCGGTTTTCGGCGACGTACTTCGTCGAAGGCTCGCTCACGGAGACGCCCGTATAGAAATGCACGGGGTTCGACCCGTTGTTGTATTGGGAATAGAACTGCTTCGTGCACAGACGGCTTTCGGGGGGAAATGCCCGGTCGAGTTGCGTCGTGAATTCCTCGACGAGCGCCGGGTCGCCGCAGCTCAATTCGACGTAATGCCCCAAGTCGTAGAAAAGGTGTGTCATCAGTCCCTCGTAGTACTGGAGCTGCGAGAGTTCGAACGGCTGTTTGCCTTTTTCGTTGATGCGGCGCATCACTTCCGCCAGCGCGTCCAGCTGCGACGTGACGGCCAGTGAGATGCAGCCCGACTGCTCTTTCCAGGTCGTGCTCTGGTATTCGTTTTCGTAGAGGTTCCAGAACTCCCGGCAGGTTTCCGCGAGCCGGTCCGCGACCGGTCCCGTTTCGAACAGGTGGGGGACGATCCGGTCGTAGGGGAATCCGTCGCCCATGACCTCGCAGGGCGACGCCACGATGTAGCCGATGACCGAACGCAGGTCGTAGAGCGTTTCGATGTTGGCCATGAAGCAGTCGTCGAAGATCAGGTAGTCGAAACGGAACTGCTGCGCTTCGAGCGCCTCCTTCAGCTCCGTGATGTTCAGTTCGTAGCCCTTGTCGCCGAACGAACGGGTCTGCTTGGCTCCCGGGGGCGCGGCCCATAGGTCGTCCTCGGCGGAACGCCGCATCGAGTAGGAGAGCGAGCCGCTGGCGACCGGAATCCACGCCTTGCCGTGGCAGCCGATGATCAGCCCGTAGTTTTGGGCCGGAGCCAGCTCCGCGGCATCGGCGAACAGCTGCCGCACCTTTTCGGGGTTTCCGGCGTTGAAGCCGTCGTAGGTTTTGAGCGTCGTTCGTTCGCACCGTTCCGTCGCCGGGTCGTAACGGATCTCCTGCAGGACGGCCGACGAATGCTTCTCGGGCTGGTAGCAGACCAGAATGCGCCCGTCGCCCGGGATTTGGTTCGTCACGGCCGCACTGACGCCCTCGATGTTGCGCTCGTAATAGTCGATCAGGCTTCGTCCGGGCATGTACAGCAGAAGGGTCTGCGTCGCCACGGCGGGCCGTTGGTAGACCTCGACCGGATAGCCGTCCTTGTTGGCGGGGTGGCGGACGGTTATCGTGCCCAGCTTCCGGCGCGCCTTGGCGGAGTTGGGTTCGGAGGCGGTCACCGTGACCGTCGTCTCCCCGCGGGCGCCGCCGTCCGGCGTCACGGCGAATCCCTCGCCGGTATACGACAGCGTCCACGGTTCTTCGGCCGACACGGTGAACGTCGTTCCGGACGAAGCGTCGCCCGGGAGGTGAATCTCTCCCGTCGAGACCTCGATTCGCGGCTCGCGGGCTTTTTCGCAGGCCGCGAGCGTCAGCAGCAGGGCGAGGCAGAGCGTATGCCGGAGAATGCGGATCATTTATAGGTGCGGGGTTTGAGGTTGTTGAACTGCCACGTGCGGTCGCGCTGGTAGGTGTAACCCTCGGGTTTGTTCCAGTAGACGCGGCTGAAATCGAAATAGAATCCCTTGCGCTTCTTGCCCTCGACCACATAGGGAACGACCAGCGGCACGAACTCCACCGTGCGGCTGACGATGCGCGCTTTGCCGAACGAAAGCCCTTCGGCGGCCAGCACGTCGAGCGCGTGGTCGAACATCAGCACATGGCGCGGGGTCTTCTGCGTGAATCCGTCGCCCGAGCCGAGGATCGTGCGGATGACGCCGTTCATGCGGTCCGACCAGGCTTTTTCCTGCTCCTTGTCGCCCAGCGCACCGTAGGCGAACGACATGAGGTTGAGGATTTTGGGGCTGAACGGATCGCGTTTCAGGGCGTCGTTTCCCACCGAGACCATCGTTTCCAGCGTGGCCCTGTCGGGTTTGTCGGGGTCGATGCCCGAGGCCAGCATCAGCATTTTGTCCAGATCGGGGTTCACGGCCAGCGGCTTGTATTCGTCGCGGTAGGCGTATCCGTAGTAGAGGTAGTGGTAATCCTCGTCGGTCAGCGTCTCGTCGCCCGCGTTGTAGCGCATCATCAGCGCGGGGTAGTAGAACGCGGACTGGGCGTCCATCGTCCGGTCGAGGATCATGTCCTCGTCGGGGACTCCGGCGGCGGCCAGCGCCGGAACCAGCAGTGAGAGAAGCAGCAATCGTTTCATAGCGGTCGTTTCCGGTACAAACGCAAAATCAGCGCAAATCGTATCTGGCGATCAGTTCTTCGAACTTCGCGCGGAGTTTTCCCGATCCGGCGACCAGCGGCAGGCGCATCGTGTCGCCGATGCGTCCCATCACCGAGAGGGCGCATTTCACGCCCACGGGGTTGCCCTCCTCGAAGAGCGCGTGCACGGCTTCGTCCAGCGCGGCATAAGCCTTTTCCGCCGCGTCGAAGTCGCCCGCCTTGGCATGGTTCACGCACTCCATGAACCGTTGCGGGAAGGCGTTCGCTGCCACGGAGATCACGCCGTCGCCTCCGCGGCGCATCAGCTCGATGGCCATGCCGTCGTCGCCCGACAGCACGAGAAATCCCTCGGGACGGTTGTCCAGGATGCGCTGCATCTGCCCGATGTCGCCCGACGCCTCCTTGATGCCGATGACGTTGCGGAAGTCGGCGGCGCAGCGGAGCGTGGTCTCGGCGGTCATGTTGACGCCCGAGCGGCCCGGGATGTTGTAGAGGATCACCGGCAGGGGCGAATGCTCCGAGACGGTGCGGAAATGCTGGTAGAGCCCCTCCTGCGAAGGTTTGTTGTAATAGGGCGTCACGCTCAAAATGGCGTCGGCGCCCCGCAGGTCAAATTCGCGCAGCTGGTCCAGCACCTCCGAGGTGGAGTTGCCGCCGCAGCCCATCACTAGCGGCACGCGGCCTGCGATCTGGTTGGTGATGAACATGGCGATCACGGCGCGTTCGGGCATGTAGAGCGTGGGGGTCTCGGCCGTGGTGCCGAGTGCGACGATGTAGTCCACGCCGCCGTCGATCACGTAGTCGATCATGCGGGCCAGCGCCTTGTAGTCGACGCGGCCGTCTGCCGTGAAAGGGGTGATCATCGCGGCGCCCACGCCGGAAAGTTTGTGTCGTAGCATAATGTCTCTGATTGTCGTTTTATCTGTTGTCGTTTTGCGTCAGTCCTCAAAGCAGGCGTCTTGCGCCTGTCAGAATAATTCCTGTTGTGCGGCCTTTTCCACCGGGCCTCCGCCTTCGATCATGGCGATGAACTCCTCCTCGGAGATGATCCTTACACCCAGCTTCTCGGCCTTCTTCAGCTTCGCCGGGCCCATCTTGTCGCCCGCCACGAGGTAGTCGACGCTGCCCGACACCGCCGCGAGGTTCCGGCCCCCGTGCAGTTCGATCAGCTCCTTCATTTCGTCGCGGCTCCGCGTGAACTTGCCCGAGACCACGAAACTCCGGCCCGCCAGCGCCTCCGACGCCAGGCGGCGCGCCTCGGCTTCGAATTGCA
>ULUL01000340.1_pt1 | contig 11630 bp, 10 predicted proteins | sample 1958481 | NCBI WGS metagenome assembly ULUL01 (sample SAMEA4835759, study PRJEB28245) | human gut metagenome | biome: gut microbiome; material: fecal sample | place: Denmark | collected 2008 | reverse complement strand
GGGGGCTGTTACGCCAACAGAGACATTGTAACAGAATTATGTACAAATCCCAATGCCCGTCTTCTCACAATTTTTTTTAAAGAAGTGCAATTTTTGAAAAATTTTTCCTTGCACTCTTTGATTAGAAAGCCATCACCCGGTTTTACTTTAGCCGAAGTCTTAATCACCCTGGGCATTATCGGTGTTGTCGCGGCAATGACACTTCCGACTGTAATAACCAATTACCGTAAAAAGCAGACTGTTGTCCAGTTAAAAAAGGCGTACAGCGAGATTAACCAGGCTGTTAGAATGGCTGAAAGCATTCACGGTACTTTGGACAGTTGGGATTTTTCTGTTTCTAGCTTTGAAAATAGTGAGGAGCAAAGTAATTACTTTGCAGAAAATTACCTTTTTCCAAACATTAAAACCATTAAAAGATGTTCCAGCCTTTCAGATGACTGCTGGGTTCCCGGAGGGATCCTTTTGAGCGGCGAAAAAACAAGTTCATTCATTACCGCATCCGGATACGCCGTAAATTATTGGCTGCATAGAGTAGGTAATGGGGCTTGGTTTATTATTGATACAAATGCTTCTAAAGCTCCGAATGAGTATGGTATTGACAGATTTGCGTTCGTTATGAGCTGGGGGAATGCACAAACTACAAGTTCTGTTATTGGTGGCAACGAATGCACTAAAAAATTGGGCTTTTTACCCCCGGGGCTGGCCTGCAACGATAGAGAAATCACAAGAGATGATATATTAAATGCTACAGATAACCTTGAGGGCAAAAACTGGGCTTGCACCAAAACTGCAACTCAACGACGTTACTGCTCCGCTTTAATTATGCTGGATAACTGGGAAATCAAAGACGATTACCCTTGGAAATAATAATACTTGAAAGCCCTCGATATTGAGGGCTTTTTTTAAAATGGTCTTCCTGTTTTAAAGAAAAAATTTGCTTCTGCTGAAGGGAAAAAACTTTCCTTCATATACCCGTGAAATCCTCCCGGAGGAAGCCCCGGAGGGCCAAAGCCCCCGCCAAATATCGAACCGCCCATAAAACCTCCGCTCATGAAACCGCCTGTACAGCAGCAGCCGCCAAAACCACCCCAAGGCCTCATCATAGCAGTCATTATTGACGCACCCATAAGCCCCATCATACCTTTTGAATTAGCCGCCTCATTACCATATCCTGCCATGTTATTTATCAAAAAGCCTAAGTTACTGCCGGTAGTTTTGCGCATATCATAAGCAATTTCGTTTCGCACTGCTCCGTTCATAACATTTAGCCCAAAGTCAACTGCTATATCTGAAGGGTTTGCGCCTTTATTTTTTGCCTCGAGTGCAGTTGCCGTACTGCCCAACAGTGCGTTCACATTACTCAATATAAAGTTTGTTCTCGATAAGCTCATAGTTATTCTCTCACTTTAATATCTTGTATATATATAAAATATATTTTTCCCGAAAAATTGCTTTAATTTGCTTCTTTGTTACGAATTGTTACAGGGAAATACTTATTTATTAAAGTCCCCTCCTACTATTGCCGTAATAAAAAATATAAGGAAATTTATAAGGGATATACGCTAATGGAAATGAGTGTTTACAATTCAAATTACAAATTAGGCATCGACACTTCTGTGCTCAAGCAGGTTTCAGCAGAAATCCTTAAAAGAGCAGAAGCGAAAAACAGCCAATACAATACAAGCTCATTCAACAGTGTTTTAAAAAACACTGACATAGGCGTTGACCTTTACAAAGGCCAAGTTGACTCCACAACAGCTAAGCAAATCGCATTAAACAACAGCGGCTTACAAATCCAATTGAGCCAAAACGCGCTCAAAGCAATTAGCTTTTTAAATTCTCAAGCTGCAATACAAAACGTTCAAAAATCCGTTGAAGGCAAAATGACAGTTGCTGTAAATGAAATTAATGGGCAGCCTTCAAAAACAGAAACAACACCTGTTTTCAATTCAATTGTAGCAAACAGCACTTCAAAAGATAAAAATGGCTCAAATCCTTTTTATCACGGCGAATTGCTAATGCAAAATTCTAAAAAAGGCAACAAAATTGAAGATGCTGAAAGTATCTTTAATGCGTAAGAAAACGCGTAAGCCGGTGTTCACGGGGTCGGCTTGCTACTCGCCAGATTTCTCATCACTTTTTTCGTGTTCATCTTTATTTTGTTTTTGTTCTTGATTATTTTTGTTTTTCTCATCTAAGAGAAGCTGTTTTTTCTTTGCATTAATCACGTTTGCAACATTCATCATAGCTAGAGAGTTAAGGGTCGCACGCAAAACAGCGCTTCTATCCATGTATTTTTCAGATTCTTTTTGTTCTTCTTCTTCGGCCCTTTGCTGAGCAAAATATTCACCGCCTTGGCCCATTTTATCATCCTGGGTTTTGGCAGCGGTGCCTGAGATATCGCCTCCCTTAAAATTAAAAGAGCCGCCAATCCCGAAAAATCCTGCTGACCTGTTATCGACCATAATTTTTACCCTCTGCCACACTCAAAATATATGCATATACTTTTTATGTGTTAATTATCTACGTGTTTATTTGAGTATAGCTAATTTAATGATATATTAACTCATCTAAATAAATTATTTTGCTACCATTTTAATAAATATTTACAAAAATTAAACGGGTAAAACGGGTAATTTATGATATATTAGAGATAATAAAGCAGCCGGATAATCGCGCTTAAGAAAAATTAAGTGAGGAAAGTCCGTGCATTCAAGGACAGACCGCCGGAGAAACTCCGGACAGCGTGAGCTGGTGGAAAGTGCCACAGAAATGAAACGCGCAAGCCGGTGTTCACGGGTCGGCTTGCTGAAGAGCAAGACGAGCAAGTGAACACAACGAAACCGCCGTTGTTCCTGGAGCTTTAGCGAAAGGAACGAAGCAATCTCTGATTGCCCAGGCGGAAAAAGCGAAAGCCGGTGTTCATCCGGTGTCGGCACACGGTAGTGTGGCGAGCAGGGACGAACATTACGCGACAGACTGCCGATGGATTTTATATCACAGGCGATGGTGCAACGGTGAGTTAAGAGCTTCACCAGCAGTGCTGAGAAGCACTGGCTAGGTAAACCCCGGTCGAATGCAAGATTAACTCGAAGGTTATAAAGGTGTCCGCCAACTTCGGAAATATCGCTTGAGATTGCAGGTAACTGCAATACCAGACAGATGATTATCTTAAAACAGAACACGGCTTATGAGCTGCTTTATTTTTATACCAAAAGAGCCCTAACAAAAGCTAGGGCTCTTTTGGTTTTAAAGCTATGTCGGGTGCCGACATCGGATGAACACCGGCTTACGCTTTTTCCGCCTGGGCAATCAAAGATTGCTTCGTTTCTTTCGCTAAAGCGCCAGGAACAACGGCGGTTTCGTTGTGTTCACCTGCTCGTCTTGCTCTTCAGCAAGTCGACCCTGTGAACACCGGCTTGCGCTTTTTTATTTCCCCAGTTCCACGCCCTGCAATACAAGGACCTGAATTTCTCCAGGGGTCAGCTTTACGTTGTAATAGCCGTTTTTATATACCGGAGCGCTTTCTATTTTTATCGGCACTGCAAGCGCATTATCATCTAGTTTTGGAACCCGGATTTTTGTTTCTGCAAACTCCGTGAAATTAAGATTTCCAAAAACAAGCACTGTGTTATTAGAATAACTTATCGCATAGGCAAAAACTGAAGGTTGAGAGGCTTTTAAAGGTATAAACTTCCCATTTGTCAGTAGCGGATACATCAAAACTTTAAATTTATTTGCCATTACATAGTCTCTGATAAGCGTTTTGTCATTACCGCCCGGGCGTCTTGAGAAATTAAATATATCAATTTTGCCACGGTGAACAAAGTAATATTCATCATCAGTGTAAGTTTTCGGAGCTTTTTTGTTAGCCCAAAAGTACACGTAATTATCACCGGTCTGCATGCCGTCAACTAAATATGTATTAACAGGCAAAGTTGCATTTAGCCACATTATCATTTTGCTGTACTTTGCTCCGTTTATCAAAACCGGAGACATCTCGTCGTGTGTTGTAAAACTTCCGATAACTCTTTTGGGCTCTTTGTATTTTGATAAGAGACTTTTATTAAATTTAACATGGTCAATCAATTGTTTACCGGTTTTCCAGTTTTTCAAGTCAAACCAGCTTCCGTAATAGCCGTCGAAACCGGCTTCAAGCAATTTGTTGTACTGAGTGTATACTCCGTATTGAGAAATAGGCGTTGTCCAGCTATCAGAAGTTTCGGCGAGCCACAAAAACTGTGGATCTATCTTTCTGGAGTATGCGATTAAATCTTTCCAGAATTTAGCGGGTTTTAAAGGCGCAACGTCAGCGCGGATTCCGTCTGCACCAAGCCTTATAACCATATCGACGAAGTCTTTGTACAAATTATAAACATCCATATTAATTTTTTCTTCTGTACCCGCGTTCAAAAGTCTAACATCAGTCCAATCAGACGGAACAACCGGCTGGCCTGATTTATCTTTGACAAAAAGCTCCGGGCGTTCAAGGTACAAATCATACGCCCCGCATGCCGGAAGGTCAATAATAACTCTTATACCGCGTTTGTGGGCTTCATTTATAAACTTTCTAGCCTGATCTTCGAGAGATAAAGCGCTGTCTTCGCTTTTAAGCTGAGGGTTTAGAGTGTCGAAGCTCGATGCAGCATAAATAGATCCGGCAGTACCTATTGCTTTGGTTTTGCCGACAGGAGTAACAGGCTGAACATGAATTGTATTTATCCCCAATGAGCCAAGCTCGTTTAAGCGCTCAATGGCGTTTAGAAAATTCCCGCTTTCTTCACCTTCGGAAATATCAATAATCCCATTGCCGTTTGTATCTTTTGCGTTAAATGTTCTTATGTTAAGTTCATAAATTATTGCGGCATTTGAAAGAAACATTGTTCTTAAATCATTTACCCAGGGTTTCGCTGCCGCAAAAGACACGCTTTGTGCAAGCACAAATACAGCTAAGACGCATATTAGAAACTTAATCTTTTTTATCATATTCACACTCTCCCTTAATTCAATTTTAATAATTTACATTTTAGCAAAACGTGAGGATTTTGGCAAGAAATCCCTTAACTCACATCATAACGTTATTTGCCAAAATAAAATTTTCAGATATAATGAAATTACCATGAAGGAATATGCAATTGGAATAGATTTAGGCGGAACAAAGGTTCTTATAGCGCTTGTAAACAAAACAACAGGCGAAGTTGTTAACTTTGTTAAAAAGAAAACTAAAAAAGACAAAGGGCCCAAAAACATTATCCGCAAAATGACTGAAGGCATAGAAGAGCTTCTTGAAATTACCGCTGTCAATAAAGAAGACATCTCATCTATCGGTGTCGGAGCGGCCGGACAAGTAGACAGAGAAAACGGGATTTTAATAGGCGCCCCCAATCTTGACTGCTATGATTTAAATATAAAAGAACAGCTTTCAACGCATTTTAGCCTGCCGGTATTCTTAGGAAACGACGTTGAAATCGCAACAATAGGCGAGCAAAAATTCGGCGCAGGCAAAGGATGCAATGATTTTGTCTGTATTTTTGTCGGAACAGGCGTTGGCTCAAGCATAGTTAAAAACGGGGAGATTGTCCTGGGTTCTACCGGAACCGCCGGTGAAATAGGGCATATAATCGTTGATTTGAACGGCAGACCGTGTGCTTGCGGGGCTCATGGGTGTCTTGAAGCTTATGCATCCCGTTCTGCTATTGAAAGACGAATTGAAGGTGCATTGAAAAAAGGCAGACAATCAGTTATTTTGGAGTATCTTGAAAGCGGAAAATCAATTACTTCAAGCATGATACAAAAGTCTATTGAAAGAGGAGACGAGCTTGTAAAAAGCTGTGTTGATGAGGCTTCTGAATACCTCTCAGGCGGCATTGCAAGTATTATCAATTTTATTAATCCAAAGCTTATTGTTCTTGGCGGAGGTTTGATTGAAGCAGTTGATTACTTCTACCAAACAACAATTAAAAAAGCTAAAGCAAAATCACTGCCGGTGCCTGCCAGCAAAATTCAGTTTAAAAAAGCAGCTCTTGGAGACTTTTCAGGGGTAATCGGCGCCGCGTTTTTGGAAGACAGAAAGATTTAGATGAAAAAGATTACAAAAAAAGTTTTACTAATCCGACTATCATCACTCGGAGATGTGGTGTTTAATATTCCGCTTGCAAATGTTCTTAAAGCAAACGGCTATACAGTCGATTGGATAGTTTCAGAAAAAGGTTATGAAATTGTTAAAGACAATCCGTGTGTTAACAAAGTTTACCTGGCGCCCGTGCAAAAGTGGAAAAAACGCGGACTTTCTATCGTAAGCTTTTTTGAGTATTTAAAAATACTCAGAGAAATTCGAAAAGAGCATTATGACATTGCAATTGACTGCCAGCAAATGTTCAAAAGCATGTACTGGATGATATTTTCCGGTGCAAAAAGAAGGCTTGCTTCAGAAAATGCCAAAGAGTTTTCACACCTCGGAGCAAACGAAATAGTGCCGAATATATACGGAGGCTACGAAAGGCACAGCGTATTAAATAACCTTAAATATGCTGAATACCTGGGGCTTAACACAGAAAAAATCGAATTCACACTTCCCGAGACTTCTGCTCAGGCAAAAGCTAAAATTGACAAGCTTTTAGAGCACACTGACAAAACCAAACCGCTTGTTGTAATTGCCCCTGCAACAACCTGGGAGCTTAAACACTGGTCAAAAGATAATTGGAAAGAGGTTGTAGAAGGGATTAAGGATGAATGTTCTCTTGTATTTACAGGAACAGAGGCTGACAGCGGACTTTTAAAATACATCGGAGCCGACAATTACACAAACCTTTGCTCAAAGACAAAGCTCGAAGAACTGCGTGAATTACTTTCGCGTGCAGACATTGTACTTGCGCCGGATTCAGGCAGTGCACATCTTGCATGGGCTTCAGGGAAACCCGCTGTAATAGCGATTTTCACCTGCACGCCGCCAGGAATGTTCGGGCCTTTTGATTACGGGGAAAACAAAGGAAAATATTTTGCAGTAAACGGCGGACTTGATTGCCAGCCATGTTTCTCAATAAACTGTCCAAAGCTTGACGAGAACAAAAATCTTTGTCAGAGAATTCCAACAGCACAAAAAATAATAAATATTGTAAAAAATTTGCTAAAAAACCAGACACCAACTCTATAATGGTTTATAATGCTATTGGATTTATAAAAACCTCAAGGGGCTAAATGAACTTTTTTGACAAAATAAATGAATTTCGAAAAGCAATTTCTGACGTAGAACGCAGCATATACGGCGGAAAAGAAAGCTATCTTGAAATTTATGAACGTAACCTTGAACTTGAAAAAGAAATTGCCAAAAGAACCAGTGAATTAGACATAGCAAACCGCCGTATGCTGACATTACAGCATATTCTCGAAATGATGAATTCTTCAAAACCTCTTGTTAGTGTTCTTGAAACAATTGTGAACAGTCTTCACGGTGAACTTGGGTATCTTCACAGCACAATCATCAGAAAGCTTGAAGACGAAAACGGCCCGTTTATGTCCGTAATAGCACAGGCAGATAACCAAATTATCAAACGCGTTAACAGCATAATTAAAATTCCAATGCAGATGAGGCGTCTTGCGTATCTTGAAAACAGTATCTACGCAGATTCTTTGAACGAAAAAAAGATAATCCTTACGCGCGACATTGAAAAAGCCCTTAGAGGCATCATCCCTGATATAGAAAAAGATATTGCCGACAAAGTAATGAGCGGAATGCAAAGCAAATCACTTATTACAATCCCGCTTTACACTATGAATAAACCTTTTGGCTGGTTTTGCGTTTTTTCTTCACGAGAAGAACTTGCAGAAAGCGAGACAGACTTCTTAACAATGTTTGCCCAGCAAATTGAAATGGCAATCACAATAGCTGACTTATTCCAGGCAGTTAGAGACCAGGCCGTAACCGACGGTTTAACAGGGTTGTACAACAGAAGATATTTTGAAGAATATATTTCAAAAGAAGTTACGCGTTCTGTGCGCCAGAAACAGCCTTTCAGCGTAATCGGCATTGATTTGGACTTCTTAAAACAAATTAATGACAAATTCGGCCACGCATACGGCGATGTAGCGATTAAAACAGTGGCTAATGTCTTGAAAAACAATGCACGCTCAATTGACGTTGCGGCAAGAATGGGAGGCGAAGAATTCAACATTCTTCTGCCCGGAATTGACTCTACTGGTGCTCTTGCGGCCGCAGAAAGAATTCGCAAAGCCATTGAAGAAAAAGAACTTGATACAATCGGTCATATTACCGCAAGCGTCGGCGTTGCAACGTTTTTAGAGCATTCCGATAATCTTGAAGAACTTCTTGAACTCACAGATCAGGCCATGTATCAGTCAAAACGCCAAGGGCGAAATCGCGTTACGCTTGCAAAACCCATTAATGAAACAAGCTGGCAGGAAATCGCTGTTAATACATTCCTCGATATTTTATCAAAACACAACATACCGATTGAAGAAAACATTTCAAAAGAATTATGCGAAAAGCTTTCTACCGTTAAAGAACAAACAAGTATGCCAAAAGAAGTTTTGTATTCAGTTGCTGATATGCTCACCAAAACCTACAATCCTTTGCACGAACAGGGAGTGGTTAAGTCAAAAGTCTTGCTGGCAGCTTCTCTTGCAAAACGTTTTGACCTTTCAAAGCAGGAAGTCGACAAACTCCGTATTGCAGTGCTTTTGTATGATATCGGAAACCTTATGCTGCCAAAAGAAATCCTCCAAAAAGCTGCACCCCTAACTTATGACGAAAGAGAACGTATTCAAGCCCATCCGATAATAGCAGCACAAGAAATTTTAAAACCTATTTCTTATATCCAGGATATTATCCCGATAGTTGAGCACCACCACGAAAACTGGGACGGTACAGGTTATCCTGGCAGAATTTCCAAAGACGAAATCCCTATAACTTCACAAATTATCCTGATAGTTGATGCCTACTTTGCGCTGACTGAACAACGGCCGTATCGCGCAAAACTTTCACCGCGCGAAGCACTCGCCGAAATTAAAAAAGATGCCGGCAAAAAATGGAACGAAACGCTGGTCGAAGAATTTATTACACTTATTGAACACGATTTGACCTGAAATGAAAGAAAAAGAATTTATCGAAATTATAAAAACAACACTTAACTCGGATTACATCGGCGATGACTGCGCTTATCTAAAGGATTTGGGCATTGTTGTAACCCAAGACAGTCTTGTGCAAGACGTGCATTTCAAAACGGATTTTGCAACCCCTTATCAGCTTGGCTATAAATCTGCAATGGTAAATATTTCTGACATTTGCGCCTCCGGGGCTGAGCCTAAATACCTTACAAGCGCGCTTTCTTTGCCTGAAAATACCCCGGCAAGCTTTGTTAAAGAGTTTTATGAAGGGATGAAAGCGGCAGCAGATAAAGTCGAAATCGTCGGCGGAGATATAACCGGCTCTGACAAAATTTTCATATCAATTACCGCAATCGGCACAACCCAATGCCGCCGAATTTCTTCGCGCAAGTTCGCAAAACCAGGTTATAAGATTGTTATCTCAGGGCTTCACGGCTCAAGTGCTGCGGGGTTGAAACTTCTGCTTCAAGGAAAGTCTCAGCCTAAAAAATTCATAAATGCCCATCTTATGCCAGAAGCTCAGCGCGGGTTCTCAAAAAAAATTGCTCAGAATATTAATGAAGATTACGCAATGATGGATACTTCTGACGGACTTGCTGACGCGCTTTTGCAAATCTCGCAGGCCAGCGGTGTTATGCTGGACATTGATTTTGAAAAAATCCCCTATGATAAAGATTTGCAAACTTTCAAAAATTATAAAGATTTAATCCTGTATGGCGGCGAGGATTACGGTCTTGTTGGCGCTGTGCCCGAAACTTTTGCAAAAGACTTCACCGTAATTGGGGACGTCAAGCCGGGTTCCGGAATAAAAATTGACGGGAAAATACTTTCTAGTGAAGAAATTTCCAAAAGAATTTATAATCATTTTTCATGATAAAATATAAATGATGAGGGGAAAATTCATGAAAATTAACGCGATTATAACCGCCGGCGGCACATCGTCAAGATTTGGAAGAAACAAACTTTTAGAAAAAGTTCATGGCAAAGAAGTTATAAAATACACGCTTGAAGCCTTTGAAAAATCAAATGTTGATGAAATAATTATATGTTCACATATTTCGATTATAGACGAATTGAAGGACATGTTTAAAAACAGCGTAAAGGTCAAAGTAATTGAAGGCGGCAACACTCGTCAGCAGTCGGTTTATAATGGACTGAAAGCTGGTGTATGCGATTACGTTCTAATACACGACGGCGCTCGCCCGATGATTTCAGCAGAAATTGTAAACAACTGCATAGAAATGGTTAAGGATATGAAAGCCTTGACAGTTGCAACAAAAACCATTGATACAATCAAAGAAGTTGAAAACGGTAAAATCGTTCAAACAATAGACCGCGCAAAACTTTATAACACACAGACACCGCAGGCATTTGAATATAGCGCAATCAGGCGCGCTCACGACAAATATGCCGGTAAGAATTTTACAGATGACGCCAGCATGCTTGAGGCGCTTAATGAAACTGTATACATCCTTGACGGAAGCTATACGAATATAAAAATTACAACACAAAGCGATATAGAGATTGCAAAGATTTATCTTAGCAATCGTACTTAAGCCGCCTCGCGCGTCTTACTCGGCGGCGCTAGACAGGTCTGCAAAGTCTTGCACGTCTGCAAGCCCCTCTCACAAAACAATATTTAATTGTTTTGTTCGGCAGAATGCCCTCTGTCGCCTCGCGCGTCTTTATTGGGCTTCTTTGCAGCTTCGCGCTTTATCCCAGCCCAGCTTGTCATGGCATCTCAGATAATCAAGGTTTTCATTCAATATTACCCATGCGCCGCACCCTTCGCAAAGCCCGGCACAGTTTTCCGGCTTGCAAGCTGTTTCAAAGGCCCCGCCTAAAGACGTTTGCTCTTGCGCCCCTGTTGGCAAAACCCCGGTTTCTGTTGCCTCAAAGGTAAAAGTGTCTGCTCCAAAACTGTTCGGTTTTTTAAAACCGTTTACATCCACAGTAACGGCCAGATATCCTTTTGATAATATGCCTTCCCCAAAACTCATAGCTTCCGGGCCAAAACTGTTTATAAATACACTCATGCCGTCTGAGGTTATAAATCTTGCAAGATAAGTGTTTTGATTTATGTTTAATGCATCAGAGTTATCTATTGTTTTGTAGGTTATATCTTTAAAACAGCCTTTTTCAGCCCCGCATACTTTTGTTGTTTTCATATAGGGAATTATCTTGTTCATCGCTGTTAAACATGCTTCCTTTGAATTTCTTGTTTCGCCATTTTCATACCACGTATCGGGGGTACCGTTTTCTTGTATTGCTCTCATGTATGCTTGCGAAAAGCTTGAATAAAACTTTTTTAAAGCTGTTACTGTTGCTTTTTCCTGCTGCTTTTGGATTAAGGTCGGAAGCGTTAATGCAGCGACCACACCGATTATGCCAAGAGTAATTAACACCTCTGCTAAAGTAAATCCAATTTTTTTTATCATACTGACCTCACATTTGCTAAATTTATTGTTTATTATAACATTATTTTGGTCAATTTGCAAGAGGGTTAA
>ULUL01039517.1_pt1 | contig 11743 bp, 9 predicted proteins | sample 1958481 | NCBI WGS metagenome assembly ULUL01 (sample SAMEA4835759, study PRJEB28245) | human gut metagenome | biome: gut microbiome; material: fecal sample | place: Denmark | collected 2008 | reverse complement strand
GTACAGCCATTACCAGATGGCCACGCTTCTGTCCTTTGCACTCCCTCTGGCAGCACCGGAAAGTAATGCCTAAAAAAAGAGCAAGACCCCAACTAAGGAATCTTACTCTTTTTTCAGCATTCAATCATATCATACTCTATGCTATTACATCTTTTGATATGTCTAACTCAACTACTGTGTCGCCTGCCTTACCGTCCAAAGGGAATCCCCGTAAACAGGTAAGCCACAGCGCATAACAGCACTAAAAGGATCAGCGCCGGAAGCCAGAGGGTCAGGAAGGCGCTTAGGAGTATGGCGGGGATGTCGCCCTTTTCCAACTCCTTGCTGCGCTTTTCGCTTTCCGCCTCAATATCCATTTCCTCGTATTTTTTCAAATGCTTCCAGTGTTTTCTGATACTCATCATTTACTCTCCAGAACGCCTGCTTTGTGTCTGTCAAACAGGTATTCACCGTTTTCGCCAAGCTTCTTTTCCGGATAGTGGCATGCTACGAAATGGTTAGGCTCAACCTCTGTCAGCTTAGGGCAGATACGGGAGCACTTTTCAGTAGCCATATAGCATCTGGTGTGGAACTTACATCCGGTGGGCGGATTGATCGGGCTGGGGATATTGCCCTCCAGGATGATCTTATCCTTGGAGGCAGAATCCGGATCTGTGGTAGGGATGGAAGAAAGCAACGCTACTGTGTAAGGATGTCTGGGATCCTTGAACATGTCGTCCTTATCTGCCAGCTCCACAATATTGCCCAGATACATAACGCCGATACGGTCAGAAATATATTTTACGACGGACAAATCATGGGAAATGAACAGGTAGGTCAGATTCTGCTGTTCCTTCAGATCCTGCAGCAGGTTGATGATCTGGGACTGGATGGAAACATCCAATGCGGATACGCACTCGTCGCAGACTACGAATTTAGGCTGTACAGCCAGGGACCTGGCGATACAGATACGCTGTCTCTGACCACCGGAGAACTGGTGGGGATATCTGTGCAGCATATAATCCTGCAGTCCGCACTTACGCATGAACTCCATGATATACTGCTTAGTCTCATCAGCACCGTGAGCGTACATATTATGGGTAACAAGTCCCTCTTCAATGATCTGTCCTACGGTAAGACGGGGATTCAAGGAAGAATAGGGATCCTGGAAGATGATCTGCAGATCCTTGCGCAGGTGTCTGATCTCACTGTAGGTCAGTCTGGACAGATCAACGCCCTCATCCTTCAGCGCCTCATACTTTGCAAAGTCAGGCAGGGAGCGGTACTTTTCCTTCTCCTGTTCTACCTTCTTGTTGGCTTCTGCACACTTCTTTGTAAGGTCCTCGATCTGTTGATCCATCTCAGACAACTTAGCAACGGCCTTCTCATTCACATTGCCCTTCTTATCCTTCTTGGCAGTACGGAGTGCCTGCTGTTCTCTCTGTTTCTTAAGCTGGAAGAGCTTTACCTTGTCCTCGTAAGCATCATAAAGCACCCTGGCAGGCTCTTCAATGTTGTTGCAAGCCATGAACCCTCCCAGTATCTTTGCGGTATGGTTCAAAGCATTCTCTGCTTCTGTTACCAGGCGGTCCTTTTCATTGCTCTGCTCATGAGTAACATTCTCGCCTGCTTCCTCATACTTTTTCAAGGCTTCGTCAGCCTTCTTCTGTGCCTCATGATAGTGAGCCACCATCTTGGAAGCATTCTTTAAAGTTTTTCCTACATATTTAGGTGCCATCTCATCCAGAGTACGTCCATAATACATGGTGCTTCCTGCCGTCTGAGGATAGAGTTGTAAAAGCACACGACCGAAGGTAGACTTTCCGCATCCGGATTCTCCTACAAGACCCAGTGTCTCACCTTCGTAGATATCCAGGGAAATGTCATCATTTGCCCTGACATAGAGCTGATTCTTGGAAAAGGCTTTTTCCTTTCCCACAGGGAAATATTTTTTCAGATTAGTTATGGTTAATAACTTCTTTTTGGTGTTCTGCACTGGTTCTCACCTCCTTATCGGGATAAAAGCATCTTACAAACTGATTCTTTTCTACTTCTACCAGCTGTGGTTCCTCTTCCATACATTTTTTGGTACAATATTTGCATCTGGGAGCGAACTTACATCCCTTGGGAAGTGCCAGAGGATGGGGCACAGCGCCGGGAATAGGCTCTAGCTTGCTTCCTTCATTGTCAAGCCTAGGGATAGAATTCATCAAGCCTTCTGTATAAGGATGGGACATTTTGTTGTTAGTGAAGATCACTCTTGCAGAAGCCTGCTCCACTACCTGTCCACAATACATAACTACCACATCATCTGCCATCTCATTGATAACGCCCAGGTCATGTGTGATGAAGATGATGGAGGTTCCATGAGTCTTCTGCAGATCGTTCATCAGACGAAGGATCTGGGCCTGAATGGTAACATCCAGTGCGGTAGTAGGCTCGTCGGCAATCAAAATCTTGGGCTGGCAGGCAAGTGCCATAGCGATCATGACACGCTGACGCATACCGCCGGAAAGCTGGTGGGGATACTGCTTTACCACAGCCTCCGGGTTAGGGATCTGTACGTCCCGAAGCATCTCCACTGCCTTTGCGGCAGCTTCCTTCTTTTTCATATGCTGGTGGATCATCAGGGGCTCACTCAACTGGCGTTCAATGGTAAATACCGGGTTCAAGCTGGTCATGGGCTCCTGGAAAATAACAGAGATCGCATTACCACGGATCTTGTACATTTCTTCCTTACTTAACTTGGTAAGGTCCTTTCCCTCGAAAAGGATCTCACCATCTGCGATATATCCGTTTCCATCCAGCAGATTTAATATACTCATGGCAGAAACGCTCTTTCCGCTTCCGGACTCTCCCACAACACCCATGGTCCTACCCGATTCTACGGAATAAGAAACGTCATTTACTGCCTTAACAATACCTTTTTTGGTCTTAAAATAGGTATGAAGATTGTGTATCTCTAGCAGCGGCATCTTAAGTCTCCTCCTTTACTTATCAATATTAGACTTCGGATCCATTACATCACGCAGAGTATCACCGATAATGTTGATACAGATCGTCGTCGTAGCCAGGAACAGGGAGGTAAACAGCCACTGCCACCAGAAATTCTTGATGATCGTTGCGTTGTTGGCACCGTTAAGCATATTACCCCAAGTAGGACGAGGATAGTTTACACCAAATCCCAGGTAGCTTAAGGTGGACTCTGTCAGCATACAGGTTGCAAAATCCAGAGTCAGAGTAACCAGAATAACGGAAAATACGTTGGGAAGAATATGCTTGAAGGCAATCTTCCAGGAATTCACACCCATTGCCTGGGCTGCTACAACATACTCTCCTTCTCTTGCGGAAAGCACCTGACCACGCACCAGTCTTGCAAGTCCCGGCCAGGATAGGACGCCCAGGATACACATAATGATAAATATTCGGGTAGTCTCACTCAAGGTCATCTGCGCCATAACTGCGGAAAGAATCAATGCAAAGGGTAGGAAAGGAATTGCGGAGAAGCCCTCCATTACACGCATCAGCACGATGTCCACCTTGCCTCCGAAGTAACCGGACAGACAGCCTACGATAATACCAATGATCGTAGAAATAATAACGGATACAGCGCCGATGGTCATAGTCATACGTCCGCCGTTTACGATTCTCTGGAAGATATCGGCACCGTAGCCGTCCGTGCCAAAGATGTAACCCTTTAAGCCCCATTTTGCAATGAGCTTGCCATTTTCATCAACTGCATAGTTCTGGAAAGCACCGGTAAAGATCTGGGAAACGCCTGTTGCCTTATCAGACACATTGCACTGTCCCAACACATTGGTACCCCAGGAATATACATTGCCTTTGTTGGTCAATCCGGTATAATGTCCGGAGCCCGCCTCTACTGTGGTAAAATATTCATCCTTTGGAAGCTTGGGCATCGCCACACTCTTCTGCGGGAAATCACCTGCAAAGCACAGAGAGTTATCATCCAAAATCAGACAGATATTGCTGTTATTGGCTACCATGGAAACAATCTTACGTCCATTCAGATACTCATTTATATTCTTAGCCTTTTTATTGATATTGGAACGAACCTGTCCATAAAGTCCTCTGGTTCCGGTAAAAATAGAAGTGCCGGATTTCGGTACACCCACAATATAATTCAGAGTAAAGGCGATATCTTCCATACCGTCATTGCCGATGAACTTGTCAATATTGCTGTAGGCATTCTTATTTCCCCACAGATACAGTGTGCCATCATTCATCAGAATAGCCGTACACTGATAACCGCACTCTAATCTCTTGATATTGGCTACATCAATAGTGCCCTCGATCAGCTCTTCCGGCATATCCTCAATGCTTGGGTTATCCTCAATAGGTCTGCCGTACTGTCCCAGACGATTATTTCCCCACCCATAGATCTTACCATTTTCATCAATGGCAATGATATGGTCAATGCCTGCGCCTACCATAACGATCTTGGCGTTCTGCACTTCTGCGGGGATATCCTTTAAATCAGCTCCAGTTGTACCGATCTTGCTTGCACCCCACACATATACCTTTCCTGCATTGGAAAGGCCTACGCTGAAGGTACCATAGCTGTCAATCTGCTTGATATCATTTTTCAGTTCAGAAGGTACCGACATCATGGACATGGTAGGAGGTACGTTCTTCTGGGTAAGCTCAGTATAGGAATCATAATAATTCGGCATAAATAATGGTCCGATAAATACGAACAGGAACATACCGATCACCACGCAGAGCGCAAACACAGCCAGCTTTCTTTCAAAGAAGTTGTGCACGATCTGTTTGCCGGGGCTTACGATTTCTTCTACATTGTTTACATTTTCATCTGCTTTGATCCTGTTGCCCATGAACAGTCTCCTGAACAAGCCGGAGGATCCTTTTTTATTCTTTTTACTCATTTTTTTCTGCCCTCCATTACTTGCTGACACGGATTCTGGGATCAATGAATCCATATACCAGGTCGATGATCAGATTACCCAAAAGGGAAATGAACACATAGAACACCTGAATCAGAATGATAACGTCGAAATCTGCGGTCCTCAAGGAAGAAATCATCAGATTACCCATACCCTTTAAGCCAAACAGACTCTCAATGATAATGGAGCCGGAGAAAATACCAATAAACCATCCTACTACCAGAGTAACGATTGGAATCAGCGCATTGCGGAATGCATGGGAATAAATAACAGTCTTCTCCTTTACACCCTTTGCTCTTGCTGTCTTGATGCAGTCCATGCTCAGAGCCTCGATCATAGCCGCTCTGGTATATCTGGTCATACCACCTAAGGAACAGAAAGTCATGGTGATCAGAGGAAGCGCCAGATAATACATTCTGTCGATGAAGAACTTCCAGCCTGTATAATTACTTCCTGGAGTTTTCATACCACTGGGAGGAAACCATCCCAAAATAGAACAGAATACCCAGATAAACAGAATACAGAACAGGAATGTCGGAAGGCTGTAACCTATAATGGTAATAACCTGTACTACCTGATCCGTCTTGCTGCCACGCTTTACTGCGCAGACAATTCCCAGAGGAATAGCAATGCCAAGTGCAAGGATCGTTGCAAATATATTGATAAATATTGTATTTAACATGGGCGCTTTGACCACACTGATCACCTGGTCTCTGGCCTCATAGGAATATCCGAAGTTACCCTGGATCAGCCCGTCATAAGAGCCGTCATACTTTGGTGCCAGTCCCACCCAGCGCAGATAGCGCAAAACCAGGTTGTCTGTATCCGTTCCATATCTTCTCTGATACTGGAGATATATTTCCTGAAATCTGTTTTCCTTCTGTTCCTCCGTCATACCCTGCTTCAGGCTCTGAATCTCCGCTCTTGCATCCGTATAAGCACGGTTATTGGGAATCAGGTTGTAAATCAGGTACATGATAAAGGAAAGTACGATAACCATTCCAAACATGTAAAGAATTCTTTTTGCGATATACTTAGCCATTCGTATCCCTCGTTTCATCGCCCAAAACGACGACTTTCATTTTTTCTACATTTTTAACATTTACAGCTCAGCCATACATCCGGCTTTCTGCCATTACTGTTGTAAGCTGTGCTTTTTCTTTGTCGCTGTCAGCTTAAGGCACTTTGCTTGCTGCATGGCTGAACTGTAACTGTCATTTGCTATTATGCCACCTTTTCGTTATCACAATACGTTTCCTCTTTGTCCTTCAGACAAATGCCTTCCCGGACAATTTGTCACCCCATTGTACATCAAGAAATAACTGTCCACTCCGTCCACAGTAACACGCATCATAACCACACAAAATGTATTTTCAACACATCTTGGTGCATGCTTTCTTATATTATTGATGTACCACTGTAGTGTATTGCAATGTTCCACTCCATAGACATAGGGCCGACACAGGAATCCGCCCGCAGGGTTCTTTCCGTGTCGACCCGCCTAAATATGATGTCTAATTGTAAAAGGCTTCCAGCCCCGGAAGCAGCTGGCCAGGCAGCCACTCCCTAAAGCCAAGTCTTACTGTAACCAGTAAGCGTCAGCCTCATCCTTCATATAGTATGCAGAGTAATCATCATACATTGCAGGATCAATGGTCAGCTGATAAGAATAATCATATACTGCACTGTTGAATCCTGTTGCAAAGTTGAATACACTGTACATAGGAGTACCTGAATAGTAACCATATACAGGTGCCTGATACAGCTCATCCAGCATAGGAGAGAAGTCACCAATGGTGTTCTGTACTACGAATCCGGCAGCTGCAATGTTAGCGTCCTCCATGAAACCTGTTACCAACTGATCAGTGAAGGGGTTATCGGAAGTACCATACCAGTTCAGTACCAGAGGCATGTAGTAATAGTCGCCTACCTGGGTGGTCACATAAGCGCCATCCTTAGACTTGTAATTCTTGTCATTTTCATTGATCTCATCAGCAGGAATCTGCTTGTAACGAACGCCCTCAGTATATGCATTACCATCCTTGTCATATACCCATCCGCCATTCTCCAGTACTTCGATAGCACTGTCAACAGAGGTGGAATATGCATTCAGCAGCATACCCTGATTTGCAGCTTCCTTGTACATCCAGCTTCCGGTGTAGTAAGGTCCATCTACAACGCCGCCGTAACCGCCAGTGAAATCCTTAGCAAACTTAGCTCTATCCATGCAGTATGCGATAGCCTGACGAACCTCAGTGAACTGAGCAGGACCGTAGTCAGCACGGAATCCCATCTTACCATAACCAGCACGGCTGTAGTGGATGTAAGCATATGCACCGTTAGAACCATCAGCTACGGAAATAGCTTCATCAGTCTCAGTACCGCCTGTGATAGCAGGGATTACATCAACATTACCAGACTTTAAATCTTCAATCTGGGTCTGGGAAATAAGCTTACGATATACAACTTTTTCAATAGAAGGAACTTTTCCTTCGTAGTTACCCTTGAAGTTCGGATTCTTCTCCAGAACTGCAGAGTTATCAGCCTTGTCATAAGAAGTTACCATGTATGCACCGGAATAAGGATAGGTAGTATCCGTATTCAGGCTTGCTGCTACGATGGTATCAGCTACAGCATACTTATCTCCACTCTTCTCATAGAAATTATCTGTAAAATAACATCCTTCACCATCATCAACGATATCTACATCAGCGCCAACCCACAGAGCCATATCATCAGCAGCGAAGCTTGCGTAAGTAACATCATAGAAGTAAGGCAGGAAATCTGCACTGATGGTTACAGAGAAATTATAATCATCAGTCATTCTAAGACCGGTAAATACCTTGTTTCCGCTTCCCTCAGTTCCATCATAGGTATCGAAATCAGCGAAACCAACTAAAGCCTTACCAAGCTGATGATCCTTACCTGCAGCCTGTGCGCCGACAGGGGTGGACAGAGCCATTGTCAGTACCAGATAGTTCTTAGCAGTGATAGGAGTACCATCACTGAACTTCAAGTCGTCAAACAGCTCGATATTGTAGGTCTTGGTACCATCTGCATTCTCAACCTCAGAATGAGACTTCACAACGGTATCATTCCATTCATAACCGCCATCCTTTGTCTGTGCAACAGTATCCATTCCGCGGGACAGATTCTGTACATCCAAATCAGCAGCGCCAGGGTTACTAGCACCAAAGTTTGAATAACGGAACTTGCCGGAAGTTTCTGTTGTGTTACCAATGATAATGCTGTTGTCAGCCTTGGTAGATGTCCAGTCGATGGATGCCATAGCAGGATCCCAGTAAGGGTTGGTAGGATTCTCTTCTACGCCTTCGATTGCAGTGTTGTACAGATCGTAGTACTCGTTTGCATACAGAGGGATTTCAGGAAGCAAGTAGTTCCATCTCTGCATATAAAGTTTCCACCATGCTGCATATACATCCTCAGAGGTTGCATAGCTGCTGCCTTCCGGAACGGTGGTGTTATAAACCATAGCCATGGACAGGAAGTCCAGACCTAAGGTATAACGAACGCCATCTCTCTCGATGTAAGCAAATCCTGTCTCAGGATCCTCAGTTACATCATCAATGGTAACTTCTTTACCGAACTTAGAATACAGGGATACATAATCTGTACCGTACTCTTTGTTTACCAGGCTCTTGATCTCAGCGATAGGTGCTTCCTCAGCATCTGTCTCATCTGCACCGGTTTCATCTGCAGTGTCATCTGTTGCGCTTGCTACTACGGATTCCTCATCGTCATCATCTACAGCTACGGAAGCGTTATTGCTATTGCCGCAAGCTGTAACGGATAACATGCATCCAACAAGCAGAAGAGCTAAAGCTTTTTTCTTCATGTTAATCTCCTCCTTTTTTTGAGATTGGCCATCATTCCTATAAAAAAGTCCTGTTGACTTTTCCGTATTAACGTGACACTCTCTCATGTTAAAAAAATACCAGGCACTAACAGTCTTCGTTATGCCTCTCTGCCATGTCGCCAGGTACCTTAAAATTTAACAAGGCTTATTATAACGAGTAATTCTCAATTATGCAACTAATTTTTCATATTTTCTTTACTTTTTTTCAAGAAATTTTTGTCCTTTTTGTCTTTGCCAGGAAGATTAGTGTTTTTCCCACAAAAACACTTGACAGATTTTTATATTTACGCTATAATAATAACTCTATCAAGATAAGGTTAGTATTTACTCATTAATGATGACTTTTATCATTGCCAGAGAACTGAAGAGCAAATCTCCCAAAAGGGGTAGTAAAGGTTTCGACAGGGGTCTTGCAGCTGGAGAAGCTATCCGTTGCGACACGTTAATCGCAAAACTTAAATTAAACGCTGAAGACAATTTAGCACTTGCAGCGTAAGCTGCAATGTCCGCTCTAGGGCACTCACACTTTAGAATCCGGGCATCGACTATGTGAGAAACGACATATGTTAAGCTTTGCGCATATGGGCGTATTATGAAGCTACCAAACATGTCAGGGTGTTCGTTTCCTGGCATAGGAGGGAATGGGTGTTACACCACGATAACGGACTATGATAGTAGAAGGACAGGGAATGGGCTTTTGGACACGGGTTCGACTCCCGTCTACTCCACTCCTGAGGCAGGAATTACGGATATTTTGATCTGTGATCCCTGCTTTTTTTCATTCCATCAAAAAAAGATTCCTGGCCTGTATCTCTACAGTCAAGAATCCTTTTTCTTCTGTAATAATCAAATTTTAAAAGGCTTTACTTCTTTGTTGTGAACAATTATTGGAATTCGTCCAGGGCCCTCTGGGCTTCTGCACACATCAAGAGAAATGCTCCCATGCCGTGCAGATCATTTACAGATACGGGTCTTTCGCAGTAGTGCTTGTAATCTCCTACTCCGGTTCCTACACAAACGCCGCCCAAAAGCAGGTTTTCACCATCCCATTCCAGGCTGTTGATCACTGCATAGTAGCCCTTCTTGGCTGCCTCCAGGTACTTAGCCTCCAGGATACCCTTTCTAACTGCCTTACAAATGGCTGCCACGAAGAGGCAGCTGCAGGAATTTTCCAACCAGTTGCCGGGTTGATCACCCTTATTGACTACCTGATACCAGCGCCCTTCTTCCGACTGATAATTTAACACAGCCAGAAGCAGATTCTGTACCAGCATCCACAGAGCCTCGTGATCCTTATGCTCTCTGGGCATGAAATCCAGCTCGTCAAGCACTGCCACGGGCACCCAGCCAATGGAGCGGCCCCAGAACTCCGGTGCCAGGCCGGTTTCAGGATCTGCCCATTCTGCCTCTTTGGAGCTGTCCCAGGCATGATACCATAATCCGGTCTTAGGATCTCTTGTCTTTTCCTGCATCAGAAGCGCCTGCTCAGCTGCCAGATCCAGGTATTCCGGCTTTTCAAAGCGGTAGGCATATTCCGCGCTGATAGGGCCTGCCATATACAGACCGTCCAGCCACATCTGGTTGGGATACCATTCCTTGTGCCAGAAGCCCCCTGCTTCATTCCTGGGGAAGTCTCTTATAATAGGAAGTAAAGTGTCCAATGCCTTCTTGTACTTCTCTTCTCCCGTGCGCTTATACAAGGGAAAAAGAAGGATACCCGGCTGGATATCGTCAAGCTGTCCCTTGTCATACTCCCTGATCTCTCCCTTATCATTTATCTCGTAATCCACCCAGTCCTTCATGTACTGGTAGTATTTTTCCTCTTGACTGAGTACATAGGTCTGGTATACCCCTGACAGGAAAACTCCCTGATGATAGTGGAAATGTCCCTTTGGCGGCAGATCCTCCGGCTTAAATTTTCTCATCATGGTATCACAGGCTGCTCTGGCATAGTCCAAGGGCTTCCACTGTGTACGTTCCTTCTGCTCCATTTTCATTCCTCCTCTTTTCTCTTGGTTACCCTTTTGTTTTTCCATTCTTATTCTATCTGATATCCAAGGCTTTTTCTACTCATTTCTTGCGCATTATGTTTCAAATCGTGGCATTTTTTGTCCTTTTTCTTTTTCATAAAGCCGCACATACAGACGCTTTGGAAGCAACAGAAAGCATGGCTTTCCCATCTGTTCCATTCCTCAACTAACAGGAATCTTCGTATGTTTTCCTCTTTTCTTTACAGGTTCTTCACTTTAAAATCCTTCTCCACTTCTCTTCGCTGGTCCTTCTTGGCAATATCCTGGCGTTTGTCATAGAGCTTTTTGCCTCGGGCAAGGCCGATTTCTACTTTTGCTCTGCCATCCTTAAAATATACCTGCAAGGGAACCAGGGTATATCCTTTTTCCGATACCTTGGCAGTCAGCTTCAGGATTTCATACTTGTGCATCAAAAGCTTCTTCACCCTAAGAGGATCCTTGTTGAAAATATTGCCCTTCTCATAAGGGCTGACATGCATACCGTACACAAATACTTCTCCGTTTTCAATCCGTATAAAAGCTTCCTTGATGCTGCACTTTCCCATACGCATGGACTTTACTTCCGTGCCGTGCAGGGCAATTCCAGCTTCATATTTTTCATCTATAAAATAATCAAAGTAGGCCTTTTTATTGTTCGAGATTAATTTCTGAGTTTCCTTTTTCGGCATTTTGGTGCTCCCTCTCTATTCATTGTAATACAGTCCGCCATTTTCAAAATTACCTTTTCTTTATTCCTATCCTGGCACTTTTTTGATTTGCCAGGACAGCTTGTATGCCTGCATAAGCTGTCCCGGCAAGTTCGGATCAAACGTTATTCCAGGTCGAAATCCACAGTCCTTGTTAGGCGGTCGGTTCCGGCTACCCGGACAGTGACGGGCATGCCTAGCTTATAGTTCCTTCCAGTGGCTTCTCCCACCATCTCATAATGAGCT
>ULUL01013876.1_pt1 | contig 11744 bp, 8 predicted proteins | sample 1958481 | NCBI WGS metagenome assembly ULUL01 (sample SAMEA4835759, study PRJEB28245) | human gut metagenome | biome: gut microbiome; material: fecal sample | place: Denmark | collected 2008 | reverse complement strand
TATCCTCAATCGCACTACGTGCGCCAGCAGCTTCTTCTGACAGCCGACTCCATGATCCTTGTATAAGACGTTAAGGTTTCATAATTAGAGAAACGTTAATCCTCATCTGTAGCAAATGTGAAGAATCTATACCCATGGTGAGGAATACAGTAAGGTGTCATCTGCAGCATCAGTGAAGGATCTGCCATCATGAAGAGAAAAAATACAGAAGATCCACCTTTCAAACTTCACCGCAAAAATCATCAGCATGATCCGGACAATCTCGATTTCATTGAAAAAGCTTTATTCCTATAAGTGACAGAATAAAGCTTTTTTGTTTCTTTGTTATAAATTGAACCGCAGATATTGCAAAAGGTTTCACTACGCCAGGAGCAGTATTATTCCTTCTCTCCTTCCTTTTTTGCCAGATCGGGATACAGCCCGTCACGAATCATTCTAAGTCCGTCAATCGTTTTTATCGCCGGTGTATACATATGGTCAAAAGGGATAGGATACACCCTTTGATTTTTTACTGATTTGAGGGAACTGAATTCCGCACACCGGAACAGCTCAATGATTTGCAGGCGCTGTTCCTCATTGAAATATACGACAAACAGTACGTCAGGATTATAAGAAATAAGATCTTCATATCCGATACGCCGTTCACCGGCAGGCATATATCCGCCAAGCTGTTCCACCATATCCCCGACAACCCATCCGTTATCATAATTGTAAAAAGCCTTTCCCTCCGGCTCTACAACCATGACCGCCTGCGAAGCCCGTCCTTTGACAAGTTTCTGTGTGCGGGATAATTCATCATGGATTTCCCTGATCATCCTGTCCGTTTTTTCCCGGACATCAAAAATCTGTCCCATGTCATCCAGATAACGGCATTCATCTTCAATGCGCCCTTTATCATGTAAATGATTCGAAGTAGAAACAACGTATGTCCTGACACCTCTTTCATTCCACCATGCTGTCGGCTTCTTCAGCACGGAAGCAAATGTCGATTTCCACCCGATAATCAGATCCGGATTGGCGGCAACTACAGTTTCTGCATCAGGATGATAACGGTTTATGATTTTCACTTTTTTTATTTCTTCAGGATACATTTTTTCCATCCGCTTCCATGCTGTGCCGCCGGTATTTATAGAAGTGCCGATGACCGTATCTCCCTGTCCGAGGCATATCAATGTCTCGAATGTATTCAGCTCATGCGTAACAACGCGCCGCGGTTTTTCCGTAAATACCTGTTCTGCAGGATTTCCCGCCGAATCAGAATTCCTTATCGTTACCGGATAGTGAGAGCCGGCTGCACGGCCCTTCTGCATGTCATACAGGGAATTTCCCACCTGTACATGGTAGTAATATCCGCCAAGAAACAGCAAAAAGACGGAACCGGCAATCAATAAGATTTTTTTCATTATCTCCTCAATAAAGAAATGAAGGTGAATCTTCATGCATCCACCTCCATTTTCATTTCATCCGACAAAATCAGAACTTATACTTCGCACCGAGCATAAACGCACGTCCCGGCTGCGGCCAGGCTCCCATTCCCAAATAAGCGGTATACGTATTTTCCCAGGATTCATTCGTCAGATTCGTTATTGTACCAAACACGGACAAGGCCTCATTGACTTTATAATTTCCCGAAAGATCAAAGACAAGGAAACGATTATCCGTATACGCTTCACGATTAAGACCTGTATAGTAATTACACAGGAGCGATGCATCCCATTTATCACTTTCATAAGTCAACACGCCGGTATACGTATTTTGCGGTCTCAATTTATTTATTGCGCTGTTCACATTTCCCTTTAACCCTGCCAGATCCGGATCGAAAATCATGCCATTTTTGGCATTCCACTTATCTTTCGCATGGGAGTAATTGAAACTGAACGACCAGTGATCGTTAAATTTATGCTTCATCGTCACATTAATCGATGACTTCTTCTCTGTCGCATTCACATACTTCATTTTGAAATCACGGATATTTTTATCCCACACGCTATAGCGGGCGATCGCATTTTTCATATCCGTCCAGTCATAATGAACAGCAGCAGAAGTTTTGCTGCCGAAATCCTTACGCACACCTAAAGTCACTACATCCCCCTTTTCATCTTCCAGCTTAGCATCGACCTTATTTCCACTTGAATAATCCGTATTTGTCAGATGATAATCCCCTACACGGATCGGCCGGTACACCTTAGTCCACCCGGCATATATGCTCGCGGTATCATCAAACGCAAATTGCGTGACAACAGAAGGCGTAACAACAGAAACAGATTTCCCGGCATTGGCATGAACTCCTGCTTTGGAAACTTTTGCAAAATCACTGTAATAAGAATATCGGAGAGCCGGCGTTATTTCCCATCTATCAGTGATATGTATTTTATCCTGTACGTATCCAAGAACACTTTCCCGTTCCACGCTTGAAGTTGTTTTCTTTCTTACATGGGTATCATAATAACGGGATTTATCATAAGTCCACGTCGTGAGCAGATCATGTTTTCCAACAGTCTTTCCGTACTGGATCTGCAAGCCTCGGTTTTTCAGCTGCGTGAAATAAGACTTCTTGTCCCTGCCTTTATGATTTTTCTTTGCCCACGCATCCCATGCAGGTGTAAACGGTGTAGGCGCATCTTCCCTGTCCCCTGCACCGAAAGAGCCGAAATACGTTTCATGCTGGTCATAGAAACGGATAAAACTGTCCATTCCATGATCCTTGCCGAAATAATAAGTCAGATCATAATTATTTTTGTTGTAAATATTATAAGCACCGAGCCAGGTTATCCATAAATTCCTATATCCCGGATTATCAAAGTTCCCGTATTTATCATTTTGGAAATAATCTTTCTTAATCCGGTTCCATTCCGCGTCGCTTAAGTATCTGTAATCAGGCGCCGTCAAAGGATAGTCATCGTTTCCCTGCATATGGTTATAAGAAAAAGCCAGCTCATGTCTGTCATTAAACTTATAATCTACACGGGCATTTAATGTATTATCCCTGTATCCTGTTTGATGCCATGTATAATTTTTACCTGTAATCCCGTCATGATAATGGGAATCCCCACTAAGCTCCCTCCGTGCCGCAAAAAAGTACCTCAACTTTCCGGTATCGTTACTTCCGGAATAAGTCAGCCCGTAACTGAACCGCTTCCACGATCCGGCGGAGAAATCTATTGTTCCGACAGGCTTCAGCGCCCCCTTCTTGGTAATAATGTTTATGACGCCTCCGGTGGCATCCGCCCCATAAATAGAAGCACCCGGCCCTTTAATTACCTCAATCTTCTCAATATTGTCCATTCCTACAATCTGGTTGACATCAATTATAGATTTAGAGCCGGCAGCATAGTCAGACACAGGATTTCCCACGCTATTATCCATCCTGCGGCCGTCAACCAATATAATAACCTGGCATCTCCATTAATGGAAACAATGGAATGTGTCTGGGTATATCCGTATTCGCCGCCCCGATAGCCTCCGGGTGTCTGTACCTGCACGCCGGGAATATATTTCAATGCGTCGCCTACTTGCGTATAATGCCGTTTCTCTATCGTATCCGAATCAATAACCTGCACATCCCCACCGGTCCGGTAATAAGACTGTTCTGTAATCATATTTCCAAACCGGTCTTTTTTCCGGTCTGCCGAAACTTCAATCCCATCCAGTGTATAAACGGCATTCACATCCATACTGCCTGCCGCAAATGCCAACACTGCCATCATCGCATAAAACTTTTTACCCATACCTTCTCTCCTTTAATATAAAATATTCTGATGCACTTAAATGAAATATTTATTTTATGACCCCCTCTTCAGATAAACAATGTATGTAAATTCTTATATTCTCATCTCCGCTGCCGGTCTTTCCGTGTTTCGACCGCAGAGAAATGGAAACAAGCTGACCGTTTTTTCTGCCATGCTTCCTGCTGATTTCCTTTCATGCCATGGCAAGTCAGGCATCACCTGCCAGATCAGGGTACATGCCGGAAGACAGGACCCTGAGTCCGTTTATTGTTCTCACTGCCGTTGTATACATATAATCCAACCGCAGGGGATATACCCTTTTTCCTCGAACCGCCTTTAAAGAAGAAAATGCCGGATTCTGTGTTAATTGCTCCATCATGGTTTTTAAATCATGGTTGAAGTACACAACGAAAATAACATCCGGATCAAGACGTATCAGTTCTTCATAACTGATATATCCGTTTTCACAGGGAATAAAACCGCCAAGCCGGCGTACCATATCCCCGACAAGCCATTCATAGCCATAAACGTCCAGTCCTCCTCCGCTGAATTCTACCACCATGACCGACGGGTGATGGCTGTGTCTGGTTTTTTCCTGCACATCTTCTATTTCCTTCCATATTTCATCGGTCAGCAATTTGGCTTGTGATTCCGCATGAAATATAAGCCCCATATCTGTTATGAACCGGCACTCATCCTCCACGCCTGCCCCGGGCTTCACCATATTTGAAGTCGCCTGGATGTAAGTGGCAACCTGTCTGGCATTCCAGAAATCAGTCGTTCCCAGCCTTTTGTCGGTGAAGGTGGAGTACCATCCGATAATACAGTCCGGATTTAAAAGGACAGCTTCTTCTTTGGTCAGATTTCTGTAAGTTATCTTTTCCAAAGCTTTCCCCTGTTCCATATACCTGTCATCGTAAGGTTTTCCCCAGTCCGTATTTTGCATGTTCACTGCTATGATCCTGTCAGCGGCTCCCAGCGCCATCAGGGTCTCAGCCCCATTCAGGCGATTGATGATGACTCTTTCGGGAATTTTGGAAAAAGAAACCGTAACAGGTTTTTTTAATGAATCGTATGTACGGACTTCGGTAACTGCCTGTACTTCTGGGAAACCGGATGTACCGGCCGGGTATGGAATCCGCACGGCATACAGACAGAATAGGAGCACCGCCCCGCACAGGAGGAACAGACCGGATTTCTTTCCCATGACGGGTCCCCCATCAGAATCTGGTATTAATACCGATCAGGAACCGCCGTCCGGGCTGTGGAAATGCGCCTTTGCCCATGTGGTAGTAATATCGGTTTTCCCATGCCGTATTCCATAAATTATTCCCCACAAGATAAACGGATGTCGAATCAGTGATTTTAAAATTCAATGTCAGATCACTGACAACGAATCGTTTATTGGTAAAGAAATTCTCATCATTGCCCGAATAAATGCTTGTCAGAAAATCCGCACTGAATTTTCCCTTGTCATATCCAAGATCAAACTGATAGCTATTCATCGGAATCTGTTTGGAAAGAAGGTCATCCAGGCTTGTTCCCGAACCGTCGGGTACTGTCGTAAAATGCTTGGCATGATAACGGGTCTTCACATAACTGTAGGAAATCCCCAGCCTCCAGTTCTCATTGAACCGATGATCAATACCGATATTTAACGCACGCTTACTCTGGCTGGCATTCATAGCATAGCTCTTTGTCCCCGTGGCGGTGCTTGCATCTTCAACGGAATAAGCCCCGATCGCATTATCCATCTTCAGGTAACTGAAGTTGATATCTAAACTGGTCCTGCTTCCTATTTTCTTTTTCAAGCCGATATTATATACATTGCCTTTTTCATCATCCAGAGGTTCCAGCGTAGCATCATAATCCGTAACCCGTTTAGCCCTGAATACCTGGGCCCAGGAACCATACAGGCTGAGGGTGTCATCCAGCTTGTACCGCGTGGATAACATACCGGACAAATGGCTGACCGAACTGTCTGACGGGGAAATATCTTTTCCTCCGCCGTTTTTAACCGTATAATCATCAGAATGGATATATCTCAATCCGGGTGTTATCTCAAAATTGTCTCCAATTTTCAATTTATCCTGCAAATAACTTGTAAACATATTTCGGGAAATACTTGCCCTTGTCCTTGCTGACGGATTAACCCTGCGGTAGTAATCATGGCTGACTGTCATCCCGAATAAAATATTGTTGATGCCGATATTCTTTCCAAACTGGAAGTCCAGTCCGTTGCTCCGTTCCTGATAGGATGAAACGGAGAATCCTCCCGTATATGTTTTCAGCCAGTCCTGTATCTGCGCCGGTGTAACATTGCCGGAAGGAGTATAGTTCGGATAGGTATAATTCTTTATCCATGCATCGCTGTAATCATTGCTGGTTCTGAATATCCTTACATAGCTGGGCAGATCATGATCTTTCTTAAACTGCCATGTCACATCCAAATTTCTTGTGATACTAGTGGTATAATCTCCTAATACACCATGGTACCACCATTTATTTCTGAATCCGGGATTAATCGGTCCGTGCTTTTTCCCTGCAGCAGAATCTATATTCACCTGCCCGCTGAAAAATCTGTCTGCATATCTGTAATCCCTCGGCACAACCGGATATCCGTCCCAGTTATTGGTGTAATTGAAGGAGAATGACACAAATCTGTCACGGTCAAAATTGCGGTCAATCCTTACGGCAGCACTGTCATCCTTATATTTCGTACCATAATATGTATAATTTTTCCCCATATCTCCGTCTTTATAATGGGTATCTCCGCTCATCTCGCGATTTAATACCGCAAAATAACTCCATTTCCCCTGATCCGCCGAACCGGAATGGGCGATACCGTATGTATGCTTTCTCCAGGAACCGGTTGCCAGATCAACCGTAGTAGACGGCCTCACACTGCCTTTTCTGGTTATGATATTAATGACGCCTCCGCTGGCATCGCCGCCATAGACGGAACTGCCGGGGCCTTTAATCACCTCGATCTTTTCTATATTTCCAATGCTCGTAATCAAATGCAGAGGCACAATCGATCCATTCCCGCTGGAGCTGGACTGTCCGCCGGACGGATTAGACGCCTGATTATCCAGCCGCCTCCCATCCAGCAGCACCACGACATGTCCATCCCCATTAATCGTTACCTGTTGGCTATACGGCCCGCCATCATACTCTCCCCCGTGATATCCCATATCATTGATGTAAACCCCCGGTACACGTCTGACTGCATCGGTAATATTCTGAAAATGCTTCTCTTCTATCTCTTTCCTTGTAATAACCTCCACATCTCCGCCCGTCCTTGCGTAGGACTGCTCTGTAACAATATCTCCAAATGCATCCCGCGCCTTGTCCATGTCCGCCTCAACAATCACTTCATCCAAGTTGTATACAGCCTCCGCATGGACAGTGCACATCGTAAGTGCCAATACCGCCGCTGCAGTACAAATTCTTTTGTTCATTCCGACCGCCTCCTTTTTAATCATCATAGTATATATTACAATAAAAATATAATTAAATTCAAATTTTATATAATATAACATATTCATTTACTAATGTATTCTCATTCACACGGAACTTTCAAAAAGTAAAACGATACCCATCTCCTGTCATCAACATTGATCCCCCTTATATTAAATAAAGGGAACCATTATACGCTGGTTCACCATCCGGCAAAAACACACTATCCAAACTCGCAGCAAAAAACTCCGGCAATACACGCTGCTGAAAACGTAATTGTCGGAGTTTTACTTTGACTCTAATTCTTAGGCCTCAAAACTTATAGTCTACCGTGACCATATAATTCCTGCCTTCTGAGTAATATCCGCCATCTGTCAGGTTATCTCTGTCGAATATATTATCTACTGCTAGAGACGCAGAGAATACATCATTGATGTGATGGGTATAAAGGAACGTGGAGTTAAGCATGAGTCCAATATCCTGGATATTACTGTTTGTACTGGTTCGATTTCCGATCCACGCCAGAGAGAAGGATACTTCATCCTTATCACCTTTCCATGCCGCACCTGTGGATAACTGCCAACGGCTGTATGTTTCTTTCCAGGTGGAAGCTGCCGTATTTTTCTTTTTAGGATTACCAAAGATACCGCCTACATACCAGGACAGCTGATCATTGGCCTGTACGCTGTAAGACAATTCTACACCTGTATTTTTGTATTCCGCCGCATTGTAAGACTGGGCTACGGTATTTCCGCCGACAGTAATTTTACGGGAAGAAATCATGTCATTCAGATGAATATGAAATACAGCCGCTTTCAATATACCTCGGCCGATTTGCTTTTTATAACCGGCTTCATAATTCCACCCGTATTCGGGATCTAAATTCGGATTGGCAGCAAGCATGCCGCTGCTGTAGTAAAGCTGGCGCATGGTCGGCATGCGGAAAGATTTACCTACATTAATGTAGATGCTTTCTTTGTCATTCAATTTCTTATTGATTTGAACCTGCGGCAGGAATGCGTCAAAGTTTCCCCGCTCCGTATGGTAAGCATCCCAACGAAAACTTGCGATACCTGTCATCCCATGTCCGAAATCATGTTCATAGGATCCGTAGATGGCGTAATTGTCTGATACGAATGTTCCAAATTTCGCCGCATCCCGCAATGTACCCGTATTACTGTTCTTAAATTTTTGGTTATGGTCCACATAAGATTCTCTTTTGTATAGAGCGCCAATCAGAGCTGTGTCATCCCCGATAAAAAAACGCTTCTTTAAATCGGTTCCCCAGTAACGCTGTTTGCTGGTCTCCCATTCGCGGGCTACCGGATTATGGACATAATAATCGGGATTGTCGATACTTCTTTCCTGATAAAATATATTCACGGAAAAATCATTTCTATCATAAGAAAGATTTAAGAAGTCCTCTTTATCCTTATAGTCAAAATGCTGGATTTTGCCCACTTCCGGCGCACGATGGGCATCATATTCGATGGAGTATTTCTTTTCTGTATGCATGTAACTTGCTAACAGAGCATCAGTGAATCGATAGGAAATCCCCATCGCCTGTTTTTTACTTTCTCCAAATCCTGTATCATACTTGTATTTCTTTCCATTCACTGTTTTCATCGAGGAGGATGGGACCGCGGTCATGATTCCTTGATCTCCCATGCGGTCATAAGAGTAGAATACTCTTAATTTATTATTGCCTGCAGCCACACTGCCCACTCTCTGACCGTCACTCCCCGCACCAAGACGCACGGAACCCTGCCCGTCTTTTCTGGTAATTACATTGATAACGCCACCATAAGCAGAACTGCCATAAAGTACGGCACCGCCGCCCTTTACGACTTCCACTTTTTCAACAGCACCGACCGGAATCATATCTAAGTGGCTGACACCATTCCAGTTGACAGGAATACCGTCAATCATCACCAGTGTGCCACCGGTAACGCCACGGAGATTGACCCCTGTATTTCCCGTAATCCAGCTTTGGTCATGCGGGCCCATGGCGCTGACCATAATTCCCGGTTCATATTTTAATGCCTGTGCTATATTTTCCCGACCGGAAGCCTGTAATTCCTGCCTGGTGACAACGGTAACATCTGCAGGCGTATCCAATTCTTTTTTCTCATACGCCTGCGCCGTGACATTCACCGTATCCAACATATAGACGGGTGTTGCTTCTTCGGCCGAAACGATACTATTTCCCATAGCTCCCAAAATACATGCAAGCAGCCATATTCTTTTTGACTTTTTCATCATGACACACTCTCCTTAAAAACTGAATTTATTCATAAAGGCCTTTATAAATGGCATCTATGCTTTCCCCGGTCTTCACATTCGTGGCACAGACGTATTTATATTCCAACGGATAAATACGTCCCATTTGTACAGCGCGCAAATAGAACAACGGTGCCTCTTCAAAGTGACTCTTCGCAATTTCTCTGTCTGTATTCCCGCCGTGGTAAATCAGGAATATAACATCCGGATCAGCAGTCCTTAATTCTTCCGCACTAATAAAGGGAACTTCATAATTTATATTGAAGCTGCCGAGACGTTTAATAATATCTCCTGAAAGCAGCTTGTCCCCGAAAACTTCTATTTTATCTCCCATAAATTCTATGGTCAGCACTCGGACAGGTCTTTCTCCTTTTGCTTTTTTCTGTAATTCCCTTAACACAGACTCGATTTCATCAATGACCTGTGCCGCCGTTTCTTCCTTATCAAAAATTGCTCCCATATTTCTTATAAAATTCATTTCACTGTCTACGGTACATGGCGGAAATGGATCCACGGCAGGAACAGGCCCCGAATTCTCTTCAATATATACAGGGATGTTTTTCTCTTTCCAGAAGGAAACGTCACCTAATGCTCCCTCCCGAAATGACATCCGCCAGCCGATAATGAAATCGGGTTTTTGTATCAAAGCAGTTTCTTTATCCAACTCCCCCTCAACTATCAATGCATGAGGAATTTTTTCTTTATAATAGGGAATCCTGTCTTTCGCATTCATCGGAAAAGAAGCGGCAACCACCTTGTCACCGACCCCCAGGCGGATAAGAACATCCAGTATTTCAGGCCGCGTCACAACAACCCGCTGTGGTACTTTTGAAAAAGTAAGCCGAGACGGACTCCCATCAAAAGTAAAATTGATGATGGAAACCGGCTTTGGAAGGAGAGATTCCGAAACTTCCATTTTCTCCGTCTTTCCGCCGCAGCCTGAAAACAGAGCGATCCCTGCCGCTATAATGCCGGCCGTGACTATTTTACTCCAACACATCAAAGTGTTTCCTTTTTCCAATGGCGCGGAAGGTATACAATATTCATCCGGCCCGTAGATTCTTCTATATCTACACGGCTGTCCACGCCATACAGCTTTTTGATAAATTCTGCCGTCAGAAGTTCCCTGGGAGTACCGATACCTGCTACTTTTCCCCCGCTGATGGCAATGAGGCGGTCACAGTACATGGCGGCGATGTTCAGATCGTGAACGGCGGCTATGACTGTCACACCCAAACCTTTCACGATATCCATGATTTCAAGCTGGTACTTGATATCCAGATGGTTTGTCGGTTCGTCAAGAACAAGGCATTCTGTCTGCTGTGTGAGCGCTCTGGCAAGTATGACACGCTGCTGTTCCCCTCCAGAAAGAGTGGAAAAATTTCTTTCGCCGAATTCTTCCAGTCCTACGACACGCAAAGCGTCCCGCGCAATTTTATAGTCTTCCGCATTGTCCCGCTCCATCATTTTCTTATGGGGTGAGCGTCCCATGAGGACCACGTCCAAGACGGAGAAATCAAAATTGTAAAAATTGTGCTGCGCCACGACGGCCAGTTTCAGCGCTGATTCACGATAGGAAAATTCATCTAATTTTTTTCCATTGAAATAAATTTTTCCCGTTGTCGGTTTCTGCACGCGGTAGACGCATTTCAGGAAGGTACTCTTCCCGCTGCCGTTCGGCCCGATAATGCCTAAAAATTCTTTTGGCCGCAATTCCAGGTCAATCCCCTGGAGTATCTGTCTGCCGCCGGCAAAAAACCGGACTGCTTCCGCAAGTATTTCCATCAGTCATTCCCTCCGAATCCATAGGTTCGTTTAATCATGAGATAAATAAAGCACGGCGCGCCGATCATGGAAATCAGGATGCCGATGGGCAGTTCCGTATGGGGGATGATGATACGGCAGAGACCGTCGCATATGACAAGAAATATAGCCCCTACAAGGGCGCTGGCAGGAATGAGTTTCTTGTGGTCAGGTCCCAGGAACATACGCATGACGTGGGGAATAATAAGTCCGACGAAACCGATCATCCCCGCCGCGTAAACGGCGAATCCCACAATGAGGGAGCTGATGAGAAGATACCACTGGCGGTAAAGGTGGAGATCCGTCCCCATCGTGATTGCCGTTTCATCGCCGAGGAGCATAAGGTTCAGCACACGGCTCTGTGTCCAGAAAAAAAGGACGGACACAATGATTACTGGCGCGATGACGGCAAGTTCGTTCCATTTCGCTCCCGCCAGACTTCCCATCAGCCAGTAAGCAATGCTCTGCATGCCT
>ULUL01052586.1_pt1 | contig 11845 bp, 14 predicted proteins | sample 1958481 | NCBI WGS metagenome assembly ULUL01 (sample SAMEA4835759, study PRJEB28245) | human gut metagenome | biome: gut microbiome; material: fecal sample | place: Denmark | collected 2008 | reverse complement strand
ACAGGCATGGATAGTAGTGGAAACGTAGATACAGATTCAACAAGCTATGGATTTGTAATGGCAAATGGGTATTCAGCACACCTATTTTACAATCCAAAGTGCAAAACGGATGACAAAGACGCAAACCACTATGGCCAAGATAGAGTATGCGTAAACGTAATTTACGATATGAACGGGTTAGCTCAGCCAAATCAAGTTGGGAAAGACATCGGCTTTGTAACGATGCTGTACCCGGATATAACAGTACAAGTAGTAGCTCTGGATCCATATAAGAAAAATGCGTCAAGCAGCGACTTTAATAGAGCGGATGCGTCCTGCAAAGCGCAAGAAAAAGACCTATCGGTCCCAACCCGAGATGAACTTCTATCAATGTATTATAATGCAGCGCTTTTAGGGATTTCCTCAGGCTACTATTGGTCGTCTTCTGAGGCGTCCGAGGAGCTGGGTTGGCTACAGTATTTCCACAGTGGCTTCCGCCACAGGTACGCTAAGTCGGATAGCAACGATGTGCGCTGTGTGAGGAGATGAGTTATTTAGTTATTCAATTATTTAGCGCGAATATTTCTTTAAACTCTAAATACCTCCTTAATCAATAAAATTAACTATTTACACAAATAATAATACCTCAAAACAAGATATAATGCAAGGTTTGGTGTAAAAAATGACATGAAACTTAACAATTATCGGGAAATACGCTTAATATAATTACACCACTCAGCCAAAATCGGAATGATAAAAACTCAGCCGTTATTCCGATTTAACCTAAAAACAAAATGCAATGCCGCGAATAACTTAGCATTGCATTTTGTTTGTTTTGATTTATCACCTCACACAGCGCACATTGTTGCTATTCGACTTAGCGTTCCTGTTGCGGTTGCCATTGTTGAAATTCTGTTTCCAACCCAGCTCCTCGGACGCCTCAGAAGACGACCAATAGTTGCCTGAGGATGAACGGCAGTCTTATTTAACAGCATTTTCAAATCTTTTAAAAAAGCCGTCATTTTACTCTCGTAAAATCTTTGGTTAAATCCTATGCCGCAGGCATCAAGCCTTTTTTGGGGCAAACTGTTTAACCGCTGCCGACGAGATAAATCGGAGCACTCCCTGTTATGCCTTGGCATAATCAGGCTCTGGCTCTTTTGCAGGAAAAGCTTTCAGCCATCCTTGCGCTTGTTTTGCAATACTGTTTGTCTTTTCAATAAAAATACAGTATTTAGTCTGTGGAATTATTTTTATATCAAACGATATTCGCAAAAATAAATCCAAAAATTGCACCTCCTCTATGATCTCTGTTATGAATTCCTTTTTGTTTTTTGCGGTGTTGGCTTTGTATACCAAAATCAGTATTTCGATTATGTGTGATTGTATTTTCTCTCCAATAGAGTACTTAAAATCACGCGGAAAATCTTTCACTGTCTGCATTAATTCCAAAAGTAATTCATAAGTCGTTTTGTATATTGGCAAATGGTGATAATGTGCCATAAACACTCCGATGTATTCTTAATTCCTTTAAATAATAATTCTTTAAAATGATTTTTACAATAGCCATATGGCTATAATTTTTGAAAATCAAAATTTTGCTTCAATTGCAATAAAATTTTTTTCCGCATATAATTCGTTTTGGGTAAGCCCGAACCTCTGCCGGCAACAACCTAATATGATAGTAAAAAGGGCTGGAATAGGAGGTAAGATGAAAAGGGAACTAATTAAAAAAGTCCTAGTTGCCCTAGGACTTTTGTTAAGATTAATTGCCTCATTAATCTAAAGGGCGATAGATTGGTTCAGCTTGTACGGAGTTGAACCAATTCCCTTCTTTTTCATTATAACATAGTTTTCATTAATTTCAAGTGTAATTGCAATAAAATTTTTTTCCGCATATAATATCCATGTTTCGTACACAAAAATAGGAGAGAAATTATGTCAAGAAAACCAATTATTGCAGGAAACTGGAAAATGAACCTTATCCGCTCAGAAGCTGAAAAAGTTTTTGAAGGTGTTAAAGAATTTGTTGAAAACTATACTGCTCAAGAATTACCGACAGTTGTAATTGCGCCGGTGTTCACATCAATCAGTGCTGTAAGAACTGTTAAATGTACTTGCGGCTGTGGCGGAAACAAGATTTCAATTGCCGGCCAAAACTGCCACTGGGAAAAATCAGGCGCTTATACAGGCGAAATTTCTGTAGAAATGTTAAAAGACGCTGGCTGCGATTACGTAATCATCGGCCACTCTGAAAGAAGACAGTATTTCTCTGAAACTGATGAAATGATTAACAAAAAAGCTAAAGCAATTCTTGCAGGCGGCTTAATCCCTATCATCTGCTGCGGCGAAACCCTTGAACAAAGAGAAGCCGGTGAAACTGATTCCTGGATTGCCGGCCAAATTAAAGCAGCTTTGGAAGGCATTTCATCAGAAGATGTTGCAAAATCAGTTATCGCTTACGAGCCAATTTGGGCTATCGGTACCGGCAAAACTTGCGACAGTGACGAAGCAAACCGCGTTATCGCTATGATTAGAAATGTTGTTAAAGAAGTTGCAGGAGCATCTGCCGCTGATTCTATCAGAATCCTCTACGGCGGCTCTGTTAAACCTTCAACTATCTCTGAACAAATGTCTAAATCTGACATTGATGGAGCTTTAGTAGGGGGCGCTTCTCTTAAAGCCGAAGACTTCAACGCTATCATAGAAAACACTATGAAAGTCGCAGTTTCTAAATAATCATCTGTTTTAAAATTTACAAATACCCCCGGAGCCTTAAAAAGTCCGGGGTTTTGTAAATTTTTGCAAAAATATTGTTTTTGTAATATACTTTAATAGTTATAAGTTATAAGGAGTTTAAATTATGGCTCAGCAATTTAACGCACAAAATATTAAAAAAAGAACGTCAGTTTTAGTATTTTTAAAAAATTCAACAGCACCTTTAGTGCTCTATGTAGACAATCCTCAGGATTTGTACAACGAACTTTGTCAGGCAATGAAAAGCGCTTCCGCTGCTTTGATTGAAAAAGAAACAACCGGACCTTTAAGAAAAGTTGCGTTTCTTTCTAACCAAATCTCCGGCCTTGCGCTTCAGGAAGAACAGTATATCCAATAAGGTAAGTTTATGTTTCAAAAAGTTTCCATTGATGATATTGAAAACTCAAGTAACAAAACAATTAATATAAATTTTGACGAGCATATCGACGAGGTAAATTCAGTCGGTAATATTAAAGCGGATTTGGAGCTAAAATCGCTCGGTGAATTTATAGAAGTTAAAGGAAATGTTAAGGGTATTGTTAAGCTGGAATGCGATTTATGTTTGAAAGAATTTGATTATAATCTGGATTTTGATATCGACGAACTTTACGCAAAACACGCTCTGCAAGAAGAATACAGCCTGGAAACAGAACTCAAAGACGGACAGTTTGTTACAGATTTGAATGGCCAAAATGAAATTGATATTTATGACTTATTGTATCAATCTGTAATATTAAATTTACCAAATAAGAAAGTTTGTGGTATAAATTGTAATGAGGGGAATTTTCTTAAAGAAGAAGATTACAAAGACCCAAGATTAGATGTTTTCAAAAACATCAAAATTGACCCGAAACATAAGTAGTAGTTAAAATAAAAGGAAGACAAAAATGGCAGTACCAAAGAAAAGAACAGGACATTCAAAACAAGGTAAAAGAAGAAGTAATTGGAAAGCTTCTAAACCTCAAACAACAAAATGCCCGAACTGCGGCGAAACTGTATTAACTCACACAGTTTGTACAAGCTGCGGAACTTACAAAGGCAAACCGGTAAGCTTGAAAGATAAAGTTGAAACTCCGGTAGTTGAAGAAAAGAAACCAGCTAAAAAATCAACTAAAAAAGCTGCAAAAACAGAAGAAAAAGTTGAAGAAGTAAAAGCCGAAGTAATAGAAGAAACTAAATCAGAAGAAATTCCGGCTGAAACTGAAAAAGATGCTGAATAATATTTATTGTTCCCGCTGCCACTAAAAGCAGCGGGAAATATAAAAATTTTTAAGATAAGACTTTGAGAGGGAAAGATGACAAGAATAGCGATAGACGCAATGGGCGGAGACCATGCTCCGCATGAAATCGTAGCAGGTGCAGTTTGGGCAGCGCAAGAATACGGCGTGGCTCTTGAACTTGTCGGAAAACAAGACAAAATTGAACAAGAATTAGACAAAATCGCACAAGAAGGTTTTTACTCAGATTGCGGCACAGGCAACAAACGCCAAAAACGAATTAAAATTGATATCAGCAAACTTGATATCAAAATCACTCATGCAAACGAAATTATTGAAATGGGCGAAGCCCCCGGACAAGCTATCCGCAAAAAGAAAAAGTCATCAATCGTTCTGGCAGTTGATGCTGTTGCGCAAGGCAGCTCTGATGCAGTTGTTGCTGCAGGTTCTACTGGCGCAGCGATGGCCTCAAGCCTTTTTGGACTTGGTAGGATTCCAGGTATCGATAGACCCGCTATTGCAGTTACGCTTCCTACAATTAAAAGACCTATTGTTGTAATCGACGGCGGTGCAAACAGTAACTGTACTCCTGAAATGCTTTATCAATTCGGGATTATGGGCGCAACATTCTCCAAAAACGTTCTCGGCATTGATCATCCGCGTGTAGGCGTTTTGAATATCGGTGAAGAAGCCGGCAAAGGCAACGAACTTGCACAAGCAACTTACAAGCTTCTTGAAGAACATTCTGACAAAATTAACTTTGTAGGTAACATTGAAGGTAAAGAAATTTTCCTTAGTGTATGCGATGTTGTTGTATGCGACGGCTTTGTCGGAAATGTGGCCTTGAAAGTTACCGAGGGAACTTCTCAAATGCTTTTCAGAATGCTTAAACAAGAGTTTAAAGCGGATTTGATGGGCAAAATTATCGGCCTTTTAGCTAAACCGTTTATGAAAAGAATTTATACAAAAATAAATTATGAAGAATTCGGCGGGGCGCTGCTTTTAGGTGTAAAAGGAATCACAGTAATTTCTCACGGCAGAAGCAAAGCTTACGCAATTAAAAATGCCGTCAGAGTTGCAAAAGAAGCCGTAGAAACCGGCGTTAATGACAAAATAGCAAAGTTTTATGAGGAATAAATTAATGACAGACAAACTCATTCCGTTAAAAATCGCAGGTGTTGGATACAGTTTACCCGAAACAGTTATAACAAACGACGATTTAACAAAATTATACGAAACATCCGATGAATGGATTTACTCAAGAACAGGAATAAAAGAAAGACGTGTTGTTTCCGGTGAACAAAACGCGATTGACCTTGGTTTTGAGGCTGCCCAAAGAGCTATAGAAAAATCCGGCATAGATGTTCAAAATATAGACTTAATCCTGGCCGCATCATCAGCTCCGCCTGATTTGTACCCGGCAATAGCCTGCCACATTCACCAACGTCTCGGAATTCAAAAACAAATTCCGGCGTTTGATATTACAGCGGCATGCTCTGGATTAATTTATGGCCTCAGTATTGCAAAGGCTTATATTTCAAGCGGAATGTATAAAAATATTTTGATAGTAGCAACCGACAACAATTCACGTCTTGTGGACTGGACGGATCGCGGAACATCAATTCTATTTGGCGACGGCGCTGGCGCTGTCGTCGTAACTCAAGCCGAAGACGGCATTGATGATATTATAGCAATTGATATTAAAGCTGACGGTAATTATGGTCATTTAATCGAACTTGCTTTCGACGGCAAAAACTGTCCGCTTGTAGAACAATATCAGGAAAAGCCAAAAGGTATTCAAATGAATGGGCGCGGGGTTTACACATTTGTAGCAAAAATTCTGCCTCAATATGTTGAAGATCTTTTGAAAAATGCTAATATGGGAGCGGATGATATAGATTACTTAATTCCGCACCAGGCAAATATTAGAATTATCCAGGCAGTCCAAGAGCGTTTGGGCATTGAGGAAGAGAAAGTTATTACAAATATTAAATATTATGGCAACACTTCAGCGGCGTCAATTCCGATTGCAATGGCAGAAGGCGTAGAAAAAGGAAATGTAAAACTTCCTTCAACAGCTGTTCTTTGCGGTTTTGGCGCTGGAATGACTTGGGGCGGTGCAATAGTACGGCTTAGAGAAGGCATTTGCTAATTTCTTGAAATAATGTTAGTCAAAAGCACCGTTGCAGTAAGTAGAGAATAAAATAATTTTGAGGGATATTATATGAGTAAAAAAATCGCATTTCTTTTTCCGGGTCAAGGGTCGCAGGCCGTTGGCATGGGTAAAGATTTATATGAAAACTTTGAAAGCGCAAAAAATGTTTTTGATACTGCTGACAAAGTTTTAGAAAAAAGCATTACAACAATGTGCTTTGAAGGTCCCGAGGAATCTTTAAAGCAAACTGTAAATACACAGCCGTCAATTGTAACAATGTCAATCGCGGCAATGGAAGCTTTAAAATCTTCTTGTGATATAAAACCTGATTATGCGGCAGGACACTCGCTGGGCGAGTATTGCGCGATGTACGCGGCCGGCGTAATGTCTTTGGAAACAACTCTAAAAGCAATACAAAAGCGCGCTGATTTGATGTCTGAAGCTAAGGGCGGTTCAATGGCCGCTGTTTTGAACGCTCCTGAAGGCGCTTTGGAAGAAGCTTTAAAAGAAGCTTCAACAATCGGCTATGTTGACGTTGCAAACTACAATTCACCGGCTCAGGTCGTAATTACAGGTGATGAAAGCGCGGTTAAAAAAGCCGGCGAAATTCTTCTTGAGAAAGGAGCAAGACGTGTTGTACCGCTTGCTGTTTCAGGGGCTTTCCATTCTAAGTTTATGGAAAATGCTGGCAAAGAATTTGAAAAATTTGCAGCGGATTTGTCATTGAATAACGCGGCAATTCCGGTCATTACAAACGTTGACGCCATGGCGACTACTGGTAAGGACGATTTCCGGGTAAAAATGCCAAAACAAATATATTCATCAGTTCACTGGACGCAAACAATCCAAAAAATGGTGAATGACGGTGTGGAAATCTTTATCGAAATCGGGCCTGGCAAGGTTTTGGCCGGTTTAAACAAGAAAATTGCGCCGGAAGCAAAAGTATTTAATGTATTTGACAAATCTTCTTTAGATGCCGTAATAGAGGCTTTAAAAGAGGAAATGGCCGTTGTGTAAACTTTGGGCGGTGATTAAGGCTTTTGCCTAAGTAATAAATTTTAAACTGACCTTATAAGACCCTTCAAATGGGTCTTTTTTTTGGTGATGGGACTTGAAAAATTAATAAAAAAGGTTATAATATAGTTAATAAGTTAAATAGTTAAAAAGTTTATAAGGAGGCAAAAGGCATGAATAGACGGCAATCGTTGGGGGGGGGGGCTCACGGGTTTATACCGCTTAAAGGAAGAAATGTTGGGGTAGAAACCCCAACCTACAAGGGTATAACCTCAGAAGAAGTAGTAGGTTGGGCTTTCTGCCCAACAAAATCAAAGATGGCATTTACTTTAGCAGAGGTTCTGATAACCCTTGGCATAATCGGTATTGTCGCGGCACTTACACTGCCGACAATAATTCGTAATTACAATGTAAAAATCACCGAAACACGGCTGAAAAAGTTTTATTCAACCATGAATCAGGCAGTTACAAGGCTAAAAGCGGATTATGGCGATACGGAAAATTGGACATATTGGATAAGTAATGTCTTAGATGACGAAGGTCAGCTTACAGAGCAAAGTGATTTAGTAGCTGATAATTTCAGGAATTATTTCGGTAAATATATTGATTTTGTTAGTGAAAAAGAAGTAACTAATTATGGAAAAAAGATGACACTTTTTTACTTTAAAGATGGCAGTGCAATTATGACGAGGTGGTATAATAATTATGATTATGAATACTTCCCTAGAGATGCTGAAAAATGTTTAACCAAGCTTTCTAATGAGCGCAGAGGCGTTTGTTCGTTTGCATTTCAGTTTCGTCGTGGTAATAACAGGCAAGTAAATGATTTTGTGCCTTATGCTGAGGCTTTTGACAGTTCTAGGCCGATAGATAATGATTTAATTTATGAGGATTGCCGCAGCGGAACCGGCCAGTATTGCGGGCTGATTATTATGCTCAATAATTGGACTGTTCCAAAGGATTACCCCAGAAAGCTGGCTTACTGACAAGGTTACAGATTATTATCAGGCGGATTATTTAATTTCAGCCTTTTTGTATTGTTACAAAGTGTTTCGTAAGATTATATATAAGCCTTCTTTATGTTACAATTACATTATATAAGGAGAAGACTAATGACAGAGAGAAAAGTTGCTTTAATTACAGGTGCATCACGCGGTATAGGCAAAGCTTGCGCAATCGAACTTGCGAAAGCGGGTTACGATATTGCTGTTAACTATGCCGGAAACGTTGAAGCTGCAAATAAAACAATAGAAGAATTAAAAGCACTTGGCGTTGACGCTCAAGCTTTTAAATTCGACGTTTCAAACCAAGAAGAAGCCGCAAAAGGCGTAGAAGAAGTTCTTGCAAAATTCGCAAGAATTGATGTTTTAGTTAACAATGCCGGAATTACAAGAGACGGATTGTTTATGAGAATGAGTGCTGAAAATTGGGACGCAGTCATAAATACAAACCTTTCAAGCGCGTTTTACGTGTCCCAGCCGGTCGTAAAAATAATGATGAAGCAGCGTTCAGGTTCAATTGTAAATATGTCAAGCGTTGTCGGCGTTTCAGGAAATGCTGGCCAAGCGAATTACTCCGCAGCAAAAGCGGGTCTTATCGGACTTACTAAAACTTTGGCAAAAGAGCTTGGCTCTCGTGGAATTCGTGTAAATGCCGTAGCTCCGGGCTTTATCAACACTGATATGACTAAAGATCTCGATACATCTAAATTCTTAGACTTTATTCCTCTGAAACGCCTCGGTGAAGTCGAAGATATCGCAAAAACCGTTAAGTTTTTAGCCGCAGATTCTGACTATATTACCGGCCAGGTTATTGAGGTCGACGGCGGTTTGATTATTTAAGCCATGCCGGAGAAAAAAGTAAAAAATGTTACAAAAATATTCTGCTTTTGTAAATTTGTTGCAAAATAATTTTGTACTAAGTATAATGATATTGACACTAAGTGTAGTAAACAGATAAAATGAGGAAATTAAAATGAGTACATTCGAAAAAGTAAAAAAAGTTGTAGTAGACCAATTAAGCGTTGATGAAGCTTTAGTAACTCCGGAAGCAAGCTTCACTGCTGATCTTGGCGCAGATTCATTAGATACAGTTGAATTGGTTATGGCATTTGAAGAAGAATTCGGCTGCGAAATCCCAGACGAAGAAGCTGAAAAAATTCAAACAGTTCAAGACGCTGTAAGCTATATTGACTCTCATAAATAAGTTTTTAGCCCCGTCAATAGGGCAAATAATGAGAGCATAAAAATGTTACGGGGGTGAAAATTGAATATTGATTTTCTCCCTCGTATATTTATCAGAATAGATAAAAGGTAAAGAGATGACTAAAAGACGAGTAGTAATTACAGGACTTGGTGCCGTTTCACCGTTTGGAATTGGTGTTGACAAATTTTGGAATAGTCTTGTTGAAGGTAAAAGTGGTATAACAACATCAGAATTGATTGATGTTACCAAGCACGTGGTAAAAATTTCCGGCGAAGTGAAAAACTTCAATCCTGATGAGTATTTGGATCCTAAAGAAGCTAAAAAAATGGATAGATTTATTCAGTTTGCAATGATTGCGGCTGATGAAGCTGTTAAAGATGCTAAACTGGAAGAAGTTAACGATGTTGACCCGTATAAAATCGGTGTAATCGTTTCATCTGCTGCCGGCGGTTTCAGAACTTTTGAAGAAAATCATATCAGAATTCTTGAAAAAGGCCCGAACAAATGTTCACCGTTTACAATTCCGATGATGATTGTGAACATGGCCTCAGGAAGAATTTCAATGAAATACGGTTTCAAAGGGATTAACAAAGTTGTGGTATCAGCTTGCGCTACAGGCACACACTCTGTAGGTGATGCTTTCCGTGCAATACAATATGGCGATGCAGATATTATGGTTGCGGGTGGAGCGGAAGCTACTATTTGTGATGTTGGTATAGGCGCATTTTCTAGCGCTAGAACACTTTCTAAACGCAACGATGAACCTCAAAAGGCTTCCCGTCCTTGGGATATTGACCGCGACGGCTTTGTAATGAGCGAAGGCGCGGGAGTTCTCGTTTTGGAAGAGTATGAACATGCTAAAAAACGCGGCGCAAAGATTTATGCAGAAATCGCAGGTTACGGACAAACTGCCGATGCGTATGATATGGTTGCACCGTGTCCAGAAGGCAAAGGCGCAACAACATCAATGAGATTTGCTCTGGAAGACGCTGGTATGAAACCTTCTGATATCCAATATATCAATGCTCACGGAACAAGCACTGGATTGGGCGACATAGCTGAAAGCAAGGCTATTGAAGGTTTGTTCGGTGATAAAGATAAAAACCCTGAGCTTTCTGTAAGTTCAACAAAGTCAATGCACGGCCATCTTCTCGGTGCAACCGGCGCTGTTGAATGTATTGCATGCGTTAAGGCGATTAATGAAGGCATAATTCCTCCGACTATCAATCTTGATAACCAAGATGAAAAAGTTGCAAACCTTGATTATGTTCCTCATAAAGCAAGAAAGAAAAAAGTTAAAGCTGCATTGTCAAATTCTTTTGGCTTTGGTGGCCAAAACGCAACTGTTATCATTAAAGAAGTTTAAACAGAAACTAAATAAAAAACCGCCTCAACTTTGGGGCGGTTTTTTTTTTTGTGCGCAGGGTTGCAGAATTTGAAAAATAGGGTATAATGATAATAGTTAAAAAGTTAAAAAGGAGGCAAAAGGCATGAATAGACGGCAATCGTTGGGGGGGGGGGGCCCGCGGGTTCATATCGCTTAAAGGAAAAAATTTAACCTACTTGCATATTGCCCAAAATAATGTTATAATGAATAATAAATTTGGTGAACGTGAGGTTAATATGAAAAAAGGATTTACTTTAGCGGAAGTTTTGATAACTCTCGGAATAATCGGTGTTGTGGCAGCGCTTACAATGCCAACATTAATGTCAAATTATCGAAAACATCAAACGATTACACAATTAAAAAAAGCATACAGTGAAATTAGTCAGGCCATAAGACTTTCTGAAAGCAAATACGGGACTTTAGAAACCTGGGATTTCACGAATATCGGAGCTGGCACAGGTTCCTTGCAGGAGCGTAATGATTATTTTGCAGAGAATTATCTGTTTCCTAATATAAAAGTTTTAAAAAAGTGCTCGCCTTCATCAAGTGAATGTTGGGCCGATTATGTTACAACATTAAATGGCATCAAAGATCTTTCTAACAAAGAGGGGCATAGTTCTTTTATTACAGCAAGCGGATATTCTGTGCTTTATTGGCTGCATGGCGAGGGCAGTGCAAATAACGGATTGGGTGGATGGTTTTATATTGACACAAACGGCCCTAAAAAGCCTAACAAAGTTGGTATAGACATATTTGCATTTATAATGTCATGGGGCGCATCTCAGACAAGTCCAGGGGTAAGTTGTCCAAGACGCGTGGGGTTTCTTCCTCCGGATATAAGCTGTATGGATCGAAATCTTACAAGAGAAGACATAAAAAATGGAACAAACCTAGAAAGGACATTCTTTGCATGTAATTCAAGCCAGTATGGCACTAGCTGTTCATCTTTAATCATGGTTGACGGCTGGGAAATCAAAGATGATTATCCTTGGAAGTGGTAATTGTTTTGCATATTGTTGGCTAGAGGCGGATTAATGTATTTGAAAAACGCATTTTGAGCAGTGGGCTTTTGTGCGAAGTGTTGCATAATTCATAAAAAGGAGTATAATGATAATAGTTAATAACTTAAAA
>ULUL01017363.1_pt1 | contig 11887 bp, 8 predicted proteins | sample 1958481 | NCBI WGS metagenome assembly ULUL01 (sample SAMEA4835759, study PRJEB28245) | human gut metagenome | biome: gut microbiome; material: fecal sample | place: Denmark | collected 2008 | reverse complement strand
AACCCGCCGACATAAGATGATGCCATAACGCCGCCCTTTTTCACCTGATCGTTAAGCATTGCAAGTGCTGCTGTTGTACCCGGTGCTCCGGCACGCTCTAATCCAAGGGATTCAAAAATCTCTGCAATACTGTCTCCAACTGCCGGTGTCGGTGCTAACGACAAATCAATAATACCAAATGGAACACCCAGACGTTTGGACGCTTCATGGGCTACTAACTGTCCAACACGGGTAATCTTAAATGCTGTCTTTTTAATTGTCTCACAAACAGCACTAAAATCTTTTCCTTTTACTTTATCCAGCGCCGTTTTTACAACACCGGGTCCGCTGACACCAACATTAATTACGGCATCCCCTTCTGTTACGCCGTGGAATGCGCCCGCCATAAACGGATTATCATCCGGCGCATTACAAAAGACAACCAACTTAGCACAGCCGATGGAATCATTATCTTTTGTGAGTACCGCTGTCTCTTTCACAACTTTACCCATCAAAAGAATCGCATCCATATCAAGTCCTGTCTTTGTAGAACCGACATTTACTGAGCTACAGATATATTCTGTTGTTGCAAGTGCTTTTGGAATCGATAAAATCAGGTTTTTATCTGCCTGCGTCATCTTTTTCGATACCAGTGCCGTATAGCCGCCGATAAAGTTTACGCCTACTGTTTTTGCTGCACGGTCAAGTGTCTGTGCAATCTTAACAAAATCATCCGGTGTCTTGCACGCAGAGCCGCCAATCAAAGCAATTGGTGTAACAGAAATTCGTTTGTTTACAATCGGAATTCCAAATTCTTTTCCAATTTCTTCTCCTGTAGCAACCAAATCTTTTGCCATCGTCGTAATCTTTTTATATACGTTGTCACAAAGTTTATTCAAATCCGAATCAATACAATCCAAAAGGCTGATACCAAGAGTAATCGTACGCACATCCAGATTTTCTTTATCAATCATTTTATTTGTTTCAATGACTTCATTTATATTTATCATAGTTAAGCCTCCGTAATCTAATCCTTATAAGCGATGCATCTTGTCAAAAATCTCTTCCCTCTGTACACGGATTACGCAGCCGATTTCTTCGCCCAAATTTTCCAACTCTTCGGAAGCATCCACGAAAGATTTTGTAAGCTTTGCAAAGTCAACAATCATCATCATATTAAAATATCCATCTACAATTGTCTGAGAAATATCTAAAATATTGATGTCGTTTTCTGCTAAGTAAGTACATACTTTTGCAATAATGCCTACGCTGTCCTTTCCTACTACGGTAATTATTGTCTTTTTCATTTCTTCCTCCATTCTGAAATAGTTTTCTATTTCATAATTATTGTATCGTCAACAGTTTTGTCGGCGCCATACGGTCTGCCACTAACAACTCTGTATCCATCTTTTTCCAAACTGGGTTTTGTTCCAATTCATAACTTACGGTCTGATAGGCAAGTTCCGGAAAATTATTTTCCTTGCTCAAATGCCCCAGTAAAATATGCTGCAAACCGGGATGCAGCACTTTTTCAATCAGTCTTGCCGAGGCATCGTTGCTCAAATGCCCCTTTTCACCGAGAATCCTCATTTTAAGTGAGTACGGATAACTGCCAACCTGCAACAGGTTAATATCATGGTTTGCCTCTAAAAGCAGGGAATCGCAGTCTTTCAAATGGTCTACGATTTCATTGGAAAAGCAGCCCATATCGGTCGCAACTCCGATTTTTTTCGATTCTGACTGCACCGTATAACAAACGGGATTTGCCGCATCATGGGAAATTCTGACAGGCATAATCTCCATATCCTCGATTGAAACCGTCTTTTCCGGTACAACCGCATGGAACAAATCTTCGGAAACACCTTTCATATCACCTTTTTCCCATATTGCCTCAATCGTTTCCTTCGTAGCATAAACAGGAATCTGGTACTTGCGTAGTACCGGTCCTAAACCACAAATATGATCGGTATGCTCATGTGTAATAAAAATGGCATGAAGGTTTTCTATCGGAAAATTTTCCTCCATTAAGCCCTCCCGAATCCGTTTCATGCTAATCCCTGCATCAATTAAAATCCGGGCTTCTTCGCCACCGACATAAATACAATTGCCACTGCTTCCGCTGGCAATACTATATAACTGCATGTGTTTCCACCTCAATTTGTCTCATTTTATATTACATCTGAGAACTTATCTTCTCACTGTCAATTGTAATCCGGTCACGTCCATTCTTTTTAGAATGATACATCGCCCAGTCTGCTCTTGTCAATAGTTCTCCCGGATTAGCGCAGGTCTGCGGATAACTTGCCACACCAACGCTGGCACGAACTGAAATATGTTTTCCTTCGTAAACAATTTCCTCACTCCGAATCTGATTATGAATGTCCTCAACAATATGATACGTTTCATCCAAATCTTTTTCAAAGAATGCTACAACAAATTCCTCACCGCCATAGCGTCCGGCAATACCGCCATGCTTGAGTGCTCCACGATTTAGTAACGAAGCCACATAACGAATCACTTCATCACCGCACTGATGTCCATAGGTGTCATTCACCATTTTAAATTTATCAATATCAAAAAGTGCAAGTGAAACCGGCACTTTTTTCGTCATAGCTTCCGCCAAATACTTTCTTAATAGCTCCGTTAAGTGTCTGCGGTTATAAATTCTTGTCAAATCATCTCGGATTGCCATATCATTCATCTTCGCATAAAGACGTGCATTGGCAACACCAATACTAATCTGGCTGGCAATATTCTCATAGAACGCACGGCCGTCCATAAAGGTATTTTCTTTGTTCTTTCCAACAAACAGTGTGCCAAGTCTTTCTTCCTGATTCCGGATTGGCAGGCATACCACCGATGGAAGTTCCTGTTTACCCTCTAATTTAGTAAATAACTGCACAGAATCCGTGACATTATTTTGTATATAAGTCTGAGTCATGCGGAGAATCTCTGACATATCCGTATGTTCAATGGATTCAATCACCTTTTTTTTGAATTCATCTCCTAACACACAGGAAATGGCATACACCCGCCGCTGTTCTTCTTCCATTCCCGGAACATAAAGTTCATGATCCTGTTCCAAAACAATTACAACAACATCCAAATCCAATCGAACCTGTATCATATCAACAATTTTATCTAACATATCCTTTATCTCGATTGATGATATAATAATGGATGACAATTCATTCTGCACCGACATTTCATCATGCGAACGGTTAATCTTTTTATTTGCAAGCTGTAATTCGATTTTTTGAACTCCTAATTTTTCATTTACCCGGTTGATTTTTTCCTGCTGTTCTTTCATCTTATCATTGACTTCATTTAAATCTTCCAGTGCACGGTTCTGGCGGAAAATATCTTTTTCAAAACAATCCCACATGTAAGACATCATTTCACTGACTACCACAATTAAAACAAGCACAACCGATACCGTCACAAGTTCACGGATAGCAATTCCAACCGTAACACGGCTTAAGCTATCTTGTGCTAACACAACAAGCATAACAAAAGATATAATACCATACAGACAGATATAAGTCACGTAAACAATAACCCGATGAGCCTTTTTCCCAAGAGCAACACTGTAAAAAAGTTCAAAGAAATAAATCAGAAACAGTATCAGGAATATAATCCCCTCTAATTTTGTCTCTGCCATATAATAATAAGCTAATCCAAGTGCCGGCCGCAAAAAGCAATACACTTTTTCTACCTGAATTATCCGCTTGGAATAAACATATTTTTTCTGCATATGGCGATTATGTACTAATTCTGTCACAATACACAACAAAGCGTATACAAAAAGAACCGCATATCGAATGCTTACCTCCTGATTTGCTGCAAAATAAACACCAATACAGTAAATTAACAGCATAACATCCAAAAAAATGTGATGAAACACAACTTGTTTTTGTTTCCAAAATTCTTTAATTTTATCTTCCATGCAAAGCCTCCCTTAAGACTCCCAGAACAATTCAATCCTATCACCATCATGAATAGGCTCTGTGAAATCTTTGTCTTCACCATTAATTCGAGTTACTAAACGCGTTCCTCCAGCTTTTGTCATATCAAACGGATATACATCAAACACATCGACAAAAATCGGGGTTTTCTTATGCGGCATTTCGACTACATCTCCATTTATTGTGACAAATACAGGCCCTGTTACTTCTTCTACCGGTGTAGAAATCGTTTTCTCCTGCTGTAATTGCTTTGCTCCTGGAATCACTTCTCCGTCCGACCCTAATTTTGCTGTATCAAACGGAACATCACTCATCCAATCCGGCAACGGTTTTAATGGAGCCAGCAATGGGTCCTCATCCATCTGCTCCTGCATCGTTTCTTCTTTTGTTTTTTCCGGCTCTTCCAGTTTAATAACCGGTCTTTTTGTAATTACATCACCGTCAACAATTTTTGCCGATGAACCAGCCTCTCTTCCATTCAAAAGAACCAAAGTATCAACATCCATACCGGCAAACTCTAACAATCCCTTAACGGAATAATAATCATAGGTACAGATTTCGTCTCCATTTTTGACTTCGTAAAACGAGGAAACCATCTCACCATTTGCCTCAACCAACTTTGGACATAACAGTTTTCTTCCAAACAAAGTCACAGTAATTTCCGCATTACACTCCGGAATCTCTTTGATTAGCAATTTCCCGGCACTTCCCTTTGTGGAAGGTCGAATCTGAATCGTATCATTTTCCTCTACTTTATCATTCAAGCTGACTAGTGCTCCATTTTTCTTAATCTCAGCAACCTCGCCAACTCTGCCCTTCTTTTCCCGGACTTCACCATTTACCGTATAATGAATACTGTCTCCGCGAATCGGAAACAAATTGTCTTTGGAAAAACCATAACTGACACAGGCATCTAATACAGATACCTTGCCATTATCATATAATTTCACACGCTGCTCATTTACCATTACATGAATAAAATTATTTTTCTGCTCATAATAAGTCATGCAGATACCAAGTGGTGTCACCAACGTGGAATCTTTGCGAATTCCCTCCTGCTCAAACTGAACCTGTGAGAGCACCTCTGCACCACGTATTGCCACACGCTCATTCGGCAGTCCCAAATAATGCGCAAGGATCTCGGTAAATCCCTCATGCTTACCGCCTCCGCCGACAACAAATACCGCACTGACACACTGACCGCCATTTAATTCTAGAATACGGTCGGCAATGTTTTTAGTAATATTTTTCACAGCATCTTCTGATATCTGAGCAATATCCTCTTTTGTTACCTGAATTTTGCTTCCAAATATGTCCTTAAAAGAAACACTCTTCTTGCGCTCACAGGCTCTTTTTATGTATTCGGCAGTCTCAAAGTCCGTCAAATACTTCTTCGCAATCGCCTCCGTCACCTCATCACCGGCAAGCGGAATCATGCCAAATGCAATAATACTTCCATCTTTTACAATCGAAATATCACTTGTTCCGGCTCCAACATCCACAAGTGCAATGTTCAAAAGGCGGAATTTTTCCGGGATTGCCATATTAATCGCAGCAATTGGCTCAAGCGTCAAGCTTGCCACATGCAGCCCTGCCAGTTCAACAGCCGAATACAAACCATCCACAACCTCTTCCGGCAAAAAAGTAGCAATCAGCTCCACCTCGATGTAATTTGCCATATGCATCTCAATCATTTCCATCGGATAGCCATTCAGATAATATTTTACAATCGAATAGCCGACACAGAAAAACTTCTTTCCACTGTCGGTCTGCTCTTTCCTTATTTCGTCATAAGCCTGTTCTACACCCATCATATCCAGAGAACGAATATGGTCTTCGGTCACCTTTGTCTCTGAATTAAACTGATAGCGGGCTTTGACGCGCTTTGTCTTTAACACTCTTCCGGCAGCCGCAATGCTGACGTCTGACAAAGGTTCTCTCACACGCTTTTCCAAACGCTCTTTGACTTTATAAATCGTATCTGCCACGGTCGGAATATCGTGAATCTGTCCATCAATCACCGCACGTGTCGTATGCTCAATCGATTCCTGGGCAATCACAACAAAACGGTCTGTACCAACCCGGTAGCCAACCGTTCCCACAATGCTTCTCGTTCCGATATCCAATCCAAATACAAGCTTATTGTCTTCTGCGTTCATCATTTTCACCTTGTTCCCTCATCAAAGATTCTACATATCCATTATTCTATCACAAATTTGTCTTTCTGACTAGTAATTCTTCTATTCTTTCTTGCAGCTTTTGCAGGTTTCCATTATTCACAAGCAGTGCATCACATCGTTTTTCCCAATCTTCGTCCGATAATTGCACTCTCATAATGGATTCTGTCTTTTCGCGGGAGTATCCTCTCGATTCCATAAGTCTCTGAATCCTTAGTTCTTTGTCTGTCACAACCGCCCAGATTGTATCACAGAGCGTGTCACATCCGGTTTCAAATAAAATTGCCGTTTCCAGACAGACAACCGGTTCATCCTTCCATTCATTTAATTGCTTACGAATCTGTTCCTTCACAAAGGGATGTACAATGGCATTTAGCCGCTCTCTGCCGTTGTCATCGCGATAGATTTTATCCGCAAGCAAAGGACGCAGAATCTGTCCATCCTCTCCTGTGATGTCAACACCAAATGTATCGCAAATCTTTTGATAAGGCTCCGTTCCCGGTTTCATTGCCTCATGACCGAGGGCATCCGCCTCAATAATCTTTGCCCCATATTTTTCTTCCAGTAGATTTAACACCGTTGATTTACCACAGCCTACGCCGCCAGTAATACCAATTACCATTTTCTTTCTCCTTGGTTTTATTTTGCCTCATACCAATTTGTTCCCTGCTTTACCTCAGCAATCAAAGGAACTGCCAAATCGCAGGCATGAACCATTTCCGTTTCCAGAATTTGTTTTACTTCATCAATTTCATTCTTGTGCGTCTCAATCAAAAGTTCATCGTGTATCTGCAAAATCAAGCGGGATTTGTAATTGCCCTCTTTTAATTTCCGATGCACACGTATCATCGCAATTTTAATAATATCCGCCGCCGTTCCCTGTATCGGAGAATTCATCGCAATGCGTTCACCAAACTGGCGCTGCATAAAGTTTTTCGACGCAAATTCCGGAATTGGGCGGATTCTTCCAAACAAAGATGTCACATAGCCTTTTTGTTTGCCCTGCTCCACCAGTTCATCCATAAACCGTTTTACATCCGGATACGTTTCAAAATAATCCTCAATATATTTTTCAGCCTGTTTTTTTGAAATGTTCAAATCGCGCGACAGACCAAACCCGCTGATTCCGTATACAATTCCAAAATTAACCGCTTTCGCATTCCGTCTTTGCAGTTCTGTTACCTCTTCGTATGGCGTATGGAATACAAGTGCCGCCGTTGTTCGGTGGATATCCGCATTTTCCCGGTAAGCTTCAATCAAAGTTTCATCCTCCGACATATGTGCCAGCACTCTTAATTCAATCTGTGAGTAATCGGCATCCAAGAAAACGTATCCATCCTGTGGAACAAAAACTTTTCGGATTTGTCTGCCAAGTTCCATACGAATCGGAATGTTTTGCAAATTCGGCTCAGTACTGCTCAAACGTCCGGTTGCCGTCACATTCTGATTAAATGTTGTGTGGATTCTGCCATCCTTTTCATCGATATCGCTCTCCAGTCCATCTGCATAGGTAGATTTTAACTTCGTGAGCTGGCGGTACTCCAGAATCATCTCCACAATCGGATCCTCAAAACGGAGTTTTTCAAGAACTTCTGCTGAAGTGGAATATCCTGTTTTTGTTTTCTTTCCATAAGGCATATGCATTTTTTCAAACAAAATTACACCTAACTGTTTCGGTGAATTGATGTTAAATGACTCCCCGGCACGCTCATAAATATCCGCTTCCAGTTCAGAAATGCGTTCACCAAGTTTTGCACCATATTCATGCAATGCCTCTTTTTCCACTAAAATCCCCACCTTTTCCATGTCATAAAGGGTAAATAAGAGCGGCATTTCAATCTGTTCAAACAATGACTGCATTTTTTGTTTTTTCAATTCTTTGGAAAGATTCGGATATGCAAGCACATTTACCAGTGCACAGTAGCTAAAGTAACGTACTGCCTCGTCTTCTTTCTCTAAAAAGGCAGTTTCTTCCGGCTGTTTACCAAAAAACTGTTCATATGGGTGCATCAAAACAGATGCATAGTTTTCTGCAATCTCTTCTTCTCCAAACTTTTTCTGAACCGGACTTAGCAGATACGCAGCCAGATTCGTATCATACGAGTTTTCCGGTTTTGCATCCGGGAAGAAATCTAACTGGTTCTTTAAATCATTGGCAACCAATATATGTGTTTTCAAAAGATTACTGATTTCACTTGTAATATCGTATTCGGATAAATCATCGCCCACTTTGCAAAAAGCAATCTTTTCTTTGGAAAAAGCAACCGCCATACCTAAAAGTCTTCCATCTGCCTCCGTCATAAATAACGTCATCTGTCCGCTGGCACTCGTTGTTACTGCAGCATCCTTTCGAAAAACGGCCTTGACCGCTACCGGCTCTTTCTTTTCAATTGTCTGCACAAAAGACAGCCAGTCTTTTTTTGTCTCAATTACCTGAAAATATTTTTCCAGTTTTTTATCTCTGCCGGTATCCTCCGAAAATCGCTTTAAAATGGATTTCAAATCCAAAGACTGAATCATCTGGTATGCTTTTTCGTTAAACATATCCTCAAACGTACACTCTGAAAGCACCACTCCCAATTTGCAGTTTGTCCTTATAGTCGCTAAATCTTTACTCATTTTTGCCATGTCCACATGGTTCTTCAACGCCTCTTTCGCACGATTTGGTGTTACTTCATCTACATGCTCAATCGCATTTTCAACCGTACCAAACATCGTCAGAATTTTAACTGCTGTCTTCTCACCAATTCCCGGAACACCCGGAATATTATCTGAAGCATCTCCCATCAGCCCTTTGAGATCAATAATCTGAGATGGTGTAACACTGTATTTTTCAATTACCTGCGGTGTATGATAGTCTTCGACAACCGTCTTGCCACGACTCGTTTTCGGAATGCGGACCAAAATAGTATCCGTCGCTAACTGCAGCAAATCGCGGTCACCGGATACAATCGAAACAAGATATCCTTCCTGCTCCGCTTTTTTCGCCATCGTTCCTAAAATGTCATCCGCCTCAATGCCTTCTTCCGCATAAATACGGATATTCATCACTTGAAGGAGATTTCGGATTACCGGCACCTGTTCACTCAATTCTGCCGGCATCGGTTTTCTTTTCCCTTTGTATTCTTCGTACATTTTATGGCGGAAAGTCGGTGCTTTTTCATCAAACGCTATTAACAAATGCGATGGCTCTTCTTCATCCAATATTTTAAACAAAATATTTAAAAATCCGTAAATCGCATTTGTATGCAAGCCCTCGCGGTTTGTCAAATCCGGCACACCATAAAACGCGCGGTTCAATATGCTGTTTCCATCAATCAGTACAAGTTTATTTTCCAATTTTTTGACCTCTTTATTTTTTAATTTTTATTTTCCGTTTGCTTGTGTAACCACTCTCATAGCGTTTTCCTTTTTTGCTGTAGTATGCTTTCACACGGATATAATATGTTCCCTTTTTCAGACCGAACGCTTCAAAACGGTTTCCGTTCAATATATATTTCTGTGTTTTTTTCGCAGCGAAGGAAGATGCCGTCGAAACTTCCATCCGGTACCCATGTACCATTTTGCCACTCGAATAAGTAATCACAAACGATTTCTTGTTTTTCTTCAATTTCTGAATTTTCGGTGTCTGTGGCACAATTTTAAAGGTAATGGTTTTCTTTCCGGTAAAATTGCCCATTCCTCGGATAACAACCGAGGCTTTTCCGATTTGAAGATTGTTCCGGTACACCAATGTATAGTCTCTATTTTTCTTTAATTTCACTTTACCCACCTTCAACGTCACATTTGGTTTCACCCATCTCCCGGTATAACTCCTTGTCTTTTTATAATGACAAGTTGCCGAGCGGACCGAACGCTTCACAATGGTATAAGAAACTTTTTTTGTCCCCTTGTAATTACCGATTCCCTTAATCGTAATTGTTGCTTTTCCTAAATTTTTATTATTCTGATAAGATGCCTTGTAATCTTTTCCGGAATCAAGCACCTCTTTTCCATCCTTAACCGTTTCGTTTCCTTTGATTGCCTTACCTTCATAAGCATATTTCTTTTTCAACAAATCATTTTCTTTGTCAAAGCTTTTTTCTTAACCGGAACTTTCACACGGATAATCACCGTACGGTACATTGCTGTATTTTCCGGCACATATTTCGCACGATAACCTGAATATTTCTTTGCTTTCACCTGGCAAATTAAACGATATCCGATATCTTCTTTTGTCACTTTGTAGGTAAGCCCGGTTGCTCCTTTAATTGCTGCCGCTCCGTCAATGGTTGTGACATCATCTTCTTCTTTTACATTTGCCGCAAATTTGCGGATGGCATCCAACTCATATGTGCCATCGTCATCCGCTTCCAAATCGTCTTCTTCGGCTCCACCTGTCTCATCTAACACGGACTCAAAACTCTCTGCATCCTCTGCTTTTTTTACACGATACCACTGATAAGACAATTCACCCGGATCCACTGAATCCAGTGATGGTTTTGCGGTAAGCATCTCATCAATTGCCGGTGTTCCGGTTATTTCCACACTTCCGGCAATTGCCATTTTGTCAGTAGTAAAGACCGCACTTTTTGCCACTGCCGATTCATTTCCTGCATCATCTGTCATAAAAGAATAAATTACATATTCCGTTTCCGCTGCAAGTCCATTAAATGAAAAATCAGAAGCTTTTACACCATCTACTCTTCCATAGCCGACAATCCCATAATGAGAAGTCACACGCGACAATATAAATTTCGTTGTCATACCACCGCTTTCTTTCTCTGCCTCTTCGCCTAACGCCTTTGGCAGTACCACGTAATAAAATTTACCCGGTTCATTTCCGGTAATCAATCCGGAAGAAGTCGTATCGGTATCACTGTCAAAACCGGAAACCGATGTAATCTGTGGTGCTGTAAAATCAGCCACAATTGTAATCGTTTTCTTTGTCGTATCAATCGCATTCTTTGTCGCATCTGCCTGTTTCGATGCTAAATAATAAGCAATCTCATTTTTTCCTTCTGTCAACGTCACAGACATCGTATCTGCCCAATTTGCATCCACTGAAGCCTGACTGCTGATTCGATAGCCTGCCGGTGCTTCTATCTCAACCTTATCGTCTGTCAATCCTGTCCTGTCTGCAATATTAATTGTATCTTTTTCCGTCTTTGCCACCGCATTCGTATGATAAGCACGAATTTCATAAGCCGGAGCATTTTTTGCCAGCTGATAAGAAATTTTCTGTTTCTCATCACTGCTTCTTTCATCCTTTAATACAAACTGCTGTTTTCCGGCAGTCTCCGACGAAATCGTAAGTGTAACTCCATCCGGCAAATCCTTTTCATCGGATACTGCGTAATGCACATCTCTGATAAATGTACGCTTCTGTCCATAATACTTCCACAAGCCGGAAAATGGTGTTACCGTAACAATTTCTTTTGGTTCAGCTGTAGGCTCTATCGTAGCAGCCCCTCCGGTCGCACTTCCACCTGAAGTCACATTTGCAGTTAATAATACAATTTCACTGTTTTTTTGTTCCTTCGCCTGCGTATTCACCGGGGTCATCCCCATAAATAATGCACATGCTAAAATCCATGCTAATCCTTTTTTTAACTTACATTTTCTCATAGTTCTCCCTTCTAATATAACTTAATTCAGGATAAATTATATTTTACACGTAAATGTGTTGAAACACAATATAAAAAGAAAAGTTGTTTGTGTCAAGTGTTCGTTGGTACTTTTTTTGTTTTCAGTAATTCCGTAGAAAAGCTTTGTGTCTCGTGGGCA
>ULUL01060838.1_pt1 | contig 11930 bp, 6 predicted proteins | sample 1958481 | NCBI WGS metagenome assembly ULUL01 (sample SAMEA4835759, study PRJEB28245) | human gut metagenome | biome: gut microbiome; material: fecal sample | place: Denmark | collected 2008 | reverse complement strand
TTAAATTATAAATACATATTATTAAAATGAAGAATTATTCTTATAGGAGTGGTATATATGGAAGAAACAATAAAAGCAGTCGGATATGCACGATTTTCTTCTTCAATGCAACGAGAAGAATCTATAACAGCTCAAAAAAGATATATGATGATGTATGCCAAAAGAAACAATATGGAAGTCATTGATTGGTATTGTGATGAAGCAAAATCAGCAAAAACAGTCAACAGACCTGCATTTCAGAAAATGATAAATGACGCAAAGAACAATCCTGAATTTAAGGCGGTATTGGTACATAAAACAGACAGATTTTCAAGAAATTTGAGTGACAGTATTCAATATAAAAAAATTCTTGAAGAATACGGTGTGCAAGTCATATTTGTTAATGAGCGTTTTGAAGATAATCCCGAAAGTCATTTATTGTATCATATAATGGGTTCGGTCAATCAGTTCTACAATGAAAATCTTGCGAGAGAAGTAATGAAAGGACTGAAAGAAAATGCTTATCAATGCAAATTTACTGGTGGCAGACCACCTTTAGGATATGATGTTGACAAAGACCTTAAGCTTGTCATAAATGAAAAGGAAGCCGAAGCAGTTAGATTGATATTTGAAATGTCTGCCGAGGGATACGGCTACGGAGAAACAATAGACAAGCTGAATATTCTCGGATACAAAACTAAAAAAGGATTGCCATTTGTAAAAAACAGTTTGTATGAAATACTAAGAAATGAAAAATACAAAGGTACATACATTTTTAACCGCAGTTGTTCCGCAAATGCTTTGAATAAAAGAAACAATCACAGAAGAAAACCCGAAGAAGAAATAATAAGGATTGAAAACGGCTGTCCTGCTATTGTTTCGTCAGGATTGTGGCACAGAGCAAATGCAGTCAAAAAAGCAACTCGAAGCAGTTATACAAATGCAAAAAATACATATCTGCTAACAGGTCTTATACATTGCGGTGAATGTGGTGGCAAATTTCACGGAAATATCCGCTATAACAAAAACAACACAAATTTGGTATATAGATGCAGTGCAAAAAAGAATAAAAGAAAATGTGAATCAAAAGAGATAAGATGTGAATATCTTGACAGCTTTGTTATTGATAAATTTGTTGAATTTTTCTTCAATGGCGATAATATAAAGGTAATAACAAAGCAATTAAATGAGCAATACAGTAAGTCTTGCATTTCTGATTTAGAATACAACGAAGCAAAGTCAACCTTAAAAATTCTCGAAAAGAGCAGGAATAATCTTGTTGAAGCAATAGCAAAAACAGGTATAAATGACATAATATCCGACAAAATCAAGGAATATGAAGAACAAATCAAAAAGACTGCCGAGTTCATTCAAAAGTATGAAAAGCAAAAAATTGACAGAGTAATAACAGAAGATGAAATCAGAGAACAAATCAATCATCTCAAAGATTACTTTTACAACCCTAAGAATTTAATAAGAACAAAATATGTTCTTTCTCAATATATAGGCAGAATTGACATCTCAAACGAAAATGTTCAGGTGCAATTCAAAGTATCAATGTCCCCATCAGATAATACTGATGGGGATTGTTTTTGTGTTCATACTGAGATGATAAAGAGGAAATATCTTTTTGATTATGTCTGCGAAAAGGTTGATTTTGAGCAATGGAACATAGAAAAACTAAACAAATCAGAATCGGAACATAGAAAAGGAGCATAGAAAAAGTGACTTATTTGGTGGACACTGACCGTATGCATACTCACACCGCTAAAACATCCGATTGGAATGGGAGTTTTTAGGTATATGGTGGGTTATTCTGTGTACGGTTATATGATTTATATTGAAGCATTTTTTACTACATAAATGATTATCGTTTTGTCTAAAACACCGCATAGATATAGGAATTATCATAAACAGAAAAAGTCACGACTGCATATGCAATAGTGACCGAGTTGGTGGAGATGAGGGGAATCGAACCCCTGCATAAGTCATAAAAATGCCGTTAAGTACTGACTTTTTTATATTCGTGTTGCATTTCGTGTTGGATTAAGCATACAAACTTATGAATGGGTTTCGGCCAGCGATACCGCTGCCACTCAGTCCTTAAGTCAAAATTATAAGCTATTTGCTTTTTTCGTCACACCATTAAATTCATTTTCATTAATTTTTTGATTTTTTTAAAATCAGAAAACACCACAAGGTGGTGTTATTCCTGCAAAGGGGCGTTTTCGTAATCGTATTTTACATATGTTTTCTCACCAAATGTAAAAACAAGCGATAGCTTGATTTATACTATCGCTTGTTCATTTATTTCTTCTTTTTCGGATTTACCCCAACTATTGACTTGACAAATTAATAAAAATGTTCTATAATTAATTTAGAACATAAGTTCTACGCTAAAAGCAGACAAATTATTTATTTTTTGTCTGCTATACTATAAGTGCAGATAACATCAGCGTGGCGATATGACATGCAAATTATGGCAAGATAAGTTTGGTCATCATCTATATCGACGCCTAAATGGCCAATCGGGGAAGGACCGGTATGATATCTGCATAATCATTTGAAAACACGACTTTCAAGAAAAAGCTTGAAGGTTGTGTTTTTTTCAATTGCTGTTTCAACATCGTAAATTTCAAGAATTCGTTGCATTACTTCAACCTTAGATTCACCTTTAAATAAGCCTATAAAATCTTCCTTAGTAATTTTATCAGTATTTGCTAAATTTTTTACTTTTAACTTTTGAGATTGAACGATATTTAAACCAGCCAGGAACCAACTCTCTATTTCGTTTTGTACTATGTATATATTATCCTTAGAAGAGCGATAGTATCTTTCATTGACTATATTCTTCTTCTCTTCAACACCTTTGCTATCTGCATCTGCGATAAGAATATATTCGCTGTCAGGCATAGCATTTATAGAACTAATATATTTATTTATATCTTTTTGCTTTTTTCTAGCATATAATATAGGTTTGTATTCAAGCCCTTTGTTTTTGAAAAGCCAATTAAAAAACCTTTCATCATCTGGGCCTTCAATAAAGGCATACAACATATTAATCACCTAGTAAATCATCTAAAAATAATTCATCTAATCCAATCTCGTTTTCAAGAAAAATTTTAACTTTTTTATTATCAGCAGGCTTAAAAACTTTTGAAAAACCCGATTCGTCACGTTTAATAAATAAAAGTGATTTAACGTCAGCATATTTCACAAATTCAGGATTATGCGTAGTAATAATAACTTGTCTTGAATCCGAGGTTTCTTTCGCCATCTCTAAAACTTTTGGAATTAATTTTGGATGGATATTTCGTTCTGGTTCTTCAAGAATTATTATTTCACCGTTATCTTGAAAATATAGTGCAATTATTATAGCCAAAATATTAACAGTACCATCAGAAAGGAAATTAGACCTAAATATTTTTTTAGAATAATTTTCTTTTACTGAATAAAATAAAGATTTATCATAGTTTGCCTTAACACTTATATCATTCACAAAAGGTAAACAATCACTTAATTTTCCTAGCAATTTTTTCTTTTCAGTTGAATTTCTTATTATTCTCTGTAAAATCAAAGCTAAATTTGAACCATCTTCGCTTAATTCACTTTTGGCTGATATTTCAGAGAATTTTTTTAGTAATTTTGAATCAAAATCAAATATTTTAATGAAATCAGCTATATTTAATCTAAATAAAAATATATAGCGAAGTTCAAATAAGATTAACCTTTTATCATCAGAAAATTTTGACATTTGTTCATTTAAAAAATCAACTACTCCTTTTGCTGAAATGAAATCCCTTATATTTTCTGGCAGGTCTTTTAATGAAGGATCCGTAATTTCTTTTATAAGTTTTTTACCAGTTGTTTTTCTCATATATTGTATTTCGATTTCTTTAGATGTTTTTTCTTCAAAAGAAACACCGTAAAATACTGATAACCTATCCTTTGTTATTGAAAAACCAGTGCCTCTTTGATGCGGCTTAATTTCAAATTCATAAAACCATCTACTAATACTAATTTTCGTATTTTTTTCATCAGAATCACCTAAATACATATCCTTATCGATGATAGTTTCAAAAGATATATATATAGGTTTGGATTTTCCAACATTAGAATTCACAATATATTCCAGTCCTCCTAACAAGGAAATAGCATCATTTACACCATGCACTAAAATATTGCTTATGAATCTAAAAATTTCAATTGTATTTGATTTTCCTGAAGCATTTGCACCTACAATTATTGATAAAGGTTCGAAATTTATATGTTGTTCTTTGAAACTTTTAAAATTTTTAACGGTAAGATTTTTCACATACATAATTAACATCCATCCTCTCTGACTTTTCTACATTATAACACAAAATTTTAAAAAATCCACTATAATTTTCAGAAAGCACAAAATAGCCCCTCGAGTACCGTTTTAGTATTTGAGGGGCTAAACTTATGTATGCTCATTCTTTTGTGTCTGTATCGGTTTTATTTTCGACTGTATTTTTCAATCGCCGGACGATATTTACAAGGAATTTCGGAATCGGCGTACCGAGCTCAGACAAATTCTCAAGAATTGAAATAAGTTCGTTAATAATAAGCCACACGCACACGATAAGACCACAACAATATGTAACGTCAAAATCAAATCCTGCTGTTGCAAGGCCCGAACAAATTAAATAATCAACCACACCGCCAACTGCAACGAGCACAAGGTAGCTAACTTTCTTCAGTATTCCGATTAAACCTGTTTTACTTTTTAATTCACCGTTTCTGTACGCCGATGTCAACCCTGTAATGTAATCAATAAGCATTACAGCGATGAGCACGAGAATTGGGATAAGTAAGATATTAAAATATGATATCAGAGCACCGATAGCTACTGAAACAGTAGCCTGAATAATATTGTCTTTCATTTTATACCTCCAAAATTATGTCAATGTAATCTGCACACCGTCAATTTTAGTGCCGAGAAGTCCTGCGTAGCCATCCTGATTACTGTCTTTTTCTGTATTATGCTGCCAATCAAAGAATTTCTGACCTTGCTTGCGTACACGATATGTAGCTTTATAATCGCCGACTCCCTCAAATTCAACCTGCAAGCCGTCAATAACCTTTCCTTTGATACCTGCATAGCCATTGACATTATCGTTAATGTCATAATCAGTTACCCAAGGCAACCAATCTCCGTTAAGCAAATGCACTCTGTACTTGATGTTGCCCTTGCTGACCTTTACTGCAACTGCCGAAATAGCTTGCTTTTTTCTTCCTGCGATATTTGAGAGTCCTTTGATTTCATCATACCATTTGTTATCTGCATAAACTCTGTATGTCAAGGTTGGCTTTTTAAGTTCTTTATTTTCCTCGGCTTTTTCGTCAAGCTTATTCAAAAACTGTTCTCTCCATAGCTTGTCTTTAGCAACTGAACCGCACCAGAACCCTGGGCAGATTTTGCCGTTTGCGTCATAATGACGAATTACTCTGTCTTTTTTGATGTTATACTTTTTCATAAGTCGCTGAGTAAGCAGAATTACATTCTCAAGCGTTTTTCCCTTGCACTCACTTGTTGAGCCTGCAATCTCAATGCCGATTGAGCGACAATTAATATTCCAGTCACCTGCGTGCCACGCAATGTTTTTATCTGCAACAGAACGCACAACCGTTGTATCGTCGACAAAATAATGTGCCGATGTTTCGACTACATTGTTCTTGAAGTAGTTACCGTTGTTCTCCGCTGTATCACCGTCATTGCCTGTATAGTGAATAACAAGTGTGTCAATATCAGATGATTTCCTGTTACTCTCGCTAAAGTTGCCTTTGTTGCACCAAATCTCCTTAAAATCGTATGACATACTATTTCCTCCCTTAGCTCTGATTAATCTTTACCCAACTGTCCCAAGTAGTTGCCGACGATGAATATCTAATCCATAACGCACTACTTGTTATGTATATTTGACTCCAGTTATACTCACCCGATGACAAACATATCAACATACCTTTTGCCGTTTCGGGAATGTTAGCGGTTGAGGTAGTACATCTGTATACTCCTATTTCTCTTGTATTGCAGTCAGATATTCCACCCACTCCGTCTTTATTTCTTGTGCCTTGCGTGTTTGAAAAATTCTCAAATCCCAATGACGGTTGGTTTGCAATATTAGGAGCGATAAAGCTGCTTGATATTGATATGTTTCGCCAATATGTTGGCAGCGTTTTATATCTGTTAAACAAATAGTCAGACAATATTTTTAAATTTACGGATGTCTGTGCTTTGATTTCAAGGCCTGTAATGTGAGCAGTACACGAGCTGTAATATTTATCCGGATTAGCCGGATCCTCTGCACTGTCAATAATAACGCAGTCGCTAACCTTAGCATATTTCTCAATCATAGCCGCTGCGTATATAATTCTCAAGCCGTTAATAGTCGCCCTTGAATAATCGCCAAGCCTTACAGCATACCTGCTTGAATCAGAACAGCACGAGCTCAATGTAGCGTTCACTTTGTCCCTTAGCACAAAAGCAGTACAAGTTTCCGTAAGCTCTTCAAGCGAGTTCCAATAGTGACATGTAACTATATCATTTCCGCCCGGCTCAATTCCCACATCGGTGTTATATACAATAATATCTTTCCAGTAACTGTCTGTTGTCAGATTTCTGATTCCAACACTTCCAAGTATTGCCGATTCGTTAAACAGTAACAGTCCGCTTGCTACCGTTTCGATGTTGTAGCTTTTTACACCATCAGCTAAACTTCCTGCAAGAATACCTGCCACACTGAAATTTTTAATTTTAATATTTTTCAGCGAAAGATTGTGAGTACGATTATAATGTATTCCGTATTTGCCGTTATTGACATTGATTGTAATGTTCCGTATGTAACTGTTTCGTGATATATATCCGAGATTAGGGCTTTCAACATTAAGTTCAAAAGCCGCCTTGTCATTACAATAGCTTTTGATAATTGCTTGTGTATCGCCGTCTATATACATATCTTTTGCCAAAATCGGCTTTGTAATCTTATATGTTCCTTTTGGAATATATACAGGAAGTCCTAAGTCAACAGCTTTTTGTATTGCGTTCGTGTCATCTGCAATACCGTTTCCTATTGCTCCAAACATTTGCGGAGTGTTGCACAACAGCTTTGCACTTATCTTCTCATTGAATATCGTCATCAGTCTTTCATATATGTCTGCGCCGATACTATCATTTACAATTATTCCCTTGTTTAAATTAATCGTCACAACATTAGTTGAAATAGTTACAGCCGTACCGTCATTATCAAACACTCCTGAAATGCCAAATTGTACTTTACTCTTATTCTTCAGTACAGCCGAAGGAATTTTAATTGCAGCTGATAAATTATTGATTTCAACCACATCGCTATGAGTTTCGTCACTCAATCCGCAGAAGAAAGTAGCCGATACAACACTGCATTTTTCCCAGTCATCGCCGCCCCTAAAATTCAACTTGATTTCAGAATACTTATTCTCAGAACTAACCGGGTTAAATCCATCCGTTTTCTTTAAGGTGTTCTTATAAACAGAAAAGCAAATTGTATTCACATTATCACCTCTTATATAATTGTAAAAATTATATCCCCCTAAAACAACCCCACCGCAAGAGTTAAATAATCTCTTGCGGTGGTAATTAATTTACTTTATTTTGTTTTGATATTTTTTCAAAGCCGTTTTCGCATTATCCCAACTTCCGTAAATTCTCGTCAATTGAGTAACAAGTTCTCTTGTGCGCTGCCTGTCATTGCCTGTAGATGCCTCTATATATTCGCCCCACAGTTTATCTGTTCTGCTTGTGCTTCTCATAGCACTCTTTATCTCCTGTTTTGTTTTTCCTCCTTTTTCTATAAGATAATTTTCAATCATACTATAGTTTTCAGTATCACCGTTAATCAGGGCGTCAAATAAATCAGAATAGCTGTACATAACAAGTTCATTTTCCTCACTTGTATCATCAAATACAGATGTACTTCCCGTTTCATCATCAGACTTTGATTCATTAAACTTATTGATTACAAATTCAGCGCCTTTTTCGTTAAACCCATTGTCAATAAGCTCCTGTTTTCGGTCCTCGTTATCTTCAATTTCAGAAACAAGTTTTGCCTCTGCACTGATAAAGCGGTCAATGGCTTTTTGCACATCTTTACTGTCAAAACCACAGTCAATAACCTTTTGCCTGTATTTTTCGTAGTCAGCAAGATTACCGTTAGCTTTTGCCACACCCGCCTCTTCAATATCATCGTCAGCCGAAAGTGCAGTAACAATTTTGTTTTTTATGTAATCAGTAGCCTCACTTTCTGTTTTACCCTTATCCATAAGGATTTCTTTCCACATATTTTCGTAATGCTCCGCTCTTGTATCATTGCCGCTCTTTTTGTCTTCAACTATGTAATAGTGCAGGTAATCAGTATTCACATTACCCTTGTTATCGGTAATAATTCTTCCGTTTGTTAAATCTTTCAAATAAGCCATTCCCGATATTCTAAGACGAGAAATATTAGTCCAAGGTACACCCACACAATCAGCAAACACTTTTAAAAACTCCCAATATTTACCGCTTGTAATGTTTTGAATCATATCATTAATTGAATCAACGCTCATTACCTGCAAGCCGTAAAATGTCTTGTCCTTGTCAATTGCACTGCTTACCGCATCATACAGATAATCACCCATTGCAAAGCTGCCGAATATACCGTTTAATACTTCATTAATGTAGCTAAACCCAATATTTTTCGCAGATATGTTTCCCTCATCGTCAAACAAATCATCCCAACGATGATACAAACATATTGATGACAACAAAGACAAAGCACCTAAAAGCAAATTTGAGCAAAAAGCACCGGCACAGCAAGATACAAATTTAAGTATAGCTTCTTTCCTGGCTTTCTTTGCTTCAACAGTAGAGTTATTTTTGTAATCATTCATTCTTGCTTTCATCTCAAGGAATGAATCAAGCATAGTGTTTCCTATCGCCATATTCTGCGAACGGAAAGCATTAAGCGAAAGCAATCTAAGTGCTTTATTTCTCAAATACTGCGGCTTAGAAGTAATCATATTGTTCGGCTGGGATTCGTCAATACACTTCTCGAACTGCCTTGCAACCTCTCTGTAAAAAGCATCAGTCCCCTTTTTAAGGTCAGTAGTCTGCTCTACATGAAGTTCCGCTGCATACAATAGGCTTGTAACTACTCTGTTATCCATTTTGCCGACTATATCAAGAAATCCCATACCTTTGTTTGTCAAACTCATTTCTTTGCTAAGTTCGCCGATTACAGTACCGTTGCCCTCTTTTCTATACCATAAATACGATGTGTACTTATTATATAAATCAAAGTCAACCTTGTTTCTAAATAAATTCATAGCCGCAAGCGACACATTCTTAGCGCCAAAGTATCTGTTAGCAAGAGGAAATGCAGAAACCTGCTTTATCATAGAGCCAAAGTTAAAGGCAATCTTCATTCCCATAAAATTGCTCTGAATTTTATCAAGGATTGTCCTGTCTGTTGTGTCAGCCCTGTTCTGTAAATCACCGATGAGTTTGTCAATGTAATGTTCTGCTGATACACCGTATCTTTCCTTTATGGTTGAGTGCAAAGTCGCTGAACCGTCAGAGTAGTTATATACTTTTTTAAAGTTTTCAATCGGTATCAGCAAACCGCAGTATTCGCTGACTTCCCTCACTTGTTTAACATATTTCCTAAGTGCGTCCTCGATAACAATAGGTGTGGAAGACCATTCTCGCTTTTTGGTAAACCCTCTGCTCTTAAGCCTTGTATCATAAGATTCTGTTTCAAGCACCTTTTCGTATTTACCTGCGTCACCGTACACCTGCAACGGGTAATAATTCTTAACAGTCGCAATTTTCATTCCGTACTTAGCCATACTCACTTCGTTAATTTCTTGCTTAAGTGTTTGATTATACACCTCACTAATAGCCGAGGCAAGCTCCATAAGTACTTTATTCTTTTCTACATAACTCTCAATGTTTTGTAAATCGCTTGCTGTAAATCTTACCTTGTTAGGATGTTCTTTTGCAGTCCTTTTAAGTTTCATGTTATCCAACTCAAAGTTAGGCAATACAGTGAAATGTTTTGCTTTATTACCATAGCTTTCATCTGTACCGCCCAAAAGATGAATATGTCCGCTTTTCTGCCTGTCGGTAAGGTATATAGCAAGCAGCACACCCTTAGTAATCGGCACACGCCTACCGGTTTCTACATCCCTAAAATCAAATTCCTTTACATCTTCATTCTGTATACCCTTAATTTCTTTTTCGTACTTAAGTGTAACTTCCTTAATTCTGCTTATTGCTTTCTGCTGAATTGTAATAGCCTTGTTTTCGCCCTCATGCAATCCGCTGAATAATTTATAAATAATGCTGTCATCGTGATAATTACTAAGCATTCTTCCGTATCTCACAGGGTCAAGATGAGTAGCAACAAAACTTTTACCGAGTTGCTTTGCCGGAGCTGCTAAAACATTCTTCATTTTTGAATAATCAACTCTTGCTTTATTATTTTTTACCTCTTGCATAGCCTCATTGGCAAGCTCCTTAAAGTTCTGTTTTCTGCCGTCAACAATAATCTGTACTGCGTCCCTAAGAGATTCGTCAAGCATTTTCATTGTATCATATATGGCACTTAATTCATGTGAAGTTAAAGTATATATGTTTTGACCTTCCAACATTTCAGCAAGATTTTTGAGTTGTTTATTTACCGGTTCTTTATAACTTATACTTTCAATATCAATAAAAGTATTTTGAGGTTTTTCTTTTTCTTTTTTCTCCAAATTTTTCTCCAAATCTGTAGAAGGAGTCGGTTCCGGTTTCATATTATTATATTCTTTGGCAAGTTCATCAACTCGCTCTCCGACTTCTTTAATTCTGTTCCATTCACCGAAGTATCCGGGTGTAGCATTCTTAGCGTCTTTAACGGTAAAACAACTAAGCACATCAATAATAGGTCCTTTTAAATTATCCGGTATATATTCATTATTTTTAGCCTTGCCGTCAAGCCTTTTCGTTAGTCTGTCGCACATCTTTCCTAACTTATTCAGGTAGAGTGTCTTTTCCCTATTTTCGTTATACTCCTCTCTTATTGTCTTATAGTGGCTTGCAATAATCGCCTTTTGTGCTTCAATAATTTTATTTCTGTATGCATTTTTGTTTTTTTCTACTCTAACCTTACTTTTTTCTTTATTAAGTCGAGAAAACAATTCTCTTGAATGTTCAACTCGTTTGCGATGCTCCTCTTTTTTCTCTTGACTTAATTTAGCATTTCTCTTCCACAGTTCAGTATTTCTTTCCTTTGCCTCCTTAAGCTCTTGCCTATATTGCTTATTTTTAGCTTCCGCAATTTCAGTAGCTATATTAATTGCCTCTTTCTGCGAAGTTTCAATTTCTTTAATCAACTTTTTGTCTGCTTTCGTATCAGCCTTAAGTTTTTCTGTCTTTGCATTTATAATCTTAGAGGCACATTCAAAAGCCATTTGAATCGCAGCCGTTTCCGGATTTTCATAAAATGAATTTTCGCCCTCAAAATACGGGTTCTTATATTTAGGCTTTAACACATTATTTACAAGGTCCTCAAGCCATAAGTATCCCATATCACCGTCAGCGTTTTCATTAAGTAAGTAAGGATAATTTTCTTCAATATGCGTAATTACATCTTCAATATAATACCCTTTTCCGCTTTCCTTGTTTTTAACTGCAACATATGTTTTGCCAAACATCTTTTTGCGGTAGTTTGCTACCGAACCGTAATTCTCTTCAATCTGCTGTATATCTCGTGGTCTTATGAACAAAGTCTTGTCATGAATTAAGTCAAGTACAAACTCTCGTTCTTCACGCATAAGAGTTGTGTCATACTCACCGCTAAGCAGAATACCTCCCTTGCAGTCATTTACAAATTCTTCAAATAAATCTGTAAAATTCGCATCTTTCTTTCCTA
>ULUL01031791.1_pt1 | contig 11941 bp, 16 predicted proteins | sample 1958481 | NCBI WGS metagenome assembly ULUL01 (sample SAMEA4835759, study PRJEB28245) | human gut metagenome | biome: gut microbiome; material: fecal sample | place: Denmark | collected 2008 | reverse complement strand
ATTAATAATAATCATTATTTTCTTTTTTTATACATTCCATGTTAATAATTGTTACGTTAAAAAACAAAAAAACAACAATTATAAATAAAACCAGTACTTTATATAGTTAACATTATAAGTTAGGAAAGAAAATATGGGTATAGAATCTGTTTCAGGCCGAGTTTATGTTAATGAATATAATAATAATGCAACATCAGGGCAAATTAAAAAAGCTGAACAAAATGAAAGTATATTTACGCAATTTACCGATTGGTATAATGACAAAGAATGCACCGATACAAATGATGACGGCGAATTAAAAGCGGGCGAATTTGTTGAAGAATATGCAAAAGGTTTGTTTTTGGGAATTGCAGACACGGTTGTTGAACACCCTGTTATGACAGGGCTTGCAGTTGCAGGCACGGTAGCTGCTACGGTTCTTACAGGGGGTGCAATTGCGCCGTTTTTAATTGGTGCAGGCATTGTAAGTTCAGGGTTTGCAATAGGCAAAGGCGCTTATGATTATGCAACGGCAGAAACAGACGGCGATGCCAAAACTGCCGCACGCCAAATGGGAACTGGCACAACGGGCGCTGTTCTTTCGGTGTTTGGTGCAAAAACAGCGCTAAATTCAGCAAGTGCAGCAGGTGTTAAAAGTGCTCAAGGTGCAGAAAATATGAATGCGCTTCAAGCAACAGTGCAATGTTTTAAATCAGTGCCCGAAGCCTTAAAAGTAAGCGCTTCTAATGCTAAAGGTAACATCTTAACGCTTGCAACAGGCACGGTTCATAAAGGCTCAAACAAACTTCAAGGCGGCAAGGAAGGCGTGAGCAAAGCAACTTCTGCCGATGTTAAAAAGCTTGATTTAAGCGGCACACAGGAAGAAGTGCTTGCAAGATACAGTGATTCAGGCATGTTCGTAGGCGATGACGGCAACTATTATATTCCAAATAAATGGAGCGCAAATGAACCTTATCTTGCAAAAGACGGAAATGTTCTTATGAAATATGATACCGATGACTTTGCGGTTTGTGCAAAAAATATATTTGAAAAATCATACGGAACAACGGAAAGTTATAATTCAGGCAACTTCCAATATTCAACGGTAGATTCTCTTAAATCGGACGCTTATATAAACGCTACAAAACAGGCTCAAACCAAAGGAATTACACTTCCTGAAGGAACAAAGGTGCAAACGCTTGAAGGGCCAAGAACGGTGCAAAAAGGTGAAATTGTAGCAATAGATGTTGAGGGTAACCCATACGTTCAGCCTGTTTCTAAATTTGAATCTAAAAATATTTTATCGGATATTACATTAAAACCGAATAATTTAGCTGTTGACAGCGCAAAAAATACGGTTAATACCGCCGTCATCGAAACAGAACTTGATAATATCGCAGAATAGAAATTGTTAAAGTTAAAATTCGTTAACCTCAAAAAACAATTTTTGTTTATCTTTCTGCTGCTGTTTTTTAATAAAACATAAAGACGGAAAAATAAAAGAAAAAAGGGTAGAATAGTTTGAAAATATTTTCAAATAATTTAAATTTTAAAACAGTTGAACCTATAAATTGCAAGCCTTTTTTAAACTTACATTTTATGGGGCAGTTAAATGAAGATAAATTTCAAAAAGATGAAACTTTTGCAGATGACCCGATGAGCTACATAAAAGCCAGGTTTCAAGATACAGAAAAAATGGCAAAATATTTGCCTAATATTTGCATTGCGCTTTCAAAAAATGATGAAAATTCAAGAAATATAGCGGCATTAATTGATTATGCATCTAAAAACAATATGACATCAGATTTTATGATGGATTTATTAACCAGCCCAAAATTAAACCCTTCCATAACGGAAGAATTAAAGGCGAAAGATGTTGAAATAAAAACCTTTAAAAATAAAAAAGATGCAATTCAAAATTCTAAAACCGGGGAAGTTTTTTGTTTAGCTGATGAAGATTTCATTTCAATTAAAACATCGGATAGTGAAATTTCCCCCTTAAAAATTACCCCTGAAAGTTATAAAAAGCTTTTCCCGCCGGTTAAAGGCAAAGTTACAACACAAAATTTTCATCTGATTGTTATTTATTAGGGGTTTTAAACGCCATGATGAATAACCCCAAAGGAAAAGCTAAAATTCTTTCAATGTTTGAAGAAAAAAATGGCAATATCTATCTTAAATTTGAAAATGGCAACATAGAGCACGAATTTAAAGACGGCAATTTGCCCGATGATGTTGATTTTCTAAGGCTTGCAAACGGTTCATCGGGAATAAAAATGTTTGAATGCGCTTATGGAGTTGAACTTGAAGAAAAAAACCTAAGGTATGGCGAAAAAGAAACTTTAAGCCATGCTAATTCAATGCTGCCCCCATATTACCCTAAATATTTAAATACTGCAGATTACCTGAGGGATAAAAACGGTTCCATAGGAAAATTCATGCAAACTATGGGTTTAGAAGATATTGAAAAATGCAATTTAAAAACCCCAAACGGGCAAAATAAAATTATGGATTCTTTATATAACCTTAACGGTTTTGAAGATAAAATTTTTGTTGCAGCATCAAATCAATCGCCGACAAAATTACAAAACGGAATAACAACAAAACCAAACCATGCTTATGTCATTGAACCTTATATGGAAGATGGAAGAATAAAATTCAGGCTGTATAATTCTTCAAATTCGGCATTTTATTCTGATATAAATTTAAGCGATATTTTAAATTCATTTTCAAGAATTTATATAGGAAAAATTACAAATTAAAATTCAGTTGTTCAAAATCAACGGGGGAGTTTTCGGTGTTTAATTTTGCAATTTTTACTGTTTTGTTTGAGCCGTGGTAATCGCTTCCGCCTGTTGTTTTTAGGTTATATTTTTTAGCGCAATTAAGAAGAAAATTAATTTCATCTTGATTATATCTTGAATAATAACATTCAAGCCCCATAATGCCGTTTTGAACCATTGTATCAAGTTTTAAAAGAAATTCTTCTTTGCTTAAATGGCTTTCGCCTTCGCCGCCCAAAGGGTGCGCCCAAACGGGGATGCCGCCTGCGTTTTTGATTGTTTGAATGGCTTTAATGCCATCAAACCTTGTGTTTCCTGTTTTGCAGCCATCTAAATATTTTTTCATAGCTGAAATGTTATCAGGTGCTAAACCCCTTTTAACCAAAATATTTGCAAGGTGGGTTTTAACCACACTATGTCTTGAATAAAGCCAATTTAATTCATCAATTGTAAATTCAAAGTTATGAACATCTTTTAGATATTTAATTCTTGTTTCAAGTTTTTTTCTTCTTAAAATTTTTCCTTCTTCAATTAATTTTTTTAAACCTTCATTGTTTATATCTACAAAATAGCCTAAAATGTGGCATTTTATGACATCTAAAAGGCAAGTGAGCTCAACCCCGCAAATAAAGCCTTTATCAAAATATTTTTGCATTTCAAAACAGCCATCCACTGTATCATGGTCAGTTAAGGCAAAAATTTCAATTTTTTCTTTTTTAATTATTTCAGAAAGTTCAAAAACCGTGTCGCTGCCGTCAGAATTATTACTATGTATGTGAAGATCAAATTTTGTCATTTTTATATTCTTTTTAAAATTAAAGATGTATTTATTCCGCCAAAGGCAAAATTATTTGTCATAATGTAGTTAACATCAAGGTTTCTGCCTTCATTCATTATATAATCAAGCTCGCCACAGTTTTCATCAACATTTTTTAAATTCAAATTTGGTGAAAACCATTTGTTTTTCATCATCATAATGCTTAAAATTGCTTCAATAGCGCCGCATGCGCCTAAAGTGTGCCCTGTATAGCTTTTAATTGTGCTGATTGGAACATTATTTTTTCCAAAAACATCTTCCACAGCCTTTGATTCAGCTATATCACCATTAATTGTGCCTGTTCCATGGGCATTTATATAGCCTATATCAGAAGGCTTTAAATTGGCGGAATTTAGGGCAAGTTTCATAACATCTGCCATTTTGTCTTTATTTGGGTTTGTTATGTGGTCGCCATCCGTATTGGTTGCAAAACCCGCAATTTCAGCGTAAATTTTAGCACCCCTTCTAATTGCGCTTTCATATTCTTCTAAAATCAAAGTTCCTGCGCCTTCGCCTATTACAAGCCCGTCTCTTTCTTTATCAAAAGGCCTTGGGGTTAATTCCGGCGTTTTATTTTTAGAGCTTGTTGCATATAAAGTATCAAAAACGCCGACTTGTGTGGGGTGAATTTCTTCTGCTCCCCCTGCAATCATAATGTTTTGATAGCCGTCTTTAATTGCTTCATAAGCATAACCAATTCCCATAGAGCCTGATGTGCAGGCGGTGGATGTCGGAATCAGCCTTCCGTTTGTTTTAAAATAAAGCGAAATATTAACAGCGGCCGTTTGAGGCATCATTTTAATGTATGAGCCTGAATTTAAGAGCTTAACTTTTTTATCAATGCACATTGAATAAAAATCTAATAGAGCATCCATTGAGCCCATAGATGAACCATAGCTAACACCTGCGGTTTTTACAATTTCATCTCCCAACAAATTTGCATCTATTAGGGCATCTTCTGCAGTTTTTACTGCCATAACAGAAATTCTGCCCATTGTTCTTGTAATTTTTCTTGTAAAATGGCTTGGTACTTCAAAACCAACTACAGGGGCGCCTAATGCCGTATTTAACCTGTCGTATTCGGTTAATTTTTCCCAAAATTGAACGCAATTTTTATACGTTTTAAGCCTGTTAAATGCGCTATCTATGGTTGACCCTAAGGGCGATGCTATTCCTAAGCCGGTTATTACAACTCTTTTTTTCAAATGTAAAGCCCCCCGTTTACCCCTATTACTTGGCCTGTAATATAACTTGCTTCTTTTGATAAAAGGTAATTTGCAAGGCTTGCAACTTCATAGGTTTTGCCCATTCTTTTCATTGGAATCGATTTCACAATTTCAGATGGTAATTCTTCTGTCATATCACTTTCAATAACCCCGGGAGCAATGCAATTTACAGTTATATTTCTTTTTGCAACTTCACGGCTTAGAGCCTTTGCAGCTCCTATTAACCCTGCTTTAGATGCGCTATAGTTAACTTGCCCTCTATTTCCCGTTTGGCCTGAAATTGATGACATTACAACAATTCTTCCTTCTCTTTTTTGAATTAAGGGCATAATTAATGGTTTTAGCACATTATAAAAACTATTTAAGTTTACATTAATAACATCATCCCATTCAAAGTTTTCCATAGAAGGAAACGGGTTATCTTTTGCAATTCCTGCATTTAAAATAATTCCATAATAAACCCCGTTTTTTTCAATATCATCAAGTAAAATTTTCTCGCACTCAACTCTATTTGAAACATCAAAAGAAAGGGTTCTTGCATTTACCCCTAATTTTAAAATTTCTTCTTTTATGGGGTTTAGCCTTTCTATATTTTTTGAACAATGCAAAACTATATTGAACCCGTTTTTTGCAAGGTAGATTGCACAAGCTTTTCCAATTCCTCTTGAACTTCCTGTTATTAAAACTTCACTCACTTTTTAATAATTCCTCAATGTTTTCGCCCTGATAAACATTAACGGTGGCGCTTAAAACCTCGTTATCATTATTATCATATATTAAACAATCAAAAACAACAATTTCATTATCGCTAAAAACCTCATGGGTTTTAACTTTATAATCATTTCCTTCAATAAAATAATCAATGTTGTTGTTATAAAGCCTTGAACCTAACAAAAGCCCCGGTTTTGGGCTTTTGCAGCCATTTTTAAAATAAGAATAACAGCCAATGGTTTGTGCCATAAATTCAATGCCTGCTAAAGAATTTATCCCTTTATCTTTTTCAAAAAAAACTTTTTCAGGGTAAACACTAAAGGTTGATGTCAGTGAATTATTTTCAATATCAATATCTAAAATATCATCTAATAAAATCATTGGCGCTTTATGAGGAAGAATTTTTTCTAAATCGTATTTTTTATTCATCATCCACCCCCAATAAAATGGCCGTGTTTGTGCCGCCAAAACCAAAAGATGTGCAAAGGCAGGTTTTTAATTTTTCTGTTATCGTGTTTTTATCAGCTAAAAATATTTTTGGCATTGTTTCATCATAAAACCCGTCATAAATATGCGGAAAAACTTTATTTCCCCCGTTTTCTAAAAGTTTAGCACAAAGTGCTATTTCAATTCCTGCTGCTGCCCCCAAACAATGCCCCGTTAGAGGTTTAGTTGAGCTTGCAGGAACTTTATTTTTAAAAATTGAACTTATTGCAACAGCTTCCATTAAATCGTTTGCAATTGTTCCTGTACCGTGCAAATTAATGTAATCAACATCAAAATTGCCATTCAGGGCTTCTTTGATTGCCCTTATTGCTTCAATTCCTTTTGGGTCAGGTGTTGTTGAATGGTAACAATCAGTTGTTTCGCCCATTCCTTTTACTTTAATTTTACCCCCTTGTTTTTGAAGAATAAAAGCAGCTGCAGCTTCACCAATATTAATGCCTTTTCTATTTTTGCTAAAAGGGTTTGTTTGGTTTTTATCCAATATTTCAAGAGAATCAAACCCATATAAAGGAAGCTTTGAGATAGCGTCAGTATTAATTACAAGAACGGTTTTTGCAAGGTTTGAATTTAAAATTTCATCTGCAATTATAAAAGCTTTTATTCCTGATGAACAGGCGGTTGAAACAGAGGTATAAAAATTTTTAAGTTTAAAAAAATTATGAATAAATTCTGCGGGGTTTCCGATTTCAAAATGCTTAGGGTTTTTTGTTATTTCATATTCATTAACACCTGTATTTGTTGTAGCGCAAACAACCGCAAGGTCATTTTTATCATATTCTTCAATATTAAGGGGTTCAATACATTTTAATAAAATTTGATTACACCTTATGTTGTAATCTTCATCTTTAATTTCAGGAAGTTCAACATTAATTTTTGCAATTCTTCTTTTATTTTCAATACAAAATAAATCCGCTCTTCCTAAAAGCGCATTTTCAAAAACTTCATCAATATTACTTCCTAAATTGCAAATTGCATTATATTTAATAATATCCATTTGTTGTATAATTTTACCATGGAAAATAGCTGTTTTTTTGTAAAAGATTTTTATTTTATAAAGAAAAATGATGAAACGGACCTTTCTTTTATTCCGCCCCTTATAAGGCGAAAATTAAGCAATATTGATAAATTAACGGTTTGTGCCATAAATAAAATTTATAATGATAAAGTGGATGAAATTGTTTTTTCATCTAAAGTTGGGGAATTTGACAGGCTGAATTCCATTATTTCTCAATATCAAGAATTTGATGAAGTTTCACCTTCAACTTTTTCAGGCTCTGTTCATAATTATCCTGTCAGCTTTTTTACCCTTTTTAAAAAAATAACAATTCCATACCATGCGCTATCATCGGGTGATGATTCTTTTTATATGGGGCTTATAAAGGCCATTATTTCAAAAAAAGAAAATGTTTTATACGTTTATTCTGATGAAGTTACAATTGCCCTTTTAATTACAAAAAAAGAAGGAAAGAAATTTAACTTAAATGAAATTCCAAAATCGCCAAATGATTTTATAAATTTAATTGAAAGGCAAAATTAATGAAATTTATAAGGTCAATTATAACAACATTTTGCTTTATTATTTTTGGAATAGGAGCAATATTTTTAAATTTTTTAATTTTTCCTTTTATAAAACAAGATAAAATTTTTTGTTCAAAAATAATTCATAAATGCTGGAAGTATTTTACAAAATTTTTAATTCTTGTTGGGCTTATCGGGGTTGATATTAAACATTTGGAAAAAATAGAAAATAAAGTTATTGTTGCAACCCACCCAAGTTTTATTGATATTGTAATTTTAATAGGGCTAATTCCAAAAACCACCTGTTTTGTAAAAAAAGAATTAACCAAAAATTTTGTTATGAAAAATATAGTAAACAGCATTTTTATATCTAACGAGCTTGAAATAGAAGATATGAAAAAAGAAACCAAAAAAATGCTTGATATGGGCTTCAATTTAATAGTTTTCCCCACAGGTTCAAGGCACAGAAAAAACGAGCACCCGAAAATTAAAAAGGGCGCTGCAACAATAGCCTTAAATGCAAATAAAGATATAATCCCGATTGAAATAACATCAAGCGAAGATTTTCTTTTTATTCACCAGCCCTTTTATGCGGCAGGCAAAAAACGGGTTATATTTGAAATTGAACAATTAGAAACAATCAAAATTGAAAATTTTAAACAGAAAACAGAAATTGAAAATAAAAAAGAACTTACAAAAGAAATTGAAAATAAACTTTATAGCTGATATAATTTTCTTATGGAATTAAATGCTGAAATTAAAAAATTAATTATAGAGGCGCTTCAATTAGAAGATATTACACCTGATGACATTATTGATGACGAACCTTTATTTGGCGATGGCTTGGGGTTAGATTCAATTGATGCATTGGAACTTGGCATGGCAATTAAAAGAAAATATAAAATTGCATTATCTTCAAACAAAGAAGAAAACAAAAAATATTTTTATTCGATAAATACATTAAGTGATTTTGTGAGATCTAAAATTAATGGCTAATTATACAAAAGAAGATATTTTTAAAGAATTAAAAGATATATTAATAGAAGAATTGGAAATAAATGAAGCTGATATTAATATGGATGCTAATTTATTTTCGGATTTAGACCTTGATTCAATTGATGCGGTTGACATTGCAGTCAGAATGCAAAAATTTACGGATAAAAAATTAAGCCCTGAAGAATTTAAAAAAATTAAAACCGTGGGCGATGTTGTGGAAGCTACCTATGGGCTTATTCATAAATAAAATTAAAAAGTTGAATGGCTTTTTGCCTTTTTTAGGGCTTATATTTGTTATTGTTGCATTTCATTTTACAAATATAATTTATTTTAAATTTTACCCATCAATTATGAACTTTTGCATTTTTTCTGTCTTTTTTTTTCTTTATTTCAAAAATATACCGTTATTCAAAAAATTGCGCTTAAAATGGAACCTGACATAACGGATGTTACCCTTAAATATACAAGAAATTTAACTTATATTTGGGCAATTTTTACATTTTTAAATTTTTTGGTTTCTATTTACACCATTTTTTTACCGAAAGAAATTTGGGCGCTATATAACGGCTTTATTTCATATTTTCTTGTCGGGCTTATTTTTATTATAGAATATATTGTAAGAATTAATTTTAAGAGGAAGTATGGCAAATAATTTCTTTGAATATTTTAAATCCGATAAATACGATAAGAAAATTATTTTAAAAAGTTCAGATAAAAATTATTCCGTTTCAGATGTTAAAAACCTTTTAAAAAACGGCTATTTTGGATGTAATGAAAATTTTCAAATTATTCTTAATGCAATAAAAAATGTTTTAGATGATAAAGAATATATTTTTCATTTTTCAACAAGCGGTTCAACTTCAAATAAGGGGAAAATTGTTGAAAAAAACCTTTTAAATTTTGTTTTGGAATGCAACGATTTAACGAAACAATTAAACCTTAATAAATATGTAAATTTGGAATTTCACACAACAACCACGCTAAACCATATTTATGGTTTTAGCTATCACTTTATGCTGCCTTTGTTAAGTGGGAATGTTATTAATATAGATAGAATAAATTACCCGGAAGATGTTAATTTTGAAAATGCCGTTTTAATAACAACACCTTCATTTTTGGATATGATGAAAAGATATAATGTTAAACCCAAAAATAAACTAAAAATTATAATGATGGCAGGTGCAAAAATTAAAGATGACCTTTATAAATTCGCAGAAACCATTTCAGATAAGGTTATTGACATATACGGAAGCACGGAAACAAACACAATAGGTTTTAGAGAAAGCTCAAATACAAATAAATTAACCCTTTTAGACGGTGTTGAAATTCTTTCTTGTAATGAAAAAGGCACAACAATAAAAACAAAATATTCAATTCAAAATATTCAAAATATTGGGGATAGAATAAAACCTGACGGCAGAAATTTTGAAATTTTAGGCAGAATGGATAGAACCCTTAAAATTCAAGAAAAAAGAATTGACCTTAATATTTTGGAAAATAAAATAAAAGAAAATGAAATGGCTTCTGATTGTTTTTGTTTTGAATATAAAAATAAAGTTGCCTGCTTGATGGTTCCGACAGAAATTGGCAAAAAGGCGGTTTTTAATGAAGGGAAAATTGAAGTTATTAAAAAATTAAAGAAATTTTTAAAAGATGATTTTGAAATTATTCCTCAAAGGTGGAAATTTTATGATGAAATTCCAATTAATGAAAGAGGGAAAATAAATAAAGAAAAAATAAATGAACTTTTTAATTTGAATTTAAGCCTGCCTTTAATTTTAAATTCTAAAATTGAAAAAGAAAAAGCAAGTTTTGAACTTTGTTTTTTATCTGACAGCAACTTTTTTAAGGGGCATTTTGAAAATTTCCCGATTTTAGCAGGCGTTGTGCAATTGTTTTATGCGGATTTTTTCATTAAAAGGGCATTTAAAATTGATTGCCACAAAGGGCAAATAAGAAAAATTAAATTTTCAAATATAATTCGCCCGAATAAAAAAGTTCAATTAAATTTAATTAAAAATGAAAAAAATGTATCTTTTGAATATATTGATAATAACAAAGCTTATTCAGGTGGAGTATTTCCAATTAAAAATTATTTTGTAGGATAATTTTATGAGAGAAATTAAAACAAGAACAAAAATTAAAATTCCTTTTTTCGACCTTGACCCGATGAATATTGTCTGGCATGGTAATTATGTTAAATACATTGAAATTGCGAGGTGCGATTTTTTCAAAAAAATTAACTATACCTACGATGAAATGAAAAAAGACGGGGTTATGTATCCTATCGCAAAAATGGATTTTAAATTTATAAAATCTGCCAAATTTAATGATGAAATTGAAGTTGAAACAATTTTAAAAGAATTAGAGCCTGCAATTATGTTTAAATATATTATTTATCATAATAATGAAAAAATTTTGTGCGCAAATACAATGCAAATAGGCGTTTCAATTGAAACGGGGGAAAGTTTGTTTGAAGCCCCCAAAAAACTAAAGAAAGCGATTGATGAATTTGTTGAATAGAATTTTAATTATTTTATTTTGTTTTTTTATTTGCCTGAAAGCTGAGGCAAATGTTTTTGAGCATCCAAAACAATTAAACTATATTTTTCAAAAACTGCCTGATTTAGAAAATGTAAATTGTAAATTTTACCAAGAAAAAATTTCAAACGGGGTTAGTTTAAAATCTAATGGCGATTTTCATTTTGATAAAAACAAGGGGGTTGCATTTTATACAACATACCCGATTAAAACAACAACAACCTATAATTCAAACAGTTCTAAAAAAATTAATGATATAATAAGTGCAATAATAAATAAAAACTATAAAAAGCTGGAAAAAGATTTCGCCTTTTATTATGAAGAAGGCTGGAATTTAGGGCTAAAACCAAAGAAAAATTCCCCTGCTTTTAATTACATTAAACAAATTGAAATTGGGGGAAATCAAAAAATGATAACAAATATTGAAATAGTAACGGTTGATTCAATAACAACAAAAATCAGGTTTCAATGATAAAAAAAGTTCTTTTTATAATAATTTCAATTTTAATTTTTATACTTGCCTTTTTTGTGGCAAAAACCCCTGAAGTTAATCTTGAGCGCGCTTTTTTAGATAAAAATTCAAATCTTGTAAAACTCACAAATCTTTCATCAAATTATTTGACTGTTATTTTTGAAGCAGATAATAAAGAAGATTTAGATGAAATTCAAACAGGGTTAAAAAAAGAAAACTTAAATTATAGAGAAATAACAGATATTTATAAAAATTACCCTGAAAATTTTTTATCGGATGAAATTAAAAATTTAATTATAGAAAAAAATTATAAAAAACTTGATGAAATTGCTTTAAACCAGCTGTATAGCCCTTTTTCATTAATTTTGGCGCCAATAAATTCAGACCCTTA
>ULUL01056895.1_pt1 | contig 11960 bp, 22 predicted proteins | sample 1958481 | NCBI WGS metagenome assembly ULUL01 (sample SAMEA4835759, study PRJEB28245) | human gut metagenome | biome: gut microbiome; material: fecal sample | place: Denmark | collected 2008 | reverse complement strand
GGCCTTCTCCGCTGCGGCCTTCTCCGCTGCGGCCTTCTCCGATAACAAGAATCCACCACCGAAAATGGCCTTTCCCCGATCCCGCTGTGCATCCAACGCACGCACAAAAGACACTGCCGAGGCAGGGATCCTCAGTGCCTGCCCGTGCTTAACGATATCGAAATCCCCAACACTCAGAACATTCGGCGGATAACAGTACATTGGAAGAGATACAGCCCCCTCATTGCGGACAGCAGCATCAGCCGCAGAGACGGCGTCAAACAGGTCGGGTGCAAACTCGACCTTGTATTGGCCCATGTTGCTGACAAACGAGGTATTGACACGAGCCCCGTTCTCGTAGGTAATCGAACAGCTGGCTGGGAGGTAATTTACCGCACCGGCCGCCGTGCTGAATAGCGTAAGCGTCGGGGCAAACAGAAAGAAGCGGATTCCACGCTCCATGTAAGTGCGGCAAATCTGAGACAGGATCGAGAAAGGCGGATTGTCAATGACAACACAGCCATCCGGATAGTCGGTGTTTTCATAATCGCCGCCCGGAAAGAATGGGCGGACAATCGGAGCATCACCCAGAGCGTAGCGGCGCACGGCCCACGCACGGACGGCTTCGTAGACCGGTTTTGGCGTGTAGCAGTCATCCGTTGTTTTCTTAGGATTGAACTTGTCAACAAACGCTTGGTATTCCGAGTCATCGGCCGAACCGGAATCATCTGGACTGTCGGCGTGGGCGGCCTGGCCGGGTGCGGATCTAGTATAATCATTTACGTAGACGGGTCCCGCTACCTCGCTGCCAAAATCAAACCCAGTCAGTTTGGTATCGAACCCCATGTCCGTCAGGCCCTTCAGCTCGATCTCCAGCATAGCCGAATCCCACTCGCCAGCTTCCGTGAGCCGATTATCTGCCAGGATATACGCCTTGCGCTGGGCCTCTGTCAGGCCAGTCGCCACGACGCAGGGGACGAGATGCATCCCCTCCGCTCTTGCGGCTTCGACTCGGCCATGCCCGGCAATGATATTGCAATTCTCGTCGATAAGGACCGGGGCAACAAAGCCGAACTCCCGCAGGCTTGCCCGGATCTGCGATATCTGCGCCGCACTGTGGCGCTTGGCGTTGTTTGCATACGGGACCAACTCCTCGATGGGGATCATGGTCAGTGCCTCCGCCGAAACTCTTACCATGCCGGCAGGCGTTGTGGCCCCGGAATTATTTTTACTCATGTTTTCCTCCTCCCGCATGGGGAAAATTTTTCGCAGGATGGGTGGCCGTCGGTTTCTGCCCGCCCACCGGAAACTTAAACACTCCGGGGGGCGGGTCGCAAGGAATCGGCGCACGGGCGCCCATCATGCGTGTGCGCCCAAGAGTGCCCGAATCGGGCACAATCCAGCGCCGCCTGAGCGGCTCATTTTTGCCGTCGTTCTGCCATCGTCTTACGGCTATGGCAAGAGTGGCAGAGCGATTGCAGGTTACTGCGATCCGTGAAGAGCGCCCAGTCCCCACGGTGGGGCACGATGTGGTCCACGTCCGTGGCCCGCACTCGTCGGCCCTGCTGGGCACAGGCCCGACAATAGGGCTCACGCAGGAGCTGGTTTGGGCGGAGATCGTCCGTCCACTCCGGCGTAGCATACAGACGGTGCCATGCGGCACTGTCGGTGCTGCGCTGATATTTGGGCTTGTGGGCAGCACAGTAGCCGTCCGGCACCAGGACGCAGCATCCTGGATGCCTGCATGGTCTCAGCGGCTTCCGGCTCACGGGCTATCACCTCCGGGCAAACAGAAAACGCCGGAGACCATGGCTACCCTTGCATTGGGTAACATCATGGGCTCCGGCGTTCAACGCTCTGGCCTCGCTCTATGCGCAGGATGATCTCCTGCTTGCAGTCCCGGCAGTAGACCGGGAGGTTATCCGCTTGTGTCTCAGGATCAATCCTCAGTAGCCGCCGGTTACGTCGGCATACTGGGCAGGTGATCCATCCGTTCACTACGACTATCTTACCACGTTCTGGTGCATCACGCAATTCCTTCACCACCATTTCTTTCGGATTTGCGAGTTGTTCAACTATACTTCAAGTACCTTATCTAATAAACTGCTATTTTGTGGGGTGCAGCGGGTCCGCTGCAATGTACCATGCGTAGGCATAATGACCAAAGGCGTTGTCCACCTGATTGCGCCCGTACACCCGGCAATCTGCGGGGATATCAATGCTGCACGTATCCGCCCGAAAATACTCTGTCGGCGGAAGCTGCGCACGCAGTGAGCGGGATGCTACCCATGTCCGGGCGGAGATCGGAATGGTAATGCCGTCCGTCCGCTCCTTGCAATAATATTTCGCCGTGCGGCGATATGTATCGTAAGGGTCACGTCCGATGCAAAGGAGAGGCGCCCCCTCCACAAACCCGAACCGCCAAAGGTCCTCCATAACCACCGGCGGGAAATCACTGTAGCGCACGGTAAGGTGCATATGATAACGGTGGACACCATGTCGCCCCTCGATCAGATAGACGTAATCAATCGGGCCGCCATGATAGAGCCGCATCCTCCGAAGCAGGGAGCGCCAGCATCGGCGGACATCTGCAAATGTAGGGGGCAGATGCTCGTCGTCAAATGTGAGGACATAGGACCATCCATCGTAACCAAATAGCGCCAGCAATAGCTCCAGCCGATCCACAGGGCTCCGGCAGACGGAGGAATCCCGTGGCGGGCGGAGAAGCTTATTCTTCTCCGCCCGCTCATACGGGCTATCGTCCTGACTCAGGCGGGGCCGGATAGCACGGCTCTCCTTTGTGAGCGGCCCCGCTTGTTGTCGGACGCAATAACACAAGCTGCTCACCGGAATACCTCCGGCGGGTACCTCTCCTCCCACGGGCGGAAGCTATCCCCCATGATGCGCCGCAGCTCCCGGTCGATGCTCTCCTTGGTGTAGGCGATCTCCTGATCTCCGCCTGCGTCCTCCACGCAGAGCTGAGCAAAGGCCCGGAAGGTCTCCCGAAAGGCATCCAGCGCCTCCATGGCCCGCTTGGGGCCGAAGCCAAAGTCCTGCCCCAGCGTGATAAGCATCATGTCCTCACACTGCTGGATGGTAAAAAGCCGCTGCAGCTCCATGTCATGGCGGCGCTGTGCCTCCAACCGCTGCAAAAACGCACTGGGCTTAGCCATCCTCTCCACCTCCCCGCCGCTCTCCGTTGGAGCAGTAAAAATCTTCCGGCACAGTGCTATCAATGCAAACGCCGTATGTGCAGCACAATCCGTCCAGATCCGCATAGCTGTACTTGCATTCCTTGCACCGCACCACGGGCACAGCGTCAACGGTGGGCGTATCGGCTATGAGTCTCTGGATTTTGCTGTGTGCGGCGAAGTTTACAAGCCATTTCAAATCGTCTGTAATCTGCACCTGTGCAGACATATAGGCCTCGGATTCGTCCACGATCATTTGATCAGCATCAATCAGCCGCATCGCCGCCACCTCCGTCCATCTTTGCCCCGCAACGCCAGCAGTAATACCCCTTTATCGCCGTGTGTTTGTTCTCCTGTGCGCCGCAATGCGAACACTCAAAGTATATTTTTCTCGCCGGTGCTGATTTTTCAATCCACCGCCCATGCACCACCGGGGCAACGTCGATGATCGTTCCGTCCGGTATCGTCCGGATTGCGCGCTTAAAGTCCTCCTCCATGATGACGCGGCACAGTCCGAGGCCATCCGACAGGTCTTTCAGCGGTATGCGTTTCATCCACTCGACCAATTCTTCTCGTTCGATGTATTTAGCCACGCTCGATCACCTCCTGCTTCCACGGGGTGATCTCCTCCACGGATACCACCCGCACGTCCCCATAGCGCTCCAAGTCCATGGCCAGCGCCTCCTTGATGCCGATGGCCTGCCCCACCGGCCTGTCTACGTCCATGACGATCCTTAGCATCCTGCCTCCTCCTTACAAATACCCGTGATTCCGTTTTTTTGCTTCCGCATTGGAGGCTACTTCCTCTAAGTCCCACCACGCAGGTTCTCCAATGTGGCAGCGCCAACTACCTGCGCCGAACTTTCGAAAGACGCAGTTCTGGCAGTACCTCCGTTCTTTGCAGAACGCAACAAGTGTCTCAGCGCAGGTTACTACTTTCTTGTCTGTCATCATCCTGCCTCCTCCTATTCATACGGCACACCGATATACTCCAGCCGCAGCGGCAGGCTCTGCAGCTGCCGCAGGTCTCCTACCGTGTGTTTACTGTCTGCCATGCTTAAGTTCCTCCATCAGCAGCAGCCGCACGCCCTGACACAGGGCATACACCAGATCGTTCTGCCAGATGTCCCGGCTCTCCTTGATGCGGCACATCCCCGTTTCGATAGCGTCCAGCGCCTCCATCAAGTCCTCACGCCTCGCCATTTTGAGCCTCCCCTCTTACCATCTGCCAGCACCGCCGGAACCAGTCCACCCACCTCATGCACCCCGGCCATTGCTGCCCACTTACATACTGGCTGCAACTGGCCTGCTCCTTATTGCTGCGCTGACAGGTCTCACAGGGCCGTTCCGGAAGTTGGTAGGGTTTGCCTTGCCGAACAATCATGGCTCCTGGCCTCCGCTCAGGTGTGCATATGACCCCTTAAGCACCTCATGCTCCGCTGTGACAGCAAGCAGCCTTGCGGCCATGAGCCGGATCGGACAATCGCCGCACTCACTGCGGCGGCGATCATCCACAAAGCCGCAAACCTTGTCACAGGAGTCCCGCAGGATCGGCATCAGGTCTCCCTCCTGCATATCCTCCAAACGCATCAGCTTGTACATGGCCGCATAGGCCATCGGGCTAAGCGCAGACATATCCACGCCGTTGACGCCCCACGATCCGTCTGGCATCTTCCACGTCAGCCGCTGCATTTGGGGCCTCCCTTCGTGACAAAACAACCTTGGACATCCTTGTCCGGCCGCCACACGTGGCTATTGCCTTGGAGCAGGCGAAGCACGCCACGCCGGAAGATATCTGCATACGCCGGACTACTCCGGCATATGCCCGAATACAACAGGCCAATCAGCACCCCAATGTCGGTAATCAGTTCGGAGCATGAACCAGACGTTTCAAGCCGTTCCAGCCGGCCGCCGTTGATACGATATTCAATCATCGCTACATTCCTCCTGTCCCTGTTGCGGATACGCAGGGATCTCCATCCATGCGATAACCGGGAAATCGATCGTATCCGCAAGCCGCTTCGCACTCTGCCGGAACTGCCCCTGCCACCAGTGAGCCATCATCCGTAAACTGCCGGCGCCGGTGCCGCACTCCGAGATATTCACGATCACAAGGCAGTCGCACTCGTGGGAAGGGTTCGTCCCTCCGGGCATCCAGCCCGCCAGCATCACCTGCTGACCTGCCACAGGAGAGACCTGCGGCCCATCCGGCACATCCGTGCGGCCCATAAGATAGTCCACGGAGCAGCCCAGCGCATCAGCCGCTGCACACCACGCCTTGACTTCGCCCAGCCCTGTGGCATACCCGTAAGGGAGTTTGGTCTCCGGCGTAATCTTAGCCGTACCGGCCTCGATCTCCTCATGCTCGCTGCTTGCGACCATATATGGGTACCCTATGGCCCGGCTGTAATCGTCAAATTGCAGGCCGGCCTGCCGCCGCAGGCCCGTAAACCGTGACCAAAGCTCGCTGATCCGATCAACATCCGGCCGCTCGGCGGCTTCCTTCTCCTCCCGTTCCCGGCGCTTCGCCTCACGGGCATCCACTCTCATCTGCTTCTGTTCGTCACGCAGCTGCGGGCACACATCCCGGCACGAGGCGAAGGAGCTGCAGTCCCTGCAGCAGAGCCTATCACAGCGCACCCAAGCCCACTGGTCATGAATCAATGACCGGACAATGTGCTTTCGCTTGCCATCCAGATGGGCGCATGGGGCATCACCACACTTGAGGTGCGCTGCATCCTCTAAGGCCGCTGATATCTTGCCAATCACGCCGGCCGTGAGATACTTAAGCCCCGGATCATGAGACTTATCACGCCGGTGAGCATCTACAATCTGCCGCTGGGTGGACACCGGCAACTGGGACAGCTCATAGGCTGCCGCCTCGTTCAGTCTGCCGGCCTCCGGTCCCTCCCAATAAGCTGCGAGGATATCCGGTGCCAAATGCTTGCGGATCGCACTGAGGCGGCTCAGCTTGGACTTGGAGACCTTGCACGCCTCAGCCACATGGTCCCGCATCCGGCCGGGGAACTCCATCCCCTGTTCCTTGAGTTCGTAGAGGAGCGCCTCCACTCGCTCTGCCTGCTTGCCAATATCCGCCGAGGACATCCTCCGTGTGTCGCTATTGGCATAGATCAGACGGAGCTCCTGCAAGGCGGGCGGGATATCATCGGACTCCACAATGCAGGGAGCCGCAGCATACTCCGCCGGCTCGTCCGCAGCCAGCAGCCGGAGGGCGGCAAGCCGCCGGTGCCCGGATACCACGGTATATCCCTCGCTATCCTTCCGCACACGGAGCGGGTCCATCAGGCCGCAGAACTGGATGTTCTCCGCCAGTTCCTCCACCCCGGTGAGTGCGTAGAAGTTCCGCTCGTCCTCGTGAATATCCCCCAACGGGATGGACACAATGGTCTCCGTGGCAGATGTGCCCGAATTGGGCACATCCCGGAGCGTTTGGGCGAATGCCCCAAGGTCAAACTTAGCCATTGTCGCTGCCCTCCTTCAGGTACTCCCGCACCCACCGCTGATAGTCCTGACTGGCGGCGCTGCGGGGACTGTATGCCATAATGGGCTGACGGTCGAAGGTGGACTCTGGCACCTTATCCGTGCGCCGGATCACCGTGGAGAATACCGGCACACTGAGGCTCCGCAGGAGTTGTTCGCCTTGCCGAACAACCTCAGAGTTATGCCATTGCGTGATCAGCACACCAGCCACCCGGATAGACGGATTGGCCGTCATCATGCTGTTAATCTGTGACGCCATATCGCTGACGCCCCAGAAAGAGAACCCGTCCACCAGCATGGGGATGACTACCTCCTGTGCCGCCATCAGGGCGGCGATACTGGCCGCCGTGAAGCCCGGAGGGCAATCGCAGATCATGTAGTCCACCGTCCCATCCTCCGCAACGGCGTCCCGGAAGTCTCGCAGGGCCGTAAGCCCGCTGCCGCCCTTGCGGATAGCGGCGACGTCCAGCCCATACAAGGCACTGGAGGCCGGGAGCAGTTGGATGTGATCGTCAAGGGGGATCGTGTTATCCGACCACACCGGCTCGTGGATACCTCGCAGCACATCCACCACGGTGGGCGTGTTGTCCGGGTCCAGATCAGGGAGATGGAACCGGGTAAGGCTCATCTGACCGTCGCAGTCCACCAGCAGTGTCCGCTTACCGGCGCTGGCCAGTACGGCGGCCAAATTGAGGGCCGTGACGGTTTTCCCCACACCGCCCTTCAGGTTCATAATTGCTATCGTTCTCATGATGCGTCGTCCTTCCTTTCAACGGGAGTGTCTCCCGGTATGTATAATATTTCGTCTGCCGCTCCACCACCACGAAGCGCCGCTGCGGGTGTATCCAGCAGATGCGGCCCTCTACGGGCTCCACAAGCTCCTTGCTGCCCTTGCGGTAGGTCACGCAGAATGGCACGAACATGATCTTATCGCCTACTTCCATGCGTCCTCCTCTCAGAACGGCTCGTCGCCGGTCTCTGCGACCTCACGCAGAGAGATCTGCCCGTCCGGCTTCGTGCGCCGGCGGGCCGCTTCGGCCTTGCCCTTGTCGATATACTTCCGCATCACGGCCCGGCCGTCCGGCCCGGCCATCATGTGGAAGGACTGGTGGGCGCCGTCGAAGTACATGGGCCACTTGCCCAAGCGTCCCTCCTTCTGCTTGGCGATCTTCAGGATACGGGTGTGCTCCGGGTCGTAGTCACCGCCCGGCTTGGGCCGGTACAGCAGCAGGATCGTATCCGCATCCTGCTCCAGTTGGCCCGTCTCCTTCAGGTCGTGCATATCCGGCTCCCGCCATGTGCCCTTCTGCTGGGGGCGGGAGAGCTGGGCCAGTTCTACCACCAGCGTCCCGGTGCGCTGTGCATAAGTATGCAGGGAGCGGGAGATACCGGCGATCTGCTGTGTCTGATTGGCCCTGGGGTCGCCCTCCGGCTGGATCAGCTGCACATAATCGACGAAGATCACCTCGAAGCCGTAGGACTGGCTGATGGACTGGATCTGCTCGGCTGTCATGCCACCGGCCCGGATCAGGGTCAGCCGCCGGGCGGTGAAATCCTCGCCGCCCTCAGCCACCTTGCCCCAGTCCTCCTCGTCCATCGTCTGGCGCTTGATGGCATTGAAGTCAATGCCGATAGCGGAGGACACCAGACGGTCCGTAAGCTTCCGCTGGCCGGTCTCCAGCGAGAAGAACCCCACGTTGTACGTCTTGGCCATGTGGTAGGCCAGGCACAGGGAGAAGGCCGTCTTACCTGCCGACGGCTCGCCGCCGATAACCACCACGTCGCCGGGCTCCGTATAGGAGCCCTCATCGATCTCCCGGATGCCGAAGGTAATATACCTGCGCCGCTGCTCTGCGGACTGGGCCGCCATGAAACTGCGGTAGGCGTCCGCCATGCTCCACGCATCCACGCCCCGGCCGGTGGCGAATACTTCGCCCAGTTCTGCGATCTTTCCCCGGCACTCCTCCGTGGAGAGGGCCGTGGCAAGGTCCTGCGCAATGTCCCGGATGCGCTCCAAGGTGGCCTGCTCCCGCATCAGGGCTGCATACTCCCGCCAGTTGGCGGCCGTGGGAGTGATCTCCATCAACTGGAGCATCCGGCCCTCGCTGTCCTTGCCCAGCTTGCCCCGGATCGTGACCGGGTCTACCGGCGCACCCTCCAGCAGCAGCGCACGGGCCGCCTGATAGATCTGCCGGTTGCCGGGGTCGCACAGGTCCGTGGGATCGACAGCGGCCAGAATGTCCGCCACCTGCGTCTCATCGATGAGCATGGCGCCGATCACGGCATTCTCGGCGGTGAGCCGCCCCACGGCGGGGCTGGTCACTGCTGCCATCCGTACACCTCCCCGCTATGCCCGTCTGCGGCGATGCTGCCGGAGGGGAGCTCGTCCGCATCGTGCCACCGTGCACCGTTGAGGAACGTCCCGGCGTAGGGGATGCCCACGCCCCGCCCCCATGCCTCCGTGGCCTTGAGCCGCCGGAGGGCGTGCCCGATGGTGGAGATCAACTCGTCGTCCGGCTTGAGCTTGTCCCATGCCCGGATCGCACCCTGCTTGTCCTTTCGCCCCTCCCGTGGGTAGTAGGCCCAGAACCCGGCGAAGCGATCCGGCTTCCAGTTGGGGGCTGACTTAAGCGCTCGCCTGCCCCCCTGCGGGGGGTATGGGGGGTTAGTATCTCTTTCTTTAGTTTCTTCTTTATTTAGTTGGGTCGGATTACCCGGCAGCGGGTTTCCCGTTGCCGGATTTCCCGTTGCCGGAAAACCCGGCAACGGTGAAATCTTCTCGTCGTACAGTATGTAGAGATTCCCGCTGAATTTGCCCTTTTCGCCGTGCCCCTGCTCCCTCAGCAGATACCCGGATTCTTCCAGATTCTGGAGGGCGCTGCGGATCTTGTCCCGCCCGCAGCAGCAGTCAGCAGCCAGCCCCTTAATGGAGTACTCCCAGTCCGGCGGATAGGAGGCCATCACGCAGAAGAGGCCCTTTGCCTGAAGTGTCAGCGACTTATCTCGGAGTACTTGGTTCGGCAGGACGGTGAAGCCGCCCCGCCGGACCATCTTAATTTTGGATTCCACAATATTCCCCCTTGCAATGTGCGCCAAGGTGTGCTACACTAATAGTGTTCTCATTAGTGCGTTGCACTGTTTGGCCGCTTCCGGATGCCCGTCCGGTGGCGGCCTTTCCCTTTGCCCGGCGTGTCCAGCCACACGATAGCTCGTGTCGCTGTCACGGCGCTGCTGGCCGCCAGCAGCAGAATGATCCAGTTATCCACGGTGCTCACCTCCTCTCGGAGGGCCTGCATATGTATCCCGCTCACCGCTGCGGCGTGCGATCTGACTGCCCATCTGTTCTCTCTCCCTCTGCCGCCTTTAGGCGGCTTTTTTTGTTGCCCAGGGCGGCGATTGCCGCCCTGGCAGCCTTGCGGTCTGCGGCCGTGGCCCGCACATAGCGGATGCAGTCACCACGGCACACGCACCGGTCCACGCATCGTTTACAGATTTTCATGTCATACCTTCCTGCCCAGTTTACGCAGCTCCGCCGACAGCAGGACCTTGGCAGCTGCGGCCCGGAGCCGCTCCCGCTGGGCCTCGTACTCCTCCGGCGTCAGATCCGGATGATGCACTCGCACGATATACTTGTCTGTCTGGATGATCTCGGTTCTCATCTCATCGCCTCCTCCCCTACGCTATGCCGCTCCCGGCCCGTCCTATCCGCATCCCGCATCAGTTCCGCCTCCGTGCAGCCCAGCGCCTCGCACAGGGCGATGCGGTACTTCCGCAGCGGCGTGCTGGCGCCGGTCTCCCACATACTCACGGCGGACCGGTTCACGTTGATCCTGTCTGCCAGCTGGTACTGCGTCAGCCCCTTCTGCTCCCGCAACCTCTTCAAGTTCACACTTATCACTCCTCTTGTCATATTTGGCCTTGACCTCCGGTGAAAAGGGTGGTATCGTAGAGTTGCGAGGCTATACAATACGCACCCTTCTCGTATCGGAGGTGAGAAGACCGGCTGTCCACCTTTAAGGTTCCCTCGGTCGTGGTCTGAGCACCCCACGATCGGCAGCGGGTTATCGTCGTCAACGCCTCCCCGTTCCGAGGGTGATTTCAGTATAAATCGTCAATATACGATTGTCAATACGGAATCGTATATTTACGATTATTTGTAGCCTTGCACAATTTGCTATATAGTGTGAGGGCATTATGGATAAAAATAAATTTGTGAAAAACGTCAAGATATACTGTGCCAAGAGGGGCGTAAAACCCACCATCGCCTGCACCGAGAGTGGAGCCGGGAAAGACTTGCTGGGGCAAATTGCAAAGAGGGGGACAGTTCCGTCCGTTGAGCGTGTGCAAATGCTGGCCCAGTACTTGGGCTGCACCGTCAGCGACCTGCTGGGCGAGGCCCCCTCCGGGAACGCAAAAGCCGCCGATCCGAAGATCAGCGGCTTGAGCGAAGAGTTCGCAAGGCTCTTTGTGGAGCTCACTCCGGAGAATCAGAATAAGATCATTGCTGAGATGCTAAAGAGGCAGCGAGAGCAATGATCTCCTCCTGTTCCGCCGGCGTAAGCTGGGCGAACAGATCTAATGCGGTTGCCAGAGATACAGTCATGGGATACTCCTTTTCCGGGGCCCCTGTTGATGTGGTACCGGTCTCTATTATAGCTTGCATCTGGCCGCTGCGCCAGCTGTAATATCCGCCGGACGGATGCCCACCGTTTGCCATAATATACACAGCAGCGGTGCCCATTTCGGGCACCGCTGCAAGACAATAGGAGGTCACTATGTATCAGTTGCCGCCGGATATCCAGCCGGAGAATATCCTGATCTACCTGCGTAAGAGCCGCACCGATGACCCCGCTCTGTCCGTGGAGGAGGTGCTGGCCAAGCATGAGCAGATGCTGGACGATTGGTCCATGCGGACCTTCGGCCGACTCGTGCCGAATGCCAACCGCTACCGTGAGGTGGCCAGCGGTGAGACCATTGCCTCCCGACCGCAGGTGCAGGCCGTCCTGCGGGCGCTGGAGCATCCCGGCACCCGTGCGGTGCTGGTGGTGGAGCCGCAGCGTCTCAGCCGTGGCGATCTGGAGGACGCCGGGTATATCATCAAGATCCTCCGGTACACGCACACCGTTATTATTACGCCGGTATTCTCCTATGATTTGACCGATGAGCGGGACCGGGACCTCTTCCAGCGGGAGCTGCAGCGGGGCAATGAGTTCCTGGAGTATCAGAAGCGCATCATGCTCCGTGGCCGGATGCTGGCCGTGGAGAACGGCTGCTACATCGGCAACAGGC
>ULUL01053584.1_pt1 | contig 12029 bp, 11 predicted proteins | sample 1958481 | NCBI WGS metagenome assembly ULUL01 (sample SAMEA4835759, study PRJEB28245) | human gut metagenome | biome: gut microbiome; material: fecal sample | place: Denmark | collected 2008 | reverse complement strand
ATACCAAGCAGCTGCTGGCTAACTATGCTGATGTGCCAGAGAACCTGATTGAGGCAATCGTCGAGAGCAACAGAACAAGAAAGGACTTCATCGCTGACCGTGTTCTGGAAATTGCTGGTGCTTATGAGGCAAATGATAGCTGGGATGAGAGCAAGGAGAAAGAAACAGTGGTCGGCGTATATCGTCTGACTATGAAGAGTAACAGTGACAACTTCCGCCAGAGTTCCATTCAGGGTGTCATGAAGCGCATCAAAGCTAAAGGCGCAACTGTCATCATTTACGAGCCGACTCTGAAAAATGGCGAGAAGTTCTTTGGCAGCGTTGTTGTAAATGATTTGGATGAATTTAAGAAGCAGAGTCAGGCCATCATCGCAAATAGATACGATAAGTGCTTGGATGATGTGAAAGAGAAAGTGTACACGAGAGATATTTTCCAGCGTGATTGATCGATGAAGAAACGATCATAATTGAAAGTGGTGGAGGATTTCATTAATGGGCGAACAGATTGTTGAGAAAGGTGTTTCAAAAAAATACAGGGGATAGCAATTCTGATGATGATTGTTCACCATGCTTTTGGCTTTTCAGAAAGGCTCCTTCCGGGAATTTCATATATAGGAATTCCAATAGGGGAAAAACTCGGAACATTTATCGGATCAATGTGCAAGATTTGTGTGTCACTTTTGGCATTTGGAACGGGGTATGGTTTGGCAAATAAGACCATAGGCTTAAAATATTTGAAAGGAAAGACTTCAAGTCTCATTCGTATTTATTGGGCCTCGTTAACATTGCTTATTTTCTGCGGTTTGATAGGTGGTAATAAATATCAGATGATTGATATTTTAGAAAATATACTGCTTATTAAGACAGAGATTAATCATGCCGCTTGGTATCTTCCGTTTTACATTTTAGTATTGCTTACATTGCCGGTGTTTCAAAGAATTAACGTATCCTTTGGAAAACTAATTGTATTCTATGTTGTATGTTGTGGATTGAATTATTTATCTATTGATGTGTGGACTCCAATATCGAACTATTTTGTATATATGCCAGTTGTCCTATCCTGACTTGTTTGCGCAAATAATGAAAATATATATAACATGATGAAACGAACTTTTGATGATGGAGAACGAGGCATTGCAGTGTCCACATTGATACTTGTAATTGTTCTTGGAATGAGAGTTGTTTCAGGTGCTGAGTGGAACGGATTTCGATTCATTTGGTTGTATACACCTCTAATTTATATGACATTGGCGGTTTTAGTAAAGGCGGCTGCAAAGATAGAAATATGCAATTGGATTATGAATCTCTTGGCGAAATATTCTACATACTTCTGGCTTATACATGCATTGTTTACAAGCAAAATATATTGGACGCAACGCATTGGATTTTTACCAAATGTTTCAGTTTTGGTTATTTTGTGGCAGATAATTATTCTGACTTGTGTAGTGAGGATGTTCAGATTTTTTTTCGTGGACTGTAAGAAAAATACTTAAATTTGTGAGGATGACCGAGATGGAAAAACAAAACAATAAACTAAACATCGCAATGCTTGGCCATAAGCGCATTCCCTCGCGTGAGGGGGGAATTGAGATTGTTGTTGAGGAACTGTCTACTCGGATGGTGGAGTTTGGAAATTCAGTTACTTGCTACAATAGGGCGGGCCATCATACAAGCGGTAAAGAATTTGATAATAATAAGTTAAAAGAGTTTAAAGGTGTGAAACTAAGAACAGTTTTTACTGTTAATGGTAAGGGCCTTGCCGCAATGACATCTTCATTCTTTGGAGCGATATGCACTGCTGTTGGAAGATATGATGTGGTGCATTTCCATGCAGAGGGGCCTTGCGCTATGTTGTGGCTGCCAAAGCTCTTTGGCAAGAAGTGTATCGCAACGATTCATGGTATTGACTGGCGGCGTGCCAAGTGGGGTGGTTTTGCCAGCAAGTACATTAAGTTTGGTGAGAAGGTCGCAGTCAAATTTGCAGATGAGATCATAGTCCTTTCCGAGGGCGTACAGAAGTACTTCATGGACACTTATGGTAGAAAGACAGTGTTTATCCCGAATGGAGTCAACAGGCCGATTCTTCGCAGTCCGAAACTGATAGAAGAGAAATATGGTCTTGATAAAGATGAATACATCCTTTTCTTAGGCCGTCTGGTTCCTGAGAAAGGTATTACATATTTAGTTGAAGCATTCAGAAATGTGAAAACGGACAAAAAACTGGTTATTGCAGGTGGAAGTTCTGACACAGATGTGTTCATGAATGGGGTTAAGGAATTGGCAAAAGATGATGATAGAATCATCTTTACAGGTTTTGTCCAAGGTCGGATGCTGGAAGAATTGTATAGCAATGCTTATGTGTATACACTGCCGTCTGATTTGGAGGGGATGCCTCTGAGTCTGTTAGAGGCAATGAGCTATGGCAACTGCTGTTTGATCTCAGATATTGCAGAGTGCGCCGAAGTTGTGGAAGACAAGGCGTTGCTTTTCAAAAAATCAAATGTAGAGGATTTGAGAGAGAAATTGCAATTTGCCTGTGATTACCCAGAAGAAGTGAAGAAGCTGAAAGACGGTGCAGCTGACTTCATTTGCCAGAAGTATGACTGGGATGATGTGGTTAAACAGACATTAAAACTATATCAAAATTAAAGTCTATTAATTATAATCAGTTAAATCTTGTACTTAGTTACTGAAGGAGTATGTTTTTCTTTCGAGAAAATGTATTTACTTCTGTACGGAAATGGAGAAGATTTTTGTGAACACTATGATGGAAGTGAGTAAGCGGTATGGCTAGAGTCTTTATTTTTAGAGCAAATAAATTCCCAAGAGGTGCAGCAAGTGCAAACTATATTCAATATCTTGCAAGTGCTTTGATGTCGTGTGGAAATAAAGTAATTGTTATTGGAACTGGACGGAATTTGGCAAAGGATCAATACGGAGACGTGTTTATTTATGAAGGAATTGAGTACTTTAACAATGAAAACCAAAGCAGAATTGAAGAGATGACATGTTACAGCAAATCGTTCCTTGACACAGTGAAGAAAAGATATGGTATTTCCAACAATGACTATGCAATAAGTTATTCGCCGGACTATTTTACCTTAAAGTATTTGAGCAGAGTTTTTTCTGCTGGTCACATAGCTGTGTGTAGAGTGGAACATTTTCAGCCTTGTCAGTATAAAGGTGGAAGATTGAACCCCAAATACTGGGTTTTTGATTATGGTGTGAGATATTTGTATAGGGTGATTAAAAAGTCCGTTCCGATTAGCTCTTATATCCAGAAAATAGATGAGGCAGCGGGCTGTGATACGCTACTCCTTCCAATAATGGCAGATACATCACGCGTGCATATTGCTAAAGATGATAAACCAAATGACGAGATGAATTTTATATATGCAGGAATAAAGCAAACAGATTTTGAAGATGATATAGAACTCTCTTTTTCAGCATTCAACAGAATGCCTGACAAAGAACTTGCCACCCTGAATATTCACATTACTGGAATGAACCAAGAACAATTCAAAAGCCGCTACGGTAGCTGTGGTAATTATGACAGAGTGATTGCAAGATGCATTTTCCATGGATGGCTTGATTATTCGGAACTGGAGAATCTTTACAAAAAAATGCATTTTCTTGTGTTGGCAAGAAAGTGCAATGAGATAACTATGGCAAATTTCCCAAGCAAAATACCAGAATTGATGGCATATGGTGTTGTGCCTTTATGTACTGCAGTTGGAGATTATACGAAGTATTATCTGAAAAATGATTACAATAGTTTGATTGCGGCAGAGAATAATATAGACGCATTTTATACCTGTCTAGAAAAAGCTAAGAATTTGGATATACAGGATTTTACGATTATGAGCAGAAACGCGCGAAAAACCGTTGAGGAGAAATTTGATTATTCTGTATGGTCAAAGAAAATAACTGATTTTATCTTAAAATAATATGGAGGAAATAGAAACATGAATGTAGAGAAGAACAAGAAAATGGATCGTATTGTGATCATCCTTCCCAGTGAAGCTTCTATGAATAAAAATGAGGAGTTTGGCTTGTTACCAAGATGGAAGCGTTTGATGGATGAGTATCATCTTTACTTTAAGAGAATTGACGTATATACCTGTGATACAGATGACTTTTCTGAGAAACTCGGTGTGTATCACCATCCTTGTAAAATCTTAATTAACAAAAAATACCTCAAAGCAGTCTCGTATAATGTCTGGCTTATGTTGAACATGGGGAAGATGAAAGCGGATATCATTCGATTCTTTGGTTCGGTATATCCCTTTATGCCAGTGTACCAGATGTTGAATAAGACCCCGAAAGTGACAAGTTATCAGTATGATTTTTACATGAAAACGCTGCTGGATTTTGGAAATTTTAGAGGACAGGTAGCATATCTTGCAGAAAAGTATTCCGTTAAGTATGTGAAAAATATTATTACTACTACATATGAGTTGAAAGATATTCTGAAGGAAAGATATGGGATTACAGATAATGTCGATGTCAATCCTAATTTTGTTGATCTAAGCACGTTCACAGTGTCAGACGATGAGCAGGATTATATGTTTTTTGCAGGAAGAATTTTCCATGCAAAAGGTATTGATTTGATTATTGAAATGATGGATAAATTCAAGAAAGATGGACGAACAACGAAGTTCTTACTTGCGGGTAATGGTGATGTAGAGATGTACCAAAAAATGGTGGATGATCGGAATTTGAATGACCGTATCACATTCCTCGGCGCGATGCCTGCTGAGAAAGTTGCTGAATATATGCGTCACTGCAAGGTATTCGTATTTCCAACAACCTCTCAGGAAGGACACCCAAAATCGTTGATTGAAGCATTGGCATCTGGTGCGCCCTGTGTTACCACAAGAGTTCTTGGAAATACGGAAGTTATTCAGGATAAGTATAAGAATGGAATCTTGGTAGAGCCAAAGGATTTGAATGGATTGATAGAGGCAGTAGAAAAGGTTTTGGATGATGAGGACCTTAGAAAGAAGCTTAAAGTTAATGCTGTTAAGTCCGCACAAAAGTTTGATTGCAAAGCTGTAGTTGCTAATGAAATCCGGATTATCGATAAAATAATTAGAAATAATCAAAAGAAGAATTAATAACTGAGAGGAAAATCAAATGGGGAAGAATATCAATATCAGTATAGGCGGAAAGTGGCATTTTTATGATATTGTTGCTGCGGCAGATCAATTGGATGAATTGAATCATTTCTACACAACAGTATATTTTAAGAATTGCAGGCTAGTTAACTCGTCATGTGGCAAAAAACTACATTTGTCTAATAGATCATGTGGTTATTTTTCTCCCGACAAGGTGATAGCAAATTTTATTCCTGAGATTTTGCCTAAAGCACTTCAGAAAACGCATATTAAATCTGAAGGACAGGCGCTTCGGATGAGATGTGAACTCTTTGATGACTGGACAAATAAAGTAATGGATTCTGCCAGAATTTTTCATTCTCAAGATGGGTTTTGCTTAAAAACTGCAAAAAGAATGAAAAAAGAGGGAGCTGCATTTATCTGTGATCGAGGTATAATTTCTGCTTCTTACTTGAAGCAGTTATCTGAGCAGGAATATGGTAAATATGGAATCAAAAAGGAATATGCGGATTGTTCTATCATGGATAAGACTCACGAAGAACATATGTTTGCAGACTGCATTATAGTCCCCACGGAGACGGTGAGAAAGTCTTTGGTAGCGGAAGGAGTAGACAAAAACAAGATTTGTATCGTTCCATATGGTGTTGATTTACAGCTTTTCGATGGAGATAGTGATGTAAAGATAACTAACAGAAAAGAGTTCAAGTTGTTGTTTGTTGGTGAGATCTCGTTTAGAAAGGGCTGTCACTACTTACTGGATGCGTGGAATCATTTGAAACTCGATAATGCAGAGTTGATAATGATTGGACATGTAGAAAAAGAATTTGAAATGTTTCTAAATCAGTATAGCGGTAAAAACTATAGGATTATTTCTTACATCTCCCAATCAGAACTAGTGGAATACTACAGAACTACGACCGCATTTATTCTTCCTTCACTTGCAGAGGGGTCTGCAAGAGTAATCTATGAAGCAATGGCATGCTCCCTTCCGGTTATTTACACGGATATGGCTGGTTCCATAGCAAGAAATGAGATTGATGGATTAGAAATCTCTGCTTTTAGTCAGGAAGCCATAGAAGAAGCAATTCTAAAATTGTATCAAGACCGAGAACTTGGGTATCAGATGGGGATAAATGGCCACGAATGGGTAAAGAATTACTCCAAGGAAAATTATAGAAAAAAAATTCAAGTAATTTATAGACAGTATCTTAAAAAATGAAAATAGGTTGGCTGTTTTTTCCTTTTGAATTACTGGTACGGAGTGAAAACAATGGTCAAGTTATGACTGATGCTGTGTGAGGGCAAGGACTTATGAAGGCTGATATTTTATTCATTTCATTTAACAGAAAAGAAGAAGTTAAATACAACTTAAATTTGATGGACTCCTATGAGGATGTAAATAAAATCATCTGGGTTGACAATGGTTCAAAGGACGGCACTGCTGATATCGATGAATCTCAGTATAAAAAGGTGCTGGCGCTACGATTAGCAGAGAATGTTGGAATCGCGGCATATAATCGTGGAGCAGAGATGTCTGACTCAGATATTCTCATTATTTTGGATGACGATTCACATGTTACGAATGAATCTGTAGCAAAGGCAAAAAAGAAATTTGAAGACGATGGAAAGTTAGGGGCATTAGGGTTTCAAATTGTCCTGCCATCTACAGGGGAGATAATAACAAACGATTGGAAGAATGGTGATACAACTTATTTCTGGGGCTGTGGAGCAGCAGTAAGGACATCAGTATGGAAAAAACTTGGCGGTTACAGAGAAGAGCTGTTCCTGTATGCAAATGAATATGATTTATCTATTCGTATCTGGGCATTGGGATATAGCGTGAAGTTTACAGACGATATCACAGCATATCATAGAGTGTCCAGTATGAACAGGACATCGGAAAGACTTATTTCTTATTCGATCAGAAACAATTATAGGTATATTATGACATATTTTTCCCCGAAATATCAAAGAAAGCTGCTGCGAAGAGATCGGTTTACTTGGTATATAAGGGCGGTGCTATGTAAGTCCGTTGACGCTTATATAGAGGGAATTCGGATGACGGAGGGAATGAAAATTGAAACATACCCTGTTCCGGATGATATTCAGAATTTTTATATAAAGAATCAGAGAATTTTTGAGACACCGCTTAAGAAGATTGTTCGAAAGATAAAGTATAAGAAACTGTTCCATGTTTCAAAAAATGTTTAGGAAGGAAAGTATTATGTACGATTATTTAGTGGTAGGCTCTGGTCTCTATGGAGCTGTATTTGCCCATGAAGCAAAGGCACATGGGGAATCTGTTTTGGTGGTGGACAAACGCCCGGACATCGCGGGCAACATCTATACTGAAAATATCGAGGGTATTAACGTTCATAAGTATGGCGCCCATATCTTCCACACTAACAACAAAAAGGTATGGGACTATATTACACAGTTTGCGGAATTCAACCGCTTTACGAACTCGCCCGTTGCAAATTACAAGGGCGAGCTCTACTCGTTGCCATTTAATATGTATACATTTAATAAGATGTGGGGAGTTGTTACGCCGGAGGAAGCTGCCGCAAAGATTGAGGAGCAGTGTAGAGAAATTACTGGTGAAGCAAAAAATCTGGAGGAGCAGTCTATCTCTCTGGTGGGTCGCGATATCTATGAGAAGCTCATTAAGGGCTATACTGAAAAACAGTGGGGGCGTGACTGCAAGGATCTTCCTGCATTTATCATTAAGCGTCTGCCTGTGCGCTTGACTTTCGACAATAACTACTTTAACGCGTTGTATCAGGGCATTCCAATTGGCGGTTACACAAAGATGGTTGCCAATCTTCTTGATGGTATCGAAGTCCGTCTTGACATCGACTATTTGGAACACAAGGCTGAGCTGGATGCATTAGCAGAAAAGGTGGTCTACACTGGCCCCATCGATGCCTACTTTGGCTACAAGCTGGGTACACTGGAATACCGTTCTGTTCGCTTCGAAAATGAACTACTGGACATCCCTAATTTCCAGGGCAACGCAGCAGTCAACTATACCGATCGTGAGATACCGTGGACTCGCATCATTGAGCATAAGTGGTTTGAGTTTGGTAAGGACGAATGCGGAAATGATCTCCCGAAGACTATTATCAGTCGTGAGTATTCTTCAGAGTGGAAGCCAGGAGACGAGCCGTACTATCCGGTCAATGATGAAAAAAACGGAAGACTTTATGCTGAGTACAAAAAGTTGGCTGATGCAGAAGAAAAGGTAATCTTCGGTGGTCGTCTGGGAGAATACAAGTACTATGATATGGATCAGGTCATTGCGGCGGCATTGGATTGCGCTGAAAAGATCGTGTAATACTGTGAAAATAGTATCAATCTATCAGGTGGATTGGAGGAAATGGAAGTATGTTAATAAGTATAATCACACCCACATACAACTCAGAGAAATATTTAGAAGACTGCATATTATCGATAAAGAATCAGATGAGTTGTAATTTTGAACATATAATCGTTGATGGCGGATCGACAGATTCGACGATTTCAATTATAAAAAGATATGAAAAGACTTATCCAATGAAGTGGATTAGTGAGCCTGATAATGGAATGTATGATGCAATATCGAAAGGATTTATGATGGCAAGCGGTGATATCTTTTGTTGGTTAAATTCCGACGATCGATATATGCCATGGACGTGTTTAGCTGTTGAGAAAATTTTTCAAGATCAACGGATTGAATGGTGTTCTGGTTTGCCTGCACAGATGAACGATGGTGGAATCCTATATTTGATGTCAGATAAAATGATAAAATATCCTTCGTATTGTATAAAAAAAGGGTGGATGGATGGTCAGAGATGTGGATGTATCCAACAAGAGTCATGTTTTTGGAGAAAAGAGCTATATAAGAAGGTAGGAGGAATAGATACAAAATATAAACTAGCCGGAGACTATCATTTATGGCTCAAGTTTTCGGAACACACGAAACTAATTTCTTACAATTCAGTTTTAGCGAGCTTTAGGGTACATGAGGGTCAAAAGTCGCAAGATAGGAAAAAGTATTACTTAGAAACGGGTTATTTGTCTTTTTTAGAAAAAATGTTGTGTAAACTTAATGTGTATAAAATAGTCAATCGAATCTTAAAAAATTTTGTAAAAATACAAGATGTTAGGGATCTATAAAAAGATTTTGGGGAGAAGATATGAACAGAAAGCTGCTTATATCAAAGACAATAATACTGCAGTACTTTGCTATATACATGCTCATTATGATGAATAGCTCTAGAATTTGGGTTGTTATACAACATCGTAATGAGATACTGACGTATGCGATAAAGATATGTATTATTGCTATATGGCTGTGGTTCATACTGAAATCAGGAGGAAAACTTCGAAATGGAAGGGACGTCGGTTTTATTTTGTTTCTTTCTGCAGCTACTATAATTGTTAGATTATTAAACGGTGGCGCAGGATTGGATGTCCTTTCAGAATGGATTACGTACATAGCAATCGTTGACATTAGCATAGAAATAAGCAAGGAACATTTTTTGGACAGATTTATTAATGTTGTGTATTTTCTATCGATTATTAGTATTGTGTGTTTTATTATTCAGTTATCAATGCCCGGGGTATTGAAATCAATTTTTGCTCAATATGACTCTAACTTTACGGAGTATATTGGGTGGGGACCGAGTGGTGCAATATATGGATCGCCAAAAGCGTGGGGGAAATTTTTATTTACGCTCGATGAGAGAAATGTTACTAGAAACTTGGGCGTATTTAGTGAACCAGGATGCTATCAAATTGTTTTGAATTCATCCATTTTTGTGCTTCTTTTTCTAAATAAATATGTGTCGTTTTCCTTAAAGGAGAATAATCGCCGACTTGTTATAATTAGTCTTGCTTTGCTGACTTGTCAATCGACAACAGGATATTTGGGATTTTGTTTGTTGATTCTGTTTTATTTAATTGAAAATGGAACGTTAGACAATACAAAAAGAAAGGTTTTAGGGATTGCATTAGGTGTTGTGGTAGTGCTTTTAATTGATTATGCAGCCAATGGAGAAGGTAGCATTATTAATACTGTTGTAATCAAAAAACTCTTCGGGAATGGAAATTCGATTGATTTGTCTCAATCAACGGGCATATATAGGGTCCAGACGATAACGTCTGCAATGAGGACGATGTTTGCGAATCCGTTTGGGGTAGGATATACAAGAGCAAATGAGATTATATCGAATTCTTTTTCAGGAAGTGCTGGCGCATCGCTTATCCTAACAGGGGCGGCTCTTGGTGTCATTCCTTTTATAGTATTTATTTACTGGACTTTATCCCCGGTTTTACGTTGTCCAGTGTTAGATCGAACAATAAAAGTACTCTATGTTTTATTATGGTTGAATACGATATTGGCGCAATCGGAAGAACTTTATACGGGATTGATTTTTATTCCGATGTATTGTGCAACAGTCTTGGATCGTATACGAGCTGAAAAGTTCGGAGGATATATAGATGAAGAAAAAGATTACACAACTAATTGAAAAAATCAAAAGAAATAAGGTGTTATCCGCAGGAATTGGGTATACGATAGGTAATTACTTATTGAAAGGATTAGGTTTCATTACCGTACCTATTTTTTCGAGAATAATGGAAGTTTCGGATTATGGTACATATAATACATTCCTGTCCTATGAATCGATGCTCTACTTGTTTGTTGGTCTTGCGTTACATAGTAGTATAAAAAATGCAAAATATAAATATGGTGATGACAAGTTAAATGCATACACATCATCGATAACTTTAATTCCTTTGGGTATTTCAGCATTTATGCTGATTTCTGGAAATATACTTTTTCACTTTATTTCTAAAGTCATTAAAATCGGGCGATTGGAATATTCGCTTTTGGTGATATACTGTCTGTGCTCTAGCTTGTTATATATTTATCAAAGCAGATTGATTATAGAGTACAAAACAAATAAATACTTGTGGGTATCCTATTTTAATGCCATCGTTAGTATTATTTGCTCGGTTTTTCTTATTCAAAGTGTATTTGTTGAAAAAAAATATCTAGGCAGAATCTTGGGTACGGTGATTCCCATGGTTATGATAGGTGCGTGGATTTTATACAATCTATATAAGGAATCAAGACCCAATGTAGAGTTAAAGTACTGGAAATTTGGCCTAAAAATTAGTTTACCAATCATACCTCATGGGATAGGTCAGGTGATTCTTACTTCCTTTGATAGAATAATGATTACAAATATTTTAGGTGCGACACAAGCGGGATTGTACAGTTTTGCATATACGTTGTATTCTATAATACTTGTTGCGGGTAATTCGATAAGTAGTGTTTTTGAACCATGGGCATACGAAATGATATCAAGTGGTAAAGTGGGAGCGCTAAAAAAGAGGGCAACCCAATATACAATGCTTTTGGCAGTAATAAGTTCAGGAGTAATGCTTATTGCACCAGAATTGGTTGTCATTCTTGGATCAGAAAAATATCTTGGGTCTATTCCGGCAATATCTCCCATTATGTTCGCAGGTTTTTTTATGATGGCATATAGTTTGCCTGCAACTATTGAATATTATCATGAAAAGACAGTCTATATTGCGTTTGGAACATCGGCAGCGGCACTAATTAATATAATCCTCAATGCGGCATTAATACCGCAGCATGGGTATGTTGCAGCGGCATATACGACTTTGATAAGCTGTGCATTGTACTTTATATTCCATTGCTTTGTTTCATATAAAATTGCTAAGTATAGTATTATCCCAATAAAAACGCTTTTTGCGTCTGTTTTGTTGCTTACCATATCGGCAATTCTATCGCAAGTTTTTAAAGAAACGATAGTAATAAGATTTCTTTGGGCAGCTGTTGTTGGAGGAATAGGAATTGGCGTTATTATGAAATATTTTAAATTGGGAGAAGAATGACAA